>ERZ772886.157-NODE-157-length-62528-cov-21.745458_pt1 | contig 62528 bp, 68 predicted proteins | sample MGYA00512128_ERZ772886 | MGnify/ENA primary metagenome ERZ772886 (study PRJEB29015, sample SAMEA2737698) | human gut metagenome | biome: human gut; feature: human-associated habitat; material: faeces | place: China | collected 2012 ... | reverse complement strand
ATATAGCTTAAATTTTTATTAAAAACAACCTAAGCTATGACTATATTATACGAGGAGTAGAAATATTATGGAAATCAATGCAATGATTAACCGCATAAATGCATTAGCCAAAAAGAAAAAAACCTCCGGTCTGACGCCGGAGGAGCTGGCAGAGCAAAAGGAGCTGTACAAGGAATATCTGGCGAACATCCGCAGCCAGCTGAAGGCACAGCTCGATAATATTGAAGTAGTCGACGAGCTGCCGGATAAAAAACAGCTGCACTGATGGCTGCTATCCTGTCACCATCCATGCTGGCTTACGAGGACGATTTTCTGCTGATTATCGATAAGCCTGCAGGCATGCTGGTACACCCCACTGTCAGCGAGCGCGGTACTACGCTTTACGATTACGTCAAAGCATATTATGAAGCCAACGGCATTGATGCCGGTATACATCCCGTATCGCGTCTGGACCGCAACACCTCCGGCCTCGTCATTTTCGCCAAGGAGCCTGTTGTTCAGCACTGGCTGAGCCAGCAGCAGGTTGAAAAGGAATATCTGGCGCTAGCCTGCGGACGCTTTGACTGCAGCGAAGGTATTATCGAAGCACCTATTGCCCGCAAGGACGGCAGTATCATCGAACGCTGCGTTGATTACGAACGCGGCAAATACGCCAAAACAGCCTACGAGGTTTTGGCAGCCTACAGCAGCTGCACGCTGCTCAAGGTTCGTCTTTTTACCGGACGCACGCACCAGATACGTGTCCACCTTGCTTCCATCGGCCATCCGCTCGTAAACGACAATCTTTACGGAACTCCCGGCCCCCAAGCGCGCCATGCGCTGCATGCCTATCGTCTGGCCTTTAAGCATCCCGTAAGCGATGTGTTTTTAGAAGTTACCCGCGCTTTGCCGGAGGATTTACAGAAACTTCTGTACTAAATAAGCAGACCATGATATAATTAGTGTATACTAATGTAAAGACAGAGTAGCTGTAAGGCTACCCTGAATAAGGAGGAATAGACAAATGCCCTTAGTTACATCTACTGAAATGTTCAAAAAAGCTTACGAAGGCCACTATGCTGTTGGTGCCTTCAACGTCAACAACATGGAAATCATCCAAGGTATCGTTGCCGCAGCACAACAGGAAAAATCCCCGCTGATTCTGCAGGTAAGTGCCGGCGCCCGCAAATACGCTAACCACATCTACCTGATGAAACTGGTTGAAGCAGCAATCGAAGATACCGGTCTGCCTATCTGCCTGCATCTGGACCACGGCGAAGATTTTGACATCTGCAAAGCCTGCGTCGACGGCGGCTTCACCTCCGTTATGATTGACGGCAGCAAGCATCCTTTTGAAGAAAATATCGAAATGACTCGTCGTGTTGTTGAATATGCACACGAAAGAGGCGTTGTAGTTGAGGCAGAGCTTGGCCGACTGGCAGGCGTTGAAGACGCTGTTAAGGTTAACACCAAGGATGCTACCTACACCGATCCCGATCAGGCTGTAGAATTCGTTGAACGCACCGGCTGCGACAGCCTAGCTATCGCTATCGGCACCAGCCACGGCGCTTACAAATTCAAAGGCAAACCGGAACTGGACTTCGCACGTCTGGAAAAAATCACCAACTTGCTGCCTGGTTATCCTCTGGTTCTGCACGGTGCTTCCACCGTTATCCCGTCCTTTGTTGAAGAATGCAACAAGTACGGCGGCAAGCTGGACGGCGCTCAAGGCGTACCTGAAGACATGCTGCTGCAAGCAGGCAAATTCGGTGTTTGCAAAATCAACATCGATACCGACCTGCGCCTGGCAATGACCGCTTCCATCCGTAAGCATCTTGTAGAAAACCCCGGCGACTTCGATCCTCGCCAATACCTGAAACCAGCACGTCAGGCTATTCAGGACATGGTAGCTCACAAAATGCGTGACGTACTCAACAGCAGCAACAGACTGTAAGCTATAACGATTTGACAAACTAAAATGCACCATTCCCTACTGTCAAGGAATGGTGCATTTTTTATTTACGCAAAGCGTATATCATTTTTTCTTACAAATCCTTCAGAATATCATCCATATACTTATGCAGCTTTTCCAACTTCTTGCGTACCATAACCGCCTTATCCGGGTTACGCGCCACAATCTGCTCGATTTTGCTGCGCTGCAGCAGATAATCGCGTTCCATGCCACGCATATAAGCACGCAAGTCAATAGCAGCAGGTTCAACCTGAACCATTTCGGATTCATGCATCTGCCACTCGGTACCATGGATTTCGGCGCAGTCACCGAAGTGCGGGATGTAGGTTGCCGTGCCCAGATTGCGTCCCAAAGAATCTGCCAGCTCCATGGCTGCATCAAGCTCGCCATGCGTAACGAAAAAGGCCTTAGGAACCTCCTTCATGCTGCTGTACCAGGCTAAAAGCTGCTGCTTATCCGCATGGGCAGAAAAGCCCTTCATATTGTAAATTTTGGCGTTGACTCTGATATCCTCGCCCATAATCTTAATGCGTTTAATACCTTCTATCAGCCTGCGTCCGATAGTGCCTTCTGCCTGATAGCCGGCAAAAACTATGCTGCTGTCCTCACGCCATAAATTATGCTTAAGGTGATGCAGAATACGTCCGGCATCTGCCATGCCGCTGGCCGAAATAACAATCTTGCTGCCCGGAATTTCGTTAATCGCCATGGATTCCTGCACCGTGGCGGTAAAGCGCAAATTATGCATAGACACCAGCCTGCGTCCCTGCATTGCGTAAAGCGCCCGCGCTTCCTCATCGTATTCCTCGGGATTCGTCATAGTAATCTGCGTAGCTCTGTTGGCCATAGGACTATCTACATAAATCGGAATCTCCGGAATTTTGCCTTCCGCCTGCAGCTTTTGGAAATAGTACAGCAGTACCTGCGTACGCCCGACAGCAAACGCAGGAATGATAACGTTACCGCCACGCTCGACAGTATCGTTGATAATATTCGCCAGCTCGCCCTCCTTATCGTAAGCTTCGTGGATGCGGTTGCCGTAGGTGGATTCCGTAATAATAAAATCCGCACCGCCTGCTGCCGCCGGGTCCTCAATAATCGGCTGATTCGGCTGGCCGATATCGCCGGTAAAAATCAAGCGCGTCTTTTTATCGCCTTCGTTAACAGACATTTCTACGAAAGCAGAACCAAGAATGTGTCCTGCAACGCGGAAGGTGACGGTAACACCGGGAACAACATTAAAGGCTTCACCAAAGCTGCGCAGCTTGAACAAATGCAAGGCTCTGGCAGCATCATCAACAGTAAACAGCGGCTCGACAATTTTTTTGCCGGCACGCATGCCCTTGCGGTTGGCGTATTCCGCCTCACCCTCCTGAATGTGCGCACTGTCCGGCAGCAAAATCGAGCACAGCTCCTCTGTCGATTTAGTGCAATAAATGGGGCCGCGGAAGCCTTCCTTGACCAGCTTCGGCAACAGACCGCTGTGGTCAACATGGGCGTGCGTCAATACAACAGCCTCAATCTCTCCCGGATGAAACAAAAAATCCTTTTCATTCAGCGCTTTTATCAGCTTGGAGCCTTGGAACATGCCGCAGTCTACCAAAAACTTGTGTCCGCCTACCTCCAGCAGATAGCAGGAACCGGTAACGGTGCGCGTTGCACCTAAAAAAGTTATTTTCATCGCAAAGCCTCCATTCTGCAAGTAGTATTTTCAGTTATATTTTATAATTCTACAAAACGAAGGGAAAATCCTTTTTATTGGGAAAATTAGTGGGATGAGAAAAAAGCAGACTCTGAGTTTTCACTCAAAATCTGCTTGTCTGTTGTTTAGTTATTCGGCTTCAAATCTTGGCATATTAAAGACCTCTATTAAGGTCATTCATAAAGCCACACTTGCAATCAGCCCCATAGCAACTCTTTGATTCCCAAACTTTTACTAATTCATTGCAAACAGGGCAACGGGTATTAGTTTCATTTTTAACAAATGCATCATAGTATGCCTTTTCTAATAATTCAAAACGCAACTTTTCCTCTTTGGTTTCAAAATCCATACAAAGCCCTCCTTGCAGCCAGTTGTTTAATTATAAAGAAACTCATTTACCTTTAGAGGCCTCTAACGGTATTATCCATAAATCCGCATTCGCATTTTGCTCCGTACGAATTGCCTACCTCATAAACCTCTACTATTTTTTTTCATTTTGGACACCTAACAGTCATCTTTTTATGCAAGAAGTAATCAGGGTATGCTTTATCCAACAATTCAAATTTAATAGTTTTTAAGTCTTTTTCAGTACCCATATAGAACACTCCTCATAAATTTATTGATTTTAATTTGTTGCCCCGCTTCTTTTGCTCTATCCAGCGCATCCCGTATAAGGTCTGCTTTCTCGTCTGCCGATAAAAACGGGCAATTCTTAGTCCCGAAATCACTAGCTCTAAACTCATCTTGCCAACTACCTATTTCAAGCGATGTATTGCGGTGTGCTTTATGTCCGTAATACTCATGTGCTAGAACAGCCCGTACACTCATTCTATCTCTTGCAATCTGCGAACCATCTTGAGATGGGAATATCTGGCTACTGACAAATATTAAATTCAGTTCATCATTATATCCAGTTGCTTGATAATCTCTAAAGCGAATATACTTTGCATCTATTCCAATAGCCTTCGCCTCTTTAATTATAAAATCTTTTTCAGCTTCCGTCAATTTTACCATTTTTACAAAGCCAAATATATATTCACCAAAATATTTGACACATTGCAATACATGGCGTTATAATACAATTATAGTATGTAAACATTTTTTCGTCAATAAAAATATAGAGAGTAATATAATTTAAAAACAAATGCTACTGTGAATAAAGAAAGGAAAAACACATGAACAGTATAAAATTATTCCAATCTGCTAAAATCCGTTCCGTTTGGAACGAAGAAGAACAGCAATGGTATTTTTCAGTGGTTGATGTTGTCGGAGCATTAACAGACAGCACAGACCCTAAACAATATCTCAAAAAAATGCGTTCCAGAGATTCGGAACTTAATTCCAAGTGGGGTACAATTTGTACCCTACTTAAACTACTCGCACCTGACGGAAAAATGCGCAAATCCCAAACAGCCACTACAAAAGGCATCCTGCGCATCATCCAGTCTATCCCCTCGCCTAAAGCCGAACCCTTTAAGCAATGGCTTGCGCAAGTTGGCAGCGAACGCATAGAAGAAATCGAAAACCCTGAGCTTGCACAAACACGTATGCGCGAACTATACCGCGCTAAAGGTTACAGTGATGAATGGATAGCACGTCGAGAACGTGGTATTGCTGTTCGTGATACTTTGACGGACGAATGGAAAAAACGTGGTATTAAAGAAGGTAAAGAATATGCTATTCTTACTACTGAAATCAGCAAAGCAACTTTTGGTATTACCCCAAGTCAGCATAAAAAGATAAAATCACTTGACCGCCCCAGCGAAAATTTACGTGATCATATAACGGACCTTGAATTACTGTTTACCGCTCTCGGCGAAGCTTCTACAACCGAAATAGCTAAAACTCATGACGTTTACGGCATGACACAAAATGTTTCTGCAGCTCAAGCCGGAGGCAAAATCGCAGGTGATGCACGCGCAGCCCTAGAAGCTAAAACAGGACGTAATGTTGTTTCTCCTTCTAACTATAAAGATTTGCCTGAAGCCGAAGTACGTAAACTTATTAAAGCTAATGCAAATGAGGAAAAATAACCAAACGCCAATATTTTTGTGAAATATCAGAGAACCGGAGCTAAAATACCGGTTCTCTATTTTTATGCAGGAATTTTTGCGAATTATAAAGCGTAAATACCCCATATTACCTAGCGTTCCAAAGGATTGTTGACAGATTGTTGACAGAATCGCCCTTTTATAAAGTAATTCAAATACTGTATTTAGTCGCAAAAACAAAAAGAACCGCATTCTTATGCGGTTCCTAAGTTTTAAATTTGGTCGGGGCGGCGAGATTCGAACTCACGGCCTCTTGTACCCGAAACAAGCGCGCTACCAAACTGCGCCACGCCCCGACATTTATTGTTGCTGTTCATCAGCAACGAATATGATTATAAAGCATCTTTAAGCTTTTGTCAACACTTTTTTGAAAAATTTTATCCTTGGGTAACAACGCGGATGCTGGTAACCTCAAAAGCCTCAGCAATAGCCGGTAAAATCTCTCTTTCAATGTTGGTACGGTGCAGCTCGTTTTCAGCAACAAGCATGATACGGGTATCAGCATAGTTGATGTTATGCACCTTGCTTACAAGGCGCTTGAAGGTTTCCTCACCGATAATTTCCTTCAGCTTTTGCAGACGTGCAAAAACCTCCGGTTTTTCCTTCTGCATACGTTCTTCCAAGGGAGAGAACGGTACAGTCACAACTCTGGCATCACGGGCCAGGACATAATTCTCCTCGCCTTCGCCAGGTACTACTAAATCGTCACGCATAATTCTTCCTCCATCTCTATATCCAATTAAATGAACCTGCATAACGCAGAATTTATTCCCTTTTATTATATGTCACAAGCACTTTTTCGTCAAGCAGCAGGAAATTCAGCATTAAACGAGAATACTATAAAAAATACATTTAACGAGGGGTGTTCATATATGTCTATGAAAGAAGATTTTAAAAAATTTGCTATGCGCGGTAATGTTATGGATATGGCTGTCGGCGTTATTATCGGCGGTGCTTTCGGCAAAATCGTCAGCTCGCTAGTAAACGATGTCGTTATGCCTCCATTAGGCATGGCGCTTGGCAAGATGGATTTTTCCAATTTGTTTATCAGCCTCAACGGCAAGGAATATGCTACACTGGAGGCAGCAAAAAAGGCTGGTGCACCGGTGCTCGCTTACGGCAGCTTCATTAATTCCGTACTGGATTTTCTGATTCTCGCTTTTGTTATCTTTATAATGATTCGCCAAATCAACAAGCTCACTCCAGAACCGGCACCTGCACCGGAGCCGCGTCTGTGCCCTTACTGCAAATCCGAGATTGCCGACGACGCAACCCGTTGCCCGCACTGCACATCTCATTTGGAATAACAGTTTACACTTTCGGCTGATATCTAGGATTTTTTCCTGTATATCAGCTTTTTGCTTTCCTAAAGTCTTTTTCATTTGCTAAAAACAAGCTTATATTGTATAATGTAGATTATATATATCGCCTAGGCTGTTTTTCACAGCTTAAATTTTAAGGAGGTTATCTGATGTCTGTTTATGACGTACTTATGGAACGTGGCTTTATTAAGCAAATGTCCCATGAAGACGAGATTAAAGAATTGTTAGAGAAGGAAAAAATTACCTTTTATATCGGCTTTGACCCCACCGCGGACAGCCTGCATGTAGGCCATTTCATCGCCCTGATGATGATGAGCCATATGCAACGCGCAGGCCATCGTCCTATCGTACTTTTGGGCGGCGGCACCGGCATGGTAGGCGACCCGAGCGGCAAGGACGAAATGCGTAAAATGCTCACTCCGGAATTCATCGCTCACAACATCGCCTGCTTCAAAAAGCAGATGAGCCGTTTCATTGATTTCGGTGAAGACAAGGCTATTATTGTCAACAATGCTGACTGGCTGTTAGACTTGAACTATGTTCAGCTGCTGCGCGAGGTTGGCGTACACTTTACCGTTAACCGTATGCTGGCTGCGGAATGCTTCAAAAAGCGTTGGGAAAAAGGCCTGACCTTCTTTGAGTTCAACTATATGATTATGCAGGGCTACGACTTCTGGAAACTGCACCATGACCATAACTGCATTATGGAGCTGGGTGGCGACGACCAATGGTCCAACATGCTTGCTGGCGTAGAATTAATCCGCCGCAAGGATCAAAAACCTGCTTACTGCATGACCTGCAAGCTTTTGACCACCAGCGATGGCCGCAAGATGGGCAAAACCGAAAAGGGTGCTCTGTGGCTTGACCCGGAAAAAACCTCTCCGTATGATTTCTATCAATACTGGCGTAATGTTGCAGACAGCGACGTAGAAAACTGCCTGTGCCTGCTGACATTCCTGCCGATGGATGAAGTTCGCCGTCTGAGCGCACTGAAGGATGCAGCTATCAACGAAGCTAAAAAAGTACTGGCCTATGAGGTTACCAAACTTGTTCATGGCGAAGAAGCAGCGCGTCAGGCGCAGGAAGCTACCGAAGCACTCTTCGGCGGCAATGCCAAAGATATGAGCAACGTACCGGCAATCGAAATTACCCCGGAAGATATGACTGCCAAGATTATTGATGTACTGACTGCCGCTAAGGTTTTCAGCAGCAAGCGTGAAGCTCGTCAATTAATCGCCCAAGGCGGCCTGACTGTAGCAGACACTGTCCTGCAGGATGCAGAAGCATGCCTGAGCGCAGACATGTTTGATGCAGATAAGAGCCTGTTAATCCGTAAGGGTAAAAAGAAATATTTCCGTCTGCTGGTAAAATAAGCCTTTAAAAGCCATCTATGCTCCTGACGGACTAGGTGGCTTTTTCTATGATTTTAAAATACAGACTACTCTTTTAATTAAGGTAGTAAAAAAGGAGCACTTAATGCAAAACGATAAGATAAGTCTTTCATTAATCATCCCTATTGGCCTGATGTTATTTTCCTTTTTCTTTGGTGCCGGTAACTTAATTTTCCCGCCTGTTTTAGGACAAATGGCAGGTGACAACATTGGCTGGGGCATGCTCGGCTTCTGCCTGAGCGGCGTTGGCTTCCCGCTTTTGGGCGTACTCGCTATGGCTATGAAGCAAAGCGATAACCCGGACTCCATTGCTATGCCTATGCATCCCCTGTATGCCCGCGCCGTTACCATTCTCTGCGCGTTGGCTATCGGCCCGCTGTTCGCTATTCCGCGTACCGCTGCCGTTTCCTTTGACACCGGTATTCACAGCCTGCTGCCTGCTTCCTGCGAAGCTATCAGCCTGCCGGTATACACCGTGTTCTTTTTCGTTCTGACCTATTTCTTTTCTATTAATCCGTCAAAAATTATCGGTCATATCGGTAAATTTTTGTCCCCCATGCTTTTGATTTGTCTGGCAGTTCTCGTAGTCTGCGTTTTCGTAAATCCTACCGGCAGCCTGAAAATGCCTAATCCGGACTTCGCTGCATCTCCGTTCTTCCGCGGCTTCCAGGAAGGCTATAATACCATGGACCTTCTGGCAGCAATTCTGTTCGGTTCTATTACTATCAAGGCTATTGAAGCTCAAGGCATTACCGATAAAAAGGTTCTGACCAAGCTCTGCTCTTATGCCGGCCTGATTGCAGCCTTCTTCCTTGCTATCATCTATGCAGCACTGGCTTACACCGGCGCACTGAGCATCAATGTTTTCGGTGTTATCCCCAATGGTGCAACTCTGCTCAGCAAAATCTGTACCTATTACATGGGCTTCGGCGGTCAGGTTGTATTGGCCTTGATTATCTTCTTCGCCTGCCTCACCACCAGCATCGGTCTGACAACTGCTATCTCCGGTTATTTCTCCGAGCTTAGCAATAATCGTATACAATACGAGCGACTGGTATTCTTCATCTCTGCTTTCAGCCTGGTAGTAGCAAACTTCGGTCTGGAAAACATCATTAAATTCTCCATTCCTGTTATCTGCATGCTCTATCCGATTATTATCGCTCTGGTAATTCTCAACATCGGTCGTGCAATTATCCATGATGATCAGCTGACCTTCCGCATCTGCCTGATACTGACAACTATTTTCGCTGTTTTCGACGGTCTGCGCGTTGCCAACATCCGCTTCATGGCATTAGATAACTTCCTGGCGCAGAACCTGCCGCTGTTTGACATCGGCTTCGGCTGGGTTGTTCCCTGCTTCGGCGGTATCGCTGTAGGCCTGCTGCTGAAGGCTGTAAGAAAAGCTAACTAATAAATTTATTCATAATCAATTAGAGAGTAAGGTGTAATTTATGTCTAACGAACAACAATGCAGCAATGCATCTTCCTGCGGCCGCAGCAGCTGTGAAGGCTGTCCTTCCGCAGCAGCTGAAAAAACACAGGCAACTGATTTCCGTGCGCAGCTCAATCCGATGAGCAGCGTCAAAAAGGTTATCGCCGTAGTCAGCGGCAAGGGCGGTGTAGGCAAGTCCCTCATCACCGGTCTTTTAGCAAGCAGTATGCAGCGCCGCGGTAAGCGCTGTGCTGTTTTGGATGCTGATATCACCGGTCCGTCCATGGGACATAACCTGGGCGTAAACGGCAAGGCCAAAGCCAACGAAATCGGTATTCTGCCTCTGACTGCTCCCTGCGGTCTGGAGGTGCTTTCTGCCAATATGTTTTTGAAGAATGATTCTGACCCTGTTGTTTGGCGCGGGCCTCTGCTCGCCGGTATGGTAAAGCAATTTTGGAGCGATGCCATCTGGACAGATATAGACTTTATGTTTGTTGATATGCCGCCGGGAACCGGTGACGTACCGCTGACCGTCTTCCAATCCCTGCCTGTTGACGGCATTATCATCGTAACCTCTCCGCAGGAGCTTGTTTCCATGATTGTTGCCAAGGCAGTAAAAATGGCACGCATGATGAACATTCCGATTCTCGGTCTGATTGAAAACTACGCTTACTTCCATTGCCCCGATAACGGCAAGGATTACGAGATCTTCGGCCCCAGCCATCTGGCAGAAACTGCCGATGCCTACGGCTTGAAGGTGCTCGCCCGCCTGCCGATTAACCCGTCCCTGGCCGCAGCCTGCGACGCAGGCAAGCTGGCGGACTGCCATGTAGCAGAGCTGGACGATTGCTGTGATTTTTTAGCTGATAATTTTCAGTAAGCATTTTTAAAGGGAGGCTTTTGTCATGTCTATAGAAAAGGTTCGTACATATTTGAAACAATTTAATGCAGATAATCGTATCATAGAGTTTGCAACCTCCAGCGCTACTGTAGAGCTGGCAGCACAGGCAGCAGGCTGTGAGCCTGCGCGCATTGCCAAAACCCTTTCCTTTAAGCTGCATGATGACAGCGTTATCCTCATCGTCACAGCAGGCGATGCCAAGGTAGATAACGCCAAGTACAAGCATTTCTTCGGCTGCAAGGCCAAAATGCTGACTGCTGACGAAGTGGAGCCGGATATCGGCCATGCTATCGGCGGTGTCTGCCCCTTCGGTATTAACGACGGCGTTAAGGTTTATCTTGACGTTTCCCTCAAACGCTTTGTAACCTTCTTCCCTGCCTGCGGCAGCCACAACAGCGCTATTGAGCTGACTCCGGACGAGCTGGAGCAGTACAGCGCCAACTGTCAGGGCTGGGTAGATTTATGCAAGGGCTGGCAGGAATAAGCATCTGTAACAACATCAAATTTAACTTTTAATACGCAGCAGATTCAGTGCCTGCTGCGTATTTTTTTGCACATAAAAAACCTCCCATAAGCAGATTTTTACATCTGATTACAGGAGGTCTTTTTTTCATATGCTTGTAAATTTTTCGCAAGTTATTTTTTCATTTTGCAAAATATAATTATGCTAAAGAAGCTACCTGGCAAAATACCTGTTTTAACTTCCCTTCCGCACGCAATCATTCTATCAACTCCAATTTTTAATCTTCTATACTACTTTCACTAAATACGTTTTTATAAAATAGTTTACTTCTGATAACTTCGAACAATACATCTGTATTATCCTATTTATCTACTCGTTGTGACAAATTTTAGACTTACATATTCTGCCAAGATACTCAGACATTTCTTTCTCTCCCATTTCATGAATTCCATTTTGATTATACAGCTGTAAATTAATGCAATAGATATACATTGTATTGAAATCATAATCTTCATCAATGAACATTTCTAAAATCTCATGTTCCAATTTCCAACCATACAGCATCAAAAAATAAGATATTTTTCTATATGCGTCTATATCTTTAGAGTACTTTTTTATATATAACATATAAATGCTCCAAGCAAATTTTTCATCCTCAAAATTAAGTAGCCAATTTTTTGAGATTAGAATTGCCAAATCGTCAATTGATACTTCTGTAGCAACATTTACTTTCATATGTAATTCATCCTCTAAAGGCGCTAATAATTCATATATCGGATGATCATGCTTATAATCCATAGGTAAGCTAAGCAGATAATCATAAATTGAAACTATTGTCTTTAATTTCACCTCATACATCTCCCATATAGTTTATGTTAATTTTAAATTCAACAAAGTCACGCATAGTTTTATTAGTGGCTTTTCATAGACACATTCTCAGCAGATAGCTTTCTGCTTATTACTGCTACTATTGTATAAAAACCTCATTAAAATTTATCTGTTGAATTTCTTAAGCTCGTTGTTAAGCTTTTGTACTTGCTCACTCAGCCACTCTTCTTTGTTCAAATAGTCCTTCTCTTGATTTACAAGCTGCTGATAACTTCTAACTACTTCGTTATCAACACAGTGCTCCTCTAGTTGCGCTTTCAGCACTCCCATATAAAACTGTAAAGCTGTGTCTGGGAAAAGTAATTCTGATTGATAAACACATTTAACTTTTTTAACAATTTCATCTTTATTCACTTTTATCAAATCTTTTGTGTACGAGTAAATTTCTCCATATAGCCCAGAAAAGCCCATTTCTTTTGCCAGTTCTTTTGTTATATCAGAAGCATTCTCATGCATCTTATATAAAGAAGCTTCCCTGAGTTTTTCTCTATAGTACATTAACGCAGCTTCAGGATAAAAAACACTTCCTGGTTGAGCATTGCCTAATTCATCTTTACCTTCAACGATTCTTATTACTTTCTCCTTATTTCCATCGCCCCAATGATATATTCTAAATTTATTTTCAGTATCTATTACGCTCTCATAAAAATCTGGCCACTCAAAATTAGAATCAATCTTAATGTTTCCTATTTTTTTCCATTTGTTATCTTCAAAAATCATGATTGTTGACAACCATGTTTTCTTAGCTATTTCTTCTACACCATATCCTGCAACACTCGGAATAACAGCACATAATCCAAATAGTTTATAATTAAAGGGATTCGATTTTGCTAAATATACTATATATCCCTTATTTTGATTATTATCTAACAAAACCTCTAGTACATCCCCTTGTTTCAATCTAGCCATCTTACTTCCTTGTATGATATTCATATAAGCTAAACTCATACTTTCCTTTCTTTTTATGTTGCTATTAAACACATCACGATTTAATCCACCAAGCTCCTGCTTTTCGTTACCGCAAAATCTGCACTTTTACTTTATTAAATTCGCTTCTGCAAACTTTTTTCCTGCTATAATTCCAATTACATTTTAAATCTAAAAAGACCTCCTGCAAGCAGCTTTTTCTGCTGCATACAGGAGGTTCATTTATATACACACTATAAAAATTTTTCGTAGGCCTTGTGCCCAACCCTCTACTGCTTCATTTTGCAAATCATCTGCGTCATAGTACCCATCTGGCAGAAGGTACACCAAGTTCTTGGCTTATACAGCGCCATTACAACTAAGCCAAGCAGCATAGAGGATTGGCTTTTATTATGTAAAAACTTTTAGCAAACATCCACACTAATCATTTTAATTCACTCCATATATTATTTTGTTTAATAAGCTAGTATCATCATACCCTTTAAGTTTTACACTTATTTTTATCACTCCGTTTCCCTCTTCTTCCAAGTAATATAGTAAGTTATTTTTTGAAAATATTTGTTTACTACTTTCAACACTCTCCAATTTCCAATCATTATCTTGTAAAAGCTTAATGTATTTCTGTTTTACATCTAAATTATCATTACCATATTTGTAAATCGCCGTAACCGACCAATTAGCTAAACTAGATTCTGAAAACATCACCAATTCACACGGTTCATTTACATAAATATTATGCCATGTATAATATAAATCTTTAGTATATCTTTTATTATCACCTAAACATCTATAACGAAGCAAAGGTGCAAAAAACATTCCTATAGAAATTATAGTTATCATTATCATTGCTAATGTTATAATTATCGTTTCCTTAGTAAAAAAAGACCTAAACACGCTTTCTCCTATCTTCTGATTACAGATACTTCCAAACTATTATCTTCGTTTCTTATTATGCAGTGATTGCTTCCGTCTTTATAGCTAATAGTATTGCTATTTTGAGTCGACAAGCTCTCAGGAAATTCTTTACGATAATAATCAATTATCTCATCATTATTCATTCCTTCAATCCTTAAATTTTTCTTTAGCACTACAGTACGCTTTCCCAAGACTTCTTTTTTTATGTAAAAATCTATCCATTCACTATTTCCAGGATCCCGTATGCACAAAAATGTCTTATATATACTTAAATCAGCGTTATTTGTAATATTGCATCCGAAAATAATTTTCCAAACTAATATACAAAATATAGTTATGCTAAAAAAGCTACCTACAAAAATACCTGTTCTAACGTTCCTTCCGCAAGCAATCATTCTATCAACTCCAAATTTTAATCTTGTATACTATTTTTACAAAAAAGTCACGCTTTGATCCTTTTCAAGGTTTACTCAAACAAAATATAAGTAATCCAACAGTAAATATGAGCATCCCTTTATACACATCATTTCTTTTTCCGTACTCTAAAGTTTGAGCTTTTTTAAAACCGATACATACAATACTATGAGTAGTACAACAATATAAGAATGCCATAATTTTATATTGCTTTTCAACAGAACTCTTATATCTTCATTAAAGATACTTGCTGCAACAATCGGCATGATGATAAAAGAATTGAGCAGCTTACTTTTTCTTGTAAAGATAGTTTTCTTGTTCTGTTTACACTTAAAACCGCTTTAAAAAACATACCAATAATTACAAAAGCCAAAATCTTCATTTTATCGCAATCCTTCATTTTATCGCAATCCTTCATTTGATTTTCTTCAGCTCGTTGTTAAGCTTTTGTACTTGCTCACTCAGCCACTCTTCTTTGTTCAAATAGTCCTTCTCTTGATTTACAAGCTGCTGATAACTTCTAACTACTTCGTTATCAACACAGTGCTCCTCTAGTTGCGCTTTCAGTACTCCCATATAAAACTGTAAAGCTGTGTCTGGGAAAAGTAATTCTGATTGATATTCATTCTTCATACTGATTAAAATATTCGTTTTTGTTTTAATTAGCTTATTTTTGGTACTATAATATACATCACCATACAATCCATTAATATCTTCCACTTTATCAATAACTTCCATGCATTCTTCAGGAAGATTATACAATCCTAATTCTCTTAATTTATTTCTATAGAATCTTAATGCTCCAGCGGGGAAAAAAGTAGAACCTTTCTGTGCTAAGCCCAAATCCGACTCTTTTGTTACCACATTAATTACTCTTTTTTCTTCGCCATCCCCCCAATGATAAATAATGTATTTATTATTATCATTTAAATCTCTTTCATATTGATCTGGCCAAATAAAATTCTCCAACTTCAGTTTGCCAATTTTTTGCCAATTTTCATCCTCAAATATCATTATAGTAGATATTATCTTTTTATTCTTTATTTCGTTAATATTACATCCATGTATAGTTGGATGTATAGCATAAAGTCCAAACATTTTAAATCCTATGGGTATATGCTTCGCCAAATAAATTAAATACCCCTTATTCTGATACTTGTCGATAACAACTTCTAAAACATCGCCAATATATAATCTGCTCATTTTAAAGTCACCACTCAATTAGTCTTTCTCCAAAACATGGTAAAATTTTAAGCCAAGTTTTTTAACATTAACGTATCTTATACCTCCATGCAGACCTTTTCACCACCACCAAAATTTCACCAATCTACGTTATTCATACACTAAGCTCCTGCTTTTCGGTACCGCAAAATCTGCACTTTTACTTTATTAAATTCGCTTCTGCAAACTTTTTTCCTGCTATAATTCCAATTACATTTTAAATCTAAAAAGACCTCCCGCAAGCAGATTTTTACATCTGATTACAGGAGGTCATTTTTCATATGCTTGTAAATTTTTCGCAAGCTATTTTTTCATTTTGCAAATCATCTGCGTCATAGTACCCATCGGGCAGAAGGTACACCAGGTTCTCGGCTTGAACAGCGCCATTACAACTAAGCCAAGCAGCATAGAGGTCAGCATTACGCTGTAAAAGCCAAAGGCATACTGCGCAACCCACGCCGAAGAGCTGCCGGCAGTGTAGGCCCACGCCCAAGGAAGCTTAAAGGTCCAAAGCAGCGTTACAACTTCACGCAAGGACTGCGCCTGTACAGCAACAAGATAAGTCTGCCACAGCATGTTGCCAAACATAGCCATAAAGAAGCACAGAAAGCCGAAGCGGAACCATTTGGCGACCAAAAGTTCCGGCGTAGCGCGGTTACGCGACCACTTCCACTCGCCGCCCAGCTTTGCCAAAAGCAAGCCGCGTCCGCAATAACGATTGCAGAACAGCTTGTTGCCGCCGAAAAGCGCCAATAAAACAGGCACCATAAAGTCAATCATTCCCAGCCAGGCAAAAAGGATATTGAAAAAGCCCAGGACAAAATAAATTATCGGCCATAGCCAAAGATAATCATACCAATGCTGTGTTTTCTTAGCCATCTGTTGCCACCCTGATGCTGCCTGCAGGACAGGTCTTGGCGCAGAGGCCGCAGCCAACGCAGCGCTCCTTGTCTACCCTTGCGAAGCATCCCTTATATACACTTATCGCCTGACGCGGGCACACCTGCGTGCAAGCACCGCAGGAAACGCATCTGTCCTCGTTTACCACCGCAAATCTTTTCATAACACGCCACACACCCTTTAACGCAAATACGCAAGTGCGCTCTGAGCAGCAATAGCGCCGTCATTAGTTGCCGTAACAACCTGACGCAGCACCTTGTCACACACATCACCGGCGCCGTATACACCGGCAACCGCAGTCGACATATCGCTGTGCACAACAAGATAGCCCTTGTCATTGGTAATACCCAAATCACGGCAGAACTCTGTAACAGGGTCCGCACCGATATAGGGGAAGACGCCCCTTGCAAGCATCGTTTCTGTTGCTCCCGTCTGTTTATTAAGCACCTTGAGGCCCGCAACGCGATTATTTTCGATAATAACCTCCTGCGGTACACGCCATGTCAGCACCTCAATCTTCGGATTAGCAGCCACCTTTTCCTGCGTAATCTGCTCAGCGCTAATAACATCACGACGCGCCAGAATCGTAACCTTCGACGCAAATTCCGCAAGATACAGCGATTCCTCAAAGGCAGCATTGCCTGCGCCCACAATAATTACCGGCTTATTGCGGTAGAACGCCGCATCACAGACAGCACAGAAGCTGATGCCGCGGCCGATCATCTCCTGCTCGCCCGGAATGTTCAGCAAGCGCTCCACAGTACCGGTAGCGATAATCACAGCAGGCGCCGTAAACTCCGCACCGCTTTCGCAGCGCACACGTCGCTCCACACCGTCAACCTCCAGCGCAGCAACTTTCTCATAAAGATAGGTCGTGCCTAAAGCCATCGCCTGCTCGTAAATATCGTAGGCCAGCTGGGAGCCGTTGACGTTCTTGATGCCGGGCCAGTTTTCAATCTCAAAGGTTTTTATCAGCTTGCCGCCGGGAGCGAAGGATTCCAGCACCAAAGTCTTCAAGCCAGCGCGGCGCGCATAAACAGCTGCCGTCAGGCCGGCAGCACCACCGCCGATAATAATCAGATCATAGCTTCTATCGGGAGCCTGCTCCACCGGAGGCTCGTTGCCCAAAAGCTTTTCCAGTCTTGCCTGCAGGCGTTCCTTCGGCAGAAAGCCGGCATAACGCGAAGCAACCTCGCCGTTTTTGATAAAGAACAGACCAGGAATAATGGTTATATCCATTTCCTCTGTCAGCTCCGGCTCCTTATCTATATCAATCTTGACGATGTCTATACGCTCGCCCATCTCCTTAGAAATATCCTCCAGCACGTAACTGAGCATCTTACAAGGACCACACCAGGTCGCATAAAAATCCGCCAGAAAGGGTTTCTTCTCGGCCAGCATCTGCTTGAACTCTGCAGCCGTCGGGTTTACAATAATCGCCATTTACATCAGGCCTCCTTTGTAATAATGTATTCGTAGTTTATCTTATATCAGTGATGACCGCCGCAGCCATGCTCGCCACAGGTGTGTCCTTCGCCGTGCTCACCATGGTGATTGCATTTAACAGCAGGGTTATAGTCCAAATTACCTGCCAGCAAAGCCTCTACCGCTGCGTCAGCACTGCCGCTTACGCCACCGTACAGCTTAATGCCTGCAGCAGCCAACGCCATCTGCGCACCGCCGCCGATACCGCCGCAAATCAGAACGTCTGCCTTCAGCGCGGTCAATACACCTGCCAAAGCACCATGACCTTGGCCGTTGGTATCCACAACCTCGGACGCAACAACTTTGCCGTTCTGCACATCATAAACCTTAAACTCCTCGGTATGTCCGAAATGTTGAAAAATTTCGCCGTTTTCATAGGTTACTGCAATTCTCATGATATCTTTTCCCTTTTCCTTGTATTTTTCATATAATTTTTGCTTAAAGCAATCAACACAGCCGCAGCCTGTACTGCTGCCGTTACAGAGCCGGAAATCGCCGCCTTCAATACGCAGCGGCCGTCCTTCCACAACAAAATCCGCCAGCTTCTTGCGCGCCGTTTCGTAAATGCGCTGCACCGTAGTCCGCGCAATCTGCATAAAGGCCGCGCACTGCTCCTGACTCATACCGCGCCTGTCAATAAGGCGTATCGCTTCGTATTCGTCAACGGTAAGAACAATAGGCTCCTGCTCTGCATTATTGTTTTGCGGTAAAAACTCCAGCGTTTGCGGATAATGGCAAACCTTTCTGCATTTTACTTTCCTAGGCATCTGATTTCCTCCTCTCTAAGTCCATTATATAAGCGAAACGGGCATATGTCAATTATATTTTTGACATATGCCCATTTAAATTTTATAACAGCAAATCTTCTACTTTTCTTCCAGATAAAATTCCCACGCACAGCCGTCAGGATTTTCCGTACAATCAGGGAAGCAGCTCAGGCAACGGCATTTAATGCGCGCGTCAATCGTAGCTGCAAAACCGCTGTATTCGTAAATGCCGACCGATTTGCAAGGATGATAAGGCATCCCCTTGCGGCTGCGCGCCGTCTGCACACGGCAGTCGCGGTTGCGGTAAACGAGCCGGTTGCCTTCACGAATGCATTCATGCTCGTTCAAATTGCCATAGAAACGACAGTGCAGCGCCTGCTCCAGGCCTTCAAGTCCGGGATTCTCCGGCAGCTGCAAAAACTCCTTGATGCGCTTGGCTTCAATCACAGTAAAGCGCTTCCATGCCTCCTCATCATGGTACATGGCCTCCGCCATACCGAATTTACCTTCAATCGACTGAAACCAGACGCCGTCATGCGCCAGCCAGTTTTTCGCGTAGAGCTCAATCAGCTCCAAAAGCTGTTCTTTGCTTAGCTCCGCAAGATATTTATTGTACATTATGAATAACCTCCTTTGTGGGGGAATATTTTCATTTAGGATAGAATCTATTAACTCTACTGCTTATTAAGTGTTTTCACCATTACCACAACAGAAATTATTAAAACCGCTATTACTACTATAGAAATCAATTCTTTCATTTTCACGAAATCAGCGATACATTTTGCTTATAATCAACAGTCCTCATACTTGTCATAAGAGGACCATTACTTTTGTTATATCGCTAAATTCTTTCCCTCCTCTCAATGTTTTAATTATATCATATTATCTAATTTTTATTAACGATTATTTTAATAGATGTATGTCATCCCATCCCCACTCACTCCAAGCACCTCTCCGCCATCTCTTTCAGCGTATACTCATCAAGATGCTCAAAGAAGAATGCCCTCTTCGGATGCAAAGGCAGCGACTTGCTCACCGCCACGTTATATTCTGCTCCCTTGGCAAAGTCCGTTGCCAAAAGCTCCGCCTTGTCCTTAACCTGCGCCAGCAATTCCGCTCCGGCTTCACTGTTCACCAGCACCAGCGTAACGCCCTTATCATCATCAAATTTTGGGAACTGCTTATCAATGCCCCAATAATCGGCAATCGTGATATCTGCCAAGCTACGCTTATTATTAAACGCGCACTCACCGCAGGACGGACGTATGCTGATATTATTCAGGAAAAGGCGCATATAGGTTTCCTGCCGCTTGCTCGCGCCAAAGCGCTGATGCTCGGTAAAGAACAAGGTCTCGCCCTGCTTCCAGCCCTTCGCCTTATCGCGAAACTTCACCTGCACAACAGGCTCGCCTGCCTCCTGCGCCAGCTCCCGCAAATGCTTTTGATAAACCTTGGGACTAGGCACCCCATGACAAACAACATCAACCGTCAAAAGATTCTCCGACGGCTTTACCAGATATTTCTTTAAACCGGCAATTTGGCAAGGCGTACCGCTGAACAGAACCTTTCTGCCTGCACGTAAAAATTGCCGTACCTCACTGTAAATCTTGCCGATTTTGCTCTGTACATACTTCGAACCGCGCAGCTTGGGCAAATCGGCAATGCTATCTACAAGCACATGCTGCACATTAAGCTGCTCATCCAGCGCCACGCCGACCACAACACCGCCTTGCTTTAAGATTGCCTCAGCAAAAAGCGTAAACATTCCTCCGCTGGAGCTGGTAAAGCGCACTGCATCATCGTTATTCTTGGCGCCATACACAGCAAGCAGCTCATGCTGCTGCGGCTTGTGCAGCATAGGGCAGACATTTTCACATAAACCGCAATCCATACACATTTCTTCGTTGATCTCGGGATACAAAAAGCCTTCCTCGTCCGCAGTCATTTTTATACAACCACGCGGGCAGATATTAGCGCAGGCACTGCAGCCTGTACAGTTTTGCTTGCTGCTCAGCTCAATCATGTGTTTAACCTCCCTATTGCTATCGCTTGTTATAACGTTTATTTCGGCGTAAAGCTCCGCTTAAGTGATTTTTCTTTTATTATATCACAAAAAACCCCTCTTGCTTGCACTATCTGCGATTCTGTCACTATGCGCTGACGCTGCAATACATCACTCCGTCGTGAAAGAACAATAAAAATGCCTAATGATATGACGGCATAACACTAAAGTATAAAAACAGAGCTGACTTTAACACAGGCTAAGGTCAGCTCTTGTTTTATATTGCAAATGAACTTAACGCATTGATTTTACTCAATACTTACCTTTTAATAAAAAGCTCAGCAATAAAATCTTATTTCATTATGGAATTCATACCAACGCTCCATAACATCTTTAGAGCGAGCTTCAATGACATCCATAATATCTCTTAATATTCTATTAGGGATTTTGGAATTATTATGGCACAATAAACATTTACCACTCTGAGTAATCCATACTTTTGTTGCATTCGCAGTAGGTACTCCATTAGTAATATGTACATGAATCGGCTCCAAAGGCTCATTTTCATTAGACCAAAAATAAATCAGATATCCTGCAACCTTAAAAATTTGCGGCATTTCCCAAGCCTCCTTGACGAGCAAACCGAATAATAAGATGTGCGGTAGATTTTATGATATCCTTCAATTGAGCCAGCTCCAATTCATCAAAGCCTTCTATATTTTGCCAGTTATAAGCGGGAAGTATGCAATAAGCTGACTTAAATCCTTGCATTATAGGCTTTTCCATATAAACTTTTACATACTCCTTGCCTTCTTCATCATACAAGATATCAGAATGAACTATTTCTGTTCCATCATTTAACTGCATAAAAGCGTGCATCATTTTATTGACTCCTTCCTCGAAAAATCATTAATAAATAGATATCGGTTAAATTTTCTTATATTACAATCATATTACATTGTTATTGTTACGTCAAATTTTCTCTTTTTGATTTTTCCTATATCATTTCTCAGTTATATCGCATTGCTAAAATAAAAGCCTTTTTCCGAAAACCGGTAATACTATCAACGGAAATAAACTTCTATCCCTGCTCACAAAAATCTGCCTGTAATACTGTTTGCGTTTGCCTTAATTTCTGCCGGCGTTCCGCAAGCCACAATGCGTCCGCCTGCATCACCGCCGCCGGGGCCCATATCAAGCACATAGTCAGCGTTACGGATAACGTCTAAATCATGCTCAATGACAACGACAGTTGCCCCATTATCCAACAGCGCCTGAAAAACCTCCAGCAGCACCTGCACATCCAAAGGATGCAGACCAATCGAAGGCTCATCAAAAACAAAGACAGAATCATGCTGCGTTCTTCCGATTTCGCTGGCCAGCTTCAAGCGCTGTGCCTCACCGCCCGATAAACCCGGCGTTTCCTCTCCCAGCGTTAAATAGCCAAGACCAAGCTGACGCAGAACATTCAGCTTTTGGCTGATGCCTTTCATATTTTTACAGAACTCAAGAGCAGTGTTTACGTCCATAGCCATCAGCTCCGGCAGCGAAGCACTCTCCCCCGCCTCGTTCGTCAGCCTGATATCGTAGGCCGCCTTCGCGTACCGCGAACCACGGCAGTCCGGGCAGGGTATATCCACGTCCGGCAAAAACTGTACGTCTAAACTGACAACGCCTGTTCCGTCACAGCCTTGGCAGCGAAGCGAGCCTGTATTGTACGAAAAAGCACCGGCCTTATATTCATGCGCTTTGGCTTCGGGCAATTTGGCGTAGAGCTTACGCAAATCATCATGAATGCCTGCATAGGTAGCCACAGTAGAACGGACATTAATTCCGATAGGTGTCGCATCAATGAGCTTTACGTGCTCAATCCCCTCAGCGTTAACGGCACGTATATGCTCCGGCAGCGCCTTGCCGTCAATCGCCGCAGCCAGCGCAGGCACAAGGCTTTCCAAAACCATTGTGGTTTTACCGGAACCCGATACGCCGGTAACAACTGTCAGCCTGCCCTTCGGAATATCTATCTCTAATGGCTTAACGGTATGTATCGATGCAGTAGCAAGATGAATGGTGCCGTCAGCAAACAGCTCCTGCTTCTGAGCGCAGCTTTTCCGCTTTGCCGCTGCCTTTCCGGCAAGGAACGGGCCGATTTGTGAAGCAGGATTTGCTTCTATCTCTGCTATCGTTCCCTGTGCAATTACATGGCCACCGCCGGCACCTGCCTGCGGTCCCATTTCCACAAGCCAGTCTGCCTCCTGCAAAATCTGCGTATCATGGTCCACAAGGATTACAGAATTGCCGTCTGCCACCAAGTCATGCATTACGCCGGTCAGTCCCACGATATTGGAAGGATGCAGACCGATTGACGGCTCATCCAGCACATAAAGAACTCCGGTAGTACGATTACGGACAGCACGCGCCAGCTGCATCCGCTGCCTCTCTCCCGTAGAGAGCGTAGCAGCGGAGCGGTCAAGCGTAAGATAACCAAGTCCCAAGTCCAGCAGATGTTTTGCAGTGTCAGTAAAGGCTTCGCAGATGCGTTCCGCCATCGGGCGCATTGCCTCCGGCAGGCTGCCTGGAACACGCTGCACCCATTCAACCAGCTGCACCAGTGTCATTTGGCAGGCCTCAGCCAACGAAATTCCCAGCAGCTTCGGCGCACGCGCTGCTGCGGAAAGACGTGTACCATGGCAGTCGGGGCAGATATCCTCCTTCAAAAACTTTTCTACGCGCTTCATACCCTTTTCATCTTTTACCTTAGACAACGCATTTTCGACTGTATAAACAGCGTTGAAGTAGGTAAAATCAAGCTCAGCAAAATCGTTGGAATTGCTTTTCTTCGGATGATAGAGAATATGCTTCTTCTCCGCAGGACCGTGATAAACGATTTCCTTCTCCTGCTCCGTAAGCTCGCAAAACGGTACATCTATGCGCACGCCCATCTCCTTGCAGACATCAGTCATCAGCGACCACATCAGGCTGTTCCACGGCGCAACAGCGCCCTGCTCTATGGTAAGCGATTCATCAGGCACCAGCGTGTTTAAATCTACCGTGCGGACGCTGCCGGTACCGCCGCAGGTTTTGCAGGCTCCCTGCGAATTGAAGGCCAGTTCCTCGGCAGACGGCGCATAAAACTGCTCGCCGCACTCCGGGCAGGTCAGCTTCTTGCCTGCGGCAACCAAAAGCGTCGGCTCCAGGTAATGTCCGTTGGGACAGCGATGACTGGCAAGGCGCGAATACATAAGGCGCAAGCTGTTCAGCAGCTCCGTGCCTGTGCCAAAGGTACTGCGGATTCCCGGCACACCGGGGCGTTGGTGCAACGCCAAGGCCGCAGGAACATACAACACTTCATCTACGGAAGCCTTGGCAGCCTGCGTCATTCTGCGGCGTGTATAGGTAGAAAGTGCCTCCAGATAGCGGCGTGAGCCTTCGGCATACAGCACACCAAGCGCCAGGGATGATTTGCCCGAGCCTGATACACCGGCAATGCCGACAATTTTCCCTAAGGGAATGTCTATATCAATATTTTTCAGATTGTGGACCTTAGCGCCACGGATAAGCATTTTATCAATCATCATTTATTGCTCCCTTATATTTCCATAACCCACTTAGCTGATGTACAGCACGCAGTAAATAATGCTCTTTTAAGCTAAATCTATTTTAGTATATTGTTCATCATTTTACCAAATTCGTCAAGCGTAAAAGCCGCAAAACAGCTTAGCAAGATAAAACTCAAAAATATCACTGAATTCCTTAATTTTACTGTATTACAAATATTTTACCAAAAGCAAGCAAAAGTTATCATAATAAAGGACTGTTATGAATATCAAAAGCGGTTTCCAGATTAATTAGGAAACCGCTTTTTTATAGTTATTATAAAGCTTAACACTTAAAAACTTTGTCCAATAACACTGATATATTCACCGTTTTTTACTATCATATAAATTATTTTACAGGTATTGATAATTTAAAAACATATTCATTCTTGTCATTAGTAATCCAATAGTCCTTTTCAAAAGAAACTATTGTATCACCATTTATCTCAAGTTCATTACGTTCAATAAATTGAAAACACTTTTTTATCCATGCTTCACAACAATGATGATAGTTACCCTTTCCATATATCGAAACATAGCATTGATTTTTTGTCTTATGATTAACCAGTTTTCGAAAATCATCAATACAATTATAATTATCCATAGCAAAGAACCTGCTTACAGGACTACATTGAAACTTTTTAGTGTTATCTTGACTCAAAAACCAACCTGTAGTCAAATCACAGTTATTAAGCCTAAAAAGATTTTTCATGAAATTCAACCTTATAATAAGATTATTTTTATCACCATCCACAGAAGATAGATATTGAGAAACATACATCTTATATTCAGGAAGTTGTTCCAATAAAACTCTATCCAATATCAGATTTCTTATGTGGTCCGTTTTCCTAAGAATAGTTTGCACACTTAGCATTTTTTCCATAAGTTCTTTCTGTTCAAGGATTAATTCTTCTTCTTTTTTCCTCAAAAGATTACTCACGATGTTTTCATCACGGTAATTCAAAAACTCACGTATATCCTTTATAGAAAAACCTAATCGTCTCATGCAAACAATCATTTCTAACACATGATGTTCCGCTAAAGAATAATACGCGTAATTATTATCTTGATTTCTTTTAGCAGGCCGTAACAACTTTTCTTTTTCATAGTAACTTAGCGTTTGCTTCGAAATATTAGCAAGCTTTGCAATTTCACCAGATGTAAATGTATTTCTAATTGATTTTACCATGGTACCCCTTCTTAATAACCCTTTAACAATTTTTCTTCCTTCATATCAAAAGTAGGTCCATAAATACTATTATACAATCCCTTGATAGCATAAACACAGTTCTGTGAATTTGAATAAATATATCTATCAGGTATCTCTATTACTCTTTGCATTCCTTTCAGATGTTGAAAAGCAGGATCCTCTAAAAATTCTTTTCTAAACTGAACATCTATGGCTTCTTCATATTCTCTACCTGCAGAAACAAGAAAAACATCAGGATTTGAGGCTATAATAGATTCTTTGGTTACAGTTTCACCATAATGTATCCCCTGCATACTAATTGCATTTCTTACTCCGGCACGCTTACAAATATCATCATAGACGCAACCGATTCCTCCGTACTGTCTCATTCTGGATACTAACATAACAACCGGTTGTTCAGCTTGTTTCAATTGAATCTTATCATGAACTTCTGCTAGCTGTCTATCCATTTCACGTATTAATTTATCACCATTTTCTTCCTTCCCCAAGGACTGAGACATTAGTCTTATGTTATACCTGATATCATCAATGCTATTGGGACCTCTACAGACAACTGTCTTTATACCCATTGCTCTATAAGATTCAATAACATTTTTATCTAAAGTATCAGGTACAAAGATAACCTGAGGATTCATCGCCATAATTGATTCTTCACCGAGTTGCTTAAACAACCTATATTCTGTCTTTATATTCTTTGTTTCCTCAGCAATATACGAAATTGCTGAATCCTTGTCAAGGTAATTTTTAGCTACTAAATAATCGGCAGGCACAATTCCTAAAAGAATAGTATCATATGTAAGATTATAACACAAAACTCTCGTAGGCTTACTATTGAAAATAGTTTTATAACCAGAATTATCAACAACAAAATAACTATTTTGCTTCTCCGTCTGATTGATACCCCAAACACTTACAAATGCTAACCCACTCAAAAGCAAGATGATAAAAACGAGACATAATTTATAAATTTTGTTATCATTATTCATCACTTAATTCCTCTAAATCGCCCTCAATTTCTAAAAACTCTTGCATCAGAGCACTCTCAAGCTCTTTAGGTGCATTCCATAACCCTCTTTGTTTCGCCTCTAACAAAACAGTACACATTTTTCTTAAAGCCCACGGATTGACTTTCTTTAACCAAGCATTAATATCTTTAGAAATAACATACATTTTAGTTAATTCATTATACATCCAATCCTCAATAACATTACTGGTTGCATCCCAAGCAAAGCTATGACTGACAATATTACATAAATCAGCAGCACCCTTATAGCCATGCTTCTTCATTCCCTGAATAAATTTGGGATTCAATACTTGAGATAAGTATAACTGTTTCATTTCCTCAGACAAGCTTTGAACACTAACAGAATCCTTTTTAGACAAATTTCCGCAAAATGACTTTGGAGCTTTTCCTGATAAACTACGCACTGCAGCAATCATACCACCATGAAACGCATTATAATCATCTGATTCTAACATTGTTGTCTCGTAATGGTCTTCATTTTTTAGCGTTAAATCAACTTTGCTGAGCTGTTTGGAGAAAACTTCCGGCAGAAATTGGCCTTTAATGTTCTTACCATAAGCATAACTTCCCCAAGATACATATACATCTCTTAAATCATCAATACTTTGCCAGTTTCTGCTTTCTATTGCCAAATTAACACCAGCACCATAAGTTCCAGGTGCACTACCAAAAATCCTGCATTGCAAATTATCGTAGTTTGTCATTTCTAATTCATTTGAGTCCTCCATTATATGCTTACGCGGGTAATTAACATCACCATCCTCATCTAATTTCATAATACATTTAATACATTCATCCAAGTATTCTACAGTAGGATACAACGAATCTCTATACATACCGCTTATTCGCGCTATAACATCTATACGTGGTCTTTTCAAAACGTCTAACGGGATAACCTTAAAACCACTTATTCTCCCATTAGTATTCCATTCTGGCGAAACACCTAAAAGCGCCATTGCCTGAGCTATATCGCAGCCTTTGGTACGCATATTGGTGCCTGACCAAAATATCATAGCAATACGTTCGGGATATCTTCCTTCTTCCTCAATATACTGTTGTATAACCTGATTTGCTAATTGCTGACCAATAATCCATGCTGACTTGGAAGGTAGTAACCTTGGATCCACACCATAAAAATTTTTACCACTTGGAAGACAATCCAGCATACCTGTTGAAGGGGCACCGGATAAGCCACTTTCAATATAGCAACCATCTAAACCTTTAAGTATATTTGTTATTTCTTCATCAGTATGGCTCAACTTATCCAGAACAATTTCTTTAAGTTCATTGTTACCCTGAGTAAAACTATTAATCAGATTTCTTAAATCCACTTCAGAACCTAAGTCACCTAATATATGCAAACCTGTTCTACATTGGTTTGAAGATATTTTCTCAAGATAAGCATGTAAATTCTCCATCTGCTCACAAAAATCAATTTCATTTTCCTTATTACAAAAACATTTCATATCTTCCTTAAGCAGTAATTCAGATATTACTTGCTCTAATTGCGAAACTGTAGAACTTTGTAATCTATAGGCTTCTAAATACTGCTCTACCAAATCGTATAGTTCCCGCATTTTACCATATAATCCGGCTTCTTCACAAGGAGCCGGCAAATGATCTATTAATACTGCAGCTCCACGCCTTTTCGCCTGCAGTCCTTCGCATGTAATAGACATTAAATACGGATATATATTAGGAAGACTATCTATAGCCAAATAAGGATAACTAGCTCTGCATAAGCCAGTGCTTTTACCAGGTAACCATTCAAGACTACCATGAGTACCAAGATGTATTACTGCATCAGCTTTAAACTCTTCTACTAACCATCTATAAAAAGCCAAATAGTAATGTGTAGGGGGAATATCTCCATTATGAAAACTTTTTTGAATATCACCAAAAGCAATTCTTGGCGGTTGGACTCCTATGAATATATTTCCTTGTTTAAACCCTGCAATTTTAAATTCTTCTTCTGTATCAGTAAGAAACGAATTTCCGGGCATTTCGCCCCAATTGTTTTTAATATGGTTTCTAGTGTCCACGCCTAAATTTCCATACCATTGTTTATAACTACTAACAGGATATTTGCCACATGGCCCAAGATCTGATTTTAAAAATTCGATCTCATTAGTAAAACAAGACAGCAGTTTTTCAGCAAGCCACCCTGTTTTCTTAGGTAGTGCATCAGTTTTGTAGCCAGCTTCTTGAAGTTTTTCTAAAATCAATTCTCCACTGCGAAGGGAGTCTAAACCCATAGCAGTTCCAATAGTAGCATTTCCTGCAGGATAATTATGAAAAATAAGAGCTATCCTTTTATCTTTATTTTGCTTGAGTTTCAACTGTGCCCAACAATAAGCTCTTTTTGCCATTAGTTTTATATTATCATAAATTGGCACCATAGTTACCAGAGTACCATCTTTTTTTTGTCCAGCTAATGGTACACCATGTACAACTCCATCGAATTCCGGCATAATAATATTTGCTTGAAGCTCGTTTTCATTTAAACCGTAACTAGACGCTTCCCAGCTTTCTACATCTTGCAAAAGTATTTCACCTTGAAGTATCGGTATATTTAGTTTCTGCAATAAATCTTTATCTTCAATATCTCTGCCAACTGTCAGAGAAAACCATAAGCAATTTATTAATACTTGTGGTATAAATGCACCTTTTAAAAAGGCTAATTCTAAAAAATTATTTTCAAAACCTGGTATATTTCTCTCTCTATCACGATTCCAATGAGAAAAAATAGGCAATACATTACATTTCAATTTTCGTAATTCATTAACCAAACTGTCTATGTATAAAGTATGTCCCCAAGCCCAATGTTCTCTAGGAAAATTAATTGCTACAGTAGGCAAAGAAGAATTATAATACTTCTCAAAAAAAACCTCTTTTTCCAGCACATTATCCTCTTCCGGCATATAAATACCAGACCAAGGCAATGCCTCAGGATTCTTGTAAATTACATTCATCTTCAAAAAAATATTAAGTAAATACAAGTATAAGTTTTTAATATTATACATACCGCCATTATCCATATAGGAAGCAATTTGGTCAGCAATACCATCAGTCAGTAAATGTATTGCCTTATCGTTACCATAAGTAAAATTTGCTAATAACGGAATTGTTTTTTCTCGAGCAAGTTTCAAAATATGGAGAACTCTTTTATCATCCTTTTGTCCCATCCAATTGACAACTATACCCTTGCAATCTTTGTTTATATCATTGCTATCTATATATGTTTTTTCTGTCCCGCTAAATAACTTAAATTTTATATTACTTTCATTTAGTTCATTGCTTGCAGCAACATTTTTCCAGGCAGCAATATAATACGGATTAACACTTTCTTTATTGGATACAAACAAAATATAATTCATAAGTCCTCCATACGCATAATAATTAAATTAGAACCTGTAATTAAGTTCTACAGAATATGTACGTCCGGGTTGATAATAATAATTAAAGAAATCTCTATCTAAAATATTATTTACCGATGCAGTTAAAGTATAGTTCTTGTTAAATGAATAACTAATATCCATATTCATAATAAAGTATGGATCGTATGAACCATAAACTCCATTAACTGTATCACTGTTATCTGTTTTGCTGAATCGTTTGCTGATGTATTCTCCTGTTAGCATGCCGCTCCATTTATCATCACTATAGGTAACACCTGCACGAAATACTTCTTTAGGAATTGCTGTAACATATTTATTCTTTTCAGTTGCCTTTAAAGCTTTTTTTATTACAGGATTTTGATAGGTATAATTTAAAAAGGCACTCCATTTATCATCAAAATTATGATTTAATTCCAGTTCAAAGCCTTTCGCTTCTGCTTCACCAGCGTTTTGGTAGCATGTAGCATTCATACCATCTACCTCGCCCAAAGATTTTTTATACAGCAAGCCTTTATACTTTGTATCATAAACAGATACACCTATTGCAGACTTATTGTTTAAATCTTTCTTATAGCCCAATTCAAAAGTCTCAGCCTTCTGTGGTTTAAGATTAGGATTTGCAATATTATAGACACCAGAGCTGTAACTGTAAGAATACATTCTATATAATGACGGAGCTTCAAACGCCTTACCCCATGACAAATATACACTGCTGTCAGCTTCTGGTTTATACATAACACTTGCGCTCGGGCTCCAATTATCATAAGTAGACTCGTCATAATTAATGGCTTCAGTTTTATTAGGTAACAGAATTCTTCCGTCTGTAGACCATTTATCATAGCGTAAGCCTGCTGTAGCTGTCCATCTGTCAGAAAATTTATGCTCATCCATAACATAAGCAGAGAAAGATTTATTTTTTCCGCTAGCCATAGAATCCACTGCTATCTTACTGTCACTGTTAAACTTATCTGCCAGCTTATAGACAGTAGCATCCATCTTATCTTTTCTGTAGTTTAAGCCAAATACTGCATTGTTATTAGCAGAAATTACTTGATTTTTTTGTAAATCAAAAGAAAATCTGGTATTTGGTTTAGATGAATCAGTTGCTTTAGAAATACTTGTATCATGCTGCTTGTATTGATCACTATAACCTACTACAGCTTTCCAGCCATTTTCGCTATCATTATAGGTCATGTTATATTTATTAGACGCTTTTTCACCTGGAGTAGAAAAATATGTTCCTGCCTTCTTTATAATATCATCACCAAAATAACTTGTGGGCGCAGAATAAGAATACTCATATTCATTTTTAGTAAAATCTAAAGCTAAAGATTTAGATTCATCGAAATGGTATTTGAACCCAACTCCAACAGTGTTTTCATCCCATTGTCTTTTACCCTTATTACCGATTATCCATCTCTTCGCTCCGGTGTTAGTAGTAGTAGTTTCAGCTCCAAAAACAGCTTTAGAGCTCAAAACCGGATCGGTAATATAACCGTCTGTTTTTTTCTTTTCATAGTTAACATTAAAATCTAATTTATCACTGGCTTTTCCGGCAACATATAAGCTATGATTTTGAGTATTATTAGATCCATATGACAATTTTAAATTGACGGATGTTTTATCCACATCTTTAGTGATAATATTAATTACACCGGCAAGTGCGTTACCACCATAAAGAACAGATGCAGGTCCACGAAGTACTTCTACCCTTTTTACCATATCTACAGGAATAGCAGACCATGTTACGGAACCATTATAAGAATCATTTACCTGAACACCATCAACCAATACTGCTACAGAATTCGCTGCATTAACACCTCTCATTACTGTCTGAGAAGTAGTTGAACCAATCCCGCTTAAGCGACCTACATATACTCCCGGAATCTTGACAAATGCTTCATCTAAATTATTAATATGCATCTTGTTCAAATCTTTATCAGTGATAAGACTGACGCTAGCAGCAGTATCTAATAATTTCTTTTCACTACGTGTAGCCGACACTACCATTTCATCTAAAACAAAATTTTCATCAAGTACATCATTATTCTGTGCAAAAGCATTCATAGAACTGCCTAAAACAAATAACATCATTAATGTACTACTAATTCGCCTAGTACTCATACTACAGCCCCTTTCTGATATCAAATACTACTTTTCTATTCGTAGCAATACTAACGATATATTATATCGTTGACAGTATTATAAACCAAATAGCAGCATGGCAGTCAACTGTTTTTTTTATCTACTGCAATTACAGTCTTAATAGGCTTTATAATAAATTCAGTTTCAATAACTATTGTTCTTATTAATCAAAATAAATTTTATTTTGATATGTACTATAAAAGGCGCATACTAAAACCAACTACTTACTATGTACTTTGGCGTAATTACTATAAATCAGATACTCATTCACTCTGCTATAGAAATATAAATACGGAAGCGTATAGTACATAAGCCATTGTCTATGTAATGCATTTGCTTAAACGTTACTTTAGAAAATTTGCGCAATCAAAAAGACCTGATAAAATTAGCTATCAACTAATATTATTAGGTCCTTTTTTATATTACTCTATATTAAAGCCAAAAAAATCTGCCACACAATTTTCCGGGTGATACATAGCTTCAATAACACGCAAGCCTTCGTGATGCCAAAAATCTGATTTTCTAGGCTCGCTTCAATTTCAGCTTTTGATATTCATAGCAGCTTGCTCGAAGCAATCATCTTCGTCACAAAGCCATCCTCGCTAAGCTCCAACGCCCGCAGCTGGCCGCCCATTTCCACCGCTCCGTCCAGATTAAAGCAATGCTCGTTAACCTCCGCCGGCACACCCTCATAATTGCGGTGTCCGTGAACCTGGTACTCGTTTGCAGTTGCGTGCTTGGCAAAAGACATATCAACATCCAAAGCATCCTCATACACACTGGTGCCGTAAATCAGCTCCGCTGTCGCTACAAAGGATAAATTCTCCGGCATCCGCGCCAATCCGCCATGACTTACCAAAACCTTTTTCTCCTGATATGTATAGCAGAAGCACTGCGATAATTTCCTGTAAAAATTATACACTGCCTTCCTGCTCAGGCCTGCTTGCGCCAGCTCCGGTGCCGTCTGCATGCGGAACTCCTTCGAAGCAATGCCATCTGCCAAGCCGTAATCCCGCAAGTTAGCCTCATGGTTACCCTCCAGCAACGTAACGTTATCTAATGCGGCAAGCTGCAGCAGTAATTGCAGAACCTCAGCATTCTCGCTGCCTCTGTCGATGTAATCGCCAAGAAAAATATAGTAGTTCTGCGGATTTATTTCCTCAAGATATTCCTTCAGCGGCTTATAGCAGCCATGAATATCACCGATATGAATTACCTTTTTATAGGCAGATAAATCGCGTGGCTTGTACCAGATTTGCGCCAGTTCTTGCGGTTTGATTACGGTAATGCCGGACGGAACCTTATTATCCGCCAGCTGAGCATACATTCTTTCAATAACATTTTCCGGAACCTGTTTGTATTCCTCGCGCAGCAGGTTCATTTTCTTTGCTTCCTCAATGGTAGTATCAGTAAAATCAACCACATAGACACGATATTTATACTCATTGGCGAGCTTTTTATACGCAGTCATATCTCTGCCACGGATGTTGGTGGCATCCACGACCGTAAAGCAGCCTCGCTTCATGCGCTCCTCCAGTGTCTGCAGCAAAAACGGCCACATCTGCTTGTCAAAATGCTGGCTGATGCACCATCTGCCTGCATTATCCAGCATCGGCGAAGCGTACAGCAGACGTAACACATCTGCGCTCAATGTATAAGGCTCCAGCCCCTGCTCTTTTATAAACGTGCTCTTGCCGGAGCCAGGCACACCACGCATCAATAATAAAATTCTCATATCAATCACCTTACTTAATCACGTAAAAATTTTCTTGGTACGCATTCTGTTAACCACACACCGTTTATCGAAAGGTAAAGCTTGTAGCCCGCTCTTGCCATCTCACCTGCCAACACTGTGTAGATAAACGGCTCTCCATGTCTTCTGCCTACATTATGCGCTGTTTCGACATTCGCCGACAAATGCACATACAGCCTTTGCTTGGCAATAAGTCCCTGCCTGTTGATGCTCGCAACATATTTAACGCCTGTCCCGTGATATAAAAGCTCCGGCGGCGCAACCTCCTTCAGCTCCACATCAACCTTCACGGAATGCCCCTGATTCGCTCTTATTCTCTTCTTATCCTCGCTGAATGCAAAACGCTGCTTGCCATCTTCGGCAACAATCTGCTCCAGCATAAGCATATTAAACTCTTCTATCCGGTTAAAGGCAGCCAGCAGTGCTTCCACCTGCGCCCAACCATGCGCATCCAGCTCAATGCCGACTGCTTGCGGTTTATGTCGCAGCACCAGCGCCAAAAATCTTCCCCATTCGTTTAAGCTCTTGCTCATAGCATTTCCCCGCCTTATAAAAAAGCAGAACTCCCGAAACTATAGCCATAGTCCCCGGAGTTCTGCTTCTTCTTACGATTATAAATTTTTGCCGAAGCCTTGACCTTAGTAATCGGCTTCACATTTCCCCAGTTGCCTCGTTTGGAGGCGTTGACTATCTTTTGCTGTTTTTTCGACATTTTCTCATAGCTTACAAATCTTTCCATATGCTTATTCCTCCATTATCTGTTCTGTTTTATAAAAATAGCTTGTTGCTATGTTAATCTTAACACAGCAACAAGCTATAATCATAGAAAAAAACATGCGCACTTAAATTCCCGCGCTGCATTGCATTTGCTCTCTTAGCTTTTTCCTGATAAGCTCCTTAAAGTCCTCCGGCTCGCGCACCTTAACCGTCGGCCCGAAGCTCAGCACACGGAAAAGCATTTCGGTTTCATCGCCCTTGTCATATTGCACTGTCAGCAAGTAATGCGACTCGTCCAGCTTTTCCGTTTCCTTCGCCAGGTCAGAAAAATGCATCAATGCGCGCACCATCGTACTGCGTTCATCCTCAATTTCCAGAACAAGAGTCTGCTTGGCAAGCTCTCCCTTCTTCAAGTTTTTTATATGCTCAACTGCCTCTCCCGCTTCTACGGATATTATTCTGCCTAAATTCAGCGTCACCTGCTTACGCTCGGCTATTGCCTGCAGGCGAAACCTATCGTCCTTGGCCGAATATTCCAAAGACACCGGCACCAAAACCGTCCAGACGATAATCGTCCCCTTATTGCTCCGGTACGAAGCATTCAGATAACGCTTTTCCCGCACGGCATGAAGAATTTCCCGGAAGTTTGCTCTATATTTGGGATTGGTATAAGCATCGCCATCCACAAAGCGGTCGAAAAAGACAAACTGCTCAGGCCTGCACAAAGGCTCTACAGCCTGCAAAGCAGCCTGCTGCCGGGCAATCTCCTCGTCAGAGAAAAACAAGCTGATTTTTTCGTCAAGCAGCAAGGTTTTCAGCCATCGTTTCTGCAGAGCAGTCAGGGGCATCGTCGGCTTATTTTTCAGCGGTGTCCCAAGCTCCGGTGTCAGCAGTTTCCATGTACCGTCAGCAAGTGCAGGCAAAAGCTGCAGCATGCTGTCACCATAAGCACCCTCGCAGACAAGCTGTTGCATGCTTGCTGCAGACAGTTTTCCGTCAAGCGCTTGTGTCAGCACCTTCGCCACAACATTATAATATGTTCCGTAAACCTCGCTGAACACTGTGCTCATCTACGCTTCACCTGCTTTCTTCACGCCATACATGGCGTACACCTCCGCCAAATCCTGCCAAAACTTTTCTTCCACAGCCTTATTGCTGCAGGAAAAGCTTTCAATACGACCGATAAAGGTACGCAGCCAGGGCAGCATTTCGCCTGCATCATGCACATCGGCAATAAAACGATAATGCTCGGCATCTGTTTTTTCCACTCGTCCGCATCGCTTTTCCCGCTCCAGACATTGCAGAATATACGGCTCGTCACTGCTGATGCGCACGACAAGCTCTACATGCTCCAAGGCATCAGCATCGGCAGGCCCTCTGTTCATAGATACTCCCCACAAATGCTGTTCCATCTGCTCAGCCATGGCGCAAAACTTGTCGTAATCGTGCACAGGCTTCGCTTCCAGAACACGTTCCAGATTATCCAGACGGCAGAAAATAATCCTATGTGCCTTAAAGAACCAGCACATCACATAACGCCGGCCGCTTTGCGTGCTTACATAAATCTTCAGCGGCAGCACGCGAAAAGAAATGTTCTTGCCTCTGGAAGAACAGCTTTCAATACGCACGCACTGCCTGCGCTCCATCGCCGCCAGCAAATCAAGCAAAACGTCACTCTCCAAAGCATGCAGCAGATAATGATGCTTATAGGAAAATACACTGCTGCCCGCAGCAAATTTATCCTCTATAAAGCTGCCCACAACACCTATCTGATTCGTTTCCGCAAAAAAACTCACGGCATCGCGCCAGGCATCTAAATCGACATCGTCCTTGCTGCGCTCATAATATAATTCACGCCCGCATTTTTCATTTTCTATTAAACCAAGCTCTGCATATTCTGCCAATTTCTTGCGCACAGTGGAAATATCCAACGCCGCCGGTTCAGCAAAATAGGCTAAATACGCTTCATCCATCCTGTCCATAAGCTGACGCAGAGTCATTTTTTCACCGTCCTGCAAAATGTCCAGCAGGAAAAAATGCAGCATGATATCATTAGCCGTAAAGCTCTTGGCTTTTAATGCTTTATAAAAAGGATTATGCCGGATTTTTCTGCTGTCCACGGAAATAAAGCAGTTCTTACCGCCGGCATTCTGGCGGAAATACATATACTCACCCAGCCAGCTTTCAATGCGTCTGCGCTCGTTGTCATAGCTGCGAGCGCTTTTATCCGCAAAATCAGCTCTGCTCTTAAAGCCAAAGACATAAAAATCACGCATCAGCTGCCGTATATTATCAAAGTTTTTTATTAACTCATTAAAAGCCATGAGCAGCACCCTCCTTCCGCAGCAATTCCGCTAAACAGTATTCCCAAAATTCGCTGACAATTCAGCGCCACTTTTTTACTTAAGCACTGATTTATCCTTAGTATATCACACATCAACGACAAAATTTGTCTATGTCAGACAATCGAATACACCCTAAAATAAAAAAGGGAATAAGCTTTTTCTGCGTTACAGGTAACAAGAAAAGCGCAGCTATCAGCATGCTTTATGCATGTATAACAGCTACGCTTTTGGATTACTGCAGATACTTCAAAAACAACGCATTAAGCTCGTCGTATCCCTGCCTGCGTTTCTCCGGCAGGCTCCTGATTTTCTCTTTAAGACGCGGAATTTCTTCTTCAATAAAATTATTTATCTCGTCCACTCTCGGAATCAGCTTCAGCTCCGGCACCTCCATCTTGATGCGCAAAAGCTCCTGTACGGATTCATAAAGATATGCAGGCAAATCACCTGCAACCAATTCTGTAAAACGCATTGGTGGCGGAGTATTGGTTCTTAAAATCCATCTGCAGGCAAGCAAAGGCCGCAAAACATAAAAGTACTTTTTAGCTCGCACCATCTCTCCCCGCAGATACTCCCGATAGTTGCCATCAGCCATATTTAGGTAATGATAAAGCCCGCTCTTCGCTGAAAAATAGTTTTCCATAAGGGGAATAAATTCTTGACTGAAAGCAGTTTCCCTATAAACAATCGGTGATTTAAACCACTCGAATACCGACGGATTGGAACGATGCAAAAGCCTCAACGCCTTCTGCAAATCCCAGCCGTTGACATCCAGCAAATCGTTGATGGGGAATTCCAGTACATCCCTCGTCTGTTCTAATTTTAAATAATAATCACGCGGACGCACATAAATAAAGCGTACATCAAAATCACTGTCCGGAGATTCAAACCCCCATGCACGGCTTCCAGATTCAACTGCATGGATAATCCTGACGTTTTCCTGTTTTTCAATCTGCTGTAATTTTTCAATGATAACTTTTCGCATTGTTACCACACCTCACCCTCGCTACGCGTTAATTGTATTTTACACTACGAGCGCAAAAATATGCGCACTAACGAGCTTAAAGTTTATGTGCGGATTTTGCCGAAAGCCTCAACCCTCATCCTTGATACTTTCTATTTCGTCCTGCACATCATTACGCTGCTCTTCCAAATCGTCATAGCTTTCACCGTTAGCCTGTCTTTCCGCTATTTCATCCTCTATATCAGACTTTTCTTCTTCAAAATCCAACAGCTCTTCTCTCGAAGCATACGCATAATTATCTTGAGAAAAAATAAACGGCAAGACAGCAAACAACGACATAATCAACAGCGCTTTAGCTATAATACTTTTTATTTTCATATTTACGCCCTCCCGATAGTTTTCACAAAGCGTATTTCCGCAGCTTTGGCCAATATATCAGCTTTTATTATTTACCACTCCAAGGTCAGGCCAACACCGACCTCCTTCACAGTCAGCTCCTTATGCAAAGCAAACTTCGCCGCCAAATTAGTACAATGGCAGGGATAGATAGTCCCCTCAACATTTTGCTTCAGATAATCTACTGTTGCCACTGTCTGCTGTGAGTGGCCGCTAAAAAGATGCAAGCCACCAATAATACTCTTAATCACTCTGCAGCCTGCTACCTGCTTGGCATACTCAGCAATATTGCAAATTCCGGCATGAGAGCAGCCTGTTATTATATATATTCCGTCCTTCTGCTTATAAACCAGCGCCGAGTCATCCAGCACATAATCATCGTGCCAGCCATCCGCCAGGCAATGCTCTCCCACAGGCTTTTTATTTTCAAAGTCATTCACTCTGGGAATCTCTCCCAAAAACACAAGCTGCTCATCAAGCCATAGAGGCTCTCTTGTCAGCTTAACCGCAAACCTGTCCTGAAGATAATCCTCCGATACGGGAAGAGAAATGCTCAGACCTTCTGCTTTTTTAGGCTCCATAATTCCGGGATGAGCTATAAGCAAGGACTTGTTCTGCCTCTTGGGGTAAAAAGCAAGGCCACCGGTATGATCATTATGCCCATGTGAAATAATCACAGCATCAAGAGATTCAAGCTCTATACCCAGCCTTTCCGCATTCTTCAGGTACACATCGCTATAGCCGGTATCAAAAAGATATTTTTTACCGCCATTTTCTATGTATATGCTTAAAGCAGGTTCAGCGAGATAATATTGATCAATATACGTATTGTTATCTGCAAGGACTACCAGTTTCATTAGTATTCTCCTTCGTTGAATTGCTATCATCTTTAGTCAGCAAGAGTAATTTTTTATTAGCGTTTTTTCAGCTCCCCTTTTTACTCATCACTTCAATACCCCAGCAAACCAATATCACACTTCCATATAAAGCCGCACCTGCTTTCATTATTCCCATGTAGTTATATTGAAAGCAAGCGTACACATACACAAAAAAGATAGCATTAAACAGTATTTGAAAATATTTTTTAGGCATAATGCGCAATTTGGTAAAAAGACTGACTATCACGATAGCAGCAACAGCGGCAATAACTAAGTTTTGTTCACTCATCATTTTATCTCAATCCTTATCCTGAATATCGTTTTTCCTTGCAAATGTTTAGGAACGCCATACTCTTTGCTTGCATACTCAGATTCATCCACAAATCTAAACTTCATTTGCATTGCTTCCTTTACAAAATTTTCACTATCATTAACTTTTTCCCACCCATTACCTATAGCGTTATTTTCATATAGATTTATGACATTCTCTTTACTTAAAGTTGTATGAAATGTTTTTTCACAATCTCTAGCACCGCTTAGATGTTCAGTAATTTTTGAATACTGCAATCTTACAATGCTATTAGGATTTCTATTATCGGTAGGCATTATTGTATTTAGTTCAGCATCTATCATAACCGTCTTTTCAGGCCCACCATTTAAATCATACAAACTATAATATGCACTACGTATTCCTAAAAAAACGAAAAAAGCTATTATAAAGTAAATAACCCTATAATCGCCTCTTGTGCCAACCTTAAGCCACATACCTTGATCTCTTTTTTCTTTCCATAACAAGTACTATCCGATTAACCGCAAATCATAAAGTCTATTTTTATATCTTTCGTATACGAATTTCGCATATATTGCCGTTAAAAGACATATAAAACTCGAATTGGTTTTTCTTAAAAAGATAACCTTTCGAATCATTTACTCTTATCCAATTATTCCTTTTCAAAAGTTTTATGTACTCTTCTACTACTTGCTCTTTAGATGAATAAAAAAGATACTTAGTTTTAATCGAGAAATCTGAAATGCTCTCTTGTTTAATATCAATCATCTTATGAGGCTCATTAATCATTAATTTATACCATTCAGTGTATAATTCTGTTTTTTCTTCTTTTCGCGTATAATGATCTACTATGCTAGAATTTATTATAGCAAAAGAAAAAAAAACAACACATATAAACGAAAATATCATTGCATAGATTGTTTTTTTATTAAGCTGAGTTAATACCTTCATTTCATTTACCTTCGTATAGTTATTTCCACTAACACAGGATCATCTTGCACGACTCTAACAAGCCCTTTGATTTTATGATTATCCTCTAATGACTTACTAAAACTGATTATTTTATTCGAGTAATCAATTTTAAATTCATGATATTTTGAAATTTCTTCAGCATAATGAATCAAAACATCATTTGTTAACATACCATTAATAACTAATTTACGTTTAATGTACAAATGCGCGTCAAGATCCTTTGAAAAATAGCTTATGTCTTTATATTCCGCATTTTCCGGATCGCGAATATCTTGAAATATTTGATATAATGCTATTTTTTGGTTTGTCGCGTACTTTGAAAAAATCTCTACACCAAAAAAAGTCTTTCCCCAAATGAGATTATATGCCCACAACATTGATATGAATAAACCTAAGAAAATACCGAGCATAATCCCTAAATTAATATTATTTCTCTTCACCTCATCAATACCTCGTATAATAATCTCCACCTCTAAAACGTAATTTGCCCTAAAAAAGCTTTTTCTTTGTTCCTAATAAACTGTCAGCATCAACTATTTAGGTGCGAAATTATTTTTCATTATTAGCTATACCTACTCCTAAACTTACACCATGTATACTAACTTCTTCTAGAATTGTAATCCGAATATGGCTTATAAGCAACGAAAAGCATAACAATGGACATTATACTCAAAGACACCATTTTCAAATACCCACTAAAGCTCTTCCCAAATTTGTTATATAAGTAAAAATCTACAAATGGGCATAGCTTATCGATATACGTATCTTCCTCAATATTTAGATACTCTTTGCCTTGGCAACCTACAATGTGATACGTATAGTTCTTTACATTCCCTTGCCTTGGCAATGATTCTGGTACTTTATCTTCTATGATATATGAAATTTTGCTACGCCCTGCTCCGCAATCTATAGCATAAGGTTCCAACCGAATACCTAAATCAGGATATTGTTGCTTTAAATCAAAACTAACGCTCTGTAATGCCCTGATTTTATCAATTTTTTCCTCTGGATAAACTCGGTCATAAGCAGCAAATACTATATTAAGGAATATACATCCATAAAACATGAAAACCAATATATTGCGTATTAATAATTTCCTTTTCCCCATATTCAGCACCCAACATCTCTTCACCATCTACACAAATTATGCTTTTTCATATAACTCAAGCTAAAATTTAGTATGCCAACATGAACTACTACAAATTCAGAATAAACTATAGCAGTCCATAAGCTATCACAATTGTAATATAGGTATCCAACCGATATAGCTAGGCAAGGAACTGTCATTATAATTAGTGAATAGGCTTTTCTCATTTCATTTAATACACTGTGTTTTATCATCATCAATATTAAGCATGCTAAAGTTATCTCTAAAAAAGTTACTAATAACACAATAACCAAACCTTGACAATTATTTAATAGAGGAAATAAATCAAGTAACTTGACTCCTATAGTCAAAAATAAGTTTTGAACAATAAAATACGAAAATGCCCCTAAAAGAATGCCGATAATTGAATTTATTATTCTCATCTATCATCCATCTCCAGTTTCTTTTCATTGCTATCTTAATTATATCATGCTTGTATAAATCTTAACACATAAAAAGACTTAGCAATCTACATCTGTATGAAATAAAAGAAAAAAGCTGGCAAAATAGAATCAAGTCTTAAATTAGCTATCAGTCTTGCCTTCCCCATAGGGGAAGGTGTCAGTGAACGAAGTGAGCTAACGGAAGGGGGACTACAAAGCAAAACTGCCAAAACAAATCGCTATCATTTTATAATAATATTAATAAGAAACTTTCTTCTTCCCAGATTTGCCAAACACAAAATTTAGTACTATAATAGGAAATGCATTTTTGATAAATTTATTGTTTTCTAGAGGGGTTAAAAAATGCTTTTAAACGAAAAAAATTCACGTCTTACCTTGTGCGGTGAGCTAGCACTTTTGGTTGCAGTAATCATCAACAGCTTCAGCGTCGTGCTCATGCTCTACTCCGGTTCCGGCATCAGCGCCATCAGCAGCGTTCCCTTTGCCTTCAGTGAAGCCTTTCCTAAGCTCACACTTGGTACCTGGACCTACATTTTCCAGGGACTGCTTATCGCCAGCCTGATGTACCTGCGCAAAAAATTTATCGCGTCTTATATGTTTAGCTTTGTTGTAGGCTTTGTGTTCAGCCAATTCCTTGATTTGTTTGAGTTGTACATCAACATGCTGCCACAGGCCTTTTCCTGGCGTGTGCTGTATTTTGTCGTAAGCTATATTTTAATCTGCATCGGCATTGCTTTGTCCAACCGCTGCGGCCTGCCCATTATCCCTACGGATCTGTTCCCGCGTGAGTTGAGTACCATTATAAAAATTGAGTACGCTAAAATCAAAATTACCTTTGACGTCACCTGCCTGGCTATCACCGCACTGCTGACACTGTTCTTTCTGGGACACATAGACGGATTGGGAATCGGCACTATTTTAGCAGCCTTTACCATGGGTAAAGGCGTAGCCTATGCCGGTCAATATTTAGATAAAAACTTTCAGTTCATGCCCTATTTACAGAAAAACTAAAGAGAGATTACTGTGAAGCGCAGCATTAAGAAGCTTGGTTTTAACATCAAATTTTTTAATGCTGTTTTTGTTTTAAAGAACACGCAGGCCGGGCCAAGTATTGTTCCGATAAAAGTCTCCATTACTTCACTATGTAGCAAGTAAAATCAATTAACAGCTTTGCAGCTTTCTTCTCATTCTTTTCAAGATAGCCTCATTAGTCGCAATAGTGTCTTGCAAGCTTCTCAATTTCAAGACCTTGCTCTTTCCATACTTGCAGAACACCTTCGTCCCTATCGAAGCAAGCAAACCGACCACCCAAGTATTAGTAACCACTGCTGCTGCACCGCCTGCTATATACGCAATATATGACTGCACATATCTGTCTGCGAATTCCGAGCCTTTTTGAAATGATGTAAGATTATCGTTTTTATAAACAGAATAACCAATAAGCAGCATTGGTATTACTGGAAGACTCCAATCCATATCCAGTGAATTGCTTTCCAGCGCCTCATAGACTACCTGCTCCAGTTCCTCATTAGAAATGCCGCTGTTTACTAAATTATCCGTAAGCTCTTGCATAGCTAAGCTGTTATAGACCTCCTCCGTAGTCACAACATTAATTTCCGGATATCTTTCCAACGCTGCTTTTACATAGCTGACAGAATCAGTTGCCTTTAGCTGTATTTCCTCAGCAACACTACCGTCAGCACCAAGTACCGCAATATCCCAGCCAGGATTAATCGCACTCTCTGCAAGTACAGCCTGATAGCCATCGGGAATATGTCCGTCATTCAGATAATCTACATAGCGAAGCTCGAACAGCTTGCCCTTTATACCGTTGACTATACCAGTCAGTTCCGCATCATCATAGTTTTCTATAATATCCTCCAGACTTTCGCTCTGAGATTTTAGCGGATAAGCAAGCTCGTATGCTCGCAACACCTCGTCAGGTATCTGATCCATAAAAGCATAGCTATGAAGAAAGCTTGCACTTATCCCTAAAGAATCAAGCAGTATTTCTCGCTTGGAAAATCTTTTTCCGATTTCATCTGCAAGATGCACGTATTCTTTACTTTGTGCACGCAGAGTGCCTAACAGCGTGGCAAAATCCTTCTTGTTGATAGTAAGGCCATAAACATTTTGTCCAAAATGATATAAGCCCTTTGCTCCGCCTACCACTCCACCGGCTATTTCCTCTTTATGATTCCAAGCCTGCTCCGCAGTCCAAATTGTACCTTTAACAGTCGCCTTCCCTATGGCTACAGCAACTTTGCCAGTATGCTTGAAAACTTTTTTTGTTATATCATCCATGTTATTAGCCCATCTGTACACTTTCCAACAGATATTATTCTTCATCTTCTGCCAGCATACGATAGCCTACGCCAAGCTCATTAACGATATAGCGCTTTTCTCCGGGTGTCACACCCATTTTTTTCCTGATATTTTTCATATTTACCTGTAGCTTTTTGACGCTCCCATAATCAGAATAACCCCATACTGCTTGGATTATAGCAGAATACGTCAGCACCTTTCCCGCATGGATGGAGAGAAAAGTCAAAATATTGTATTCCGTCTGTGTCAGTTCGATTTCCTTTCCATCGACCAAAACCTGCCTTTTATCGTAATCAATCATCAAATCTTGAAATTGAAATTTACCGATGTGATTACCATCGTTTTTCTCACTGTAACGATGACTGCGAAGCACTGCACGGATACGAGCCATCAGTTCCTCAGTTCCAAACGGCTTGGTAATATAATCATTCGCGCCAAGGTCTAAGGCTTCCACCTTATCCATTTCGCCGGAACGGGCAGAAAGAACAATAATGGGAACAGTATCCGCTTCTCTAACATCACGAATCAAGCTCAAGCCATCACGGTCCGGCAACCCGAGATCCAGAACAATGAGATCCGGATGATAAGAAGCGTACATCATCATGCCAAGCGCACATGTTTCTGCACAGATTACCTGATAATCACTTATTTCCAAGTTGGCTTTGATGAAGCTAAGGATATTTGCTTCATCCTCTACGATTAAAATTTTGAATTTATTATTGCTCATCCTCGCACCCTCTTGCCAAAGAAAAGCGGAATACAGCACCGCCGCCCTTCCGATTTTCCACAAAAATCTCGCTGCCATGCGCCTTAATAATAGCAGCACAAACCGAAATACCGATGCCCATATTACTGCGCGTTCCGTCTATCGGTGCTGCAGACTTTTTATAGCATCCGGTAAAAATCTTATCCAAAATCTCCTCCGGAATGCCACACCCGTTGTCGGCAACTTCAAATATGGCCTTATCTACTGCAAGGGAAACCGACAGCTTCAGCTCTGTCATACCTTTCGCATGAAACACAGCATTTTCCAAAAAGTTCAGCAACACCTGCTCGATAAGGATTGAATCCATAGGAATATCCACAAAGTCGGCCGGTATCTGCGTAATCACCTTCTGATTCGGGTGTTTTTTGGCGAATTTCATAAGAACTGAGTCAATCAGCTCATCTAAAACGATTGGCGTTTTCACAATCTTGACCTTTGCACCATCGATTCTTGTAACAGCCAGCAGGTTTTCGACCATACGGATAAGCCATTCGCTATCCTCTTGAATTTCTCCCAACAGCTTTAGCTGCTGTCCTTCAGAAAGTGCTTTTTTCTTGGAAATCAGCGTAGAAGCTGAGCCGTATATTGATGTAAGAGGTGTACGCAAATCATGAGAGATTGCCCGCAACAGATTTCCCCGCATCCTCTCCTTTTCGCTTTCTGCCCGCAAATTCTCCTGATCGCGTATCCTACTGTTCAACGTACTGGTGGAAACGGCAACAAGCAGCATAATTATAGCGGATAATATACTTTCTTCTACGAAAAAATCTAAAGTGTAATAGGGATAAGTAAAAGCGAAATTTACGGCAAATACACTTAAGACAGCCGAAACAATACCATAGCAATACCCGTGCGTTTTCAGCGATATCAGAAAAACGCCGAATACAAAAATCATAGGAACCAGCGTTTGCGTTGTAAAGAGCTTCCGAATCAAAAGATTAATGGCAAAAGCGCCGAAAAAAATGCAGACCGAAAACAAAATATCTTCTTTTCGTTGTTGATGCTTCATAATGCTTCTCCTAATTATTTTTACAACTTCATTATACTTCACGAGCAAAAGCGCTTCAAGATTTATCACAAGATACTGATGCTCTACTATCGTTTCTTTACCAAATCTACACCGAAAAAATGCTATGATAGGAACAAGCAAAGCAGTGTTCAATATACGGCTTTTACATTGTGTCCGCAACAAGCACAATGAATGTATAAACAGATTAACAAGAAGGTGTAGGTATGTCAGAAGAAATGATTAGCAGAAAATTTCAGCTTTCATCTTTTCAAATTATCATATTAGGTTTTGCAGGAGTCATCCTGCTTGGTGCATTACTGCTGACGCTGCCGATTGCTACACAGGAAGACTGCACAACTCCGTTTAACGAAGCGCTTTTTACCGCAACCTCCGCAGTTTGTGTAACCGGTCTTGTGATACATGATACCGGCAGCTACTGGTCGGCCTTTGGGCAGACAATTATTCTGACGCTGATACAGATTGGCGGTCTTGGTGTTGTAACAGTAGCGGCATCATTTGCACTTCTGTCCAGGCGAAGAATATCTTTGATGCAGCGCACCACCCTTCAGGACGCAATATCAGCGCCAAATGTAGGCGGTATCGTCCGGCTTACGAAGTTTATCCTGTGGGGAACATTTTTGATTGAACTGATTGGTGCACTTGCCATGCTGCCGGTGTTCTGCCGCGACTATGGATGGCACGGTATTTGGATGGCAGTCTTTCATTCTATTTCTGCCTTTTGCAATGCAGGCTTCGATATTTTGGGAACCGCAAACAATCTGTATCCATCTCTTACCGGTTATGAGCAAAATCCAATAATGAATATAACTATTATGCTGCTTATCATAATTGGCGGTATCGGCTTTTTGACGTGGGAGGACATTTGTGAAAACAAGCTGCAGTTCCGACGCTACAGAATGCAAAGTAAAGTAATCCTTATCTCGACGGTTATCCTGATTGTTTTTCCGGCAATTTTTTTCTTCTTTGCTGATTTTGCTTCTCTCCCCATGGAAGCGCGGCTTCAAGCGTCCCTGTTCCAGTCGGTTACAACAAGAACAGCGGGCTTCAACACAGCAAATTTATCTGTTATGTCCAGCTCGTCGCAAGGCATTATGATTCTCCTGATGCTGATTGGCGGTTCACCTGGCTCAACTGCCGGCGGTATGAAAACAACAACCTTTGCCGTCCTGCTTGCCAACATTGTTGCGACCTATCGCCAGCAGGACAGTGCCAATTTTTTTGATCGCAGAGTCGATTACAATGCAATCAAGCTTGCCTCAACTATCCTCACCGTGTATATTACGCTGTTTTTCAGCGGAGGAATTTTTATCAGCGCCTATGAGAACCTGCCACTGTCATCCTGCTTATATGAAACAGCATCGGCATTGGGAACAGTCGGACTGACGTTGGGAATTACACCGCAGCTGCATGTACCCTCACAACTGATACTGATTTTACTTATGTATCTTGGCAGAGTAGGCAGCCTTACGCTCATGTACGCAGCATTATCCGGCAAAAAAGCAGTTAACTCAAAACTGCCGCTGGAAAAAATCACTATTGGCTAAACAAAAGGAGTGGATATCCTATGAAAAATATTTTATTGATTGGAGCAGGTCATTTCGGGCGTCATATCGCTATGCAGCTTTCACAATTAGGGCATCAGGTCATGGCAGTTGATACTGATGAGGAAAGAATTAACGATGTACTGCCGTTTGTCACCAAAGCACAAATCGGTGACAGCACCAATGCAGAGTTTTTACGTGCTCTCGGCATCGGAAATTTTGATGTTTGCTTCGTAACTATCAGCGGTAATTTTCAAAACTCGTTGGAAACTACTTCTCTTTTAAAAGAACTGGGAGCAAAATGTGTAGTATCTCGTGCTGAACGCGATGTCCAGGCAAAGTTTCTGCTTCGTAACGGTGCAGACAATGTAGTCTATCCTGAAAAACAGATGGCTATATGGGCAGCCAAACGCTACACTGCAGACCATATTTTCGATTATATAGAGATTGACAAGCAGCACGCTATTTTTGAAGTAGAGGTGCCCAAAGCATGGGTTGGTAAAAGCATCGGTATGTTGGATGTCCGCAAAAAGTTTGGCATTAATATTCTTGGCATAAAGCACTTGGGAAAAACTGACGTCTCAATTACGCCCGATACCATATTATCCGACGATATAACAATGCTGGCATTAGGCGAGTATAACGCACTGCAAAAGTGTTTCCGGATATGAATAATATTGCTTAAGCACAGAATATTTAAGGCAGCAAAAAGGCTGACGCCTTGCGTAAATACGCAGCGTCAGCCTTTTTATATTCTCATCAACTCTTTTATTTCAATAATTCCTTAATTTTTTCCAAGCTTTCCGCAAAATATACTCCCTGCTGCTTTTCTGCAGAAGAGAAGCCTTTAAGAATCATCTCCTGCAGAAAGTGCTTGATATTATCATAGTAACCATCAAGATTATAATAAATGCACGGCGCCTGCAGCTGTCCCAGTGAAATCTTAGACATAATCTCGCTGACCTCCTCCAGCGTTCCCACGCCTCCGGGAAAGGCAATAAAGGCATCGCCAAGCTCAATCATCTTCGTCTTGCGCTCTGCCATATCTTTGGTAACTATCAGCTGCGTCAGTCCCTCATATTGATATTCCTCATCTACAAAAAACTGCGGCTCCACGCCGATAACCTTACCGCCTGCCTGCAAAACGCTTTGCGCCAGCTCTCCCATCAGGCCTGTCTTTGAACCGCCATAAATCAACGTATTACCGCTCGTACCAATCCAGGTGCCAAGCTCTTTAACCGCAGCCTCAAATTTAGGATCATTGCCTGTCGACGAGGCAAGATATACTGTTATATTCATGTTAAGACCTCCGAGTATTGTTTAATCTAGTCTACCACCATAAAAATACCCGTGCAAGCGATATGGAATATTTTTTCTATATAACTTAATGCAGGATAAGGATGCTTGTTCATACCCTTCATATTAAAAAGCTGATACCCGGCAAGTCTTGCGACCTGCCGCAGTATCAGCTTTTTAATATGTATCCGTAAATTCAATTTTCTATGGTTATCAGCAGGATTTTTTCTCAGATACAAGTATATTATAAGCCATGAGTACGTCAGAATCTGTCTATCTGCAAAAGAAGATATTAGGCATGCCAGATAAACTGTTTAACTAAAGAAAGATTACTGTGAAATGCAGCATAGCATTCTGATATACCGAAATTGTTCTCTACCCTAACGCAACATCCAGCACCATCATCACACTAAATCCCACGGCAAAGAAAATCGTGCCGATATTGAAATGCTCTCCCTGCGACATTTGAGGAATCAGCTCCTCTACAACAACATAAAGCATTGCACCGGCAGCAAAGCTCAAAAGATACGGCAGGACCGGTATTACAAGCTGAGCAGCAAGTATCGTCAGCACAGCTCCGATTGGTTCCACCACACCTGAAAGCACACCGCCCCAAAATGCTCTGTTCTTACTTTCTCCCTCTGCGCGAAGCGGCATAGAAATAATCGCACCCTCCGGAAAGTTTTGAATAGCAATACCGATGGACAAGGCAAGCGCCCCTGCTGCCGTGATTGGCGTATTTCCCGCCAGAAAGCCGGCATATATTACACCGACTGCCATTCCCTCAGGTATGTTGTGCAGCGTTACAGCCAAAACCATCATCGCAGTACGGCTCAAATTGCTCTTGGGGCCCTCAGTCTGCTCACTTCCCACATGCAGATGGGGAATCAAGTGGTCAAGCATGAGTAAAAATAATATACCAATCCAAAAGCCGATAAACGCAGGGAGAAAGGACAGCCTTCCCATACTTTCGGATTGCTCGATAGCAGGAATCAGCAGGCTCCAGATAGACGCTGCAACCATAACACCCGCAGCAAAACCCGCAAGCGAGCGCTGCACCATATTGCTAAGCGATTTTTTCATAAAGAACACACACGCCGAACCGAGTGTTGTTCCGATAAAAGGTATCAGTATGCCGATAAAAGTCCCCATTACTTCACCATCCTTGTATAAAAAATTTGTTTCTTGTCAACTTAATTATACTACAACGGTAGGAATTATGATAGCTAAAGCGGAGATTTCTTTTTAGTTATATCACCTGCTTTTATGCGGCGGAGTTAATACTGCATGTGAAATCAGCAACAGCAACAAACTGCAGGAAGCATATTCGAACTAAAGGACTTAATCAATCCCCCTCATACCAAGCAGCAAGAAATCAATGCGCACCTTTTTTTCCACGATTAACTCGCGCAGATATGTTATACTTTATTCATCGGTTGAACACCGACACGCTCCTTGAAAACTGTTTTGACAAATATATCGTATAACTCGGTGCACTAAAGGGTTGTCAACCCCTCCGAGAATACCGGAAGCTGTGACCAGGCTGCCTGCGGGATACTGCGACAGTGAGGTTTCTGTCGCTCCGTGAGGACTGATGGAGAAGCTCAAAAGGCAACACAGAACGGTATGTGCGGATCTTGGTGCCGATTAAAGCGCAAAGGATTCTGGCAGCGACAATAGACGCTAGCTCGAAAGGCTAGAAAAATCCGTGAAACCTGCAGCAGGGATGCTGCAGCGAACTTAGCGGAAACTCCGAACCAAGCTGTTGGTAGTGAAGCGGAGAAATCCGTGTATAACAGAATTCTGAGGAAAAAGTAGCTCAATACCAAAAGTTATACTGGTCTTGAAAACCAGAGATAGAAAACATTTTTCTGAAAGATGGGTGAAATTTGTGGGTAACCATTCCCGCGGCAGGCAAAAGGGGCAGGAAGCTCAGGGTCGCTCCCGAAGGCTCAGACCTGTCTTCTGCGTGGCTGAACAAATCGGAAACCGTAGATTACGTAAGGCGAAGGTCTATATGATATATTTGTCAAAGCGGTTTGTCAATTGGGCATAACAAAAGGCAGCTATCAGCAAGCTTCATACTTGTGTAATAGCTACTTTTTTTGTTAGCACGAAAAATTTTAAACAGAATATCATTATACAATGAGCATTTAAATTTAAACACAAAAAAACTGATTGACTTCTGCAAGTTCAATCAGCATTTTCATTCTATATATTGTTCCAACATAATTTATGTTGGTGCCGCGGAACCGAACCGTGACAAATCGAAACATTTTAAAGCCGTTTATCCTTTGCTTACAACTGCTTACAACTATTATAGCACAAAGCAAGCGCTACTTGCTAGCGAAATTCTATCAAGGTGTCAGATTTAAGATAAACACCCATGGAGTCGACATCATTTCTGGCGCCTGCCGTGTTATGGATTCACTTCAAAAAAGGATGAGCCTGCCAGCCCTGATTCCTGTTAGTAACGGGAATAGCCACGGCTTAAAGCTCATCCTTTATTTTTATGCGTTCATGATATAATGAACCATCTCGTATAATCTATTTGCAATTCAAAATCGTCACGTTTACAACGTAAATTTTGTTTCTTGAAATTTAAATATTAAACCTTAAAATCTTTTAGAAAGAATTTCTCCTAAATCATCTTCGACACAAGCCTGAACCTGCTGCGCTATATCTTCAGCCCGCTTGAGATTCATACCAAGATTCTTCGCAACTTCCAATATATCCTTCATGCCCGGATTTTTGCCATTACCAGCAACCGTTGTAGCATGCTCTCCGCCTATAGAATAACTATACGTCAAGTCATAGGCAGGCGATAAAAGCCATTTTTTCTCATCATCCGAATATATAAACGAAAAGTTTTTAGAATGATCGTCGCGGTTATGCGCAAAAACATTAAAGCACATTAACCTAAACAGTTTTTCAAGCTCCTGATAGTCCTTTGTCAACGTCAAAGTTAATTTTCCCAAGATAATATAATCAAGATTAGGAATCCTATGTGACGTTTCCAGAAGAGCACTTACCGAAACCATATGAATTCTTTTTTCACCTTCAGAAGTTTTCACGCGATCAAATCTTTTTGTACCGAAGTAACCCTCACAACGCGCCGAAGGAAACAAATGCGTTTCTGACATACTTATCCCACATTTTCTGGCACAAAGAGAATACTTGTACTCCTGCAAGCCTATATCCGGTTTATCCATAGAAGCAGGAAACTTTATAATCCAATCTTCTCCATCAACCTCTATAAGTATTTTAGGTCTTGCACCACCTGAAGAGCCACCTAAAGAAAAGAGTTCATCAATATTATCATTATACTCAGAGGACAGTATCAAACTGCACTCTTCAGCCAGCTTATCTAAATCAGCAAAACCGCTTTTCTCAGAAATATTATACTCAGGCTCATAAGACAAAGCGCCCATACCGGATGCGCCGACAATCGCCAAACGCTCAAGATTACCTACACTATGGGGATTTATTTTGTTTTTCAGTAATAAACGATCCAGCAGCAGTCTGCCCCATCCATCAGGCAAGCTGTCTGCAAAAACGCCAAACAAACCATCAAAAGGCTCTTGCTTAGCAATAAAAGGCTCTTCTCTTAAAGGCAGCGAAAAAGGACTTATAGAAAATCCATTACTCAACCATTCCGGATCATAAGCAAAAGCGGTCAGATAACGCTGATACCTAATTATATAGCCTACCAGCTTACCATTATAAGATACCTTAACCTTGTTGATTTCTTTCATTTTCTATCTCCTCAAGTGACAAATAAGGCACGTTGCTGAAAAGCTGCTTCAGCTCTTGTTCAACATTCAATGCGATAGCAATTTTAGTCAGAGATAATAAGGAAATTTCACCTGTACTCTCAAAGCGCTTCACAGATCCTAAGCTTACTCCTGATTTCTCACTTAATTTAACCTGTGAAATTTTGCGCCGTTTACGTACAGTACGAACGCGAGCTGCAATTCCTTTGTTAATCTCATCTGGGGTAGCTTCCAAAAAATCAAACATATCCATAGCTAATATTTTATCTTAAAAGCATTCTTTTTGCAAGTTTCAGCTAGTATATTAGCTATTATATTTGACAGTTACCAAGCTAGAAAACTGCACCGCTCCTCCGTCGACAGCTTTGTTCACCTAAAAAAGATGAGCTTATCAGCACTGGTTCCTGTTACTAATTGGAACAGCCAAGGCTTAAAGCTCATCCTTTTATTTTGCAACTATGACATACTGCTTTACTTAGCAATAACACTTATCTACCTATATTTTACCATGAAATAATTAAAACCTAAACTAAGTACTTTACGTTAACATAAGCAGCCTTTGTTCCACGTCGCTCTCCAGCGCCCATACTCTACTTCTTATGCGTGCAATTAGAACTAGCATATAATTTCATACAGCCTGAACAAGAGGTTAAAGTACTGTCTTTGTAAAAGCATCAGCCAATTCCCTCATATTATAGAGCATAAAACCTAAATAACTCCTAAACTTTTTCAAAGAAGAAATAATACGCCAAAAAGCTACCTGCTGCTCAACGGCTGGCAGCTTTTGCCGTAGAAGGATTTATGAAGAGCTTAAATTAGAATAAATGAACCAGCAATTGCAAAAAAAATGAGTAGCTTTTACTCATTTTCTAAGTAAAAGCTACTCATCCAGTTCCTTATGCACCAAGCTCAGGATAAAAGCATTCTTCGAAAGTCCTCTTTCTTTGGCGGCTGCCTCGATTCTTTTAAACAAAGCATACGGAGCAGAAACTGTAATTCTTCTGCTACTTTCCTTTTGTAAGCATTCATCCTTTCTGTTCAGGAAGAAGCCTGTAACCTTGTCTTTAGCCGAAGTTTTCTTCTCTGCCTTTTTTAAACTGCTTACAAAGTCACCCATAAAATCTCCTCCAACACGCTATCAGCTGCTGACCTGCTATTACTAAAGCTCTAATAATTCATTCACAAAATTACGATAGTCAAGAGCAGCGTTACACCGCGGTGCATATTCCAGCAAACTGATCTTCATCATCTGCGCTTCCTTCACCTTTTGGCACTGCCTGATTTTAGATGTAAACAGCCTGATATGCTTACTATCTGCAAGCCTTTGATACTGTTCTGCAACCAGTCTGTCCAGCACATATCTTTTCTTGCTCATAGTAATCAAGATACCGGCGACTGCCAATTTTTTATTTTGCTGTCTAACAGTATCAATGGTATTAAGGACATCCCTGATAGCCAAATCACAAAAATCGCCCAGAACCGCCGGAATAACAACCAAGTCACTAGCTACCAGCGCATTAACAGACAGCGACGACAATGCCGGTGCCGTATCAATAATCACATAATCAAAATACACGCTGACCGGCGCCAGCACCTTTGCCAGCGCATTGCTTTCCAAAGCAGCCTGCAGCGCAAACAGGGATCTGTCAGCAGGCAACAGTCCCAAACCAGCTTCAGTTCTCAAGATGGCATCCTTAATATTAGTTTTGCCGGTAAGCACATCGGCAACAGGGCGCTTAGGCTTATCTACTGCAAGCCCATGCGTCAGGTTGCGCTGCGGATCAAAATCAACCAGCAGTACATCATAACCACGCTGCTGCAAAATTTCTGCAGTAATAACCGCAGATGTAGTCTTGGCAACGCCGCCCTTTTGGATATTAAAAGAAATCGTTTTAGTCATATTAAACCTCCAAATGTGTTAAAACTACTCAATTTCTACTTAAATTCTACTCAACTTCTACTCAATTTTTACTCATTGAGGATATTATAGCACCCAAAAGGTTAACAAAAAGTTATTCGCTTTGCCAACATTTTTCCGTTCTAGGAGTCACTTCTCGCCTTCCTCTTCAATTCTCTCAGTGCGATTGAAATACCATCAATTAAAGTCTCCCTGCTGATATGATTCTCATACATTACCATAACCAGCTTAACAATTTCCATCGCATTATTCACGCCCACGAACAGCTCAATTGCGTCATAATAGCTTTGCTTGCCATCGCTAAACACATCATGGTAGTTCACCAGCAAATCTACGCTGTAGCATTCAAGGCGTCTCTCTTTAAGCCTCATGGCGAGTGCATACGCTGTACCAAACACAGCATCCTGCACATTTTCATAAGCCTGTCCCTCAGGAAACCTCACCGTTTAACCAATGCCCTCGGAATTACTTCAAAAGCATGCTTTTTCTGCATTTTTCTCACCCTTTCAACAAATCACATGTACACCTATCATTATATGCTGCATTCATAGCATTTTTAAGCAAACAACACGCGAAATCCTTAGAGGCCTCAGCTTTCTCTTTACATAGATAATAAATTTTTTCAAGGAGCATCCCATGAACCTAACCTATAATGTTATTATAAAACGAACCCCCTATGGTCTTATAGCAAGTGTCCCTGACCTAGACTTACGCATCATCCATAATGACAAGGAGCTGAACGCCTGCCTTGCGCAGCACTCTGCAATATCCCTCAATGACTTTTTAGAGCTCTACTATGACACATTTCTATTCACCCTCAGCAGCAGGATAGAAGAAGAAATCTATTGGCTCGCTAAGTACCTTCTAGATGCGGAAGGCTATATTCCTTATCCTTATACCAACGTTGAACATCAAAGCGCCGCTAAAGAGCATTGCTCTATCAGGATAACTACTGCTATCGAAAGAGGAAAAAGTCCTCGAGTTGACCTTAAAATCGTCAAATCGCTGCTCAAAAAAATCCGCATCAGGCACAATCCCAAGCTCGAGCATGATCCCTACAACGGCTATCTTAAACTCAGAAAGCTCAAGCGTAACCGCCAGCCAAAGCAACCCTAAAGCAAAATTCAGCTTTGGCCTTCATGCTCAACCACTAACCCTCAACGACAGCAAAAAGGCTGACGCCTTGCGTAAATGCGAAGCGTCAGCCTTTGTTGATTTTGTCCATACTTATACAATTTTCACTAGGAACTATAATATATAGGCAAAAGCTTTTGCGCACGTGGCACAATACATTGCCTACTTTTCAACAGAATACTTTGCTTTGAATGCATCATAATCCGACTTTGCAATTCTATAGCTCTCTTTATTCTCAGAATTACTTTTTACAGATTCATGAGCATTCTTAATTCCCAATATAGCGTCAGTTATAATACGAGTAAGGTACTCCTTTTGCTCATAATTCGCCATCACTAAAGAATCTCTGACGTACATTGGGTTATTTCTGATTAACTCAATATGAAACTCTATATTGTGAGCTTGCAAATAGTGCCATAAAAATGTCACGCAGGTTCTTGTATTTCCTTCTCGAAATGGGTGAATACTCCACAATTCTACAAGAAAATCTACTACTATCGAAGGCAAAGCTTTATCTTCTTTATTCCAGTCAATCTCACCATATTTGTCAAAAAAGGCTTTAAGCTTTGCCTCTATATCTTTGTAATCAGCATATTCTGCTGAACCACCTGCTAAAACCCTTTCGCTCTTATACAAATTTTCATCACGAAAAAGTCCTGCCCAATTATATAAATCTAAAAATAAATACCTGTGTATAGCAATCAGATGCTGAATATCAAACGTTGCCTCTATTCGCTCCGGTCTGATATCCAAACCTAAAAGCTTGACAGTAACCTTTTGTATTTCTAGCTCTTCAAGTAAAGCTTTATCATGTATATTGTAATTATTGATTAAGACATCACTATTAGGATAGCAATATTTTCCATTATCCATATACCTTACGCTCCTATGTACTCAAGACGATTAACCTTGTTTTCGATTTCGCTAAGAGTCAGCTTACCATTAATATATAACTCAAGCGCATTCATAAACTCTTCATTAGGCCCTTCTGTAGCAGTAAGAACTATTGCCAATGCACGTTCAACACTTTTTCTTCTTTTTTCACACTCATCAACATAATTACTGTCAATGATAATTCCCTTATATTCTAAAATCGTTTTTATCATATCCACCACATAACTCGGAGGATTGCGTCTGCCATACTCCCAATCCTTTACTGTTGCAGCAGGAATACCAAACATTGCTGCAAATTTATTCTGACTCAGTCCAGTGCATTCTCTAAGCTCACGTATGCTCACAAGAATCATCTCCTTATCATCTATTCTATAATACATTATAAGGCAATGCCTACTATTTTTCAATATCACAGAGCCCTTCTCCTGATATCTATTGTCTACCAAAAAAATCAACGCTGTTTTTATTTCTACGAATAACTTTAAACAGTTTCTCTTCCGCCAATGTAAAAAGGCAACGCGCAACTTTTTTTCCACGATTAACTCACGCAGATATGCTATACTTTATTCATCGGTTGAACACCGACACGCTCCTTGAAAACTGTTTTGACAAATATATCGTATAACTCGGTGCACTAAAGGGTTGTCAACCCCTCCGAGAATACCGGAAGCTGTGACCAGGCTGCCTGCGGGATACTGCGACAGTGAGGTTTCTGTCGCTCCGTGAGGACTGATGGAGAAGCTCAAAAGGCAACACAGAACGGTATGTGCGGATCTTGGTGCCGATTAAAGCGCAAAGGATTCTGGCAGCGACAATAGACGCTAGCTCGAAAGGCTAGAAAAATCCGTGAAACCTGCAGCAGGGATGCTGCAGCGAACTTAGCGGAAACTCCGAACCAAGCTGTTGGTAGTGAAGCGGAGAAATCCGTGTATAACAGAATTCTGAGGAAAAAGTAGCTCAATACCAAAAGTTATACTGGTCTTGAAAACCAGAGATAGAAAACATTTTTCTGAAAGATGGGTGAAATTTGTGGGTAACCATTCCCGCGGCAGGCAAAAGGGGCAGGAAGCTCAGGGTCGCTCCCGAAGGCTCAGACCTGTCTTCTGTATGGCTGAAGAAATCGGAAACCGTAGATTACGTAAGGCGAAGGTCTATACGATATATTTATCAAAGCAGTTTGTCAAGTGGGCATAACAAAAGGCAGCTATCAGCAAGCTTCATGCTTGTGTAATAGCTGCCTTTTTTGTTGGCACGAAAAATTTTAAATTGAAACGTCCTTCAAAATTCTATAGAAGACATAGTATTAACAATTTTATTCTTAATTTTTTCCTGCAAATATGCCTTATTTAAGCTTCGTTTATTGTATTGCAGATATGTACCATGGCTCTTTTTCACAAGCAAATCAGTAAAAAACCTTTCCCAGCTAAAAAATTCCTTACTATCTACATATTCACTCGGGTCGTTTAAAATAGCCTTTAACTCGCTATCATCAAAGATTCCCGCATTAAGTATCAGCCACTCAAACGATTCCGGTAAATATAGCGCTATTTTTCTGCCGATTCTTATTAACTGCATAACCTTTTCCATTTCACAGCCAAAGGCAGCTCCATCTGCAATTACCAAAACCTTTTCTTCGCGATGCTCCTGTAAAGCTTTAAAAACATTTGACTTTCCGTTAGCACTAATGCAGTTTACGATTCCATCACATAAACTGCTAAAAAAATCAAAACCGGCGTTAGAATCCTCCGCAATCACAAGACTCTCCTGTGCCAGCTCAGTATTCTCCAGCTCTCCATATAAGCAATAAAACTCATTATAAACCTGCTTCAGTCCAGCATATTTACCAGATTCTCGAATGCCATAGATTTCTTTGACACTGTAAGGCAGATTCGGTAAATCATCCCTAGTAACTATAACGAAATAATTATCCGACTCCTTAACACGTACAGCAAAATCCTCAGATTTAATAAATCTATTGCATTCATCTATAAAAACTATGCTGTTATGGATAAATTGCAGATTCTCTTCCCAACGCTGTCCACCGATAACGACGCAGGGAACTTCGCATTTCACTAAAACGCCGCTACTGTCTCCATCTCTGTCATAAGCATTTAATAAATCAAGAAGTGTTGTTTTACCGGTAGCGCTATCACCACGGATAATAGTAATATTTCTGGAGATAGTAAATTCATAGCGCAGTCTGTTATTTTGTACAAAAACACTATACTTACCCTTCATGCTCTACCTCACAAAAAATCATAAACAACATCAAGCCATTCCTCTTGATTATGTACGACAACACCATTATTTAATATCTTAATGGCATATTCACCATCGCCAAAATCCATACTATGATGCAGGCTTATTGTTAAATCCTTATTTTCGGCAATCTCCAGAATCCATTTAGCGCAGTTATCACCACATGCTGTTGCATTAAATATTTTTCCGCTGTTGTCAAAAGCTAATAGCAGCAAGGTCTTTACACCGCCTGAAAGCTCACGAGGTGATATCGGCCCAAGCACAGGACTTTGGATTAAATGCGGACCTACTACTTCCGATTTATCTACATCCTTAACCATCCTTTTAGCCAAATCCGTCTCAAGCCAAGAATCCTCATATTGATTTATAAAGTATAATGGCGGATTGTAAATCTCGTTTTCACAATCACCCAAATATATGCTCAGCATTTTTACACCTCCATAAAGAAGTATTCTTTCACCTTCCTAATATTATACTACAAACACTACGCTTTGTACTACTCTCGCTACATCAAAGTTTATAGCATACTACATCATTGACTTCATAGTAGCTATAATGCTATACTATACTTAGTAGAGACTAGTTTGTCCGGTTTTGACGCCGAGTAGTAATCGGCACCACCATTTCCGGAGCCGCTAGTCTCATTTTTATGATGCTCTTATATTTATTACATCTTCAGCAAATAAAGCTACTATAAGTATATGTAGTGAAGGCCCCACGGAGCCGACGTCTTTTCCGACGCCTGCCGTGATACGGATTCAATTCAAAAAAGGATGAGCTTATCAGCCCTGGTTCCTGTTACTAATTGGAACAGTCAAGGCTTAAAGCTCATCCTTTTATTTTGCAATTATGACATGTTGCTTTACTTAGCTGCAGCACTTATTCGCCTCTGCCATCAAAGCTACAAAGCCTTTTCTTACCTCAACATTAGGATAATCCAAAGTATACTCACCATAATGCTTGTCATAGCCTTTAATTGTCAAGTACCCGCTCTGATAAAGCATCGCTAGAGGATTTTCCGCATCCGCCCTATAATCAACAAAATACTGCGACTCATACGGCCTGCTGGTCAGCTTTTGCATATTCACATGATGCCCTTCTAAAAGCTTCACTAAATATGTTGGCGTTCCTGACTTATACCAATAATTGTCTAACTTCAATTTATCAAAAGCGTTAATGATGCTAAACGGATTATATATATCAAGTAGTGCTTCACTGAAATGATAGCCGTCATACTGCTTTTTCAGCAAACTCTTCATTTCGTCAACTGTATAGTCAAACTTGTTAGCCATTTCACTGATTACTTCACCAAAAACACTGTACAGTTCGTCTTCCGTAATACCGCAAATAGCATCGTACCTGCTGTCCATGCTGATATCGTTCGGCTGGTTAAAGCCGGAGAAAACCGTAATCTGACTAAACTTCGTAACGCCGGTCAGAAGCACAAAGCGCAGGCTGGCATCAGCAGTCTTAAAGGTGCCGTAAAAATCCTTCAAGATGCTGCGATTCTCATCTTCCAGGTCTTCATCCAGTACGTCCAGAAGCGGCTTATCGTATTCATCTATCAAAATAACAGCTTGATGACCTGTCTGTGCTGCTGCCTGCTCCAAAACATATTGAAAACGACTGCTCAGCGTTGTATATATATCGCTTTTGCCATATATAGCCTCCCAGCTGCTTACATATTCCTCCAGAATCTTCTCCAGCTCTCCGTCAACATCAAAGCGTCCCTTGGCAAAATCAATTCTAAAAACAGGATAAACATCCCATTTATCCTCTAAAGCTTCCATTTTTAAGCCACGGAACAACTCCCTGCGTCCGGAGAAATAAGCATCCAACGTACTTATAAGCAGAGATTTGCCAAAGCGACGCGGACGCGACAAAAAGCATACGTGCTCCTGTGCCAAGCGATATACTAAATCCGTTTTATCTACATATACGTAATTACCGTTTCTAATTGTTGCAAATGTTTGAATGCTTATGGGATAACGCATGGCTTAACCTCCGTTTAATTATATCTATATACATTTTACCATGAAATAATTAAAAGCTAAAGCATAGACTTTACGTTAAGCCTTTATTTCACTTCCGTGCTTCATGCCCTACTTCTTAATCGTACAAGGACGCAGGCCATCGAACTCATGAATGCTCAGCGTTCCGCCCTTAGGTATCGCAATAACGCTGTCATCATATTTGCCAGACACAAGTTTTTCCAGCACCTTGTAAGGCCCCGGCAGACGCGTAAGCGTTCCTCCCAAAAGCTTCACCAAAGGCATAATATAAGCTTCAACCTCCTGCAAATCATACGTCCCTGTATCAATGATATAAAAATCCGTGAATCCCTTATACAGCTGCTTCAGGAAGGTTTCCGCTTCTGCCTGACCACGCTCCTGCACAAGCTTGGCATAGTCAATTGTAGAGTTTTTCATAAAGTTCATCCAGCTCTTAGTTATGAAAATCGCTCCGTCAGGACGCTTTATGCCGGAACCGGTCAGAAGAACATCAATGCAGTCCATAGTGCGCGGCACAGCAATAGGACAGGTTGTGGCCTTCAAATCACACGTAGCCTTGCCGCAACCGGAGACGCAGATAACTATTTCCTCTGCTTCTGTATTTTCGTCTATAATCCTTTGCAATGTTTCATGCATCTTCTGCGGATTGCTATGAAGCGCAACATTAAGATATGTGACCTTGCCATCAAAGCCTATTTTCTTAATGGTGTTTTCCAACTCCTTTTGCAGCGTAATGCAGGAATAGATTGCTCTTTTGCCCATAATATCAGCTCCTCATATTAGCGTTAGCTTAATTATACCACGCTAGTAGGAACAGTAAAAGCTGGCTTTAAGAAGAAAGCCTCAACGCAAATTATCCTCCAACCTCTTGACTTAGACCGCACTCCAAGTATTATACTAGAGACAACTGGAAATTAGTCAAAGGAAAGGACGGATAACAAATGTCTAAAAAGGTTGTAGTTATTTCCACAAGTTTAAGAGCAAACAGCAATTCCGAGGCTTTAGCCAAGGAATTCGTCAAAGGCGCCGAGGCCGCAGGCCATGAGGTTGAATATCTATCGCTCAAGGGCAAAAGCATTGCCTTCTGCATAGGTTGCCTGGCCTGTCAAAGCAAGGGACACTGCATTATTAACGACGATGCGCTGCCTATCACCGAGGCTGTGCTGAATGCCGACGTAGTTGTTTGGGCAACGCCTATCTATTATTACGAAATGGCCGGTCAGATGAAGGTGCTGATTGACCGCATGAATTCCATGTTTCCTAAGGATTACAAATTCCGCGAGGTATACTTCCTGGCAACTGCTGCTGACGACGGCAGCTATACCCCTGAACGTGCACTGGCAGGCTTAACCGGCTGGATTGACTGCTTCGAAAAGGCTAAATTAGCCGGCAGCCTTTTCTGCGGCGGAGTTAATGCTGCAGGCGAAATCAGCGGCAGCAGCAAGCTGCAGGAGGCTTACGAGCTCGGCCTTAAGGCTTAACAACTAACCCTCATACGAACAGCAAAAGGCTGACGCCTTGCGTAAATGCGAAGCGTCAGCCTTCTATTTTTACTTGCATTAGTCCATTACTTGTGGTTGGGTCGACCTAGTCCAAATTTTGTGCTCGAT
>ERZ772886.152-NODE-152-length-63633-cov-24.239375_pt1 | contig 63633 bp, 47 predicted proteins | sample MGYA00512128_ERZ772886 | MGnify/ENA primary metagenome ERZ772886 (study PRJEB29015, sample SAMEA2737698) | human gut metagenome | biome: human gut; feature: human-associated habitat; material: faeces | place: China | collected 2012 ... | reverse complement strand
CCTATAATACATTGGCGCACCATCTCAAATGTCAGGATGCCACCCTTGTTCAGATTACTCAAAACTTTCTTGTATTTAGGGACAAAGGTATCTTTCCACTCTTTTTGAAGTTTGTAGTTCTCACTCTTGCATTTGGTTGCATTGCAGATGTCTGAGAACTTTTTCTCGCTAAAAGAACTTCCGACTGTAAGATAAAAGAACTTGCGGTCAATCGTGAAGCGAAGGGATAATGGGAACTCATACGCATTTTTCCTGCGAGTACGTGAATCCAACACGATAGAGACAGAACAATTACGTTCTTTGAAAAGGGGCATGGATTTCGTTAATTTTTCCATTGCATTCATTAGTTTATGTTCAACATAACCTCTGAATACAGACGCTTTGCAACGTGAGGCATACATATACAAAACGCTGCATATAACCACAGAGTCTCTATCCTTAAACGGATAAAAACATTGTCGTTATATGCAGCGGTGCAATCTCGTTGTCTTCTGTCGCTGACTGGTAACCGGGCTTATGCTAATCGGTCTCAACCCCTGAAGCAACTCCCGCGTTTCGTTTGTCATAGAGTGCCCTCCGACTAACACTCCCTTTACGCTTCGATTCATCGGAATGGGATGACCCTCCCACGAAGGCTGATGGAGGTCAGAGCCATAAATATACGTTTTTTGGGCTTAAATACACTATCTTCGTTCATTAAAAGATTACTCCTTCAATTTACAGCCTGCTTCAGGCAAGCAGGTCGCCCTCCTGTACGCCGCGGCCGTTCAGGAAAACCTGCGCCGGCATACGTTTTTTGGATTCGGGCTGTACCTCGGTGATTTCCAGTACGCCCTCACCGCAAGCAACAAAGAAGCTGTGCTTGCCGGTTTCGATAACGGTACCGGCAGCAGCAGTGCTGCTTTTATCAGTTATTTTGCTGCCCCAGATTTTAAGGCTCTTGCCGTTCGGCAGCTTGGTAAAGGTGCTGGGTGCAGGGTTGAAGCCACGGATAAGGTTGTGTACCTCCTGCGCCGTTTTACTCCAGTCGATATGCTCCATGCTGCGGTCGAGAAGTGTTGCATAGGTAGCCTGCTCGTTATCCTGCGGTTCCGCAACGGCAGTACCTGCCACAATCTTGTCGATAACCTGCAGCAGCAGCGTCGCACCTTGCTCACGCAGAGCGTCATGCAGCTCGCCCATTGTGGTATTTTCTGCGATAGGCACTACCACCTTATCCAGCATTGCGCCGGTGTCCATACCAATATCCATCTGCATAATTGTTACGCCCGATTCCTTTTCGCCCTTGATGATGGCGTACTGAATCGGTGCCGCACCGCGATACTTCGGCAGCAGGGAAGCGTGTACGTTGATGCAGCCGTATTTCGGCAGCTCCAGAATTTCCTTGCTCAAGAACTGGCCGAAGGCAGCTACGACAATCAGCTCCGGCTGCAGCTCGTGCAGCAGCTCAACAAATTCAGGGTTTTTTACCTTTTGCGGCTGGTAAACAGTCAGGCCCTGCTCCAGCGCATATTCCTTAACAGGTGTCTGCAGCAGCTTGTTGCCGCGTCCCTTCGGACGATCCGGTTGAGTTACTACCGCAAGAATTTCATGCTTGCCGCTTTCGCACAGCGCCTGCAGGCTGCCGACTGCGAAATCCGGTGTTCCCATAAATACTATACGCATTTGTTTTCCTCCGTATATCTTTTTTTCATATCCCGCTCAGGATTTATCTTACAGCATCCTCAGGATTTTCCTTCTGCTTAGGCGAAATGGTTTTAGCCTTGTCGATGAACAGAATGCCGTCCAGATGGTCCAGCTCATGCTGAATGCAGATAGCCAGCAGACCACTTGCGGAAAGCAGCATGCGTTGACCGGTTTTGTCGGTGAATTCGCATTCCACATATTCGGAGCGTTCTACCTCGCCTTCATAATCAGGCACGGAAAGACAGCCTTCGCTGCCCAGCACCTTGCCCTCGCGTTTAACAATTTCAGGGTTAATCAGCTCATACAGGCCTTCGCCTACGTCGATAACTACAACGCGCTTGCTTACACCCACCTGCGGTGCAGCCAGGCCCACGCCGTCGGCAGCATACATTGTTTCTGCCATATCACGCAGCAGACGCTGCAATTTTTTATCTATACGCTCTACCGGTTGAGCCACCTCACGCAGCACCGGAGCGCCGGCAATCACTATTTTTAACTTAGCCATTTTTGTTCCTCCTTGTATCTATTCCAATAGTTCATTATAACACATTACTACAGGAAAAAACAAATTCTCTGCACAGGCTTCCTCATATATTTAAGCAAATACTGCAAAAGCCTTCTGCACCAGGCGGATTTCCCGTCAGAAGCAGAAGGCTCTTAAGCTTTTTTGTTATCTATTTTTTATAATTGTTTTTATCTGCCATACGGATACCGGTATTTACCAGCTTCTGTGCAGGCTTGCTGCCATCTTTTGCTGCAGCAGCGGCAGCCATCACAGCCTCGTAGCCCATTTTGTACTGATTCTGTACGGCAACAGCAATACTATAGTTCTTGTCCTCCAGGCCCAGCAAAGTCTTTTTGCCAAGGTCAAAGCCGGTAACGGCAATATCCTTGCGGCCTGCAGCCATTACAGCTTCCACGGTCGCATTAGTAGAACCGTTGTTGCAGGCAATAATGCCTTTAACATTATGAGTATTTTTGATTTTTTCGGTAACCAGCTTAACTGCGCCCGCTTCATCACCGTAGTTAATAATATAATCATGTTCGATTTTCCAGCTTGCAGGAGCAAATTTCCCCCAGTTTGCCATAATGCTGTTCAGACGGTCGGCAATCGTAGTGCTGGCCAAGGTGCTAACATGTACCAGAACTGTTGCCTCCTCAGATTCCTTCACACCATTAGCCTTCATCTGCTCCACCATTTGCTGGCAAACCTCGGCACCTGCTTCGAGATTGTTGGTAAGGAAGGCTGCATCATAATCATTGCTGCTCAACGCAGTATCAACCAAAAACACCGGCAGCTTCTGCTCACGCAGAGTTTTCGCACTTGCCGTCATATTGGAGCTGTCCGCCGGAGCAAGAATTACTGCATCTGCTTTTTTGCCGAGAAGCTCCTTGACCATATCGCGCTGCAGCTCCCAGTCGCCGTCCTTCATAACGCCGCCGACATAAACGTTAACGTCAGCCTTGGCTGCGCCGTCTTTAATGCCACGGATAACTTCTTCCCAATAGTTACCCTTCATAACCTTAAGTACGGCATAGACGTTTTTGCGTCCTTCCTTAATCTCTGTCACAGGCTCAAAATCCTGCTTAGTTTTGGCGTTCATAACCTTTTGTGTCACCGCGCCCTGTTGCGCATTGTTGCCGCCGCAGCCGGCAACGCCTACGAGCAGCAAAGCTGAAAATAACACTGCTAATAATTTTTTCATACCCATATTATCAACCTCCGCCTTTTTGTAAACATTTCGATGTTTGTTCATATATTACAAGAATTATTATAGCACTTTCATACGAAAAATCAAGTAATCTGAAATCTTTATTTGTTTCAATCAGTAGTCTACTGAAACGTTTACGCTAAAGATTAAAAGAGTTAGCACGCATCAACCTTAACCCAAAAACCTGTTATTTGCTTCTTTCAAAACAAAAACAAATATTATTTTTGTCCTCATTCAATTCACAATAGCTTGCGTTACACTAGGATAACTTTACAAAAACATCTTTCTTGTCACCGAAATTTGTGCTATAATCTATTATCAAGCAAACAAAAGCTAACAACTGTACAGTATGCTTTATGATTATGATAATTTAGGGAGGATTTTTACATATGCTGAACCAGGTTTCTTTATTCACCGAAAACAACGAGGGTGGTTTGTTCAAAATCACCACCATTCTTGCTAAAGCCAATATCAATATTTACACTATGCTGGCCAATGACAGCGCGGAATTCGGCATCGTACGCCTGATTGTGGACAAGGCAGAAACTGCTATCGAGGTGCTGAAGGCAGAAGGCTACCAATGCCGTCAGGACAAGGTTATTGCCGTAGAGATGAACGATACTCCGGGTTATTTGGACGGAATTCTTTCCGCTATTCACGGTGCCAACATCGACATTTCTTACCTTTACATTTCCTTTAACCGCGACAATGTTAAACCAGTAGTAGTTTTCAAAACCAACGAGCCGGAAACTGCCACCTTCCTTATCGGTCGTGGCTACAAGCTGCTGGAAACATTTTAATAGCTGAGAAAGTTTAGAGGCCGCCTGCTAAAGCAGGCGGTTTTTTTGCATGCAAAAAAACTGCTGCAGCCTTCGCCGCAGCAGCTCATACTTATCATGTTTACAATTCTTCCGCCAGGTCAAGCAACAGTCTTTCCGTTTTTTCCCAGCCCAGGCAGGGGTCGGTAATAGATTTGCCATAGACGCCGTCATGCACGCCCTGAGCACCGTCCTCGATATAGCTTTCAATCATCAGACCCTTGACGATTCTGTTAATATCAACGTTCAGCTTGCGGGAATGCACGATATCCTTAGCAATGCGGATTTGCTCCAGATATTTTTTGCCGGAGTTGGCGTGGTTGGTATCCACAATAATTGCCGGATTCTGCAGCTGACGTTCTGCGTACATATCAATAACGATTTTCAGCACCTCATAATGGTAGTTGGGGAAGCTGTTGCCGATGGGGTCAACATAGCCGCGCAGAATGGAATGCGCCAGCGGATTACCCTTGGTACGTACCTCCCAGCCACGGAACAGGAATTCCTGCTCATGCTGCGCTGCCGCCACACTGTTGAGCATAACGGACAAATCGCCGCTGGTAGGATTCTTCATGCCTACGGGAATGCCTACGCCGCTGGCAATCATACGGTGGAGCTGGTCCTCGCTGGAGCGCGCGCCAACTGCGGCATAGCTCAGCAAATCGGACAGATAGCGGAAAACCTCAGGATAGAGAATTTCCTCCGCACCGGTCAGGCCTGTTTCTTCTACCACGCGCACATTCATTTTGCGGATAGCGATAATACCACCCAGCATATCCTCTTCACCTTCAGGAGAAGGCTGATGCAGCATACCCTTATAGCCTACGCCGATAGTACGCGGCTTGTTGGTGTACAGGCGCGGTACGATAAAAATTTTATCCTGTACCTTTTCCTGCAGCTTGGCCAGACGATATACATAGTCCAGCACAGCGTCCTCATTATCGCTGGAACATGGACCGATAACCAGCAAAAAGCGGTCATCCTTGCCTGTAAAAATATTCTTTATAGCCTCGTCACGCTGCAACTTCAGCAGCTTAGAAGCCTTACTTACCGGATAATCCTCCATTAAGGCCTGCGGTGACGGCAGCACCTTGATAAATTCCATCTGCATGCTCATAAACAATTACTCCCATTAATCAATTTGCTGACACCGGCAGATTTTTTGCAACATTCTACCGATATTGGCAGTGTTAAATTTCCTATATTGTAACACAAACTCTGTTTTTATACAATCATTTACCATGCTAAATTACACTTACAGGGTCAACATTAAAGTATAAATTTGCTTTTTCCTTAAATTCGCTGTTCAGCAGCGCCTCCTTGGTCTCACGCAGGTCCTGCGCCTTCAGCAGCACATTGAAGCGATACAGGTCATAGGCCTTCGCCACCAGTGAGGGAAACGGTCCTGCAATCAGCAAATCCTCCAGTTTGCCTTGCAACTTTAAGCTCTGCAGATAGAAGACAACCTGCTGCGCCAACGCCAGTCCTGCCCCCTCATCTTTATCCACTATCTGCAGCTTGAGCATCTGGGCGAACGGCGGATAAAAATAGTTCTGACGTTCCTGCAGCTCACGCTTGGCAAAGGTGTCGTAATCCTGCGTCACCGCCAGCTGCAGAATCGGGTTATCCGGATCATAGGTCTGGAAGATTACATGTCCCGGCCTGTCACCGCGTCCCGCACGCCCCGCTGCCTGCGTCAGCAGCGAAAAGGCGCGCTCGGATGCCCTGTAATCAGGCAGATGCAGCGTACTGTCCGCTGCCAGCACTCCCACCAGCGTTACATTGGGAATATCATGCCCCTTTGCCACCATCTGTGTGCCAATCAGCACATTAGCTGCACCGCCGGCAAAGCGTCGCAAAATATCGGCATGCGCAAACTTCGCCACAGTCGAATCCTGATCCATACGCAGCACACGCACCTCCGGCAGCTGCTGCAGCTGTTCTTCGGCCTTCTGCGTACCGCTGCCGAAATACTTAATACGGCGGCTATGGCAGTTCGGGCACTCCTGCGGCAGCGGCATCGTGTTACCGCAGTAATGGCAGCGCAAATCCTCGTTTTTCTTATGGTAAACCATTGCTACAGCGCAATGCGGACAGGTAATCGTCTGGCCGCAGTCACGGCACATCACAAAGGTAGAATAGCCGCGGCGGTTCAAGAGGACAATCGCCTGCTCCCCCGCCGCCGCCGTCATCACCAGCGCCTGCTGCAGCGCGCGCGACAGCACGCTGAAATTGCGTGCCTCCAGTTCCTTGCGCATATCCACGATTTCAACTTTAGGCAATGCAGCGCCGTTCGGACGTGACGTAAGATGCAAATGTGTACACTCGCCCTGCAGTGCCTTATAATACGTGCATAAATCCGGCGTAGCACTGCCAAGCACCAAAGCTGCGCCGGTCAGGCGGCAGCGGGTGCGGGCAACATCACGTGCATTATAGTGCGGACGATGGTCCTCCTCCTTGTAGCTACCCTCGTGCTCCTCGTCGACAATCACCAGGCCCAGCTTTTCAAACGGAGCGAACACAGCACTGCGCACGCCAATCAGCACCCTTGCCTTGCCTGTGCGCATGCGGTACCACACGTCGCCTCTTTCGTTTTGTGAAAGCTTACTGTGCGCCACAGCAATTTCGCTGCCGAACCACGCCTGAAAGCGCTTCACCAGCTGTGCTGTGAGCGCAATTTCCGGCACCAGCATCAGCACCTGCCAGCCTGCATCCACAGCATGAGCCGCCGCGCGCAGATAAACCTCCGTCTTGCCGCTGCCGGTAATACCCTGCAGCAAAAAAGACTGCGCACGCTGCGCATCTATCGCCTGATTAATCTTTACTGCGGCATCCTGCTGCTCCTCCGTCAGCTGCAGGCTTTCGCCACGCTCCTGCACACTGCTGTAGCTGTTGCGCAGCACACGCTTCTGCACTGCGTCCGCCAAACCGTTCTGCGACAATGCGCGCGCCACAGCGGAGCTCACACCCTGCTTCGCCAGCTCGCTCACGCTCAGCGCCCCTGCAGCCTGTGCCAGTATGCCCAACGCAGCATGCTGCCCCTTGGCACGTTTGGCAAGTGTTCCTTCAGCCAACGCCTGCCTGCCTGCGGCATTGAGGCGGTAAGCCAGCACTGTTTTTTCCTGCAAACGCTCATTATAAACATAATAAAGCAAACGTCCCTGCGCATCACGCACGGCACGCCGCTTAATGCTCGATTTTCCCGGCACGAAAAGGCGCATCGCCTCTGCCAGCGAACACATATAATAATCTGCCATCCATTTGGCAGTAGCCAGCATTTCCTCATCAAACCATGGAGTGTCCCCCAAGGCTGCCTCCACCGGCTTCAGCTTACTTCTCAGCACTTCATCACTAGGCAGTGGCACACGCTCTACCACAAAGCCTTCCACCTTTTGGCCGCTGAAGGGAACAACTACACGCCAGCCGCTGTCTATAAACTGCAGTGCTTCCGGCACACTGTAGGTAAACTGACGGAATAAATTTTTTACCGGTAAATTTATCGCAACATTAACAGCAAACATGGCAACCTCCTGCAAACATACTTGTAGTTTATTATAGCATAAATCATGGAGAAGATAAATCGGCAGGGGTGCGGAGGGTGTGTATATCATGTATATAAAATAAGGCGTTCTACCAAAGTTTGGCAGAACGCCTTTTGCAGCTTTATGCTATTTTACTGTTATGCTGTCAGCTTGGATGCCAGCTCACGTACTTCTGCTTCCGAAAGCTTTGAAAGACGTACAGTTCTTTCGATGCTTTCCCCTTCACTCAAAAGGTCTTTGGCTAATTCAATGTTACGTGCCTGTGCTTTTTCACTAGCTTCTTTCGCTACTGCTTCTGCCTTTCTTGCAGCATATTCTTCAATCACGTCAGTCATTTTTTCTTCAACTGCCTTCGCTGCTGCTTCTGCCTTTCTTGCAGCATATTCTTCAATTACATCAGTCATTTTTTCTTCACCCTCCTTGCTGTATTTCAAAAACTCCATGCGCTCGGCAAATTCTTGGTAATGCAGATTCTTTGGCTCTGTGCAATATAAATCCTGCATCAGTTTACCCAACGCTGTATCATCTCGACGCTGGCTGTTGACATAAATGATATGCGAACCATCCTCAAAGCATTTCGCATTTTCATCTATTCTGCGCCTGATATTATACAATGGCAAATTATCGTGCAAGACATCGTTTTCTGTGATAAAAATTACGTAGGTATCCGGCAGTTCTTCGTAGAGCTTACCAGGCTGCAGGAAGTGTGTATCAAGGATACTGCTGTAAAATCTGGCGCGTCTTGCAGGTGCGCCTTCATCGCTTCTCTGCACCTCTACGTTAAAATAACGTCCTTTGCTATCCTGCGCTAAAATATCCAGTTGCGAAGAATGTCCGTAGATGTTTTGAATAAAGCTTTGTATCCTGACATTCCTCACCTTAATTTTATCATCTCCCAGGATTACGCGCAAGAAAACCTGCGCTGCTTCTTTGTTGTCATCAAGCATCAAGTTCATAAACCTGTTGTTCATCATGCAAAGGCTGCGGATGACCTGCTTGATTTCACTTTCTTGACTTGCTTCATTTGTCTGCATTGCTTCACCTCCCTTCCTAAAAAAACGCCCTATGTACTACTTCAATAATACATAAGGCGTTCTCAATGACGCTGCGACGACCGTACTCCAAGCAGGCGTGCAAAATCTTACGGTCTTATATTATCAGATAATTGCGATAATATCAAGAACAGTATGAAAATTCTCTAATCTTTCTTGAAGAATAAGACGTTCTACCGCAATCATGTAGAACGCCTTGTAATGCTATGCTGTTATGCTGCCAGCAAGGATAAAATTTTCTTTCCTGCCTTATTCAAAATAGAGCAAAATCACTGCTTCAACGCTTCATCAATACCAAGCCCGAGCACCTTTTTTCGGAACAATTCCTTCACGCAATTTATCCCAAATTGCATTTACTGCATGGTCTCCAAAAAATACGCTATGCTCCGGTTCCGTTGCAAGCTCCAGAAAATCCGTTCCTCCTTCTTCACGTATCTCCCTATTGACTGATTCAGCTAATTCATTTAGCTCTTCAACAGATATATCACGTTCCCAATCATCCTCGGCAAGCTCTGTAATATCAATCTTACCGTTAATTTTATCAACGATGATTATTCCCGGTTTTAGGCTTTCATTACCATTAGTATAATACCAGTAAATTAAGTACTCGTCTGTTTCTTCTATCAATTTAAATGTAACCATTATCACTTTCACCTCCTCAACATTTTAATTCACCGCTCTATATTTCTTCTGAGCAATATATCATTGATTTTTCCATCTGAATCAGTATTATAAAACACATGCATAACTGCTTCAGTTAGACTTTCATGATGATATAACTCCAGATACTTGTCACTATATCCTTTTGCTTTCATTCTTCTATGAAAGCCACCTATTCTGTAGAAAAAATTTTGAGTTTCTTTTTGTTTATATGCACCCTCTGCGAACTCTAACTTCAGCGCATTCAACACTTCTTCCCGCCCAAAATAAATTTCTGACTTGAAATCATATCTTAGAGCACATGAGCAACTAAGATTATCTGCCAAATATCTTAAACGCAGCTCATCAGACCATACAGTAAACACATTTCCTAGATAATGAACAAGTCTTGTATCTCCAACCCATTCAAGTATTTTATTTACCTCAGAATAGTACTGCTCTCGATCAAAAACAAATATCTGATTAAACTCAATGGTTTTAGAATCGTGAATGAAATCATGCCAAATAACCAAACGTTCCGTTTCATCAATATGAACCTCGGTATCTCCACAACCAACACATCCACAACCACATACAAATATGTTGACCGGTTCACCCTCCAAAAAGAAACTTCTCATAAGACTTGTATATAATTCCGACGGCCACAATGGTAATCCGCATGAAATCTTTTTACGCAGATTATCTCCATCAATATAGATTTCAACTACATCCGTAGGCTCATTATCACACCCAAAAGTTTCTGTTGACAGCTTAAAACTAATTTTATTCAACATCACAAAAATCACCTCGGACATAGTTTAACAATACCATACTTTCAGCGCTTCCTCGCATTTCATAATCTCGCACTGAGACTAGCCATTATTTTTTGCTTTCTCTTCCAGTTCCAACATGTACTTATCAAAATCAGCCATAAATAATCTGTCTTGAATGACACGATATTTTTCAAATTCAGTTTCAGCTTTTGCCTTGGCAATCTCAGCAGTGATTTTTCCTGCATCTTGAAGAACCTCTCTGTCATCGGCCATCAAAAATAAATCAAGTCGCTTTGACCAGTCCTCCATCGTCATCGGAATGTGACGTTCCGCACGGTCTTCTGCCAAATCCAGATAAGCAGATACAATACGCTCCAGCGAACGCATTTCCTTCTCCGAAAGATAATTCTTCGCAATACTCACATCACTTTTTACAATCTTTCCTTCCGGCGCTGCTGCCCAAGTGGTTAATCCCATATGTGGCTTATCAGCATCAGCCCGCTCGTAAATCAACTCCGCTGCTGTATGTCCATGAACTGCATAATGCATCTTATTTTGAACCTTTGCAAAGAACTGCTTGGTCGTTTTTGCTGTTTGATCATATGATGGTGTAGTCCTTAACGATACGGTTAGCCCACTTGCAAAACTGTACAGCTCTCTCATTGTTTACCTTGAATCCAACAGCAATAATCATTTGAAGATTATAATACTTTATATCACGAGTCGCCTGACGTGAACCTTCGGTTTGAACTATTCGGAAATTCCGAATAGTTGCAGACTCTTCTAATTCACTATCTGCATAAATCTTTTTAATATGTTCATTTATCGTTGGCAAACCAACACCATATAATGTGGCTATCATTTTCTGTGTCAGCCATATATTTTCATCTTCGTAACGCATCTCAATGCTGTCCTATTGGTCCCCCACAAAAGCAACATAAGTCAGGTATTCCGCTACGCTGGAACGGATGATTATTTCTGCTTTGTTTTTACCAAGTTAAAAGCCACCTTTTTACCTTGTCATTATATCCAGCCCTTCTTCTTAAACTCCTCAATTCGAGCTAAGTCTTCCTCTGAAGGTAATTCTGCTTTTTCTTCGTCGCCTGGAATATTTAAATATTCGTTGTTCCATCTATTTAAAATCTTAACTACCTCATCCGATACACGAATGTCTCGCTTCATGATAGAGTCCACATTCCAATCCATTACATCCGAAATGCCCATAGCATTTGTGATTTCAATCTTAGAAGTAGCATACTCTTTTTTCTTCTTCTTGAAATAGCCATTGCCTGCAACAATATTCAACTTCTTTTCAAATGGTAGCTTGTTTCCTATGTGCTCTATTTTCTCCTTTATTGTTGAATCCGACTCATTTGGGAAGTAGTTGGTCTGCCACTTCTGAGGGAAGATATGCTCAATCTCCCATTTTGCAGGAAGCAAATCATCTTGATGCTCATAGGCAAGCGTCTTCAAAAGCATACGCACTGTATTACGATTAAGATTCTGAATATATGGTTCCAGCTGTGGCATATCAATAACCTTAAACTCAAATGCAGGTACAATAGAAACAACAATTGCAGAATTCAATTTTAAGATATCTGGTTTTACAGCATTGATTGTAGGTGTCATCAAATACTTTGTCATCAGCTCCATAAGTAACTTATTCAAGAACAGAGCAAATCTTTTTTCAAAATTCGCTTTATTTCTGTAGCAAACGTAGTAAATAACAACCGGATATTTCCAGAACTCATTTGGATATGAAGCCAAAGTATCCAGTGTCTGCCTAATTTTTTTGTTTTTAGACCAATCTTCACCTTCTAGCTCTTCACCCTTGTTTACAACCTTCCATAGATTCAAAATCACAAAAAGGGTATCTAAAAGTTCTGTCTTGTATAATCGTTCAAATTTATTAGCTGCGTAATACTTTCTAACACCCGGAGTAGTAGTCTTAGTATCCTTGTCAAGTGCCCGGTAATAAAACATATTGTAGTAGAAAAGCTGTTGTATACTTTCATTCGCATCTGTAGCTTGCTCATCTAACTCTTTCCAGCGTTCTATAAATACCTTTTTAGCATCCTGTTCAAGTTTGTTGTAAATCTTCGCTTTGAAAATATCCGCATCTGATAAAGGAAGTCCTCTATCATTTAATGTTGAGAAAATCGTCAAGGCAGTATCCTGAGTATCAGCTGTAATCGGAAGCAGAATAGCTTGGTTCAAAAGAGCATAGATAAACTGGTAAACCATCAGAGGATTCTCTTTAGAATGCTTATCAAACAACTCTTGGAAATATCGATAATTCTTCGAATAATTGTCTTTCGCATTTCCATCAGCTTTTCCAGTCTCCAAAATAGAACGTAAGATTTCATTACCATCGTTATTTACAACACGTGAATTCAAAAGAATGTTCTTGAAATCCACCGTTCCGGTAAGTTTATTGGTACGCCAAATCGTAGGCTCAATCTTTCCAATAAAATTGTTGGCCTCTGCTGTTCTCTCTGATGCTTCTGTTGCAACAAGTTTTGTATAAATAGCACGCAATAACAGAAAAAGTGATGTGATACGCTGCTGCCCATCAATTATTTCCTGCTCACCATTTTTATTTTCGTAGGAAACCACACTTCCCAGAAAATAGGAACTTTCTCTTTCTGTTCCACCACTTGTAGCAGTAAACTCCCATAAATCCTCAAAGAGAGTTTCTACCTGTTCATCAGTCCAAGCATAAGGACGCTGGTATTCTGGTATAACAAACGGCTTTGATTTTCCGCTACCCAAAAGCGTTTCCACACTTTGCTTATTAACTTCTATTGTTGTTGGCATATCATCTGCCTCCCTATAATATCTATCCTACTAACCACAAACCACCAAAACATTTAATTTTTTATTTGTGTTTGTTTTTTCGTTTTCAAAAGCTCTATTCAAAAGGCGTATTTCAATCATTTTTCATACTGCTCATTCTGTACTTTAGTCAGCAGCACTACCGTTTCCACATGGCTCGTCATCGGGAACATATCCACCGGCTGCGCTACAATCGCCTTATACCCATGCTGTTCCATAAACGCCAAATCACGCGCCAAGGACGCAGGATTGCAGGACACATAGACAACGCGCTCAGGCTGCACCTCGGCAATCGCCGCCAGCACCTTCTGCTCGCAGCCCGCACGCGGAGGATCCACAACAACCACGTCCGGACGCACGCCGCCGGCCAACAGCTTCGGCAACTCTACCGCCGCATCACCGCAGATAAATTCCGCATTAGCGCATTTATTTTCTTCTGCATTTTTCTTCGCGTTTTCAATCGCAGGCGCCACAATCTCGATACCGTAAACCTGTTTGGCATGACGCGCAAGATACAGAGAAATCGTACCTGTACCACAGTAAACGTCCACTACGGTTTCCTTGCCGCTCAGCGCCGCAAACTCCAACGCTTTGTTATACAGCTTTTCAGCCTGCTCGCTGTTCACCTGAAAGAAGGCCTGTGCGGAAATATGAAAGTTCAGGCTGCCCAGGCTGTCCTTAATCGATCCCGGTCCGTATAGCACGCGCGTTTTGCTGCCCATAACCACATTCGTCTGCTTTTTATTGATGTTCTGCACCACGCTCACAAGTCCCGGAACATAACGCTTCAGCCATTCGATGAGCACGCCGCGATGCGGAATGTCATAGCCGGAGGTAATGATAACCGCCATCACCTCGCCGCTGTGCACGCCAACGCGTCCCATAATATGGCGCACGAGTCCCTTGCCTGTCTTTTCGTCATAAGCGCTGATGTTATAATGCTGCATCCAGGTACGCACAGTTTTCATAATCGCATTGTTCGCCTCTTTGGAAATCATGCAGGCATCCGTATCTACAACGCTGTGCGTTGCCGTCGCATAACAGCCTATATGCAGCACGCCTTCAGCGTCCGCTGCCGCCGGGAACTGCATCTTATTGCGGTAGCTCCACGGCTCCGCCGCCCCCAACACCGGCAATGCTTCTAAATTAAGATGTCCGATTCTGGTGAGCGCATCCTGCACCTGCTGACGCTTGCACGCCAGCTGTCCCTTATAGCTCAAATGCTGCAGCTGACAGCCGCCGCATTCCTTGTACACCGGGCACGCAGGCTCCACACGCTCGGCAGATGCTTTGACAATCTCCTCCAGCGCACCAACTGCATAGCTTTTCTTCACCAGCGTAATAGTTACGCGCACCTCTTCCTCCGGCAGCGCGCCTTTGACAAAGACTGTAAAGCCTTCATACTTGCCAACGCCCTCGCCGCTGCTGCCAAGACCATTGACAGTTAACGTAATATTATCCCCCTGTTTTACAGGAATTATCTGCTTCATATATTTCCACCTGACCTTTTCGATTTTATTGTATATATATCTAATTATATCACAAAAACAGCCTGCAAAGAAACAGCAGCACTCTAAGATAATACTTTACATCAATTCCGCAGCCTACATAACGCCAAAATATCACTTTGCATCTTTCCTGTAATTGTGAGAAGTGTGCAACATTTTCTGTAAAGCTATATACTTTGCATATAACATAAGCTATAATTAAGTTAGGGACATTGAGTTTCCGGGTCTATAAAGGTTTTATTTTGCGAAAGGAGCGATGCACAATGACAGTAAAATTTTTGAAATGCAGTATTTGCGGTAATATCGTCGGCCTGATTCAGGACGGCGGCGGCGAGCTTGTCTGCTGCGGCAAGCCCATGCAGGAGCTTGTTGCCAACACCGAAGACGCAGCGCAGGAAAAGCATGTGCCGGTTATTACTGTTGATGGCAGCACGGTTCGTGTAGCTGTAGGCAGCGTGGAGCATCCCATGATTGAAAAGCACTACATCCAATGGATTTATCTGCAGACAACTCATGGCGGTCAGCGCTATATCTTAAAGCCCGGTGACAAGCCGGAGGCTGTTTTCGCTCTTGCCGAGGGTGCAGCTCCGCTCGCCGCTTATGCTTATTGCAATCTGCACGGATTGTGGACGGCAAAGCTGTAACAGCTGTCGACTTACATTCATAAAACACTTCTTTTCTCAGTGTCGGAGTCCCGACCGATAACGGTCAGGGGCTCCGATATTTTTTTATTACTCAAAAAGCTAAAAAATAAAACCGGCCTCCGACAGCTATATGTAATAGCATATCAGAGACCGGTTAAATTACAAAAACAATCACGCGAGGCTTATGGTCTTAAGCCCCAAAGGCTGTTAAAAAGCACAGCGAGAGAATTATTTTTCTACCCACAGGCCCTTTTCGTCTTTTTTGTAGCCAGCAAATTCGATTGCCAGCGCAGCCATAACCTTGGTTGCGTCCTTAATCTGTACGTTCAGCTCTTCTGCGCGGATGAAATCATCATGGCACATTTCGCTGGGGTTTTTGCCAGTGAGCAAAACATATTCGTTCTGCATTTCTACAAGTGCTTTTGCTTCTGCATTAAATTGTTCCATTAGACTAATCTCCTTAGTTTTTATTATTGTACGATAACGCTCAGGTCACCTACAGCATGGGTAATATCCTTAACTGCTGCCAAGAGTGCCAGACGGTTGTTCTTCACGCGAACGTCCTCGTCCATAACCATAACGTCTTCGAAGAATTTGTTAATCGGGTCAACCAGCTTAACTGCTTCAGCCATAACTGCAGCATAGTCATACTTGGTTGCTGCAACCAGCACTTCCTTGCTGGCTGCCATAGCAGCATTGTGCAGAGCGCCTTCAGCTTCAACTGCAAAGAGCTGCGGGTTGATAGCGGATTCCTCTTCAATCTTCTTGCACAGGTTAGCAACACGGGTTGCAGCCTGAATCAATGCCGGAGCCTCTGCGGAAGCAACAAAGCTGTTCAGAGCCTTAGCACGGGCAACAAGATCGGTGAAATCGTCGTTCATCTGGTCAGCCAGAACTGCGTCAACTACATCATAACGGATGCCCTGATCCATCAGCATGTTGCGCAGACGTTGTTTCATAAACTCAGCAATTTGCGGTACGAGCTTTTTGGTATCCTCTGCCGGGATGTTCAGCAGGTACAGAGCACCGGCGATAACCTTGTACAGAGATACATGGTAGTTGCCGTCCAGAAGAATGTTGATGATGCCCAGAGCCTGACGGCGCAGTGCGTACGGATCCTGAGAGCCGGTCGGAGCCAGACCGCGGCTGAAGGTAGCGCAGATGTTGTCCAGTTTATCGGCAATACCGGTCAGACGGCCAATATCGGTAGTCGGCAGCTCGTCACCGGCAAAGCGCGGCAGATAATGCTCGTAAATGCCCAGTGCAACCTCGGGAGCTTCGCCGTCGAGCTTAGCATATTCGCGGCCCATAACGCCTTGCAGCTCGGTGAATTCGATAACCATACCGGTTACCAGGTCACATTTGCACAACAGAGCGGTGCGCTCCAGCTTTTCTTTATCAACCTTGGCATTGATAGCCATAGCCAGCATATCAACAGCCTGTACCAGACGTTTGCTCTTATCGTTCATATTTCCCAGGCCTTCCTGGAAGGAAACGGTTTTGAGTTTTTCCAGGCGGTCAGCCAAAGTTTGTTTTCTGTCTTCGTTGAAGAAGAATTCAGCGTCGCTCAGACGTGCACGCAGTACGCGCTCGTTACCGTGAGCAACAATTTCCAAATGCTCCTTGCCGCCGTTGCGGACGGTGATGAACTTGTTCAGCAGGGAGCCGTCCTCTGCCAGTACCGGGAAGTAACGCTGATGCTCGCGCATCGGGGTGATGATGCATTCCTTCGGCAGAGCGAGGAATTTTTCTTCGAATTTGCCGCACAGAGCAGTCGGCCATTCTACCAGATAGTTTACTTCCTCCAGCAGGTCCTCGTTGATTTCTGCATGACCACCTTCGGCAATTGCCAGGTCGGTAACCTGTTGACGAATCAGCTCACGACGAGCGTCCTGGTCAACCATTACATAGTTGTCATACATAACCTTTTCATAGGAATCAGCATCAGGGATTTCTACAGCGCCGATGGTGCCGATAGCAGCGGAAGCTACAGCGTTCTTAGCCTTGCTCTTTACGGTGTCGAACAAAGCCTTGGCAGCATCGCCGATGGACTCATGAGCTTTAGCGTTATCCAGAGCGGAAGGACGCAGGAAGCGGTGACCGCGGCTGAATTTGCCGGATTTTACGCCGGTAATTTCAACAGGGATAACTTCATCGCCGAACAGTGCAACCAGCCAGCGGATAGGACGGACGAATTTGAATTCATGATCTGCCCAACGCATGTTTTTCGGGAAGTTCAGGCTGGTGAGGATATCAGTCAGCAGGCCCGGCAGCAAATCCTTAACCGGTTGGCCTGCCAGATGCTTAACAGCATATACATAATCATCGCGGACAACGAGCTCTTTTACGTCAACGCCTTGGCCGCGAGCAAAGCCGATAGCTGCTTTGGAAGGAGCGCCGCTTACGAAAGCGATTTTTGCGGAAGGACCTTTAGCCTCAACAGTGCTGTCCTCCTGAGCCTCGGCAACGCCGCTGGCAATGAAGGTCATGCGACGGGGAGTGCCATAGGTTTTAACTGCTTCGAAGGGAATGCGCAGCTCAGTCATTTTCTTTTCTGCCAAATCCTTTAATTGTGCCAGAATGGCAGGCATAAATTTCGCAGGAATCTCTTCTGTACCGATTTCAAAAAGTAATTTTTCCATTATTTATTCTCCCCTTTCTTGAGCAGCGGGAAGCCCATTTCTTCACGTTGTGCTACATAAGCCTTTGCACACAGGCGGGCCATCGCACGTACACGGCCGATGTAGGCAGTACGTTCACTTACGCTGATTGCTCCGCGGGAATCCAGCAGGTTGAATGCATGGGAGCATTTCAGAACGTAATCATAAGCAGGACGGATATAACCAAGCTCGATAACGCGCTTAGCTTCTGCTTCATATTTGTCGAACAGGTCAAACAGCAGCGCGGTGTCTGCTACCTGGAAGTTGTAGAAGGATTGCTCTACCTCGTTGGTATGGAAAACATCACCGTAGGTAATATCGCCAACCCATTGAATATCAAATACGTTTTCTACGCCCTGGATATACATAGCCAGACGCTCCAGGCCGTACGTGATTTCAACGGTTACAGGCTTAACGTCAATGCTGCCCACCTGTTGGAAGTAGGTGAACTGGGTGATTTCCATACCATCCAGCCAAACCTCCCAGCCAAGGCCCCAAGCGCCCAGAGTCGGAGATTCCCAGTTATCCTCTACAAAGCGGATATCATGCTCCTCCTGATGAATGCCGAGCTCAGCCAGGCTCTGCAGGTACAGCTCCTGAATGTTTTCCGGAGAGGGCTTAACGATAACCTGGAACTGATGATGCTGGAACAGACGGTTCGGGTTATCACCGTAACGGCCGTCTGCCGGACGACGGGAAGGCTCTACATAAGCCACACGCCAGGGCTCAGGTCCGAGTACGCGTAAAAAGGTAGACGGGTTCATTGTGCCTGCACCTTTTTCGATGTCATAGGGCTGTGCCATAATGCAGTTTTGGCCTGCCCAGAATTTTTGCAGCTTCAAAATAATTGTCTGAAAATCCATGTTTTACCTCCTATATTTGTTACAAAGACGGCAATGGCAGCAGCTTTGTCCGAAAAAACAAAAAAGCACCCGCGTCCCCGTAACTTAAATGTTACAGGGACGGAGTGCATACAGCTCAAACTCCGCGGTTCCACCCTGCTTGACTGCAATAACTGCAGCCCGCCTCAATCAATATAATATTACAGCTCCAAAGCGCCTTCATCCGCCTTTGCCGCCTTGCACTGTCACGGCTCGCTGAGTTTGCAGATTACTACTCTTCTTCTTAGCTTAACTGTTAGTATATAAAATGCAGCGCTGTTTGTCAAGTGCAGCAAATAATTTTGTAAATACCACTCACAAAAATGTATCGTTACTATTAGCTTTCACCATAACAAAATGCCCCCACGCGAACGCGCAGAGGCATTATTGCTTCAAGTTGTCAGGTTAATATAAATTAAGCGGCTATTATTTCTTTTCGATGAGCTTCAGCGGAGCAGAAATCTTAGCTTCTACTTTTTCGCCTTTAGCAGCCTTAACAGCTACTTCCAGGCCTTGCTGGCCCATGATTTCCGGCTGTTGAGCGATAGTAGCGCTCATAGCGCCGCTTTCTACAGCCTTTACGCCGTCAGCAGTACCGTCAAAGCCAACGATGAAGATTTGCTTGCCGGCACTCTTAGCAGCTTCGATTGCACCCAAAGCCATTTCGTCGTTCTGAGCGAAAATAGCTTTGATATCCGGGTTAGCCTGCAGCATGTTTTCTGCTACAGTCAGGCCCTTGCTGCGGTCAAATTCAGCAGTCTGTTTAGCAACAACGGTCAGCTTGCTGTCAGCCAGCTTGTGGAAGCCTTCGCCGCGTTCACGGGAAGCGCTGGCACCGGGGATACCCTCCAGCTCAGCAACCTTAACCTTTTCGCCCAGCTTTTTGATAATGTAATCAGCAGCCATTTCGCCGCCCTTTACGTTATCGGAAGCAACCAGGCATGCTACATCACCCTGGTTAGCGCTGCGGTCGAGGCAGATAACAGGGATGTTAGCCTTGTTGGCAGCCTTTACGGATGTAGAAATTGCATCAGAGTCAACAGGGTTAACCAGCAGAACGCTGATGTTTTGCTGCAGCAGGTCAGCAATATCATTAGCCTGCTTTGCAGGATCGTTCTGAGCGTCAACAACCTTTACAGTTACGCCCAGCTCCTTAGCCTTAGCTTCTACGCCTTTAGCCAGGGAAACGAAGAACGGATTGTTTTGAGTGGATACGGAGAAGCCAACGGTGATTTTCTTGTCGTTGCCTTTTGCAGCATCCTTCTTGTCGCTGCCGCCGCAGCCGACAATCATCATAGCCATTGCTACAATGCAGGTTAATACCAATAAAATTTTTTTCATGTGAGAAAATACCTCCCGGAATTAGAAATTACTATGCGGACAAAAACTTGAATTAAGCAGGCTGCGGCTGAAAAGCACTGGATGGTGCTTTACGTCCGCATCACGCTTAGTTTTTCTTTCTGTCCATTAGCACAGCCAGCAAAATTACAATACCTTTGACAACTTGTTGGTAAAAGCTGGATACGTTTAAGATATTCAGACCATTGTTCAGAGTGCCGATAATCAGCGCACCGATAATGGTACCGAAGATGCGGCCCTTACCGCCGGAAAGACTGGTGCCGCCCAATACTACAGCTGCGATAGCATCCAGCTCATAGCCGGTACCGGCAGTAGGCTGAGCACTGTTCAGACGGCTGGTAAGAATAGCGCCTGCCATACCGCAAAGGAAACCTGTTACGGTATAAGCAAATATTTTAATGCGGTTGATTTTGATACCTGCAATGAAGGAAACCTTCTCATTACCGCCGACAGCATAGGTTTTGCGTCCCAGCGGAGTTTTGTGCAGGATGAACCACAAAATGAAAAACATAATCAGCATCATAATGGCAGGAACCGGCAGACCGGCAACATACCCCTGGCCGAATTCAAGGAAGCGGTCATCCTCAGACAGACTGCTGATAGGGTTGCCGTTGGTATATACCAGAGTCAGACCACGGAAAATAGTCATCGTCGCCAGGGTTGCGATAAAGGGTGCCACCTTGCCGTAGGTAATTACCAGGCCGTTGACACTGCCAAGTGCAGCACCGATGAGGCAGGCCAGCACGATACCGAATACAGGATCCATGCCGCCCTTGATAAAGCTGCCCATGAGTGCACTGGAAAGCGCCAGAATACTGCCGACGGACAAATCAATACCGCCGGTTAAGATAACAAAGGTCATGCCAAAGGAAATTAAGGCATTGATAGAAACCTGGCGCAGCAGGTTTTTCAGGTTGCTGGGGTCGATAAAGCTGCTGTTAAGGCAGGAAATGACCACAAACAACACAATAAGTCCGATTATGGAACCAGATTTTTTTAAGATTGCTTTTACATCCATTATTTTTATTGCCCTCCCGTTGCAAGTGTCATGATTTTTTCCTGGTCTGCTTCATCGTGCAGCAGCTCGCCGGCAATGCGGCCTTCGTGGACAACAACGATGCGGTCGCTCATGCCCAATACCTCCGGCAGCTCCGAAGAAACCATAATAATCGAAACGCCACTTGCAGTAAGCTCGTTCATCAGCTCATATATATCGCGTTTTGCACCTACGTCGATACCACGGGTAGGCTCATCCATAATAATGACCTCCGGGTGCCTGCCAACCCATTTGGCAATAACCACCTTCTGCTGGTTACCGCCGGACAACGCACCGGCCTCAAGCTCCAGGCTGCTGGTCTTTACGCCCAGCTTTTTTGCCATTTTATCGGCAAAATTATTAAGAACATTAAAATTGATGACACCGCTTTTGGCAAAGCTGTCAACACTCGGCAGAGCAATGTTACGCAAAATGGAGAAGTCCAGAATCAGGCCCTCTGTTTTGCGGTTTTCGGTTACGAAGCCCAATCCTGCCTTAATAGCATCCTCAGGCTTGGTAATCTTCAAAGGCTCGCCCTTGAAAACCAGCTCGCCGCCTGCATGAGGATCAACGCCGAAAACGGCGCGCATGATTTCGGTACGGCCGCTGCCCATAAGGCCGGCAAAACCCAAAATCTCGCCCTTGCGCAGATTAAAGTTAATATCATGGAAAACTCCCGGCTGTTCAAAGTGCTTAACCTCCAGCAGCACCTCGCCCGGCTTATTGCGGCGGTCGGGATAAAATTCCGTAATGGAGCGTCCAACCATATCGCGGACAATCTGCTCCATGCTATATTCCTTAACAGGTTTGGTTGCCACAGATACGCCGTCACGCATAACGGTAATCGTGTCGCAGTTCTGCGTAACCTCTTCCATACGGTGCGAAATATAAACCATTGCTACACCGCGTTTTTTCAGGGAGCGCATAACCTCAAAGAGCTTTTCTGTTTCTCTTTCGGTCAGCGCCGCCGTAGGCTCGTCCATAATAACAACCTTGGCATCCAGCAGAAGGTTACGGACGATTTCCGTCATCTGCTGCTGTCCTACCGAACATTCGCCAGCTTCCATATCCAGTGGCAGCTCAATTTCAATTTCACGGCATTTCTGCTCTGCCATAGCACGCATAGCCTTAAAATCCAGGATACCCATGCCATTGGTTACGCTGTGCATCAAAAACAGGTTTTCCAGAATGCTCAGGTTCGGCCAGATATTCAGCTCCTGATGGATGAAGGCGATGCCGTAAGCTTCTACCTCCAGAGGATTTTTGAAGCTGATTTCCTTGCCGTCGACAAAAATCTGTCCCTTATCCTGCTTGTGAATACCCGTCAGGATATTCATCAGTGTTGATTTGCCGGCACCGTTTTCACCCATCAGAGCGTGTACCTCACCGCTTTTAAGCTTCAGGTCAACACCCTTGAGCACCTCATTAGAACCAAAGGCCTTATGGATATTTCTTAATTCAATCTCCATACTTTTCCTTATTCCTACCTTACGCTAATTTTTAAAAGAAAACATTGCTGTGCAGAATCACATTGGCAAAAGGAGTAATTTCGCCGGTGCGGATAATGCATTTTGCATGCTTAGTTGCCTCCTTGAAGGCTTCGTGATCTGCATCGATAATCCACTGCTCTTCAGTGAAAAGCTGCTTCATAGCGCCGTAGACAGCAGGATTTCTGCCTTCCATTTCCGCTGCAATTTCTACCTTTTCGATAACCATATTCTTGGCTACTTCCTCAACAACCTCCAGGAAGGAAGGAGTTCCCGGCTTCAGAGCCAGGTCGATTTTCTGCACGCCTGCAGGCACAGGCAGACCGCAGTCACCGATAACGATAGTGTCGGTGTGGCCCAAATCAGCCAGCACCTTCGCAATAGAGCTGTTTAACATTCCACCCTTTTGCATTACTTAAGCATCTCCTCTACTTCATGTAAATAAGGCATACCGCCCTGTGCCCCCAGCTTTTGCACCGAAAGAGCTGCGGCAGCATTGGCAAAGCTGATGCTTTCCTGCATGGATTTGCCATTTGCACGGGCAACAGCAAAGGCACCGTTAAAGGTGTCGCCTGCACCCGTAGTGTCAACCGGCTTTACCTTAAAGCCGGGAACAGTAATAACCTGTCCCTTTTCTGCATAGGCAACACCCTTGCTGCCCAGCGTCATAATCACCTTGCCCTGGTTCTGATCAAGGATATCCGCCTTGCCCTTACCGGCAAACAATGTTGCTGCCTCGTGCTCGTTGGGAGTCAGATAAGTAATCTTATCCAGCAGAGCCTGCGGCACCGGAGCAACAGGTGCGGGGTTCAGCAGCACAGGTACACCGTGCGCTGCGCATTTTTCGATAACATAAGCGTTAGTAGCAGCAGGAATTTCGTGCTGCAAAAGCACCATATCTGCCTTGCTGATGTCCTCCCACGCTTCATCAATCAGCGACGGGGATACCAGGTCATTGGCAGCCTTGATAACGATAATCGTGTTATCGTCCTCCGCTACGGTAATGTGTGCGGTACCGCTGTTTTCACCCGGCAGCACCTTCACATAGGTGGAATCAACGTTGTTTTCCTTTAAAGCCTTCAATACAAGCTGACCGTACACATCATCACCGATGCAGCCTACCATCATAACATCTGCTCCCAGGCGGGCTGCAGCAACAGCCTGGTTGGCACCCTTGCCGCCGGGAGAAACGGTCAGGCGGTTGCCGAAAATAGTTTCTCCGGGATGCACCCAGCGGTCACATTCAACGGTAATATCAATATTACAGCTACCTACTACGACAATCTTTGACATATTTTCTACCTCCTGTCTTCAGGATTTATATAATTTTTTGTAATAACAATGCGTATTGCCCGTCAATCAGATTCGTCTGCAGCAAATCCTTAAGGAAAACTGCCTGCTTACGGCTGGTTTTGGGCATGGTCTGATGCCAATAGGTTATAGCAAGCTGCAGCAGTCGCAGCAGCTCATCTCTGGCACTCTTGTCATCGGCAGTCAGCTGCCAGAAAAAGCTGTACCATTGGCGGAAGATATCCGCATCATCCAGCATCGCTGAACGCGATACATTGGCTGTTACATCGCGCAGGTGACGCAAAAGCAGCTGCAAAAGCGCTGTCTGCTGCTTGCGCAGAACACGCCGCAGCAGCAAACGATACAAAAGCGTCAGCTCCCTGTACATCCTGCAGGCCTTGTCAAAGCCATCCCAGCGTGCGTACACGACGAAATGCAGCTGCAGCTGCTGCAGGCTCCACGCCCACCGTTGCAGGTCCTGCTGCTTTAAAAGCCAACGCCCGGCCTCACGCAGCAGAAATGCGGTTTCCTCGCGCCACCGCCTGCGTGCCATACGCGCCGCTAAACTGAGCCATTCGCCCATAAATTCCTGCAGCATTGCAGTATCGGCGGCGTGCGTCCGCAGCCAGCGCCGCACCAGCAGTGCGAGCATAGGACGTACCTCAGCCAAACGCCTGTCGCACACGGCAAACGTCAGCCGCAACAGAACGCTGCCGCCCTGATGCGCCAGCTGCGGATTTACCAGCAGCTGCTCCAGACGCGGCCTGCTTTTCTGCATCCAAGCCGTAAAAAGCTGCCGTTGCCGGTAGCGTAAGGCCACCAGCAGACAGCAGCTGATTGCTTGTAATGCTTCATTATCTGCTGCTTCAGCAATAATACCCGAAAAAGCTGTGCAGGCGTTTTGTTCTCTGCCGTCACGCAGAGCAATACATGTTTCTAAAATAAGTTCTGTTACCATATTTCTACAGATTAATATCGCCTTCGTAGACGTCACCGGAAACAGGATCCACCGTTACCAGCAGGCCGTCGGCCAGCTTAGATGTTGCTTTTTCCGCGCCTACGATAACAGGCAGGCCGCAGGTTACGGCAACAATGGCGGTGGAGGATGTCAGTCCGCCCTCTTCAGCGATAATTGCTGCTGCCTTGGCAGCAGCCTGCGGTACAAACTCGTCATTCAGCACATCAACTACAAGGATATCACCCTTTTGGAGCTTGTCCTTGAAGTCTGCCGCAGTTCTGCCTACGCAGATACGGCCGGTGACAGTCTTGCTGCCGATACCGGTACCGCTGAGCAGCTTGGTACCCACTGTAACCACCTTAATCAGATTTGTACTGCCAGGAGTACCGATAGGCACGCCTGCAGTTATAACAACAGATGCGCCGTCCTTAATTACGGAGTGATGCAAAGCACACTGCAAAGACAGCTCAATCATTTCATCAGTATTTGTGGAGTATGGCCCCAAAAGCGGCAATACACCCCAATAAAGCTGCATCGCACGCACGCGCTCAGGCAAGCGTGATACAGCAACAACAGTACATTGAGGCTTATATTTAGCAATCATACGCGCCGTAAAGCCTGATTCGGTAATCGTAAGAATAGTATCAGCCTTTATTTCCTGAGAAATCTGTACGGTAGCATGGCTGATAGCGTCGGTAGAATGGATGCGCTCGCTGATGCCCTTCTTCTGGAAGATATGCACATAATCAAGCGCGTTTTCCGTGCGAACGGCAATCTTAGCCATCGTCTGCACTGCCTCCAGCGGATATTTGCCGCTGGCAGTTTCGCCGCTCAGCATAATAACATCGCTACCGTCGAAAATAGAGTTGGCAACGTCGCTGGCCTCGGCACGGGTTGCACGGTAGCTGTTAATCATACTTTCCAGCATCTGCGTAGCCGTGATAACAGGCTTGCCCGCCTTGTTACAGCGCGCGATAATATCCTTCTGTACCAAAGGTACATCCTCGGTCGGTATCTCTACGCCCAGGTCGCCTCTGGCAACCATAATGCCGTCAGATACGCCGATAATTTCATCGATATGCTGCACACCGGCCTCATTCTCGATTTTGGAAATAATACCGATGGAAGAGCCTGCTTCTTCAAGCACTTTACGGATAGCGAGAACATCATCGGCCTTCTGCACGAAGGATGCCGCAATATAATCCATATCATGTTCGACAGCAAAAAGAATATCTGCCTTGTCCTGCTCCGACAAAAACGGCAGCTTCAGCTCGATACCGGGGCAGGCCACACGCTTACGCGAGCTCAGCTCACCGCCATTGACCACCTTAGTATAAATTCTGCAGCCGTCAATACGTACAACCTTTAAGGAAAGCAGTCCGTCAGCCAGCAGAATATTGCTGCCGATTTCTACCTCCTGCGGCAGACCAGCATAATTGACATGTGCCATATGGCGGTCGCCCAGGTATTCTTCCGTAGTCAGGCAGAAATCATCGCCCTCGTTCAGCTCGATTTTACTTTCGGCAAACATGCCCAGGCGCATTTCCGGGCCCTTGGTATCGGCAATCGTAGCGATTACCTTACCGGCCTCTTCTGCTGCCCGGCGCACCAGCTGCAGCCTTTTGCCATGATCCTCATGGTTGCCGTGCGAAAAGTTGAAGCGTGCCAAGTCCATGCCTGCAAGCATCATCTTACGCAGCAGCTCTACGTTGTCCGTGCTGGGACCTACTGTACAGATAATCTTCGTTTTCTTCATCAGGACTGCGCCTCCTCAGTACTGAAACTTATTCTCACACAAAACCTCATAGGCATCCTCTGCCTCCGAAACCGGCAGACAGATTTCATAAGCCTTATTATGCTTGCCTCCGGCACTTTTCAGCTGTACCAAAAAGCCGTTTTCCGTCAGCATTTGCTTTATTTTTTTGGCTTGTTCCTCAGTGTGGGCAATATAAATTGTTTTCCACATACTAGAATGCCTCCTGTAAATCAGGTAATTGGATTAAGCCTTGTAAGCTTTGATTTTTTCAATCAGCTTCGGCAGGATTACGTTTACATCACCTACGATGCCATAATGAGCAACGGTGAAAATCGGTGCCTCTGCATCCTTATTGATAGCGATGATGATATCGCTGTCCTTCATGCCGGACAGATGCTGGATAGCACCGCTGATGCCGCAGGCAAAGTAGATATGCGGAGTAACGGATTTACCGGATTGGCCGACCTGTTGGGAATGAGTCAGCCAGCCCTCATCAATAGCGGCACGGGTGCCTGCTACTGCGGAATTTTCAAAGAGAGCAGCCAGCTGTTCCAGCACGTCGAATTTCTCCTTGCTGCCGAAGCCACGGCCGCCTGCTGCGATCATATCGGCTTCATCGATCTTAACAGCGTTTTCACTGCTCAGAGCTTCTTTTTTGACCAGTTCAACACGGCTTACAGCGCCTGCTTCCGGAGTGAAGGCAATAACCTCACCGGTGCGGGTGTTGTCCAACTCAGCCGGTTTGAATACTTTGGGACGAACGGTACCCATTTGCGGACGGTTAACGTCGCAGATAATGGTAGCGCAGATATTGCCGCCCAATGCGGGACGAGTCCAGGCAACAAGCTTGTCATCGGTTACATCCAGAGCGGTGCAGTCAGCGCACAGGCCGGTATGCAGACGTGCTGCAACACGCGGAGCCAGGTCACGGCCGTCATCGGTAGCACCGAACATAATAGAAGCCGGATCATATTTCTTGGACAGCTGGCAGATAGCATCGGTATATAACTCGGTATCATAATCTGCGTATTTAGCATCCTCAACAACATAAACAACATCAGCGCCGGCAGCAATCAGCTGCTGCGGCAGCTCGCCTGCAGCGGCGGTCACCAGTACCGCACAGCATTTTTCCTCCAGCTTGGCACACAGCTCTTTGGCAGCGCCCAACAGCTCAAAGGTAACATTCATCAGCTGACCATTTTCCTGTTCAGCAATAACCCACATATTTACACACTCCTATTCGTTATCTTCAGTATCGTCAGTTTCGGCAATAGCTATAGCCTCCATGGGACATTCGCGGATGCAGGCACCGCAGCAGACGCACTGCTGCATATCAATCTGCGCCCTGCCCTCGCGCAGCGCAATAGCCCCCATCGGGCATACTGCCACGCATTCCTCACAGCCACAGCAAAGCTGCCTGTTTACTTTTATCAGCATGGTTCGCCTCAGCGGGTAATAACCTCTGCCTTAACCAGCTTTTCAAACAGCATGTCTACTGCTGCATCAGCATCTGCTTCGGTAATGATTTCGCCGTTGATTTCAGGCGGGGTCGGGGTGAAGGCTTTTTTAACCTTAGTCGGAGAGCCCTTCAGGCCTACGGTTGCAGGATCAATATCTAGGTCAGCAACGGTCAGAGTAGGAATCTGTGCCTTACGAGCTTTCATTTTGCCCTTAATGCTGGCAAAACGCGGCTCTTTTTCGGATTTGGTTACGGTAACCAAGAGCGGTGCGGCGCAAGCCAAGGTCATCTGATAGTTTTCGTTTTCGCGGACAACAACAAATTTGCCGTCTTCATAGCTCAGGCTCAGAGCGCCGGTAATCTGAGGAATTCCCAGATGCTCTGCCATTTCCGGGCCAACCTGTGCGGTGTCGCCGTCTACTGCCTGCTTGCCGCAGAGTACAAGGTCGAACTCGCCCAGATGTTTTACAGCAGCAGCCAGAGCCAGGCTGGTTGCCAGAGTATCACTGCCGCCCAGAACGCGGTCGCTCAGCAGAACGCCGTCATCGGCGCCCATAGCGATTGCTTCCTTCAGAATATCGGTTGCCTGGGGCAGGCCCATGGTCAGTACAGTTACCTTAGCGCCTTCTTTGTCCTTCAGGCACAGTGCTACCTCCAATGCCTGACGGTCATAGGGATTCATAATATTTTCTACACCCGTACGGTCCAAGGTATTGGTTTCGCGGTTAAATTTTACTTTTGCCGTATCCGGCACTTGTTTTAAACAAACGAGAATATTCATTTGCTGCCTCCTTAAGCTTATTACAGGAGCTGCTGCTCCGGCTTTTTTACATTCTTCTCTTTATTTTAGCATTTTTGTACTTAAACTTGCAAGTATATCATGAAAGTTTATGAAAAACAGCTCAAATAATTACATCAATCTTTCTTTACCACACAGTTTTCACCAAGTATTTTGACTACATCCTCGGCAAAGCCAGGTGCTTCGCTGTTTACCCAGAAGTTAGGCGTAGTCTTGATAAGCTTACGCGAGCCCATCAGCTGCAGATATACGCAGTCATCGCCCTTATATTTTTGGAACAGCTGCATCAGCTCACGCTGCACCAGCGGATTTTCCAGATGCGCCTCGATACGCAGACGAATTTCTGTAGGCGGCTTAGATGGCAGGGCGCGCACGCTGTTGGCAATAATCTTGCTTTCGCGCTCATCAACGTTGAAGCGTCCCTCAATCGCCACAATACTGTCTTCATAGATATCCTTGACATTTGTATGATAAGCCTGCGGGAAAACGATAATCGGGAAGCGTCCGCTGAAATCCTCCAGCGTCAGAAGAGCCATCGTATCGCCGCGCTTGGTATTTTTTATCACACAATCCGTAATAATACCGGCCACACGCACAAACTGTCCATCCTGCACCTGCGTATCGCCGCCGAACTGGTGCAGCGGCATGAAGCGCTGCAGCATTTGCTTGTAATCGCTCAGCGGATGGTCAGTAACGTAAAAGCCGATGATTTCCTTTTCGTTCTGCAGAATAAGCTGCTTGGGGATTTCCGGCAGCGGCGGCAGCTTGATTTCCGTCACGCCGAAGCTGTCATCTCCGAACAGTCCCAGCTGGCCGTTGGCCTTGTCCCTCTGGCAGGCAGCGCCCAAATCAATCGCCTGGTCCATAATAGCCAGCATCTGCGAGCGTCTGGCGCCGAAGGAATCCATCGCACCGCATTTAATCATATTTTCGATAACGCGCTTGTTGACCACGCGCATATTCACACGGCAACAGAAATCCGTCAGGCTCTTGAACGGACCGCTCTCGTTGCGGGCGCTGATAATGGCATCTACTGCGGCATCACCGGTATTTTTGATGCCTGCCAGGCCGAAGCGGATGGATGCATTCTGATGTACCGTAAAGTTGTGACCGCTTTCGTTGACATCCGGCGGCAGGATTTTGACATTATCATTACGGCAGACGTTGATATACCAGCTCACCTTATCCGCATCACCGATAATGCTGTTGAGGAAGGCCGCATAGAACTGCGGACGCCAGTGCGCCTTCAGATAAGCGGTTTCATAGGCTACCAGCGCATAGGCTACGGAGTGGGATTTGTTGAAGCCGTAACCGGCGAAGTGCTGCAAGAGCGAGAAAATCTGGTCGCTGAGCTCTTCGGGGATATCATGCAGCTTTTTGGCACCGTCGATAAAGGACTGGCGCATAGAATCCAGCTCCTTGGCCTTCTTCTTGCCCATCGCACGGCGCAGAATATCTGCCTGACCGAGCGTAAAGCCTGCCAGTGCGGAGGTTATCTGCATAACCTGCTCCTGATACAGGATAACGCCGTAGGTATCCTTCAAAATAGGCTCCATTAGCGGATGCAGCACCTTGGCTGTGCGCTGTCCGTGACGGCCGACGATAAAGTCCTCCGCCATACCGGTGCCCAAAGGACCCGGACGGTACAGAGCCACCAACGGAATCAGATCCTCAAAGCTTTCGGGAGCCAAATCCATAACCAGCTTGGTGATGCCTGCCGACTCCAGCTGGAAAACGCAGGACGTTTCACCTCGGCGCAGCATTGCGCAGGTCGCCTCATCTGCCAGCGGAATGTTATCAATATCAACTTCTTCACCCGTAGTTTCGCGGATAAAGCGAATGCAGTCACCAATAACCGTCAGCGTGCGCAGACCCAAAAAGTCCATCTTCAGCAAGCCAAGCTCTTCTACTTTATTTTTATCGTACTGGGTGATGACGCCACCCTCACTGCCCTGCTGCAGCGGTACGTAATTTTTCATATTATGCGGTGCGATAATAACACCGGCGGCATGCGTGCCTGCGTTACGCGGCAGGCCCTCTACGCTTTGCGCAAGATCAATCAGCTTCTTGACCTCCGGGCGCGAATCGTACGCCTGACGGAAGTCCTTGCTGCCGTTCAGCGCCTTCTCCAGCGTAATGCCCAGCTCACGCGGAATCAGCTTGGCGATTTCGTCTACCTCGCCGTAGCTCATGCCCAGTGCCTTGCCCACGTCGCGCACTGCCGCGCGCGCCTGCAAGGTGCCGAAGGTAATAATCTGCGCCACACGCTCCTGTCCGTAACGGCGCACCACGTAATCCAGCACCTGATTGCGCTTCACATAGCAGAAGTCGGTATCAATATCAGGCATGCTGACGCGTTCAGGATTCAGGAAGCGTTCGAACAGCAGATGATAACGCAAAGGTTCAATATTCGTTATACGCAGCAGATAGGCCACGATACTGCCTGCGGCACTGCCACGCCCCGGCCCGACCGGAATATCATGGCTGCGGCAGTAGTTGATGAAATCCCAGACAATGAGGAAGTAGCAGGCATAGCCCATCGTATTGATGATGTCCAGCTCAAAATCCAGACGCTTGCGGACCTTCTCATCCACAACCTCATAGCGCTTAGGCAAAGCCTCCTCGCACAGGTGGCGCAGATAGCTCACAGCGTCAAAGCCCTCCGGCACCGGAAACTCCGGCAGCAGCAGATGACCGAACTCCATCTTCACGTTGCAGCGGTCAGCAATTTTATTGGTATTGCTCAAAGCCTCCGGACAGTCGCCAAACAGCGCTTCCATCTCGTCATAGCTTTTCAGGTAGTAGCTGTCGTTGTTAAAGCGCATACGGTCCGGCTCATCAACCGTGCTGGTCGTCTGAATGCACAGCAGAATATCCTGCGCTGCAGCGTCCTTTTGCTGCACGTAATGCAAATCGTTTGTCGCTACCAGGCCAAGACCGAACTCCTGCGCAAGCTGCTTCAGCTCCGCGCTGACCTTGTGCTCCTCATCGAGGTCATGGTCCTGGATTTCCAAAAAATAATTTTCCTTGCCGAAAATGTCGATATATTCCTGAATGCAGCGACGTGCTCCCTCCAGGTTGTCCTGCAGAATCATCTGCGGTACCTCGCCGGCAACGCACGCACTGAGGCAGATAATGCCCTCGTGATAGGTGCGCAGCACATCCTTATCTACGCGCGGCTTATAGTAAAAGCCCTCCAGCTGACCGATGCTGACGATTTTCATCAGGTTATGGTAGCCTGTATCGTTCTCCGCCAACAGAATCAGATGGTACATGCCGCGGTTATTTTTTTCCAGATGCGAGCCCTTGGACAGATATACCTCGCAGCCGATAATCGGCTTGATGCCTGCCTTGGTACATTCCTGATAAAATTCTACCGCACCGTACATCGCGCCATGGTCGGTAATCGCCAGGCTGTCCATGCCCAGCTCCTTGGCATAGGCCACCAGCTCGTGGATTTTCGAAGCGCCGTCCAGCAAACTGTATTCTGTATGTACATGTAAATGAGTAAAGCGTTTTGTCATCTCTTGCTCCTTAAATTAAAAAACCGCTGCCGCGCAAATCCGCGGCAAATGTATGTAAAACTATTCTAGCATTACAGATAAATTTCCTGCCTAAAACTGAAAAAACATACAACCGTGAATTCACAATTCGCTCGTTGTATGTTCTCTTAACATATGTTACAATAAGGCAAGACACTGACAACCGTGTTGCAGGGTGGTGTTGCCGACATTCTCTTGTAGAATGGAGGTGATGCTTATGAAGAACTATGACTTTAAGGACCTGATGGCCTTCGGCATGTTTCTCCTGGCATTACTGACATTTATTTTTCAATATAACAAGTAATCCAGACATAAGAAAACCACTCCTACACATTGCCCGGTGGCGGAGTGGCTTCTTGAGCTAATTTTCCACTAAGGCAACTCACCGTGTGGGCGGTTGTCCTTTGTCTATAATATAGCACATCAAGCTGCTTTTTGCAAGCAAACCGCTTGCTGTAAAAGCAGCTTTTTTCTTACTAACCCAGACATAGGAAAACCGCCCTTAAACTTTGCCAGGTGACAGGGCGGTTCTTCCGCAATAAAAGCTTTGGTAACCCACCGACGTTGGCGGTTGTCCTTTGTCTATAATATAGCATATTACGCTACTTTTTGCAAGCAAACCGCTTGCCGCAAAAGCAGCTTTTTTGCTTCTATTCACCTTCCTTGCCCCATGCCAGACCAATGAGCAAAAAGAACAGATTATATACGAGCGCCGGCAGCAGACTGTTGATCTCCCACGGGCTGATATGCTTCCAGAAGAGCGCCGCAAAAATGCCTGCACCCATAGCAGCCACGCCCATCGAAGCACGCACCCTGCCCGGGAAGAAGATGCAGAACGTCAGCGGCAGAAAGATACCGCTGCCCCGCAGCGCCATGGAGAGGTAATTCCACTCCAGCACCGACGAATCAAGGTGCATAAAGACGAACACCATTGCAGCGACAGAAACGGCCAGCACGCTCAGGCGGCTTGCCCACAGCTGGCCTGCAGCCGTAGCCTTAAGCCAGATTTTGCTGACGATATCACGTGAAATCATCGTACCTACGCCCAGCGCCAGACCGGCGATTGAGCCCAGAGCCGAAAGCAGCACAGCGCCAAGACCGATACCGCCAAGCCATTGCGGCAGATAGGTAACGAGATACAGCGGCAGTGCGTCAATAGAATTTATCTCCGGGTGATGCAGATGCATGAACATGCCAATCAGCACCGACGGTAATCCCACAGGAATGACTATCAGCGCGGCAGCACAGCAGCCGACAGCTGCCGTTTTGGTATCGCGCGCCGAAAAAAGTGCCTGCACATAGGTTTGCGTAGAAATAACGCCCACAATCATCGAACCGAGGCTGACAAGACCGTCCTCAACGCCGCGCCCGAAAAGGCTGAACCAGGGATACGCTGCAAAGCTCTGTGTCATGCCCTGCCATTGGCCCATATCGGCGTAAGCCAGAAAGCCTCCGACGAAAATGCTGGCGAAAATCAGAACAATCTTAAAAATGCCGGCCATACCGCTGCTGCTGAGGCCGCCGAAAAACACCAGCAACAAAGTAACAGCGATAACAATTGCCGCTGCAGCCAAAAGTGGTACGCCGAACAAGCCGGCAATGAGATGCAAAGCCGTCAGCGTGCTCGCTACGATGCTGAAAAAAATACCGGCGCAGGCGCTGAAGGTCGCCAGCCACCCCGTAGGCTTGCCGTAATCCGTAACGAGAAATTCCGCTACTGTGGTCAGTGAGCTGCGGCGCAAGGGCACAGCATAAAACGCCGCCATCAGCAAAAGCGCAATGCCGCTGCCAAGCGTAAACCACCAAGCCGTCAGCCCCAGCTTGAAGCCAAGCTGCGCCGTGCCGACGGTAGCAGCACCGCCGATAATCGTGCCGATAATCGTGCCTGCGACAAGCCCTGCGCCCGAGCTGCGGCCGCCTACGTTATAATCATCGGCAGACTTCACCCTCCGGGCTGCCCAAATTCCCGGCAAAAGCGTCACCAGAAGCGTTACAGCCAGGCTGATATAATGTGTAGCAGTAAGCTGCATATCCAACCCTCCAATATTTTAAGCTGCCGGATGCAAACGTTCTGCCGACAGCATTAATGCTAAAAAGCTCAGTATTAGTATAACACAAAAAATACGGTAAAAAAAGCATGGCCGCCGCAAGAGATACCTGCTGCCGCAGCAGGCAAAAAGCGCTTCCGCACTGTTTACTGCTTAGTTTATTATACAAAAACTATCTTATTATATATTGCGAAAAGCAGCTTTTTTCTGTATAATATAGTTTATATCTTTATATATTTAGTGTATGCTTTTTGGAGGAAAATTATGAGCCGTTTAAGAATTGAAACACCCGACCAAGCACAGCTTACGGTCGAGCGCTTGTACAAGGACCTGGAACGACATATCATCGCCAGCCCTCCGGGACTGTGCCCTGTTGATCTGCAGCTGTCGTTCCTCAAAGTCTGCCACGCACAAACATGTGGCAAATGCGTACCCTGTCGCGTAGGTCTCGCGCAGCTGCAGAATCTCATGGAAGACGTGCTCGCCGGCAAGGCTGACATGCACACTCTGGATTTAATCGAAAGCACCGCGCAAAACGTTGCCAACAGCGCTGACTGCGCCATCGGCTTCGAAGCAGCCAAAATGGTTTTGGCCGGTCTTGAAGGCTTCCGTGAAGATTACATTAACCACATAAAGAAGGGCAAATGCTCTGTCAACGTCCATCATTCTATCCCCTGCGTTGCTCTGTGCCCGGCACAGGTTGATATCCCCGGCTACATTGCATTGGTCGGCGCTGGCCGTTATGCCGACGCTGTCAAGCTCATCCGCAAGGATAACCCCTTCCCGACTGCCTGCGGTCTTATCTGCGAGCATCCCTGCGAAGCACGCTGCCGCCGCAGCATGATTGATGCTTCCATCAACATCCGCGGTCTGAAGCGTATGGCTGTTGACAATGCGCCCAGCAACACCGTTCCGCTGCCCGAAAAACAGCCTGCTACCAACAAACGTATCGCCATCATCGGTGGCGGCCCCAGCGGTATGTCCGCAGCCTACTACCTGGAGCTGATGGGACACCATGCTGTTGTGTTCGAAGAAAAGAGCAAGCTCGGCGGCATGCTGCGCTACGGCATTCCTGCTTACCGCTTCCCGCGTGAACGTCTGCAGGAGGATCTGGACGCTATTTTGTCCACCGGCGTAGAAGTACATCGCAACACCAGAATCGGCAACGAGGAGGGCGATATCCCCTTTGAAAAGCTGCGTGAGGAATTTGACGCAGTTTATATTGCCATCGGTGCCCACACCGACAAGAAAATCGGTATTGAAGGCGAGAATTCCCATGGTGTTATCAGCGCGGTAGAAATGCTGCGCAATATCGGTGAGGAAAAAATGCCTGACTTTAAGGATAAAACCGTTGTCGTTATCGGCGGCGGCAACGTTGCTATGGACTGCACCCGCAGCTCTATCCGTCTCGGTGCCAAAAAAGTTATCATTGCCTACCGCCGTCGTCAGGACGATATGACAGCGCTGCCCGAGGAAATCGAAGGCGCTATTGCCGAGGGCGCTGAGTTGTACGGCCTGAAGGCTCCGCATCACATTGAAGCGGATGCCGAAGGTAATGTGGCCGCTCTCTGGGCCGAGCCGCAAATAATCGGTCCTATTGATGCCTGGGGACGTGCGCGTCCTATCCACGCTGACGTAGAGCTGGAGCGCATTCCCTGCGACGTTATCGTTGTTGCTATCGGCCAAGGCATTGAGCTGCGTCCGTTCGAGGAGGCCGGCATCAAAATCAAACGCGGTACTATTTCCGCTCTTTCCAGCAGTGAGCTTGCCAACAATGAAGGCGTCTTCGCCGGCGGCGACTGCGTAACCGGCCCTGCAACCGTAATCCGTGCTATTGCTGCCGGTAAGGTTGCTGCCGCTAATATTGATGAATATCTGGGCTATAACCACACCATTTCCTGTGATGTAGTTATTCCCGATCCGTCTATTGACGATAAACGTCCCTGCGGCCGTATCCAGATGCACGAAACTGAAGCAGGCGAACGCAAGCATACCTTTGAGCCTATTGAATGCGGCATGACCAAGCAGGAGGCCTGCCAGGAAGCAGGACGCTGCCTGCGCTGCGACAAATTCGGCTTCAGCACACTGAAAGGAGGCAGAACCTTAAAATGGTAAACCTCACAATCGACGGACAAAAAGTTTCCGTTCCCCAGGGGACAACAATCATGCAGGCTGCTGCCACCGTCGGCATCGAAATTCCCCGCCTGTGTTATCTTAAAGGCATCAACGAAATCAGTGCCTGCAAGGTCTGCGTAGTTGAAATCCAAGGACAGAACCGTGTAGTTACCGCCTGCACCACTCCGGTACAGGAAGGACTTGTAGTTTATACCAACTCTCCTAAGGCCCGCAGCATCCGCCGCACCAACGTGGAGCTGATTTTATCCCAGCATGACTGCATGTGCGCGACCTGCGTGCGCAGCGGCAACTGCAGCCTGCAGACTTTGGCCAATGACCTTGGCATTTACGATATTCCCTATGAGCGCGATGTTGTCGACACTCCCTGGAACCAGGAGTTCCCGCTCATCCGCGATTCCAAAAAATGCATCAAATGCATGCGCTGCGTCCAGATTTGCGACAAGGTGCAGAAGCTGCATATCTGGGACGTACAGAACACCGGCGCCCGTACTACCGTAGACGTTGCCGGCAATGTTTCCATTGAAGACAGCGACTGCAGCCTCTGCGGTCAGTGCATCACCCACTGCCCCGTTGGCGCATTGAAGGAGCGTAACGACGTTCCCAAAATTTATGACGTACTGGCTGACAGCAGCAAGGTAACCGTAGTACAGGTTGCCCCTGCAGTACGCACCGCCTGGGCCGAAGCCTTTAACCTGCCGCCCGAGCTAGCAACCGAAGGCCGCATGGTAGCAGCACTGAAGAAAATCGGCTTCGATTATGTTTTCGACACCTGCTACGCTGCCGACGTTACCATCATGGAGGAAGCAAGCGAGCTTTTAGAGCACCTGCAAAAGCCGCAGGACCACAGCTGGCCGATGTTCACCTCCTGCTGCCCCGGCTGGGTAAGCTATGTAAACAAAACTCATCCGTACTTCGTGCCTAACCTTTCCACCACCAAATCTCCGCAACAGATTTTCGGTGCGCTGGCAAAATCCTATTTTGCACAGAAGAAGGGCCTGAAGCCGAAGGAAATCTGCTCTATTTCCATCATGCCCTGCGTTTCCAAAAAACGCGAGGCCGCTCTCTTCTCTATGCGCAGCAGCGGTACCCATGATGTAGATATCGTACTCACCACACGCGAGCTTATCCGCCTGCTGCGTGCTGAGCACATCAACCCGGCAATGCTGGACGAACAGCCCTTTGATAATCCGCTGGGCCAGAGCACCGGCGCCGGAGTTATCTTCGGTGCCAGCGGCGGCGTAATGGAAGCAGCACTGCGTACTGCCTACCATGTAATCGAAGGTAAGGAAGCTCCCGAAGATGCCTTCACCGACGTCCGCGGCACGGAAGGCCGCAAGGTACGCGATTTCACCCTCGGCGGCGCAACACTGCGCACCTGCACGGTAAGCGGCCTTGGCAATGCAGGCAAGCTGCTCGACGAGCTCAAAGCCGGCAAGGTTCATTATGACTTTGTGGAAGTTATGGCCTGCCCCGGCGGCTGCGTTGGCGGCGGCGGCCAGCCGATTCATGACGGCGAAGAGCGTGCCGATGTACTGGGCAATAAGCTCTATGCCATCGACAGCAACCGTCCTCTGCACCAGTCCCACAACAATCCGGATGTACAGGAGCTCTATAAGGACTTCCTGGAAAAACCGCTGAGTGAAAAAGCAGAGCAGCTGCTGCACTCCGACCATGTAAAAGAGCATAATTATATGTAATAGAGATGAGGAGTGGTTGCATCAAACTCCTGTATTACTTCTTTCGTCCCCCCGAAAGAAGTAACAAGAAAGGGGCGCGCTTTGCGAAAGCGCGGGAAACAGTCGCTTTTTTGCTCGCACTAAGCGGTTCGCGTCAAACCAATCGGCTACGCCTCTTGGGACGCTATCGCATGGCGCGCATAAGCCAATCAGCATCGCTCTACGAGCTTGCTTCTTGGATGCGCCCGCAAAAAAGCTTAGCAAAAAATGCTTTACCATATTCTCCTTGGTTCGTAGTAAGCGAAAGGCTATTACAACGAATTGACGAAAGTGCAAGCATTTTTGAAACTTAGACTAACGCGAAGTTTAGTCACCGAAAACAAGGCTTAGACAAACCACAAAGCACTTCATAGGTTACGAAGAACATTCGAAAGAATTTCGAACAGGCGCTAGTAACAGCAAAGCGACCCTATTTATAAAGCTTTTTGGTAAAACTTTTTCCCGAAAAAGTTTTTGTTTTGCCGCGCTTTACAAAAAGCGCGAACCTTTCTTCCAAGTTCTTTCAGTTATGAAAGAACTTGAACAAAAGCAAGCACACAATCTTCATTCTTCCGAGGTCAATCATGTACACACAATCCTATACCTACACAAAACAAATCCCCCTCTCCCTAGACGATGGCCACGGCGACTACAACCGCAGCTACGAACGCAGCGACGATGATTTCGACTACGCCGACTACTCCACCGACCACAGAGACAACAACTTCCGTAACTACGAGAAGAAGCGCCGCAAAACCAATAAGGAAATTATTGAGGACATGCTCAAGCGCTGGGATTAAGCCTGGCACTGCGCAAAACAAAAGCAAGAGGAGAACACCTGCAATCCTATAGGGGATTGGGTGCTCTCCTCTTTTAATTATAGAAAAGGGAGTGTGTTATATAAACCTCAACAGGCTTATTTCAGCTTGCTGCCGTAGTGGTCACGATTGTCGCCGCCGTATACGCGTACACGTTCAATCTTGCCTCTGTCGCCATCCGCACCGGAGATACGGGCAACATGGATGCGGCCCATTTCAGGTTCAAATTCACGAACCAGCTTGTGATCCAGCTTCACGCCTTTTTCAAGCGCTCTGTACAGCATAGCTGCAAATTCGTAGCGGCTCATCATACGGTTGCCGTTGAACATGCCGTCAGGATAACCCTCAACGATGCCTGCTGCCGCCAGACAGCCGATGTATTCGTAAGCCCAGTGGTTTTCGGGAACATCCGGGAAGAGCTTCATTCTGTCCATCTCAATCGTGCCGCCCATGCCTGCGGTCAGCTGACCTACAAGCGCGGTGAGGTTAGCTACATTAGCTCTCAGGTCTACGATTTCCTTAGCCATCGCTGTACGGGAATTGCTTACGCGTGCGGTACGGTCCAGAGAGAAGGAGATGCCTGCATTCACCATGTTCTCGCCGTTGCCGAAGGTTCCGCCTACACTCAGCATAACCTTTTCATCCGGACGGTAGAACGCACCTACCGCAGCAGCGTTTTTGCCCTTGTAATTGCCGTAGCCTGCTGCAAAGGTCAGCTTGTCATCGGGATCGAAATCCATCGGGTGCAGCGCTGCGAGAGCGGCGGCACCGGCACCAACCTTGTCAACGCGGCTGCCGAGATTGTCAACACGATAATCGAGTTCATTAAAATGTTCTCTGAATTCGGCATGCTCTCTATCATTTTGTGCCTTGCTAGCGATATCGTCAATCGTCAGTCTGCGTACTTCTTCATTAGTGTAGCCGTCTTTTACTACCAAAGTAGCAGTTCCGGCTTCCTTATCTCTCACAATATCTGTCAGCTGTGCATCCTTCAGTTGTCCTTCCAGCTCAATAGGAACTTCGGCATTACGCAGGTTCAGGCTGATTTTGCCGTCATTGCTGATGCTGCCGCCGGTAATATATTTGTCCTTCGCTTCAATGGTCTGAATCAGTTTTCCTTCATCAAATGCTACAGTATAGTTATGGTTTCCTTTGTCATCAGGCATATCACCAACAGTTACGTAACCATTGCCGTCATCTTGAACGGTAGTAATGGTGTTGGTGTCATACTGCTTAACAAAATCGCCCAACTGCTCGCTATTAATGCCAAGCTCATATGCATGATTGCCGTCTGCACCTTTATCTTCAATCGTCAGGATATTGGCATTAACAGCTACTGTAGTAACGGTGTTGGTGTCAGCAACATTTTTCAACTGATTAGTTACCCAACTGCGAGATGCTACATCTTCTACAACCGCTTGAACGTTATTACCTGCAGAATCATTAACCCTTACCGTCAGCTTGCCATCACCATCCAAGTTTCCTTCCATGCTGGTGTTAGTTGTGTTGGTATCCTGCGCTGCCGCTGCATCCTGAATAAATCCCTTCAAAGCATCCTCGTTGATGCCGATTCGGTGATGTTTGTTATTGGTTGTTGGATCATCAGCATAAGCATCGACAACGGTAATGATCGCATGACCGGATTCTGCTGTGGTAACCGTATCAGTACCGCCAATGTCATTCAGCTGATTGTTTACCCACTCCTGGGAAGCAATGCCTTCTACAGAGCTTTCAAAGGTTCCACCGGCATTATCAGTAATCTTGGAAGTCAGCGTGCCATCTGCAAAGGTCAATGTATTATCAACAACTTTGGTATCAGTATCAACAATACCGACTGCAACCGGTGTACCATTTTCACGTACCAATGTATAGGTATTAACTGTTGCGCCCTGCCCTGCAGTTGCCGTTACCTCTTTAATAACCTTATCCTTCAGGCCTACCTGACCTGCTTCACCGTAAATGGTCTTAGCCATGGTAATATCATTGGTGTAAAGGGATTTGATGATTCTGTCAAATTCACCTACAGTAATTCTGCTCATAGACTCCTTACACTCCATTTCGGAGTTATCGCCCTCATGTACAGGACTCCATCCAGTGCCACCCTTTTTCCATTGATCATTCGTAGTATGATAAATAAAAGGTGTAAACAATTCAATCTGCTGGCCGGAACCGATCTGTACCTGCGCATGTCCCAAATCCGTCCAGAAATAACCCTGACCATAATTATGAGAAGCATCGTAGATATGTCATGCAGCGTCTTTGGAAACAGACTTATCAATCGGAGACGGCGTAACAGTATCTTCGGCCCACACAGTAGTGTAACCCATCATACCCATTGCCATAATTGTCGCCAGTACGCACTTTGCCAAAGCAGTTTGCTTTCTAGTCTTTTTCATTTTCAATCCCCCTTTTCCACGCTGCGCCACAGTGACGCAAGCTTAATCCTCGTTACAAAGCATTTCACTAATCAAATATAACTCAGATAAGGTGGTACTAAAATTCAAGGCCTTGAAAGTTTAGCAGTTCATCTCCTTTACCTACTTTTATTGTACGCTAATTATCTCCTTTGGTCAAACTTTCGTGTTTTTAAAGAAGACACGAAAATTAAAATTCACACGTTAAGAATAATTAATTTGTAACTTTTTAAATTAAGAGAAATTGCCATTCCCTTTCTTTAATATACTCTTTATTTTAACGATAATTATGAGCAAAAATATGTAAAAGATTTTTGTCACAGTAGACAATTTCTTGATAAAAATGTGAACTGCACTCATAGCAAGGCAAAGCCATTGCTAACTGTGTGCGTCATAAAAAGACAGCATAAAATCCACCAAAAAAGTCTATCTTCTGCGGACACTGAAAAAACAAATCTGCGCATGCAAAAGGCCTGCCACCCTCATGGGTTGCAGGCCAATCTTTTGCTTCGCTTTTTACTTATAACTTATGTCAGCACTTCTACCGCGAGCACCGCCTGTAAACGCTTACGCGTTTAGCACTAGGCAGACTTACTCAAAGTTTTTCTCTTTGAACGGGCATTCCTCTACAACCACACAACCGCGGCACAGCGGCTTGCGAGCCTTGCAGATTTTGCGACCGTGCCAGATAAACCAGTGGTGCGCGTCGCTCCACTTTTCACGCGGAATGATTTTTTCCAGCTCCTTTTCGGTAGCCAGCGGGTCCTTGCCCTTCGCCAGCCCCAGACGGTGCGACACACGGAAAACATGCGTATCTACTGCCAGCGCCGGAATATTATAGATAATGCTGGCGATAACGTTTGCCGTTTTCTGCCCCACGCCCGGCAATTCCATCAGCGTTTTGATGTCATCCGGAATCACACTGTTAAAGCGCTCCGTCAGCATATGGCACATGCCAAGCAGATTTTTGGCCTTAGCATGATACAGACCGCAGTCGCGGATTTCCGCTTCCATTTCCTCCTGCGTCAGAGCACCCATTTTTTCCGGCGTGTTCAGACGCGGAAACATACGCGCCGTAATCACATTTACGCGTTCATCCGTACATTGGGCCGAAAGAATTACCGCTACCAAAAGCTCAAACGGCGAATTATAATTCAGCGCCGTCTTGCTGCCCTTGTAGGTTTCCTCCAGCTTGGCCAGAATAGCTTCTCTTTGAGCCTTGCGCATCAGTTGGTCAGGCTCCTTACCGGTGCAGGAATACGTCCACCGCGGTTGATGAATTTTTCAGCGCTGAACTTCTTCACGCCAAGAACAGGCGCATAACCCAGCAGACCGCCAAATTCAACGCGGTCGCCTACGTCCTTGCCCGGAACAGGAATCAGACGTACTGCAGTAGTTTTATTGTTAATCATACCGATAGCAGCTTCATCGGCAATAATTGCGGAGATAGTTGCTGCAGTGGTATCGCCGGGAATAGCAATCATATCAAGACCTACGGAGCATACGCAGGTCATAGCCTCCAGTTTTTCCAAGGACAGAGCGCCGCGTTCTACCGCAGCAATCATGCCTGCATCCTCACTTACAGGAATGAAGGCACCGCTCAGGCCGCCAACATAGCTGGAAGCCATCAGGCCGCCCTTTTTAACTGCGTCGTTCAGCATAGCCAGGGTAGCGGTAGTGCCGGGGCCACCACAGCTTTCCAAACCGATTTCCTCCAGAATATGCGCAACACTGTCGCCGATTGCCGGAGTCGGAGCCAAGGACAGATCGATAATGCCGAACTGGGTATTCAGGCGGCGTGCAGCCTCCTGTGCTACCAATTGTCCAACGCGGGTAATCTTGAAGGCAGTCTTTTTAATCGTTTCGGCAACCATACCTATGTCGCCGTCACGCACCTGCTCCAATGCGTATTTAACAACGCCCGGTCCGCTGACACCAACATTGATAACGCTTTCCGGCTCGGTTACGCCGTGGAAGGCACCTGCCATGAACGGGTTATCGGGCACAGCGTTGCAGAATACTACCAGCTTAGCGCAGCCAATCGCATCGCGGTCAGCAGTACGCTCGGCAGCAGCCTTCACAACCTCGCCCATTTGTTTTACAGCATCCATATTGATACCGCATTTGGTAGAGCCAACGCTTACGGAAGAGCAAACAATATCGGTAACTGCCAATGCTTCCGGAATAGACGCAATCAGATTGCGGTCGCCCTTGGTATAGCCCTTGTCAACGAGGGCGGAAAAGCCGCCGATGAAGTTAACGCCAACCTGCTTGCCTGCGTTATCCAAAGCCTGTGCCAGCGGTACATAATCGTTGCTGTCGCAGCTTTCGCCAACCATAGAAATCGGTGTTACGGAAATACGCTTGTTGATGATGGGCACGCCCAGCTCAACCTCGATATCCTCACCGGTTTTTACCAGATGCTCTGCCTTACGGCAAATCTTATCATAAATCTTCTGCGCTGTTACCTTGATATCCGGATGACCGCAATCACGCAGGCTGATGCCCATAGTGATAGTACGCACGTCCAGCTTGTTTTGGGTAATCATGCGCGTAGTTTCTAAAATATCGTCAGTATTGAATAACATGACAGCCTCCTATATACGATGCATTGCGCTGAAAATTTCTTCGCTCTGCAGACGGATTTCTACGCCGATTTCTTCACCCAGCGCAGCCATTTTGTCGCGTGCTTCGGCAATGGGCACATTAGCCTCTGCCATATCAGCAATCAGCACCATATTGAAAAAGCCTTGCATAATGTTTTGGTTGATGTTGATAATGTTAATATTCATTTCTGCTAAAGCATTGCTCACCTTAGCGGTAATACCTACCTTATCCTTGCCTACGATAGTTAAAACAACTCGCATATCTGCGTCCTCCTTCAAAATAAATTAAGAGCAGCACTCATAGTACTGCTCCTATTGTATCACATCTTTGATATTCTGTGTTGTATACATGAAGCAGGCGCTTATTTTTCCGCCTCATACTTCGGCTTGGGGAACTTCATGATGAACTCCGTCCCCTGCCCCACAGTGCTCACCACGCGTATGCTGCCGCCATGGAAGCCGACGCCGTGCTTGACGATGGAAAGGCCTAAGCCTGTACCCTCAATCGCCTTATGACGGCTGCGGTCGACACGGTAAAAGCGTTCGAAAATATGCGGCAGCTCACTGCCGGGAATGCCCATACCGGTGTCGGCCACGCTCACCGTATACTTATTTTCTCCTTCGCTCAGGCGCAGCGTAACCTCACCGCCGGGATGATTATACTTCAGACCGTTATCCAACAGGTTGAAGAAAATTTCCTCCATCAGTGAAGAAATTCCCAGCAGCTTGCTGTCGCCGCCGGTGCTGTCAACAAGCTGCAGGCTGACCTGCAATCTGCCTGCCTTATCCTTCAGGCGTGCCAGCGCACTCTGCGCCACATCCTGCATGGTAAATTCCTCCATCATATCATGCGTCAGCTCATCAAGCTTCGACAGCTGCATGATGTCATCAATCAGACGCAGCAGATTGTGTGCCTCATCGTTGATTTTCTGCAGAAAGCGCTTGGTATCCTCCGGCTTCACCAGGCCGCTGAGCATAATTTCCGAATAGCCCAGCACCGACTGCAGCGGTGTCTTCAGCTCATGCGAAACGTTAGCCGAAAACTCACGGCGGATTTTCTCCGAAGCAGTACGCGCTGTTACATCCATAATCAGCAGCACAAAACCCTTATCGGTAATTCTGCTGCCGTTGAGCTGATAATAGCTGCTGCCGCGGTTGATTACCAAACGCCCCTTGCCATCCTGCTCAATTTTTGCCAAAAGCTGACGGATTTCTTCGCTGTCATCAAGCATAAAAAAGCTCGTTCCCAAAAGCTCCTGCTTTTCCTTGCCAAAGAATTTTACGGCACTTTTATTAATCGATTCGATTTCCCATACCGGATTGAGGAACAGCAGGCCTTCATCCATATTATTGGTTACGGCCTTCAGCTCCTGTTTTTTATTTTTATAGCGGCGCATTTCCTTCTGCAGCTTTTCCTGCTGCAGCTCAAAATACTCCACAATCGGCTTCAGCTCAGGGTAAACTACAGCTTCAGAATCAGGCTGCTCCAGATTAAGATTTTCCAATGGTCGCAGTATTCTGGCGGTAATTGTTTTGGCTGCCCAAAACGCACTGCACAAAACTACCAGTGCCAACAGCACAAAGTAACCAAGAATGATCTTATACTGTTGAAAAACAGCGTCATTCGTGCGCGACAGGCGCAGCACATTGCCGTCCGGCAAGCGCACGGCATAGTACAGAATATTTTTGCCCAAGGTTTCGGACGCACGCTGGCTGCGGCCTTCACCGCCTTTCAGCGCCTCCTGCACCTCCTCACGCTGCAGATGGTTCTCCATTGACTCGGCATCAGCATAATTGTCGTACAAGGCGTGACCATCCGGTGCAATCAGCGTTACGCGGTCGGCAAGCTGCAAGCGCTGCAGCTCGCTCACCGGTACATTGCCCTCGCCGTCGGCCACAATCAGCAGATTAGCCTCACGCTTAAGGCTGGCGAAGCTGTCCTGCGTAATATATTGACAGGAAACCCAGAAGAAGAGCAGCAAAACAAGGCCTACCGCTGCCCCTGTCAGCAACAGTATGCTGCGAAAAAGCCTCTGCTTCATTTTACAGCCGCCATTCTGTAGCCAACGCCACGGATAGTTTCAATCAGCTCACCGGCATCACCCAGCTTCTGGCGCAGAGTACGGATATGCACGTCAACGGTGCGGGTTTCACCGCTGAATTCATAGCCCCAGATATCGTTTAGCAGCTTATCGCGCGAAAACACGATGCCCGGATGCTGCAAAAACTTGCGCAGCAGCTCGTATTCCTTCAGCGTCAGCACAACCTCGCTGCCATTCACGCTCACCTTATGCTCCAGCTGGTTGACCTCCAGCCGGCCGATGCGGATGATTTCTCCCACATCCTCAGTGGGGCGTGGTGCTGCGCAACGGCGCAGCACTGCCTTGATGCGCGCAACCATCTCCAGCATACCGAAGGGCTTAGCGATATAGTCATCGGCACCGCTGTCCAGTCCCTTGACCTTATCAAACTCCGAGCCCTTGGCCGTAGCCATAATCACAGGTATATTCGCATAGCGCTTATCAGCGCGCAAACGTCTTAATATGCTCACGCCATCCTCATCCGGCAGCATAATATCCAAAACAATCAGCTCCGGCACCTGCTTTTCCAACAAGGCAAACAGCTCTCGGCCGCTGCCGCAGCCTTGTGCCTCCATGCCAACGGACTGCAGGGTGTAAACCTCCAGCTCGCAAATATTTTGTTCATCCTCCACGCAGAAAATCATGAAAAACACCACCAATCAATACTCTTTCGCTATAATTATATACGCAAATCATAAAAAATGCCTGTAAAATTTAGGTAAAAAATTTAACAGGTGTAAAGAAGGCTGCATTTAACTGCTAATCATGCAAAAAAGGCTGAGAGCAACGCTCTCAGCCTTATACTATATGCGATTGTAGAAAAAACGAAAGCTGCCTGCGGCAGTCCTTTCCCTGCAGTTTAAATCTGCCAAAGTCTATGATACACTCCGTTTTCCATATTATCGATTACATCTACCTTAAACGGCATATTTTCAATAATATCCAGTGTATCAAAATACGTATCAGGCGTAGCATAAAACTTAATCAGTCCGCTGGTGCCGTCTACGGTGCTCACCATGGCCAGATGCTCATAGCCTTCCATAATCCAGTTAACATCTGCAATACGCTCAGGCTCAACCTGCGCGTAGATCATACTGTGGGGTCCGGGGTCATTGTCACTCATTCTTTTACAACCTTTCTGCGTAATAAGCTGAATTGCAGCAGCGGCTTGTCGCTGGCTGCGGAAAATTTCTGCTGGGCATGCGGTGCGCAGTCAATCGGCGTACCTGCCTCATCCAGCATTTCTGTCAAAACAAATGGCATCGTGCTGCCGTCAGGCATCAAAATCTCCAGCTGCTCGCCTGCCTTTACATTATTGCGCTGCTCAAAACAAGCGCGCTTTTTCTCAGCATCGTAGCCTGTAACGATACCGACAAAATCGTGTGTCTGCTCATACTTCGAGCTGGTGTAAACCTGCGCATTTCTGTCAGGCTTGGCCACAGCAAAGCCAGTAGTATACTGGCGGTGGGAAACCTTGTTCAGCTCGGTAATCCACGCTTCCGGCACGCTGTAATGCTCCATGTCTGCCCAGCATTGGTCGATAGCCTTGCGGTAAACGCTGACTACCGTCGCTACATAATGCACGCTCTTCATGCGGCCTTCAATCTTCAGGCTGCACACACCGGCGCGCATCAGCTCCGGCAGATATTCAATCAGGCACAGGTCCTTGGAGTTCATCACATAGGTACCGCGCTCGTCCTCTTCGAGGTCGAAGTATTCGCCCGGGCGCTTTTGCTCACCCAGCTTATACATATTATATTCCCAACGGCAGGCCTGAGTGCAGGCACCGCGGTTGCCGTCGCGTCCGGTCAGATAGGCGCTCAAAAGGCAGCGTCCGCTGTAGGAAATACACATCGCGCCATGCACGAAGGTTTCCAGCTCTACCGAGGTTTTTTCACTGATTTCGCTGATTTCTGCCAAGGACAGCTCGCGTGCCAGCACCACGCGTTCAGCGCCCAGCTGCTCCCACGCCTGCACAGTGGCATAGTTGGTGGTATTAGCCTGCGTGCTCACGTGCAGCGGCATATCAGGCACAACCTGGCGGGCAGTGCTCCATACGCCCAAATCGCTGATCAGCAGTGCGTCAACCTTAGCCTGCTGCAGTCCGCGCAGATAATCCGGCAGTCTGTCGATATCCTCGTTATGCGCAAAAATATTTACCGTTACATAAACCTTTTTGCCGAGGCTGTGTGCATACTCTGCCATCTCCGCAATTTCCTCTAAAGAGAAATTGTTGGCAAAGGCACGCAGACCAAACAGCTTGCCGCCCAGATAAATAGCATCAGCACCGTACAGCAGGGCCATTTTTCCTTTTTCCATATTACCGGCAGGAGCCAGTAATTCGGGTTTAACTAAGTTTCTGCTCATTAATTCTCCTTAAAACACTTCTCTGCTCCGCCACACTGACAGCGCAGAAATATGTAATAAACTGTTGTTAACCTATTTCCTCAATCGCCTTCAGATGCTCGGCGTAGGTTTTGGTAAAGCGATGGTGTCCGTCCTTTTCCGCAACAAAGTACAGATAATCTGTCTGTTCCGGCTGCAGCACCGCCTTAATTGCGGTCAGTCCCGGACTGCCAATCGGTCCCGGAGGCAAGCCGGGATTTTGGTAGGTGTTATACGGACTCTGTATTTTGGTGTCGGCAAAGGTAACTACTTCCTTCTGCGTTCCCAAAAGATACTGAATCGTCGTATCCGACTGAATCGGCATGCCGATTGCCACACGCTTGAGGAAAACGCCGGCGATTTTCGGCTGCTCTTCGGCAAATACTGCCTCCAGCTCCACCATCGAAGCCATATTTACTACATCACGCAGTGGCAGATTACGTTCTGCCACAGTTTTGGCAATGCCGCTGCTCTGCATTTCCTTATCAAACTGTGCAACCATCATTTTGAGCATCTCCTGCTCGCTGATTCCCACCGGGAAATCATAGGTTGCCGGGTAGATAAAGCCCTCGGCTTTAAACAGCACATTGCTGTTATCGGTCTGCATATACGGATAAGGTGCATAATCCTTCGCCGCCGCTATGAACTTGTCAGCACTGCCAAGGCCCTCGGCCTCCAGTTTTTTTGCAGTTTTCACCACGCTATAGCCTTCCGGTACGGTAAAGCGCACCTGCTTGATGCGTCCCTTAACCATAACATCAACAATCTGCTGATTGCTCATGCCACCGTCAATCTGGTAGGCACCTGCCTGCAGCTTAGTAGCCAATCCCTTCCAGCGCGCCTCCATTTTAAAGGCGGCGGGATTTTTTACCAGCTTTTTTTCATGCAGCAGCTCAGCGATATCCGCCGTAGTCATGCCGTCCTTGACAACAATCAGGCGTGAGCCTTCTACGGCAAATCCCTTATTATTGCCCTGTCCGTTAAGATAAATCGTAAATGCTACCACGCCGGCAACCAGCAGCACCGCCAAAGCACCTGCTGCAGCCTGCACCGGATTGTCGCGTACCAGCTTTTTCAGCTTTTCTATATCCATCAGAAAACATCGTCACATCGCATAAAAATACCGGACCGAAGTCCGGTAAAATTGCTGACTGTGAATTACTCCTCGTCCTCAAACATTTCGTCATACTTAGCAGCAACTGCTTCGTATTCTTCGTCAGTCGGAGCGGTGTAAACAGCTTCGCCGTTTTCGTCAAAGTCCATGCGTGCGATAACGCAGGTATCTTCTTCTTCATCATGCTCGTGGCAATCGCAGTCGTCATCCTCGCAGCAGCAATCCTCCATCGGAACCAGTACTGCAAATTGTTTGTCATCAACAGTGATAACCATGTCCTGATAGAACTCGTGCTCGTTGCCTTGCTCGTCAGTCAGAACAACGCAGATAACTTCTTCTTCACCTTCAGCTTGCATAGCTGCTAATTCTTCATCTCTAATGTCTTTTTCCATAAAGGCACCTCTTTCGTTATAGCTCAATAAATAAAAAGCTCAATTTTAATCTACCCATATTGTATAATAGGTAACGCTATCTGTCAAATTTTAAAGCTTTTGCTGTCCAGATAATTTTGTAGAATAACAACTGCTGCCATCATATCAATAACCTTCTTACGCTTTTTGCGGCGCAAATCCGCATCAACCAGCACCTTTTCGGCAGCTACTGTGCTCAGGCGTTCATCCCACAGCACAACCTGCACCTTCGGGAACATGGTGCGTAGCTTTTCGGCCATTGCTTCACAGGCCTGCGCGCGTTCGCCGATAGTGCCGTTCATATTTTTGGGATAGCCTACAACCAAGGTATCAACCTCATGCTCGGCTATCAGCTCGGCAATGCGGGCATAGTCGCGTTCCTCCGTAGTACGATGAATAGTTTCCACGCCATTGGCAATCATGCCCAGCAAATCGCTCACAGCGATACCGATAGTTCTTGTGCCTACATCAAGGGACATTTTACGCATTAAGTCAATTTCTCCTTTTACTTGTTAATCTGCTGCAGATAATTTTTTACCAGCTCTTCAATGAGCTCATAGCGCTCGTGGCGGCGCAGCTTGGTGCGCGCATCCTCAAAGCTGGTGATATAGGTAGGGTCACCACTCAGCAGGTAGCCTGCTAATTGGTCCACAGGGTTATAGCCCTTCTTTTCCAGGGCAGCATATACTTCTTTTATAGTTTCGGCAACGTTCAGCTTTTCCGGCTCACGTTTGAACATCATAGTTTCTTGAGATACTTCAGACATACGAAACACTCCTTTCGTTTTTCGTAAATATATTGTAGCACATTTTGAGTGAAAAAGCTGTGTTTTTCTGGTTAACTTGCAAAAAAGAGTGCTTACATCAAGCTTTATTTTTCTTCAGGTAATGCTGCAGCAAAGCGTCCTGACAAAAACCCCGGCACGGACGCATCGTTTACGATGCGGCGAATGCCGGGGTTTTGCTTTAGCTGCGCTTCTATCAGGATTGTACAATCCATAAAAGTGCTTTAACCGTCAATATTTAATTTTGCTTAGAGGCTCATACCGCCAGCTACATAATGGAATTCAGCCTTGCGCTCACGCAGGTTACGTTCCTTATCCCAGGGAGCAGTGCCGAACCAATAATCGTCTGCCGGGTTAAAGCTTGCCAAAACGGTCAGGGTACCTGGGTCAATTTCCACCTTGTAGTTTTTGAGCAGGACGTCGCCACCTGTCAGATGCAAGCTGCCATTAATCAGGACGCCGATTTTGTCTTCGTAAACGCCGACGATTAACGGATTTACCGAGCTGTCCAGTTCATAACCGCCTACGCCGATACCAGCCAGGGTGTCGCCATTGGTCAGGCCGTTGGCTTTACCGGTGTATTCTGCCGGTACGCCTTGAGTAATGGTTTTATCATCTACAACAAAGGTCAGCTTAGCAGGTGTTACCGTAATATCGCCTGTTGCTTCGTTTACCAGCTCGTAGTTGCCAAGCTCATTGCCTGCCAGCTCTGCTCCTGTTACAGCCACATTCCCCCTGTACTCGCCTACGTCCGCAGTATCGCGCCCGCCCTTGTTAGCCGCATACTCTCCATCAGCTTTGTAGCTTACGCTTGCGCCGTCCTTCAGGCTTACCTGATCGCCGTAGACGATGCTGTTATCCTGCAGGCTCACATTGCCATCTGCTTTCAGACCTTCCTTGCTGCCGTAGGTCGTGCTGGCGTTGATGTTGTTCAGGTAAATCTTCTTCGGATTTACTTTCGAGTTACCTGCGGTTACTTTGATATCGTAGTTCTTGGCGAAGTTTGCTACATTCTCTGCAACGATACCGTTTTCCCCTGCGGTCCACTTGTAATCGCCTTTGTTGTTGGTCTTGTTATTGTTGTCTACAAGACCGCCATCGGTAATTGCACCTTCTTTGATGCTTAAAGTTCCTTCATCACCGTTGACAAGTGCGTCATGATTCTTGATACCATAGCTTGTACCATCAGTGAAGCTAGTATCGCCATAGGTGCGTACTACGTCGTTCAGGCTTACGTTCAATGTTGCCTTGTCAACATACGACTTACCATTTGCATTCACTACCAAATCGTAGTTCTTATTCAAGCCTGCATTTGCAGCTTCTATAGTACCGTTCCAGGTATACTCGCCATAGTCATTCGTTACTCTGTCGCCTGTTACGCCAGCAATTGCGCCGTCACTATTAAATGTTACCTTAAAGTCACTAGCATCATAGTTATCGCCGTTGACCAGACCGGTGATGTTGCCTGCGCTATAACCACCGCTGGTAATCGTTGCATTGCCATAGGTGCGGTATACATCACTCAGGCCAACATTCAGCGTTGCCTTGCCTACTTTAGAAACGCCATCTTCTTTCAATTCCAGCTTGTAGTTGTTCTTCAGTGCTGCATTGTTTGTTGTTAAATCACCGCTCCAGGTGTAATTACCATAATCGTTAGTAACTTGTTCTTCGGTATTGCCGGTCAAAGCGCCATCACTAGTTTTGTTTACTGTTATTGCGCTTGCGTCATAGCTATCACCATTTACCAAACCAGTAATACCACTTACGCCATAGCTACCACTGGTAATCGCTGCATTACCGTAGGTGCGTACTACGTCGTTCAAGCTTACCTGCAAGGTTGCCTGTTTAACCACGGAAGCACCACCATCATCAACAACCAACTTGTAGTTTTGTTTAAGCTTATAGTTCGCTGCAGCTACATCGGCATTCCACTTATAAGTATCGGCATCATTGGTTACCTTGCCAGTCAACGCGCCAGTCAACGCGCCATCGTCGGTAACAGCGCCCATAGTTACATTGCCGACACCATAATTATCGCCGTTGACATTACCAGTCAATCCGTTAACGCCGTAGCTTGTGCCATTAATCAGCGCTGTATTACCATAGGTGCGCTCAACACCGTTCAGCTTAACGTGCATTTCTGCCTGTTTAACGGTAATGCTGCCAGTAGCTTTATTTACCAGCTCGTAGTTACCCAACTTATCTTCATCGCCGGTAAGCGCTGCATTATCAATCTTCAAGCTGTTATCATATGTGCCTGCGTCCGCAGTGTCGCGCCCGTCCTTGTTAGCCGCATACTCTCCGTCAGCTTTATAGCTTACGCTTGCGCCGTCCTTCAGGCTTACCTGATCGCCGTAGACGATGCTGTTCTCCTTCAGACTTACATTGCCGTCTGCTTTCAGGCCTTCCTTGCTGCCGTATTTCGTACTGGCATTAATATCGTTCAGGTAAACCTGGCGCGTCAAAACATTAGATTTGCCATGAACTGTCGTTGTTGTGCTGCTTACACCATCATTTTGGAATTCATAATTACTTGTAAGGCTATCATCAAGCTCAACGCCTGCCTGCCAGCTATAGCTACCCTTATTATTGGTACGCTTTTCAGAATCGACAGTAATAATACCTGCATCCTGGATTGTATCCTTCGAACCAGTGATAGTCACCTTGCCATCCAGCTCTGCCTTCATAGCGTCATTGAAGCTGTCAAGTCCATCAATGCTCAATGCATAATCATAGTCTTTCTTCAAATCGCCATACGTTCTGTTAACAGTATTACCGATAACATTCAGCACCTTTTTGGCAACAGTAATATCATCCACGGTAAAGTCATAGCCCAGGTTGTTGGGACCTACGTCGCCGCCGCTGGCAATCTGCCCGGACCACAGCCAGCTGCTGTAGGTACCGACGTTCTTCAGATCTTCTCCCTGCAGCAGGCTGTTGTTGTTCTTATAAGCTGCAAAGGCATCGTTGTCCGCATCATTTGTAGTCAGCTTGCCGCTATTAATCCAGCCGGGGATATCAAGATGGTTTGTTGCATCATAAACCCAACCTTTCTGCAGGTCGCCATCTACCGTAACCTTAGTCAGGAACACCTTCAGCAGCGGGTTAGTGCGTTTATCGTAAAGCTTCCAGGTTGTATCCTTATTATCAAAAGCATAGCTGTCCAGCTTCTTGGCATCGTTACCGTTTTGCAGTGTTCCGTCTTCCTTAATGATATAGCTATTTCTGACAGTGCCACCATTTACGTTTGTTACGTTGGTGTTGCTATTTACTTCATAGCCATAAACATTGCTTACATTGCCTGCATTGCTGCCCACAATGTTCGCCACATTGCTATTGCCTTCTACCGCAGTAGTGCTATAAGCGTTGCTCAGTTGGCCTTCAGCAGTATTGCTGCCAACGATACCGCCGACATTACTGTCACCGCTGATTGCACCGCCATCAGTATAAGTATACTTATAAAGCTTTCTGCCAGCAGCATCAGTTGCGCCTGTTTCGGTCTTGGTAACCGTTACTACGCTGTTGAAAACCTGGTCCAGCGTGCCGCTGTTAGTACCGGCAATGCCGCCGACGTTACTGCTTTGTCCTGCATCGACCACACCGGTGTTATAGCCTGCCGTCAGCGTGCCGCTGTTATTGCCAAGCAGACCGCCGATGTTTTCTTCTGGAACCGCTGTAGCTGTAATAGTACCCTTCTCTGCATCGTAAGAGCCTGCCTGAATCGTACCATTGTTATAAATCTGGTATTTGTAATAATTGTTGTTGGCATCGCGATCACCGGTGATAACACCACGGTTGATACCAATAATGCCACCGACATTTGCTACACCGCTGACATTACCATTTACTCTGTTCATCAGGGAGGAATTGCTGATATTCGCGCCAGTGCCATCTGCCTTATAGCCATTTACACCGATAATACCGCCGGTGCCGTTTTCCTCCGTGCTGCCAACAGAAGCATTGCCATGCACCTCGCCCTCATTTGTCATGATGACGTGCGTAATATCCGCACTGTTTTCACCGATGATACCGCCAGCACCACCAGCTAAAGCAATAACAGTGCCGGAGTTGACAATACCTACGCTTTGTTCGGCAGTACCGGTAATGGCCACTTCATTTTTGCCGATAACACCACCGACATAGTTCTTGCCGATAACAAAGCCTTCATTGCTGTTGCCCATGCCCAATAACTGGCCTACCTTGCCGTCTTCGCTCGCGTTTTTGCCGACAATGCCGCCGACATAGGAAGCCTGCGCAGCATCCACTCTGGCTCTGTTGGTCGCATTGGTGATGATGCCCACGTTTTCACCGGTAACGCCGCCAAAGAACTTGGCGTTAGCGTCAATTCCCGCAGTGCCATTTAAAGCATCTCTGGTCGCTTCATCAATCACATACAGGTTGATATTGGAGTTGACATTATCAATTGTGCCGCTGTTTTTACCGGCAATGCCGCCGACATTTTCCCAACCATGGATTTCACCGCTGTTCACCAGGTTCAGCTGATCATCTGCGGAAATTTCGCCCTCGTTGACACCGGCAATACCGCCTACATAAGTAATACCGGTAATTGTAGCCTGCGAAGAATTTTCCAGGTTTTTGAGGTAGGAGTCTGCTTTATTATAGCCTACCATGCCGCCGACATTGGTGCAGCCGGTGATTGCGCCGGTATTGCGTCCCTGGTTTGTAGTAGCATGTTCCTGCATACCTACCAGACCACCGACATTTTGGCTGCCTGCGTCACCAATAATCTCTACAGCGTTGGCAACATCGTTCAGCTCCGCCATCTTGGAATTTGGCGCCTGCGTTCCATTGTTGCCCGCAACACCGCCGATATTTTCTGAACCATGGATAATACTTTCATTATAAGCATTACTGATTCTGCCTTCATTTGTACCAACAATACCACCGGATGTTTTTGTGTTGCCGGTTTTACCGGTAATACCATGAGCAGAAACATTGTTAATATTGTATTCATTCTTGCCCACGATACCGCCCAGATTAGATGCATATTTATCTTCAGTTAGGACACCAGTAGTCACAGCACTGTTGCTTTGGACGTTGTCGATTGTGCCACCTTTATCTGCATTTGTACCATTAACGCCCGCAATACCGCCTGCTACAGTACCTGCACCGGCGATAACGGTGCTCTGGTCATTGCTGTTGCTGATGCCGCCGTAGTTTTTGCCTACAAGGCCACCGATATAACCGCCGCTGCCTTTTATGGTATTGCCATAGCCGGAAATGCCGCTGATGCTGCCGCCGTTATTTTCTGCTGCTACAGCGCCAACACTGTCATAAGTATTATTACCGGTGAATACGGAAGAAGCAACGTTGATGTTTTTAACTACCGCGCCACTGCCCAGCTTGCCAAAAATACCGCCTTTAGCCTGCAAGCCGACAATTGTGTGACCATCACCGTCAAACGTGCCTGTAAAAGCTGTAGTGCCACCGCCGATAGTGTTATAGGTGCTCTTGCCTGCTGCATCCACCAGACCGCTGGCATCGATATCATTTTTCAGGACAAAATTATAACTTAAAGCATTTCTATCATTCATGTTTTCAGCCACACGCTGCAGGGAATTCAGCTCCTCGGCATTGCTTATCCAGGCATAAATAACATTGCGGATATTGTCGCCGTTATAAGTATTACCGGCTGATTCCACATACAGGCTTTTCAGCTTATCTATCAACGTGGTAGTAGTACCATCTTCGTTTTTCAGGTCATACTTTGCATAGTTCATATTTCCCTTGATTTTGTCAACAGTATAACTATCATCCCAAATATCGAAGGTGATTTTCATTGGTCGCTTGCCATCTGTCAGCTCACTGTTGTTGCCATAAATGCCAGTTTCTGCTGTACTATGTGCGCCAATAAAATCATGCACAGCCTGCACCTTTTTATTTTCCTTCAGCTCGCCGCCGATATTGGAAAGGTCCAGGGTAATATCGCTGTCAGAGCTATTACCGCTCAGGTTAATGCTGCCTGCGATTTTAAGATCACTGTCAACCAAAATATCGCCGCTGCTGCTGACAGTCAGGTTGCCCTTGGTCTCAATCTTGCCCTTTTTATAGTTACCATACAGCAGGTTGGCACTGCCGTTCATGTGCGTGCCATCAGCCAATGTTTTTTCCATGGTGCTGATGGTGATGTTACCGGTTTTGGCAGTTGCAGTCTTCAACCGATAAGCATGCGCCATGCCCTGAGAAGTCATCGCCTTAGTTTTGTCTGACACATTATTCTTATCAGGTGCCTGGGAATCAACATAGCCATAGTTAATACCAGGAACAATAACATTGGTGCTTTCTCCCTCTTTGCCCATGGTAATCAGCTTGCCATAGACAGTTAAATCACCAGCGTTGATGTTAATGCCATGCTGAAGCGATTCATCCGGATTAAATTTGGAAAGCGCATTATGGTTGCCGGTAGATATAACGCTGCCGCTCAGCTCCAAGGAGCTGTTGGTATTTAACACAACATCACTGCCGTAAAGCATGCTGTCCATACCAAAGCGCAAGCCACCCTGCAGGTTATCCTTGGCGTTGAGCTTCAGCAGGCCATCGCTGTAAATTGTGCCGCCAAAAATATGCGTGCTGTTGGTAATTTCTACATTGTTCAGCGTCAGACCAGGTGTATAGTTAAGATTTGTTCCATTATCATGCAAGCCAAAAACTGCCAGGGAGCCATTATTCTTCAGGTCCATATCGCTCCAGTTGAAGCTTAAATCTTTTTTGGTGTTGATAATCGTCAGCAGCGGATCGTAGGCCGTGCCATACTGCACATTCGCACCTTTATTATCCTTAATGAACTCCTGCCAGTTGCTTTCCTGGCTGAAGTATTTATGCGAGCCTGACAGGAAGGCGTTCAGCATCGGCAGGCTGGCGCCATTGCTCATGCGCCAGTTATCATCCGTTGCTTCTGTTATTGTGCCGTTCGTCTGTGCGGAAAATTCAAAGTCACTCCACTTGCTCATATCCGTCAACTCATTATAGTTAATGACCTTGGCGTTTTTTTGCAGGTATAGGCCAGAAGGAGCTGATATTACATCAATATAGCCATTATCAGTCTGCGGACGGATGTAATAAACATTTTCATAATCAACAGGAGGATTAGTTTGTGTGCCCCTTTCATATACACCTACTATATCCCCTATAAAGCCACCGTCAACGTACAGATTACCCATGGTGTAGACGTTACTTATCTTCAGCCTGTTGTTAGTGCCATTCCACTTATAGGTAGCACCCAAAATACCGCCAAGTTCGTTAGAACCGCTACTACCTTTAAAGGAACGCAAAGAGCCAAGGTTATAAGCATTGCTAATACTTAAAGTCTCATAAGCATCACCACTCTGATTGCCGCTGCTCTGATTACCGCCACTCAGGTCGACACTACCGGCAATACCGCCAACCTGGCTAGTCGCATAGTTCTTATTATATACCGTAATATTACCGGTGTTGAAAACGTTTTTCAGATAACCACTGTACCAATAACCGGCAATGCCGCCGACAACGTTTAAGCCATTGTAAATTTCGCCATTGTTATAGCTTTTTTCAACAATGCCGCTCAAGCGTCCGACAATACCGCCAACATGGCGTCCAAAAGTGCTGAAGCTGCTGTCGCCAATCGTACCCTTGTTATAGGTATCGTAAATGATAACGCGACCGCTGGCCTTTTCAGTACTGTCACCCAGGATACCGCCCATATTAATCGGCGTCGTACCACCTGCGTCGGCACGTGTTGTATGAATATCGCCTACATTATAGGAGGCAGCAATGCTACCATTGTAGGCAAAGCCGCCAATACCGCCGATATTGGCATAACCCGTAACATTACCTGTATTATAGCTGCTGGAAACTACTGCGTTGGCATAGCCACTATTACCGGCAGCACTGGTATCACCCTTGATGATTGCCAGTCGCTGGTCATCAGTCAGAACGTTCCCATCACTATCCCTTGTCTTCGGCATGTCAATTTTACCGACAATGCCGCCGACATTAGCAGCCTGTGACGTCAGCTTAGACGTATCCGCCGCAGTATGCACATCGCCGCGGTTGCCAGCGGCTTCAATACGCACCGGCGCACCGTACAGATAGCCTGCTATACCGCCAATATTACCGGTGATATATTTTTCTTTATTATCGCCGTCGTAATCAGTGCGGGTGATTTCGTAAGTAAAAGTGTCATCCTCTTTAATGCCGCCGGTAGCCATAATGTCGCCGCCGTTATTAATAGCGTTCAGAATGCGATAATCCTTATTATTTTCATTTTTTACATCTGTTGCACCAAAATAACCGGCAATACCGCCTACGTTCATCGCACCGCGGATATTGCTTTCTACGTTATTGGCATTGGTGATATTGCTGTCCTCAGCACGGCCGACAATACCGCCTACATTGCCTGCAGCATAATGGTCGAAGTCACTAGGAGCAGTATTGCTGGTTGTAGTTTGCTTTACCAATGCGGAGCTTACGTCTGCTTTGTTGGTTACATCCGTCAGCTTGCTGCCAGCACTGCTGCTGCCCACAATACCGCCCACGTTGGCTACACGTACCTCAGCCTTATGGGTGCCGGTAAGAGCATCATTATTATTCTGCCAATTATCGACATTATCACTCTTGCCCTTATAATCTGTATGATAGATATAACTGTCTATCATAAAGCCGTTAGCCTTGACAGCACCCTCGTTAGAGGCATTAGCAACAGTGGTATTAACGGCACTGCCTACGATGCCGCCAACATTATAACCACCCTCAACAGTATTATAGTTAATCAGCGTATTCTTCGTACCGCCAACAGTAGCATTATCCGCTTTACCAATCAGGCCGCCGATATTATTGGAGTCATTACCTCTACCTGTAATTTTACCAAGGTTATAGGAGCCCTTGTACTGGGCACGGTTTTCCTCATCATTTGACAGCTTGCCGCCATCCATATAGCCAACAAGACCGCCAACGTTGCTAACACCGCTGACATTACCGGTATTAACCAGGTTAGTCAGCTCGCTGCTGCGGCTGTCCGGCTGAACAGAACCGGAAGCATCAGCAAAGCTATAGGTACGCCCGGTATCATCCTTGGCATAACCGATGACACCGCCGACGTTGTTCTTACCGCTGACCTTCAGCGTACTGTTGACACCCTTGACTGTGGTGTTCACCGCATGACCAATAAAGGCACCGGTGTTATCGCCGCCCTGCACGGAAATGCCATCAGTACCGGCAATCAGCGTTACATTGCCCATAATTGCGCCGTCAGTAAAACCAAACAGGCCAGTGGCTTTGCCCTTTTTATTATCACGGTTATCAATGCTCAGGCCAAAGATAGAATTATCCAGGCCATCAAACTTGCCCTTGAAGGCATTATCCTCAGTACCAATAGGAGTCTGGTCACTGCCCGTCAGGTCAATAGAATAACGCAGGGCATAATGGTCCCCCATGCCCCAACCATCCGCTTGGCCGATTTTTGCCAATTCCTTGCCGTCCTTAATCCAACGGTAGCTAAAGAATTCGGCAATTGTCTGCTTCAGTGCATCAGGATTGCCAGCATTAGTCGTGCCATGCCAGCTGGTACTTGTTGTTGTATCCATCGGGCCACCATTGTCGCTGACATCAGTAAACACCATATATTTGCCCCATTCAGCGGCCTTTTTCGGCGTACTGCTGCCAAGGACAATATCATACTTGCGGTTGTCACCAACACTCTCACTCTTGTCATCATAAGGCTTGCTGACAATAGTCAAGGCATCAGACTTATTTGTATCAAGACCACTGAGGCGGTCCATATCAATAACTACACGCTCGCCCTCAAAGACCAGCTTGCTGGCGTTGATATAACCAAGGCTCATCAGCTCGGCGTTGGTCATCGCCTTGTTCTGCTTCAGCGCGTTGGCGATATCAGTATTTACGTTCCAAGTGTCGATATTATCTATTTTTTTGTTGGCAATATGCAGGCTGCCGACATTAATTTCCGCACTGTTACCAATCTGCACGCCGTTAGGGTTGACAAGATAGATATTGCCGCCCTGTTTGTCACCGACATAGGAATTCAGCTTGCCGTAAATCTGCGAGCTTTCGCTGCCGGTAACATAGTTCAGCATATTAAAGTTATTGTGGTCACCATGGATAGTTACGCTGGCATTGGCACCGATAGAAAAGCTGTCCCAGGTGACAATGGCATTTTGCGTAGTCTGGTGCAAATTCATCTGGTTGCCCTGTGCCCAGCTGCCGTTAAAACCACCTTCAATAGTACCGGCAATTACGTCACCTTGTTTCCCATTACCCGGAAGCATGTTGTTGGCAACAACGCTGTTGCCTGCGGCGCTGGCAACCCATGGCACTGAAAGCACAGAAAGCATTACAAGACTGGCCAGACGCGTATTTAAACGTTTATTTAGACTATCCTTTAGTTTCATTTTTTTCTCCCTTCATTTAAGCTGCATATTCAATTATCAATTTATTTTATAAGCCTGCTTTTCCGCACCTTCTCCCTTAAGACGCAGAAAAGCACCAGGCAAAATCACTTAAAACATTTTGTAAAGTTGGAACCACATATGGCCGCTATAGTCACGCGGTTCAACCCTATCTCTTTGCGCATTGATTTTGCGGGCATAATCCAATTGAGCATGCCAGGAATTATCCAAATTATAGCGCAGGCCCACACCCCAGCCGGAAAGATGCTCGATAAGAGCAGCATTATGCGATTTTACTGCGCCTGTGTCAATAAAGGCTGCAGCCTCCAATCCCTTGATGCCCGTCTGACGGCGAACCTCGGCAGTAGCAGTAAAGCCAATATCGCCGCTGCCTTCACTGGCACCGTAGGCACGCACGCCGTTCATACCGCCCAGGTAGAACATTTCGCTGCCGTCTAGGTTGCGGTTGGCAATTTGGCCGCTGAGCTGTACGCGGTAGTTTGTTTTACCATCATAAATAACGTGCAGCAGGTCACTTGTCAGCTTATGGTAGTCGCCATCTATAGATTTACCACCACCGCTCAAATTGCCGTACCAGTAAATCAGGCTGTACTGGCTGAAGCGGTTCGGCAGATATTGGCTGCCGCTGATGCCTGCATGGTAAACATTGGCCATTTTCTCAGTGGTCAGCTCTATTCCTGCCAATCCTGCAGCCTTCAACTGCAGTCTATCCTTAATTTTGCGGTGGTCATAGCCATAAATCGCTGTTACACGGTTCATGCGGTCGCGGTATACAGGCGTCAGTCCATAGAAGCTGAAGCCACGCGACTGACCAAGAGAATTATAAAAGCTGTTGGTACTGAGGTCGTAGCTGCTCTGGCTCCAGCCGATACCCCAGCGCGTGCCGTCGCGTCCGACAGGCGCTTCATAGCGTGCAACATAGTTTTTGGTATCATGGTTGGTGAGCATGCCGTTCAAAATGATTTTGTCACCCTGATGACCGGGGTTATTGATTTCGGTATTAAAGCCGTAGCGATAACGGCCGCTGTAGTAGCCACCGGCGTTGTCAGTAAATACGTAGTTGTTCCAGACGGGACGGCGCAGCACCTGCACCTGCACCTTCGTGGTGCCAGACTTGCTGCCCGGTGCTAAAATCGCTCTGGCAACAACACCCGGCAAATCGTTGATATTGTTCATCGTCATTTCCAGCGGCTTATCCATGATATAAGCACCGCTTTGCAGATTCTTATGAATATAACCGGCCAGCACTCTGTCAGCTACGTCCGATTCATTGCTGATAATCTCAATATCATCGTATTTGGCAACGTAAACTGCAATTTCCAGCTCGCCCTGCTTTACCTCCTGCGGCGGCACAATAGCCTGCGCTACAGTATAGCCGCAGGTGCGCGCATATTCATTAATTCTGCTGATGAGCTGCTGCAGCTCTGCCATCTGCAGGCTGCGTCCTTCATACTCTTTGCAGATAGCTGCCAGCTTGCCGTTCTTATCAGGCAGCGTGAAGCCTGTCAGTTTAACCTTGGCAACAAAAAACGCCGGATGAGCCTCCGTGCCTGTATTGCCAGGCTTATAAAGCTCGCCTGCACCTTGCATGCCTTCCACCTGTTGCTCCTGTTGACCTGTTCTGTTGTAAGGATGTGTCGTTACAGCCTCCTTATCAAAGGTAGGTATGGGATTTGCAGCTAATGCTGTTGTGCTCATCAGTGAGCACATAACAGCTGCTGCTATCAGCTTTTTGTTCATTATATTCAGCTCCATTCTCTTAATTTTCTCCAAAAAACTATATCACTCAAATTGATGATTTATAAATACTAAATTATTTACATGTACCATTCTTTTATGATTATGAATAAACTCGCCATTATAAATTACCTAGCTTCTTAACAGAAATTATAGCACTATGTCCCCCCCAGTCAAACTCTTATCCATGAGCACGCTACATTCGGCGTAAATAAATTTACAGAGCCTTAAATATGTTATATTTGTTACACTTAATTGAAGTTTTTCATTTAAGGTTAAAATAAGTTCCAATAAAGTAAAGAAAAGGTGTATCTTTAGCAAAGCTTACGCAAAAAAAGTCGTGAGCAATGACAAACTCAAAGCTCACGACTTTATAATTATACACTATGAAATTATAAATTCACAGCCTCATCAGAAGCTCCAGCGAACACCTGCGTTCCATTGCCACGGAGTAGCAACGTTGCCGCCAAAGGTCTTTTCTACATCGAAGTACAGATGTGTTGCGTCGCTCAGGTTGAGGTTGGT
>ERZ772886.147-NODE-147-length-63996-cov-7.901487_pt1 | contig 63996 bp, 88 predicted proteins | sample MGYA00512128_ERZ772886 | MGnify/ENA primary metagenome ERZ772886 (study PRJEB29015, sample SAMEA2737698) | human gut metagenome | biome: human gut; feature: human-associated habitat; material: faeces | place: China | collected 2012 ... | reverse complement strand
CTGGTATTTGTGGGACGAGGCCAAAGTAAGAAGATGGAAAAAGCAAAATTGCAAAGTAGAAACCTACGAGGATTAAATGGAGAATCCGGGTTTGACCCCTGAACAAGGGGTCTTTCCTTTGACCTCCGCGAAAATCGCAGGTACTAATATGGAAACAATGTAGCTCAGTTGGTAGAGCAGCCGGATTATTCGGCAGGTCACGAGTTCAAATCTCGTCCTGTTTCTTTTTGTTTTATATTTTTCAGCAAAGGAGACTTTTGAATGAAACTCAATCGTAAGCTCGTAGAACAGGCATTCCGTGAAACTGTCAAATTCGTCGAGCGCCAGTCGCCGACAATTCTCACCGGACTCGCCGCCGCAGGCGTAGTAACAACTGCTATCATGGCCGTTCGTGCGACACCCAAGGCCATGGCTATTCTTGAAGAAGAAAAGCTGAGCCGTGCCTATGCGGGTAAAAGCGAAAAACTCAAAGCGACAGAAGTTGTCGGCAAGTGTTGGAAGTGCTATGTGCCGACAGCGTGCATGGCCGGTCTCACGATTGCCTGCGCTATTGGCGCCAACTCGATTAACCTTCAGCGCAACGCGGCTCTGAGTTCGTTGTACTCCGTCAGCTCAGCGGCGCTCAAGGAATACGAGGATAAAGTGGTTGAGACCGTTGGTGAGGATAAGAACGCTGAAATCAAGCAGGCCATTGCTAAGGACCGTATCGCAGCGGCTCCTGTACAGAATGATATTTCACTGGTTGAGCCGGATGACGTTATCGTCTACGATTGCTTCTCCGGACGCAAATTCAAGTCAACCATTAACAAGATTCAGGCCGCTGTCAACGAAATCAACTATGACATCACCATGTCCAGCGATTGGAAAAGCCTGAATGAGTTCTATGGGGAAATTGGCCTGGATGAGATCAAGCCTGGTGATGCTATGGGCTTTGGCACTGATAATCTGCTTGAGCTGGATTTCAGTGGTCAGCTCGATGACAACGGCAGACCGATTGTGGCTATGGACTACAAGGTTATGCCCAAACCAAAGTATTGGGGAGAGTGCTGACAAAAACACCGAGTTCGCAAAAAAATCACCTGCTTATGTGGAAAGGAGGTAAATTATGAGACCGAAGATGAAAATTTCGATGGTCATGGGTATTCTTGCCTATGGATTGACTATGGTTGGCGCGGCGTTAAGCCAGTACGTAGCTATGAAGGAGTGGAAGGATGAAATGACAGAGAAAGTCGAAGACGAGGTTAAACCGTTACCTAAGTCCAACAAGTAAGAGCTAAGACCCTGTGGAAACATGGGGTCTTCTCTTTTATATCTGCGCGATTTTTTCACGGCCTGATATGGAGGTGATAAAAATGAGTGTCAAGAAACTCAAGAAAATTTATTGTCGAGTCATCGGAGTCGAGACCTTTGCCGAGGCGATGTTTACGACTCTGGTTGGAGTTGGCGAGTTTATTTTCTTTGCGTGGATGATTAACGACATGATTAACACTCTTGTGGCCAGAGGGTACTAAGGTACCCTTTTGGTTTTATTTTTGAAGAAAGGAGAAAACAGATGAATCAGGTCGTTGTCATGGTTGAATGCACCAGCCGAAAGGAGTCATACGATTTCTTCGAGAAGCTGTGTGAGACATTCAATCTTTTATATTCCAACGAGTTCGAAAGCAGTGCTATTGCAGTAGACCTTCTGAACGATTCGAAGAACACCGTGAAAATCACTCTCAAAGGGAATGACGCCATCAATAGCTATCCTGTGATTGAGAAATTCATGAAGTGGTACGGAGCATGAACCGCGCACTTGAATTGCAGATACTCGACCAATTCGCGAACGAAAACTATTTCGAACCCGCTAAAAATTGGCCACGATATGAAGCAATGTATAGAAGCTGCTGCCGCTGGGCCCTTGATGAAATCCGCAAAGAATTTACGGCGCGTCCTCAATCAACCGCGCTTGATATTTTAAGCGACCTTTACGCCGAGATGGAGGCTGCTATGGCCGGAGCCGATGAATGCGCTCGCTGCAATGGCATAACACCCACCCCGGCGCTTGTCTTTTCAGTCGGACGTGAAATGACTGAAATCGTAGCTGGATTATATTTGTAAAGGAGAATAATCACCATGCTTATTATGCGTAAAATTCCTCTCGATGTTCCTGTGAAAGAACTGACCGTTGGAGACGAGATTCTCATTCGCACCAAGTCCTTCGGCTCGCAAATCCTGGATGTTGTCCGCGACGACGAACGTGGGCTGCTTCTGATGTTTGAGGATTGCATTATGGAGAGCGCCATGAACGAAGGAGATACGAACAAAGGCGGCTTTGCGGATTCGTTTCTGAATCGTAGGCTCTATTACGAACTCAGACCCGAATTGCCCGAGTTCATCACACGCCGCCTTATCGAGTTGTCGGTTCCGACCTATGGCATGATCTTCGGCCACGATGAGTTCTACGACAAGTTCGAGCCGGACTCTGACGACCAGCTGCCGTGTATGAAAGTATGCAAGAACCGCATTGCCAGTTTAGAGGACGACACTCGCTGGTACTGGCTGCGGAACGCCACCAAGAAAGATGTTTCTGCGACGAATTTTGCCTATGTGGATAACAACGGCTATGCGAACTACAACATTGCTGGCTTTGTCAATGGCGTGCGCCCGGTTATCCTTATTGAGAAGTAATCCCGCGGCGTCATGCCGCGATATAAAAAGGAGCATCTTATGAAAATGCCAACGGTATCCTATAAACAAGCCGCACGCGTCTTGCGAAAAACGGCTGTAAAACAGGCGCCTGTACTTCTGACAGTAATTGGCATCAGCAGTATGGCGTCATCTACGGTTTTGGCTGTACGGGCGACACCGAAAGCCATTCTGTTGAAGGAAAAAGCCGAGATGGAGAAAAATCGTGATATTTCGGCTTATCAGGAAGCGCAAACCCTTACACCTGTGGAACTGGTTCAGAGTTGCTGGCGCTGTTATACTCCCGCCTTCATCATGGGTGTGTTTGGAACGGCCTGTCTCATCGGCGCCAACAGCGTCCATTTGCGCCGCAATGCTGCTCTCGCCGCTGCCTACGCTTTGTCCGAAACGTCTTTTAAAGACTACAAAGAGAAAACTGCTGAGGTTGTCGGTGAGAAAAAAGAGACCGAAATCCGCAACGCAGTAGCTAAGGATGCCATCGAGAAGAACCCACCGATGGAAGCAGCCATTATTGAAACAGGCTTTGGTAACAACCTGTGCTACGACCCAATCTGTGGAAGATATTTTCGATGCGACATCGAGAAGCTGAAATCATCGCTGGTTGAGCTCAATATGAGCCTGATTTCCGAAGGCTGGGTGTCTCTCAACGATTACTACGAGCGGCTGCGGCTGCCGGAAAGCAGAATTGGCGACGACCTTGGTTGGAACCTGAATGAGTGCCACGATACAGTCCAGCTGAAACTGAGCGCACAACTTGCCGATAATCTTGCACAAACACCTTGTATGGTCATCGGATTCCAGCACGGCCCTATCTACAACTACGACAGCCTGTAACTCCGCGAAATATGCAGAGAGTTATACGGAAGAAATTCCTAAATTTAATATTTACAAAGGAGTAACTAAAATGGAAAACGAAGAAATTATGATGAACGAAGAAACTTCTACTGAGGAACTGGTTCCTGTGGAGGACAACGCCATCGACGATACTGCGTTGACTGTCGATGAAGAAAGCTCTGAGGGCGGCTCTGCCGCCGGTGCGGTTGCACTTGTAGGTATGGGCCTCATGGCCGTAGTTGGTACGGTGCATGTGGTCAAGACCTATGTTGCACCCGCAGTGGCGAAGGGAGTCAACGCCCTCAAGGCAAAATTCGGCAAAAACAAAGTCGTCGAGGGCGAGGCCACGGAAGCTACCGAAGGGGAAGCGGAGGACACCGTAACGGAGTAATCCACGAATCCGGTAAATAAGAATTTACTGAAAGCCAAAGGCTTATGGAAACATAGGCTTTTGGCTTTTTCTTTTTTTTGTGCTTTGAAAGGAGAACAAAGCTATGAGTTTTTGGAAAAACGCATTCGTGTTTGCTTCCGGTGCAATCGTTGGTGCGGCCGCTTTGACCGCGTTTACCGGTTATCAGGCATTCAAGCTCCTGAAGAAAAACGACACCCTGTACAGTGCCGTGGAAGAGAGTGTGAAGGCCGGTGTGCATACCGGCGGGAATGAACTGGGCAATCGATTGGCAAAGATTGTGACCGATAAGGTGTTCGACACGAATCAAAGAGATAAGCATATCAAACATGCCTATGTCTCAACAATCGATGCGGCGGCACAGTTCTTGGCCAAGTATCCAGATACAACGCTCAGATATACCGATAAAGGATATGAGCTTACATGGGAGGACTGATGTGACTCGCTACATTTTCAGAGGCCAGGTGCTTGACCAATTTGGTGGCATCCTTGACCGTCATTGGATAGGGGAGACGGTAGCCGGTTCGCTGGCTAAAGCAAAGTCTAACCTCAATTACCAATGGAAAAAGACCCATAATTTCCCGTCTGGAGCCAAAGTAATTCTGGATGGGCATTATATTTCGGAAGAATTGAAGAAAGGAGCCTGAAATGGCCGAAATCGAATTTCCCAACAATTCCCATGCTGCACGAGAAGGCAAACGTCAGGAAAAACCGCGCGTAGAGAAGGTCGTCAATGGCACAACCAAACTCAAGCGCAAGAGCGAGGCCCGTAAATTCGCTGATATTTTTATCAGTGACGACATTGACAGTGTCAAGAATTATGTCCTAATGGACGTGCTGGTTCCGGCTATCAAGAAGGCGGTTGTGGATATTGTCTCTGATGGCATTAACATGATTATCTACGGAGACACTGCCAAGCGGAGTAATACGGGCACCTCGAGGGTCGCTTACGGGTCGTACTACAGCGGAAACCGCCCGGAACCCAGGAGCACTATCGGCAATCGCACGGGCCTCGATTACGACATGCCTATTTTCGCAAGTCGCATGGACGCTGAGGAAGTCCTGACCACACTGGAGGATATGATCGACCAGTACGGTAGTGCTTGCGTGAGCGACTTGTACGATGCGTGCGGTCAGACCACCTCGAATTATCAGCTCAATAAGTTCGGTTGGACAAGTCTGGCCACCGCGTCTGTTGTCCGAGTTAGGGACGGATATATGCTGAAGCTGCCAAAGGCCACTGCGCTGTGAAAGGAGTGATATTTTGTTCACCGATAAAGAAGTTTTTTCTACGTGTGTAGAGAAATATAATTGCTTCAATGCCGCTATTCGTAAAGGGTCCGCGGTGCTTGAACCGATGAATGACGCGGAAGCCGAGTATTGTAAGAACGATGTTATCGCCACAGAAGCTCTATTCGAGTCGTGTTTCCCTATCCATAAAGGGTCAGCGGTGCTTGAACCGATGGACGACATCGAACGTTATGTAAGCATCGTCGAAAAGATGCAGAAAACGTTCATTTCAAAAAACCACGACTACGGCAATTCGTTTGCCACTACCTGGCGGGAATTTGGGGATAAGGGGCCTATTACTGGTGTTGTCCAGATTTCCCACAAATACCACCGCCTGCTGAATCTCGCCTTAGGAACCAAACCTCAGGTAGATGAGAGTATCGACGATACGCTGATGGACATGGCCAACTATTGCATCCTCACGCTTATGGAGCTGCAAAAAGACCGTGACAATAAAAACAAGAAGGAGTAATTACCATGAAATTCAATGTAACTGATATTTTGAAAACCGCAAACCGCAGCCTGTCTATGACCAAATTGAAGATTGCGAAGCACAGCCCGGAAATCCTGCTGGTTGCCGGTGTTGTCGGCACTGTGGCTTCCGCCGTGCTGGCCTGCCATGAGACAACCAAGATTTCTAAAATTCTGGATGACGCCGGCGCCACTGTTGACGCCATTCACGACTGCATCGAACATCCGGAACGTGCGGAGAACTATACAGCCGAGGATGGCCAGAAGGACCTGCTCATCACTTACACCCAGACGGGCGTGAAGTTGGTCAAGCTGTATGCACCTTCCGTGATTCTTGGAGGTTTGTCCATTGCGGCCATTCTGGCGAGCAACAACATCCTGCGGAAGCGCAACGTCGCTCTGGCCGCAGCGTTTGCCTCTGTCTCCGAGAGCTTCGACGCCTACCGTGGTCGCGTCATCGAGAAGTACGGCAAGGACGTCGACACCCAGCTTCGTATGGGTGTGAGCGAGCAGGTCGTTCAGCGTACCGTTACTGACGATATGGGCAACGAGAAACAGGTCGACGAGATTGTCAAGGTATGCAACCCTACGGGCTCTCCGTATGCAGTCTTGTTCGACGAATGCAACCCCAATTGGCAGCATCAGCCCGAATATAATCTCATGTTCCTGAAGGCTCAGCAGCAGATGGCCAACGACCGCCTGCGCGCGAATGGGTTCCTCACTCTGAATGATGTTCTCGACAGCATCGGCTGCAAACCCACCAATGCCGGTTTGGTCGTTGGTTGGGTCTATAAGAAAGATAATGACGCTGGTGATGATTTCGTCGACTTTGGCCTGGACGACAGCCGTGAGAATGTTCGCGATTTCATCAACGGGGATGAGCCCTCTGTCTGGCTGGACTTCAATGTTCAGGGCTCCATCATGAACCTTATCGACTGATTTATATTTTCTGAACCAAAGGAGGAATCTGCGATGTTGAATCTTGTCACGTATACTTTCGCCACGATGGCCGGAATTTGCTTTGCTGGAGGAATTGCGGTGCTCTCCGGCGGAAAGGGGAAATAAATGGAGGGCATTGACAACATTGTTGCCATGATCGATTACATGCTCAATACCAAACGTAAGCGCCACATCGTAGGTGGTATCCTGATTAGCATGTCGGCCCTATTCGGAGGACTGGCAATTACTGCTATGACAATCAAGCAGGAGGATGAAGAAGAGTGAAAAAACTTTTATATTTTGGTCTCGTTATCGGGGCGGCTGTGGCTGGTGCTGCGGCCGCTCTTTACTATACCAAAGATACCGAGCGTAAGCGCGCAGACGAAGAAATTGCCCAAATGCGTGAGTATTACGCTCAGAAAGAAGAAAAAACCGGTAAGACCTCGACAGAGACTGAAAACAAAAATACGAAGTCTCAGGAGATGCGCAATTATCAGAAAATTGTGAAAGAGAACTATGATTACGAGCGCACTCCCGATGGTCCCACAGCCATCACACCTGACGAATTCGGTGAGAATCCGGGATATGACAAACTCAGCATGACCTTCTACGCGGACAATATCGTAGCTGATGAGAATGATGAAATTGTCGAGGATGTGAACGACTGCATCGGCTTCGAAAACCTGGCCCACATGGGCGAGTACGAGCCTGATATTTTGTACGTCAAAAATGACCGTTTGCGCGTGTACTATGAGATTACTCGAGACCTGCGTAAATATGAAGATGTGGCAGGAAGTCTGCCTTACAGTCCGGGGGTGACCTGATTTGACCAAAAATGAGACGTCCGCAGCATACTTCGAATGGCTGTGCAGTTTTGTGTGTGTCGGGTATCGTTGGGATGGCCTCAGCTATAAGAAGTTGCTGAACCGTCTCAGCGAAATTGATTTTCAATTTAGCATCGCTATGGACGCGAATCGCGAAGCAGATGGTCTTGACCTGCGGTATCGCTTCGGTACCGAAAAGCACATTCGGAACTACATTATAAATCGTCACCTTGACGATCATCCATGCAGTGTTCTCGAGATGATGGTGGCCCTGGCGAATCGCTGTGAGGAAACCATCATGGATGACCCCGAATACGGAGATCGTCGCGGCCAATGGTTCTGGGGTATGATTACCAATCTCGGCCTTGCCTGCATGGATGACCGTAAATTTGACGAGGTATACGTGGACGAAAAGATAAATGCCTTTATGAACCACGAGTATTCCCGGAATGGGGAAGGCGGACTGTTTTATGTCCGTAGACCGTATACAGACATGCGCCAGGTTGAAATCTGGATGCAATTAAACTGGTATCTTGACGAATACGAGGTGAAATAAATGAAACATCTGGCTGTTTGGAAAATTTATGGTGCTTTTAGTCCCTGTGATTTGGCTACGGCCAATAACCTGAACGCCGAAACTCTCTACAAGGTTGCGAATGCTACCTACAAGTTCGTGAAGGGTCAGAATCGAATGAATGCGGCTATCTGGCTTGAACTGGGTATGTTCCTTATGCTCATCGGCATGAACCACAGACGCATCAAACTGAACAACAACGCTATCGAGAACCTGCGTGCTCAGAACCTGATTCTTGCCAAGGAGATTGACAAGTTGAAGCTGAACGAAAACGCGGAGGAGACGGAAATGTAATGCTTGACTTTTTGCAAATTGCCACTCGCTCAAAGGCAAAGGGGGTGACAGAAATTTACCCAAAATTCGTATTAAAGTCTCAGTCTACAGATTTGATGATTCGAGGCGGGGACTTTTATGCGATTTGGGTTGAAGACCGCGGGCTCTGGTCAACGAATGAGTTGGACGCTTTGCGACTGATTGACCAAGCCCTGGATGCCTATTCCATAGAACATTCCAACGAATTCAGCAACTCGACGTTCACACTCCACATGTGGGATGCTGAAAACGGCATGATTGACACCTGGCATAAATTCTGCCAGAAACAATGCCGAGACAATTTCCACATGTTAGACGAGAAATTGATATTTTCTAATGTCGAGCTCAAGAAAAACGACTATGCGTCCAAACGGCTGAACTATCCCTTGGAGGACTGTCCAATTCCAGGATGGGACAAGCTGATGTCGGTTTTATATTCTCCCGAGGAGCGCCATAAAATCGAGTGGGCTATCGGCTCTATCGTAACCGGCGATTCCAAAGAGCTTCAGAAGTTCATGGTTCTGTATGGCCCTCCAGGAAGTGGCAAATCGACAGTCCTTAACATCATTCAGCTGCTGTTCGAAGGCTATTACTCGGTATTCGATGCAAAGGCCCTCGGCAGTGCCAACAATTCCTTCGCCTTGGAAGCATTCAAAACCAATCCGCTAGTTGCCATTCAGCACGACGGTGACTTGTCTCGTATCGAAGATAATACCCGTCTGAACAGCCTTGTTTCGCACGAGCTTATGACCGTGAACGAAAAGTTCAAATCGGCATACGCAAATCGATTCAAGGCTTTTCTCTTTATGGGCACCAATAAGCCTGTAAAGATTTCTGATGCGAGGTCGGGCATTCTTCGCCGCTTGATTGACGTAGAGCCAACGGGGGAGAAGCTGAGTGTCAAGGAATACCACAAGGCTATGAAGAAAATCCCATTCGAGCTTGGCGGTATTGCCTGTCACTGCCGTGATATTTACCTCGAAGACCCCGAGTTCTATGACGACTACATCCCTGTCAATATGATGGGCGCATCCAACGATTTCTATAACTTCGTAAGTGACTCCTATTCCGTATTCAGCAAAGCAAACTCGACATCTCTAAAAGTTGCTTACGAGATGTATAAGAACTATTGCGAGGATGCCAAGGTAACCTATTCCTACAACAAGCGCCTGTTCAAAGAGGAGCTTAAGGCTTACTTTGATATTTTCCAGGAAAAGCACATCGATGAGGACGGAACCACCATTCGAGGTTGGTACGAAGGCTTCCGAATCGACAAGTTTGATGGAAGCACTGGAAAAAAGCCTGAATCTGCGACTGTAGTCATGCCGGCGATTGAGTTCAAAGAGCAGCCTTCAATCTTCGATGATATCTGTGCCGATTGTCCGGCCCAATATGCGAATGACGGAGGCACCCCAATCAATCGCTGGGACAAATGCCGAACTAAACTCAAGGACTTGGACACCTCCAAGCTCCACTACGTCAAGGTTCCAGAGAACCATATCATAATCGATTTTGATCTGAAAGGAGGAGACGGAGAAAAATCCTTTGAACGCAATTTGGAAGCTGCTGCACATTGGCCCAAGACCTACGCAGAGCTGTCCAAATCCGGGCGTGGTATTCATCTTCATTATATTTACAGCGGAGACCCTGTACAACTCAGCCGTATTTATGATGATGACATCGAAGTGAAAGTCTTTACGGGAAAGAGCAGCCTTCGCAGACAGCTCACCAAATGCAACAACCTTCCAATTGCGACCATCAATTCTGGTTTGCCATTGAAAGGAGATATAAAAATGGTGAATTTCGATTCCGTGAAAAACGAGAAGGCTATCCGAACGCTTATCAAGCGGAACCTTAATAAGGAATACCATGCAAACACTCGTTCAAGCGTAGATTTCATCAAGAAGATACTGGACGATGCCTATAACTCCGACATCACCTACGACGTAGGAGACCTGTACAATGCCGTGCTGAACTTCGCAGCTAACTCGACGCATCAGAGCGACTACTGCATCAAACAGGTAGCGGCCATGCACTTCTCAAGCAATGACTTTTCACCGGCTGTCAAGAACGACGAGGCACCTATTGTGTTCTTTGACTGTGAGGTGTTTCCGAACCTGTTCCTTGTCAACTGGAAGTACCGGGGCAAAGACAAGAAAGTCGTTCGTATGATTAACCCGACTGCGAAGGACATCGAGAAGCTTATTCGGTATCGGCTCATCGGTTTCAACTGCCGCAAATATGATAACCACATGCTCTATGCCCGTATGCTCGGTGCACCTAACGAGGAATTGTACAAGCTGTCGCAGCGAATCATCAGCGGAGATAAAAACGCATTCTATGGCGAGGCCTATAACATCTCTTACACTGATATTTATGATTTCAGTTCCAAGAAGCAGTCTTTGAAAAAATTCGAGATTGAGTTGGGCATTCACCATCAGGAGCTTGGCTTGCCTTGGGACCAGCCTGTGCCGGAAGAAATGTGGCCTAAAGTCGCCGAGTATTGCGACAACGACGTCATTGCAACTGAGGCTGTATTCGAATCGCGCTCCGCAGACTGGGTGGCACGGCAGATTCTGGCGAGTTTATCTGGCTTGACTGTTAATGATACCACTAACCAGCACACTACCCGAATTATATTTGGTTCGGACAAAAATCCGCAGTGGCAGTTTAACTATCGCGAGCTGTGGAAGCCGGTTCCGTATACCAAATATGAGGAGCTGCGAGAGGCTTACGGGCACAACTACGACTTCCGTGTGTGGAACGAAAAGGGCGAACCGCAGTATCGCAGTTATATTCCCGGAGAGGAGCTGCCTGTTGGTTGGAGCATCATGCCGTTCTTCCCGAATTATGTCTGGACCGGGTACAAGTCGTACTGGGTCTATGATATTTTGGATGCCACGCGAGCCAGAAACGATGAGTCCTATCTGAACGAGCTCCTGAACGCCCAAAAGGATGTAGAGACTTGGTGCAAAAAGACAGGAGAAAAGCCCCTGAATTTCATCGAAGAACTTCCCGAGACTAATGTTCTGGAAAAGCATTATAACGTCATTGAGGAAGTCGGTGAAGGAGGCTATGTCTACGCAGAGCCCGGCATGTACGGCAACGTTGGTCTGGATGACATTGCGTCTATGCACCCGTCCAGTCTGATTGCCGAAAAGCACTTCGGCAAGTACACGAAAAACTTCGAGGATTTGAAGAATGGTCGTGTTGACATCAAGCATCAGGACATCGAAGCTCTGAAAAAACTGCTGGATGGCAAACTGGTTCCGTTCGCAGAGGCTATCGTGGCCGGTGCTGCCGATTATACTTGGGATGACTTGGCTTACGCGCTGAAAATTGTCATCAACTCGGTGTACGGACTGACGTCCGCGAAGTTCAGCAATCCATTCCGCGACCCGCGTAACAATGACAACATTGTAGCCAAGCGTGGCGCTCTGTTCATGGAAACACTTAAGAAGGAAGTCCAGAGACGGGGATTCATCGTAGCGCATATCAAGACGGATTCCATCAAGATTCCGGATGTCACTGACGATATTCTTGATTTTGTCGATAAATATGGCCGTGAATACGGTTATATTTTTGAGCATGAGGCTACTTACGACCGTATCTGTCTGGTAAACAACGCCGTGTACATTGCCAAGTATAATACTCAAGGTATCATCAATAAGGGCGGTAAACATGCAAACGAATGGACTGCCACAGGCACCCAGTTCCAGATTCCGTATGTTTTCAAAAAACTGTTCAGTCATGAAGAAATTCAGTTTGAGGATATGTGCGAGACTAAACAGGTGTCCTCGGCCATCTATCTAGATATGAACGAGAAACTGCCTGAAGGTGAGCACGATCGTCACTTTGTCGGTAAGGTTGGGCTGTTCTGTCCAATGAAACCTGGTGCTGGTGGAGGACTGCTGGTTCGGGAATCTGTCGACAAAAAGACCGGCGAAACCAAATACGACTCTGTAACCGGGGCAAAGGACTGGCGCTGGATGGAATCGGAAATGGTCAAGGTTCTCGCAAAGCAGGACGACATCGACAAGGACTACTACAACAAGCTCTGCGACAATGCCATTCGTGATATTTCGGAATTTGGCGATTACGAGTGGTTTGTTTCCGACCAGCCTTATGTTGGCCCATGGTACGAAGATGGCAAACCGCAGTATGAGCCTGATATTCCGTTCTAAACGCACAAAGACCCTATGTTGACATAAGGTCTTTTCTTTTTTAAGGAGGAGTATGTTCTAAAAGCAACAGATATTTTTAAAAAGCTCGTCTACACGTACAAAAACAAAGACGAGTTTCATGTGACCGATGCGGATATTGCAAAGGAAATCCGCAAGATTTTTGTCGATGAGACAAATAACCTTATCAAAGAGCGTGATATTCGCTACACTTGGCAGTTTGTAAACTTGCTGACCGAACAGAACGAAAAATGGAACGCTCTTGCTCGCATGTTCAAAAACAATCTTGGAAGCTCGCCTATCGGCAAAAACGACTTCCGTCGCCGCGTTGTCAAAGAGGAATGGCCTATGTTTACGGCTGAAATCCCGGCCATGAAACGCGACACCATGCCCGAACTCGAAACCGTCCTCAAGAAAGTGTAAAGGAGAAACTTCTATGGAACGCAACAATAAACTCGCAATCGATAATGCCCGTATCATCTTCAAGAACTTCACCGGCAAAGACGATAAGTTTGGCCGTGAGGGTGACCGTTCTTTCAGTATTGTCATTGAGGATGATGCGTTGGCCGAGCAGCTTGCCAACGACGGCTGGAACGTCAAACCGCTGACACCGCGCGACCCTGATGAGAAGGTCAACCATTTTATCAAGGTGAAGATCAGCTTCAAAGTCCGCCCGCCTAAGATTTGGCTGCTGACGAATCACAAACGCACTCTGCTGGACGAGGATACCATCGCCACGCTTCAGTACGCCCGCATCGAGAATGCCGATGTGGTTGTCAGCCCTTGGCGCTGGGAGGTCAACGGCAAGACCGGTATCGCGGCCTACCTCGAAACGCTGTACGTAAAAATCGAAGACGACCCGTTTGCCGACAAGTACGCCGACTACGAGAGCAGCGACGAAGTGCCGTTTTAATTGATATTTAGGGGTGCCGAGTGGAGGCAGAGTTAAATGTCCGTGGTCACTCAACTGGGCGAGTGATGTGTCAGCAAGGAAACAGCCCCTACTGATATTTTGGAAAGGAGATGGCCAGATGAAAAAATTCACCCTCAAAGATATTCTGAGCAGTGCTGCCAAATGGGAGCCGCCTGAAAAACGCAAGCCAACACCGAAAAAAGTTGCGCAATCCGAGAAGAAGCCGATAAAGCCTGCAAAAATCCCAGAGAAAACTGACTACAGCAGAGAATTCATTAAGAAATTTAACAGTCTGGCCGCCTCCAGAAGCCGCTGGACAATTTGGGAAGACTTTGTTGTTTTGTTCGCCTGTTCCATTTCCAATGCGGTGGACCAGACTAAGGAGCACTATGATATTCGTGAAGAACGATATTTGCGGACTATTAAGAAGTATTCCAAGGCAGAAGCCGAAGTCTTTCCCGAATTGGCCGCTTTAGTGATTTGCGCTCTTGATAAAAATCCTGAGCAGGACTATCTTGGAAAGCTCTTTATGGATTTAGACCTTGGCAATGAGCACAATGGACAATTTTTCACACCGTATCATGTCTGTCAGCTCATGGCCGATATAAGCTGTAGCCTCGGGGATGATATTTTCAGCGTGAAAACGGTCAACGACCCTGCGTGCGGTGCCGGAGCCACACTTATAGCAGGGTATCATACCTATCGGAAGCTGTACGCAGAAAAGAACCTCAATGCTCAGAATTACATTTTGATGTATGCTCAGGACATCGACGAAACTGTCGCCCTCATGTGCTATATTCAGCTGTCGATGCTGGGGATTGCTGCTGTGGTAAAAGTAGGAAATACATTGACAGACCCCATGTGCAGCGGAGATTCAACCGAAAACTACTGGTATACGCCTGTATATTTCCTGCCGCCATGGAGCGATAGACGGTTAATTCAGGAGCTTTGCAAATTGATGAAGGGAGACGGCAATGAAAAAGTTTAAGACTGGTACTGTGTATGGTTCGGATGAAGTTACCGACCTACTTTGCATTGATGACAATTTCGGAAAATTCGTCAATGAAAGCTTTGACCGACACGAGAACTGCGATTGGGGCGACATCTGCGACGAAGATAAAGCCACTAATGATGATGCTCTCGAGCATGGCGGTAGGCTCATGAGCGCTTACAATTGCCCGGATTATCCTGACGGGAAAATCTGGATTGTCACGGAAGCAGACAGAAGCTGTACGACGGTGCTATTCCCGCATGAATATTGATATTTGCAGAAAGGAGAAACCAGATGAATGTTACCACATATGTAAACCATCTGAACAAAGATTTTTGTACCTGTAGTTTGCCCGACTTTTACAAAAAGATTGCCGAACATACAGGATACACCGTAACAGAAAGTACGCGGTATGACTGCCGTAAAATCTGCTGCACGGACGCTGTCCGAAAGGCTATATTCCAGTATTTTTTGTCTGAAGGGTTCATGGCCCGGGAAATTGCATTTCTTTGGTGCAGTTTTGGACCGAAAGCTAATCTTAAATCCACGCCCGGATACGGCGAATACAGAGTGTCGCTCGAGCCAGGTGCTATCTACGAAGGAGAAAAGAAACATGACTAAAATTCTTGGCGGCATTTTGCTGATTGCTGCGGCTGTGATATTTGCAAGCATCTTTGTGGGACTTGCTTCCGTTGGCTGGACTGTGATGGTCCGGGTTATGCTTGAGACATTCAAGTTCATCGGTGCATTCCTGATTGCGGTACTGGGAATCGCGTTGTTAGAGGCGTAAGGATGAAAGATGATTAACTTATACGACTTCCAAATCAAAGCCATCGAGCAAATGAAAAACGGCTGCATCCTCTGTGGTGATGTTGGGAGCGGCAAATCCATCACGGCGCTGTCCTACTACTATTTGCGAAACGGTGGTGACCCCGATAGCTTACAAGGTGGCGATTATATTCCTATGGGCGACCCGCCGAAAGATTTGTATATCATCACCACGGCCCATAAGCGCGACAGTATGGAATGGGAACAGGAGATGAGTCGGTTCTTGCTCTCACCTCATTCCGAAGTTAATCTCTACCGTAACAAAGTCGTCGTGGATTCGTGGAACAATATACAGAAGCATGTCAATACGTATGGCGCTTTCTTTATATTTGATGAGCAGCGTGTGGTTGGGAGCGGAAGCTGGGTCAAAGCATTTCTGAAAATTACCCGGCGGAACCAGTGGATTCTTCTGTCGGCCACTCCGGGCGATACCTGGCAGGATTATATTCCCGTCTTTGTTGCCAATGGATTTTACAGGAACAAAACCCAGTTCTTGCAGGAGCACGCCGTCTATTCGCGCTACACGAAGTATCCGAAGATTGACCGATTCGTACATACGGGAAAGCTCTGCGCGCTACGGAAGGATATTCTGGTTCCAATGGACTTCCATCGTGGCGTTCAACTCCATCATGAAGAAATTTATGCCGAGTTTAACAACCGTGCGGTCAAGGAACTTTGGAAAACACGTAGAAATCCTTGGACACAGGAGCCCATTATCAACGCCGCAGAGCTCTATTACGATATTCGAAAAATCGTAAATTCGGATATTTCCCGGCAGGTCAAGCTCTTAGAGATTTTTGAGGACCATCCAAAAATGATTGTGTTCTACAATTTCGACTACGAGCTTGATATTCTGCGTGGAATGACCTTTGGAGACGCTGAGGTGGCCGAGTGGAATGGCCATAAACACGACCCAATACCAAATGGAGATAGCTGGGTCTATCTTGTGCAATACACAGCCGGAGCTGAAGGCTGGAATTGTATCGCCACTGACACGACAGTGTTCTATTCGCAAACATACTCCTACAAAGTTGCCAAGCAAGCCGAGGGGCGAATCAATCGTATGAACACCCCTTTCAAAGACCTGTATTACTATCATCTTACCAGCAAGTCCTTCATTGATATTCGTATTCGTAAGGCTTACGAAGAGAAACAGAACTTCAATGTCAATAAGGATTACAAACGGTATTATGGCGAGTTCAAAGCGACCGCATAATTTTCATGGCCTTGTATGAAAGGAGTGTGTTTTTATGAATGAAAACAACGTTTATGTTAAACTTACTCACTGGACTTATAAAGTGATGAATGGGTCAGTGTTCGTGATTTTATGGAGCGACCATACTTGGACTGAATTTCGGTTCAAACGGAATAACCGTGAAATTCACGACTATAAGAAACATTTTGAACTGAATAAGTTGGTGAGCAAAAAAGTGCCAAAAGAAGAAGCAATTAAATTCATAGAACGCAAAATCAAAGAGATTGAGTCCTTTTAGGACTCAATCTCTTTTTTCTTTTAGCCGGAGGAAAAATGGCAAAAAAGCTCGATGAACAACAGAAACGTTGCATGGACTGCATTTACCTTAAGAAAGTAAAAGACCTTAATGCCGAATGGCACTTCACGAAATTTTGGATTTGCAGCGCGTGTAACATTGAAATTCATCATATAACAGACAACGAATGCCATGTTCTCAGCGAGGACTATGGCTGACATTTGGAAAGGACTTGATTACGATGTTTACTTTTATTGCTGGTATTTTCACGGGCGCTATTGGAACGATTTTTGTCATGGGTCTGGTGAATGCCGGAAAGCCCACTGAGAGCGATGTTCAGGTTGAACGCAAACATGCAGACATCTGGAAGCGCGAGGCTAAACAGTGGGAGACCGCCAGCATCCGCCTGCACGACGAACTGCGTAGTGCTACCCGCATGGCCCAGTATTGGCGCGCTCGCTGCATGAATGGGCATTTTCAATTTAAAGAAGCTTGCGACGGGGAAGGGTGTCATCCGGAAGATATTCCTGAGCCAACTCGTGAGGAACAGCTTGTCAATGATATCATGGATGCTGTTGCAGTGGCAGGCAAAGAAAAAAAGACTGTTGTTTGCGGCGAGGGTGAGAAAGTGACAACTATAAGTGCACCTTATATTGCCGGAAAGGACGTGGTTCCTGCATGAATTCTGATATTTTCGTTATGGCTGACCGTATCAAAAAGATGCGTACAGATTACCGGGCCATGGCCGTATCGATTGACAATCTCTCTACACTTATAACCAGATACAAAGAAGGAACTGTGGGCAAGGAAGACGTTGTAAAAGCCATCGACGACTGTCGGCTGCACCAATACGGTGTCGAAAATGACCTTCCGCAGATGGCGGGTACATTTTACCGACTTGAGCGGGCTCTGTATGCTGAAAAATGATATTTAAGGAGGCAAAAATGACTCGCACAAGATATACAATCACATTTTGTAGGCCAAATAGCGATCCGATGTTCGATTCATTACGACAGTTTGTGTGTTATGATACCTCAGCCAAGAATGCAATCAAGCGCCTAAAGGATGAGTGGCCTGACGCTATTGTCATTGATGTCCTAACGAAGGTGGTGACGGCAATATGAATAATCGTAGAAAAGAAGTCTTTTTCGATATGTACTGCAAGACCTGCAAATTTTATGAGCAGGCGTCATACCTGCATCCGTGCAACGACTGTCTAAACACGCCTTACAACGAGGACAGTCATAAACCCGTCAACTGGAAAGAAGGGGAGAAGAATGGTCAAAAACACTAAATGCAAGGAGCTCTTTCCGAGATGCCTTTGCAACACATGCAGGCGGCGGGAGATGGACCGCGGATGCTGCATCGCCCATCATCGCGAGTGCCAGTTGGTGAGCAATGACCAAAATGCCAATCGGTGCCCCGGGTATACTATGAAAGCTGAGGTCAAGAAGAAATGATTGACTTCTGGAATGGAATGAACACGCCTAATGGTGTGGTATGGTTCAACAGGTTTACGAACGAATATGAGTTTGAGAAAAGACCGGACAGATTCGACGCCTATTTACTTGGAAAGAGAGCATGCGAAGATATGAAACACCTTATGATGCCAAAATTCGATGTTGGCGATATAGTTACGGTTCCCTATGATCACAGCAAAACATACTGGACGGTGATGGCTGTACGTACAAACCAAATTGATATGAAGGCTGCATATAAATTGGTTTCTGCGAAAACGGGTACCACTCTGGACGATGTTCCAGAAGTCGATATGACCCTCGTTAAGCATCCCGGACAGAAAAAGGAGAAGTCTGTTATGGACAATCGATATATGGTCAAGAAGCTCATCTACCACGGCCCTGCCACTATTGTGTATTGGGCCGACGGTGAGAAAACAGTAGTCAAGTGCATGGACGGAGACACTTTTGACCCGATGGCTGGCTTCTGCGCTGCTCTTGCGAAAAAGGTGTATGGTTCGACAGGCACCGTGAAGCAAATCATCAAGGCCAGCAATTACGAGGATTCTCAAGCACTACCGTTTCAGGGTGAGAGTGTAAAGGATATCGCTACTCGTGCTATGGCTATACTGCTTACCGATGTCATGAAAGGAGATTAACGATGAACCGTGAAGAATTTAAGAAAAAGATGGAGAATCATACGGTCATGACCGACGATATGATGTCTAACATTCAGGCACTCCACCTCAAAAACACAAAGAAAAGTGAAATTTATATTGTCGCTATGGAGGAATTGTCCGAGCTTCAGAAAGAAATTTCCAAGGAGCTGCGTGGTCAAGGTGACAGAGATGGCATTCTGGAAGAACTTGCAGATGTCATGATTGTATGTGGGAACATCATGAACCTGCAAAAAATCACAGATGCCGAACTTCGTGCTGCCACGGCAGTCAAACTTGATAGGATTCTCAGCAAACTCGTAGAAAAGGAGAACGGCAATGAAGCTAACTGCAAAATGTGTTCCGATTGTCCTCACCGCGGCATCGGCTGTGGGAGTTGTGGCAACAGCAGTTCTTACGGCGAAGTGTACCACGAAAGCGGAGAGGATACTTTCTCAAAGCCGGACTAAATACGGCAACACAAAAGAAACCGTAATGGATATTTGCCGTTGTTATGCCCCTGCCATAGCCTGTGGAACGGCCACCGTGGTGTGTATCGTGTCTAACGGGGTTCTTACTTACAAACAGCAAAAAGCCCTCACAGGGGCCTGTATGCTCGCCAGAGAGAGCCTTGGGCGGTACCAGTCAAAGGTTAAGGAACTCTATGGTCCTGAAACTCACCAGCACGTCATCGACGAGCTATGCAAAGAAGATTTGGATGAGGTTCATCTGACTTCCTCCGGATTTTTTGGCAGCGAAACGTTGGATTTCGAGGGTGTATCCGAAGACGAACCCATTCACACGTTCTATGACGAGTTCTCCAATAGATATTTTGATTCGACCATTGAGCATGTATTGCAGGCGGAGTACCACCTGAATCGCAACTGGGCTCTTGGTGATGCCGTTACGGTCAATGACTTTTATAAATTTCTTGGTCTGTGCGCTCTCGCAGATGGTGACAATATGGGGTGGGACTGGGAGATGGGTATTTCCTGGCTCGACTTCAATCATCGAGTTATTCATAAAAACGGAGAAAAAGTTTTGGTCATCGAGATGGTGTTTACGCCGGACAAAGTGGAGGTGTGATATTTTATGAATGATGAATTGATTATCATTCGTGCTACAATCGCATTGAATCCTGAAAAGCTTGAAGAATTTCGGCAATCGATCATCCGACAGAGATCGGAAGGCGTTATTGTGTTGCCTCCCTATGTTCATGTCCTTCGTGCACCGAGTGACGTTGACGTAAGAGTTGTCGATAACAATTTTACGGTATAAAGAAGTAAAAGAAAATATGTCTTGTTTTGGAAACGAGTTTGTCACTATTACAAAGAAAGATATTGAACTGTTAAAAGCAGGAATGGTGCTATCTTTTTCGGTAAACGATGAGTATGGCTTCTTTATCAGCTTTAGCAAAGGAGAACATAATTCCTATGAATAATGTAATTACTATTCGGCCAGAGCGGCGGTTATGCGAGGTGGACGGCAAACTGGGATATTTTCATTGCTGGGCACAATACGCTACGACCGTGCCTCAGATTGGGCCTCTACCCGGAGGACAAGAGTCGCATCTATACGGAATTGTTGAGTTTTCAAATGGTGTACAACGTCTTGACCCAACTTGTATCAAGTTCGTGGACGATCAAAACCGAGAACTTGAGCTCCTCGAGAAAGTTCACAAGAAAATGAAGGAGGCTCCAAAGCATGACGTTCAACGGGAGACAGATTAAAGGTAAACTCCACAAGATGAGTTTCCGAACGGCGATTGACAATACGGAAGACTTAACAAAAGCCTTTATTGCAAACCACCCGAATATTGATATTTTAAGCATTACAACGTCGTTTTACTCTATGACGTACGGCGTGACGACGATTTGGTATACGGAGGTGAGTAAATTTTGCCAAACGATTTAAACTTGTGGGAGGCTCTGTTTGCAAGCTCGGACGAACTGATTTCTGCGTACTCGTGTCTTCGGAATATTGCCTATACTACTGTCGAAGCCCTTATGAAATTCACGGACCTCGCGTTAGTTGGATGTAAAAATAAAAGAGTAGTCCATTTAGCGCTGCATGGTAAAAAGAAAACCCGCAAAAAGAATTGGAACCGGGCTATGAAGATTATGGCAAAGGAGTGGAATCATGAATGATTGCTGCCCAATCTGCAAATGCACGTTCGATCGTTGCCAATGTCTTGTTGGAGGAACTGCTCATCCTGACAGATGGAGCCGAGCGATGGTTGTGAAGGACCATTTATATTTACTTACACCGACGCAGTTGCAGCATGTTGTCAATCTCGAAAAGCATTGGGAAACAAGCTATGAGATTGATTCTATGAATGAGATCGTGGAAGAACTAAAGGAGGCTTATGATGACTCATGTAATTAACCCCATTTTGTTTTATTGGTGCAGTGTCTCGGACACTGCGAAAGCTCTCGCTATCATTGCTGCCATTATGCTTATCATAGTATGTTTGGTGTTTTTATTCGTTGGTGCTTTCCATATTGGAGAAGCATTCAATTATGGAGGTGGTGAAGACAGCGATAATTATAAAGTGGGCGTTAAATTTTTAAATTGGGCCCAAAAGTGCATTGTTCCATTGGCAATTGCACTCGTACTTTTTGCGTTTATCCCGAGCGAAAAAACACTGTACAAAATGATGGTTGCAAACGTTGCTACATACGAGAATATCGATCTGACTGCCGAAACCATTGAGGATGCATTCGACCACGTAATCGACAAACTCATAGAACTTGGAGGTGATGATAATGCTGAAAATTGAAAACGCTGAGGTCTTTGGTTGGGAACACGCGATTCGTGGGATGCGGAACCCGATGAACTCATGGGAGAAGAGCGATAGTCGCATTGTTTTTTGCGATGGCGAGTGTTCTTCATGCGATGCATACGAGTTAGGCCCGGATGATTATTGCACGTTGCTATTAGGTGAAAATATAGTTATCGGTCCCAACGACCGAAAGCTTATGACCCAGCTGGCCAAGGCCGGCACAGACCATCGGAAGTTCATGCGGATGATTACTGTCTACCTCGATATTACGGCACCGCTGTATTGGTGGAAGGAGTTCGATACCTATAAGGTTGGTACCGTGGCCAATTCGTGCAGTACGATGCACAAGATTGCCGAGAAGGAGTTTGACGTAACCGACTTTAGCCACGAGCACATTGAAGAGCTTGACGGTGATGAATACAATATGTCCTATGATTGGCTTCTTCGGACTGTGGATATTCTGAATTACTACCGTAAGAAGTATAATGCCGCTTCCGAGAAGCTAAAAAGGGATATTACAAATGCAGAAAAAAAGCATGTACTTGCTCAGCAAAAGCTTTTCTGGTGGCAGATGATTCAGCTTCTTCCGTCAAGCTACAACCAGAAGCGTACTGTCATGCTGAATTACGAGGTGCTGGCGAACATCTATAAGTCCCGTCGGAACCACAAGCTCGACGAGTGGCATACACTCTGCGACTGGATTGAAACGCTGCCGTACAGTGAGCTGATTACTGGAAAAGAGGAGAGCGGTAAATAATGGAAGCTGTGGATAATTGTACACCAAAATCTGTAATTTTCTCGGAAATCGGACCAAACGAAATGTTTGAGTATGATTTCCGAGGGAATATTGCAATGAAACTGGTCGAACCTACAAAAGTCAAGAACCCCTACACTTACCAAGAAGCGAACTGTTCCGTATTCGAGGCTGAAGCAATCGTTATTGCAGGTCCAGATGTTGGAAAATTTATTCGGTTTAGTAATCATGATGCGGCAATCTATCGGCCTGTGCATTGCAAACTCGTTCTTTCTGATTACTCCGGGAAATGTGTTGCGTGGTTGGAAATGAGGTGAAATTATGTTTGCTGTTGCTGCGGCGATTCTCTATCTGGCTGATGCTCCGTTTCCTGTATTTGTAGTAATTTGGATGATATACATCATTGGACTGGCTTTGGAAAGTAGCTTTCGCTAACAAAATCTGGACGTCTGGAACATGGCGTCCTCTTTTTCTATGAAAGGGGAAATTTATGACCATCGATAACTGTACTCGTTGTGACATGTGCAGTCACAAAAATGTATGTCGAAAACTATCGGCATACAGCAATATGATTACTCGTACGGTAGATAGTCTTACCGAGAAATATGACGCTCCGATTGCGGACGTACTCGAAGGAATGAATACCTGCATTACATTTACTTGTTTAGACTACGTTCAGGAAGTGAAGGTGCGCTAATCATGATCATTAAAATTAAAAGCAAATGCGAAACGTGTGCTCATGAGAATGTTTGCGTTAAAAAAGATGGAATGCAGACAATCGAGCATGAGTTCGACAAAATTCTCGGCTCCGATTCGTATTTTGGCATACAAAATTACATGGACCAGCTCGGATTGGGGGTTGATATTATTTGTGAGGATTATCTTGCGAAAGTGCAGGTGAAAACCGTATGAACATTCTTGGTGAAATGTATTATTGCGAACGTTGCGGTGAACATAAGTTTGTCAAGTACATCGGCAGTGGACCTTACTGTGATGAAATGATGTTTCATATTACTGCTGATAGATTCGAGGGCGCTGTCGGCTGGACTAAACACGATGATATGGATTTCTGTCCTAAATGCTCTGAGAAATACGATTCGATGATGAAGGACTTCCTATCCTGTAAGGAGAACTGAGATGTCGATTGACCATAAGCTTGACCTCGAGACATTGAACGGCATTTGTCCCAGCGGATATTTTTACTCGATTCCTTGCATGTGGGACCCGAAAGATGGGCACGAGCCTATCAATGGAATCGGATACGTCATGTGCAAGCAACTCAATGAACTCCAAAAAGACACGCTGCGGCAGTATCCGAATGTGGTATTAACAATAGTCAACCATCGTTATGCGAGAGAAATCATACATGATATGGTATTTATCGGGGACAGTAACAGGCCGGATAGGAGGTGAAAAATGATGGCAAATAGCTCGGTAATCACGGTCAGATTACCGAAAGAAGACCGTGCGAAACTGATTATTTCAAGTACGAAAACCGGAAAATCGAAATCTGAAGTTGTCCGCGAAGCGCTTGAACTGTATTACAAAAACGAAAAAGCCGGATGAAAAAAGTGCATTACGTGTATTACATGTATTACATTTTTTAAGACCGTTTTGAAGCAAAATCGCAAAATTTGTAATACACTAGCCCAAATGTAATACACTTTTGGGTTAAAAATGGCCAAAAAATCGCAAAAAAGTGAAAATTATAGGGTTTTATCTAATATAGGTGTAAATATATAAAATTTTATATATTTGAGTATATATAAATGAAAAACGTAATTTTTTTAATTTTTGTGATTCGGAAAGGAGATAGTCCAATGGACGACGAAAAATACGCAAACGAATTGCTTGAGGAAGCAAGAGCGTACTTTCCGTTACTGTTTAAAAAAGTTGCCAGCTATCGAGTGTATGCACCGATGGCACTCTTGATTGAATTACCAGATAGAAAGGTGTTCCTATTCGATTCGCTCAATCAAACAACTACACGTCTGCCTGACGATGATAACAGCATGACTAAAGAGCAGACCGGGCGTGTGTTTGGTGTTTTGCTTCGAAGAGTCATGGCGCGGAAAGGATTTACCCAGATAGGCCTTGCCGAGGCGACAGGTTTGAGGCAATGCCAAATTTGCAATTACACTTACGGACGAAGTGTTCCAAGCTACTACGCTTTCGATAAAATTGTGAGAGCGCTCGGATGCAGTGCGGAGGATTTGCGGTATGTAAAATAAAAGTTTACAATTTCCTTCTTGCGGTAGATGGTTTATATCCTGTATAATGGAGCCATCCTAGGAAATACACAAGGAGGTTACAAATGGGATTCAAGAAAAACAAGAAATCGGACATTACGGAAACAGTCGTGAAAAATGACTGCGGCGAAGAAGTTCATGTTCTCAATGGGCCTGACGGCACGGTGGAAGTCAAGCGAGTCCACATGAAAGACTTCCTGCCAACCGGTGAGGAATGGTGCCCGCATTGTCATGTACAGTGCGATCATTACGATGAGGATGAATACTTCAAATGTCCTGAATGTGGATGGACCATTACCGACTGGGAAATTGAAGAATGGGGCGGTCATCCGACAGAGGCTGCTTCTCATGAAGACGACTTCGGAACCAACTTCGAGGATGCCTTCTCTGATGACGATTGATATTTATTGAAACCCATGGGTCTGCGCTAACACCAAAGCGCGGGCCCTTTTTATTTTTTGCTTCGCGAAAATTTCATAGGGTATTATGAGAGAAGAGATAATATATCGGGACCTTGAAAAAATCACGGTATATTGCCTTTTGAACCGAAAGGGGATACTTATGGCAAAAGAAAGTGCTTTTCAGAAAGGTTTAATTGACGATCTGAAGAAACGCTTCCCGGGCTGTATGGTCTTAAAGAATGACCCAAATTACATTCAAGGGATTCCCGACCTTTTAGTTTTGTACGAAGGCCGTTGGGCAGCTCTTGAATGCAAAAAAGCGAAGCAGGCGAGCCACCAACCAAATCAAGATTACTATGTCGAGAGGATGAACGAAATGTCATTCTCTCGTTTTGTTTACCCGGAAAATAAGGAGAACATTTTAGATGAACTTCAACAATCATTCCAATCTTGTAGGCCAGCACGCTTTTCTCGGGGCGAGTAAGTACCATTGGCTCAATTATGATGCTACCAAAATCGCAGAAGCTTATCGTGCCGCCCAAGCTGTACAAATGGGCACGAAACTTCATGCGTTTGCCGCTGAATGCATCGAACTTCGTCAGCGGCTTCCGAAATCTCGCAAAACTCTGAACATGTATGTCAATGACGCTATCGGTTACAACCTGAAGCCAGAGCAGGTTCTATATTACTCGCAGAATTGCTTTGGTACCGCTGACGCTATTGATATGCGCGGCGATCTTTTACGCATCCATGATTTGAAGACCGGTAAGGTGCCGGCGCACATGGAGCAGCTGATGATTTACGCTGCGCTGTTCTGCCTCGAGTATGGTATCAAACCGACGGATATTGATATGGAACTTCGTATCTATCAGAATGACGATATCGTTGCGCTCAAGCCGAAAGCCAATGATATTACGGTCATTACCAAGAAAATTATCGAGGCCGACAAGATTGTAAATCATATTAAAGAAATGGAGGGCTAACCATGTTTGACGACAAACCATCCCTGGACGATGTTATCGCGCACTACGGCGTCGGAAAGATGGACGGCGCTCCTGGTCGTGGCTCAGGTCGCTATCCTCTCGGCTCCGGCGAGAATCCGTATCAGCGTGGGGACGATTTGCTGGCCCGTTATGAAGCATTGGAGAAAAAAGGATATTCCGAAAAAGACATTGCTGAAGAGATGGGCACTAGCACTACAAAGCTGCGTGTTCAGCTTTCCTACGCCAAGAGTCTGCGCCGTATGCAGCAGGTGTCTCAGGCCAAGAAGCTCCGCGACGAAGGAAAGTCTCTGAACGAGATTGCTGAAATCATGGGCTTCAACAATGATTCTTCGGTTCGGTCACTTTTGAATGCGCAAGCTGAGGAGCGCATGAAGCAGTCCTCTGCTACGGCAGAGAAGCTGAAAGAGTTGATTGACACCAAAGGATATTTGGATGTCGGTGCCGGCGCTGAGCGTGAGCTCGGCGTATCCCGCAACAAGCTCGACCAGGCCCTTTATATTCTTGAGATGGAAGGTTATCTCACCTATAAGCGTCGCATTCCTCAGGTCACAAACCCGAACCAGAAGACGACGTTGCAGGTGCTTACACCTCCTGGTACTGAATACAAAGATATTTACGACACCAGCAAAATTCATTCTGTTGGCGATTACACCATTTCATACGACAACGGCGACACTTTTCATAAGCCGTTCGAGTATCCCACAAGTGTAAGCTCCAAACGCTTAATTATCAATTACGCCGAGGAAGGCGGCGTTGATAAAGATGGCGTGATTGAGCTTCGCCGTGGTGTTAAAGATTTGAGTCTGGGCAACTCCCATTATGCTCAGGTTCGCATTATGGTCGATGGTGCCTACTATCTTAAGGGTATGGCAGTCTACGCCGATGATCTTCCGAAAGGTGTCGACATTCGTTTTAACACGAATAAGTCACTCGGCACACCTATGGAGAAAGTTCTAAAGCCTCTGAAAAGAACCAATATCGGCGAAATCGATGTGGACAATCCGTTTGGTTCTCTTATTAAAGAGAAGGGCGGTCAGTATTATTACGACGACCCTAAAGGCAAGTATGTTGACCCTAAGACTGGCAAGCGCCAATCTCTTGGGGCCACCAATAAACGTGCTGATGAAGGTGACTGGGGCGAGTGGGCTGACAAGGTTCCGTCTCAGTTCCTCGCCAAACAGTCCGAGTCTCTGATTAAACGCCAGCTCAACTTGTCTAAAGAGGACCGCAAGCTTGAATTTGACGAATTGTGCTCGTTGACGAACCCTACCATTAAACGAAAGTTGCTTGAAGATTTCGCAGACGGTTGTGATAAAGCGGCCGTCACTCTGAAAGCTGCGGCCCTTCCTAGACAGAAGTATCAGGTCATTCTGCCTCTTACTTCTGTCAAGGACAATGAGATTTATGCGCCAAACTATACGGATGGCGAAATGGTTGCTCTTGTTCGCTACCCGCATGGCGGTACATTTGAGATTCCCATTCTGAAAGTCAATAACAAGAATGCCGAAGGCAAGCGGGTCATGGGTACAAATCCTAAGGATGCTGTCGGCATTAACAAAGCCGTTGCAGACCGTTTGTCTGGCGCAGATTTTGACGGCGATACGGTTATGGTTATCCCTACGAATGGTAAGAATAAGATCAAGATTACTTCAACTCCCGAACTCGAGGGCTTGAAAGGCTTCGACCCTAAGCTCGAGTACAAGATTCCTGAGGGTAATCCGAATCATGTGCAGCTGATGACAAAAGACAATACTCAAAAACAGATGGGCGTTGTCTCGAATCTTATTATGGACATGACTCTGAAAGGTGCAACCCCACCAGAGTTGGCACGAGCAGTTCGCCATTCGATGGTTGTTATTGATGCTGAAAAACACAAGCTTGATTACAAGCAATCTGAGGTTGACAATGGCATCGCCCAGCTTAAACGTAAGTATCAGGGCCATCTGGATGCTAACGGTCAGTACCATGAGGGCGCCTCAACCCTTATTACGATGGCCAAGAGCGATCAACCTGTTCCCAAACGTCAGGGTAGCGGATACGTCAATCTTCCGGGTGTCAAGGTTAAGGGCAAGGACGCGTACGACCCGACGCAACCTGAAGGTAAGAAGCTGTATAGCACGGCGGATGACCTGTACTATACTACCACCCGGGTCAATAAAAGAACCGGCGAAGTAGTTACCAAACAGAAGATGCGCCAGCAAAAGTCTACCAAGATGGCAGAAACCAATGACGCATACTCCTTGGTGTCCGACTATCGGTCCCGTGCTGAGCTGGCTTATGCCGACTATGCTAACTACCTCAAGAGCATGGCCAATGCCGCCCGCAAGGAAATGAAGGCCACCGGCACCTTGAAGTACGATGCCGCGGCTAAGAAAGCTTATGCACCCGAGGTCGAACGACTGAACGCCGCACTGAATCTGGCTGAGGCTAATAAGCCTCGCGAACGTCAAGCTCAGGCCCTTGCTAACACTCGCATTAAGGAGAAGATGGCACAGGACCCTGACTTGGCTAATGATAAGAAAATGCTGCGAAAGGTGTCTCAGCAGGCCATTGTAGCATCCCGTAATGAGGTAGGTGCTAAGCGCACGGCAATTGAAATTAGTGACCGTGAATGGCAGGCTATTCAAGCAGGCGCTATCAGTGACAACGTATTGTGCAAGATTCTCGACAATACAGATGTTGATAAGCTGCGCGCACGTGCAATGCCTCGTTCCACTACCGAACTGAGCGCCGCCAAGAAAGCATTGATTCGGTCTCGCGCTGCTGCTGGCTATACAAATGCTCAGATTGCTGAAAGTTTGGGCATTTCGCCGTCGACTGTGGCTAAGTATCTGTGAGAGGAGGTGGAGTTACTATGGCTCAATGTATGTTGACCACATTTGACAATCCTTACAATCCATTTGATGACTTCACCAAATGGTGGCTTTGGGACGTCACGCACGGATACAATTCGTGTGGCTTGCTTGCTCGTGTTTCCGGAAACGATAAATTGACAGACGAAGAACAAAGCATTGCTATTGAAAAAGCAATTGATTCTATTATTGATTGCGATTTCTTTCACATTTACAAGAAAGTAAAAAGCGATGACAATGCAAATCTGCATGAAAACATTGCAAACACAAAAGAAAAACAGGCTATTTCGGCCTAAGGACTGTTGTTAAGCATAGGGGAGGGGGTGATATTTTCACGACCCCCTCCCTACATCGCGGCGGTCTTTGATATTTCTCCGGGGGAGATTTTTGGAAAAACAGTTTAAGGCCCTCCCACCTTGAATTGCGATTCTGTGATATTTCCTCCGGCTTTTTGCAGGGGTCTGTAGGTGACTTTGACGATGTACAGCGTCATTACCTCCTTTTCATTCTCCTTTCAGGGTCCGGCTTCGGCCTACAGACCCCTGCAAAAAGCCGGAGAATTCATAGTGAAAGGAGCCGAAAGGGATTGAAAAGAGCTAAAGACCCAATGAAATCCGATAAGAAGGGGACTGTACGCCCGGCCCTTACACCGGAGGCCCGTGAAAACCAGATGATTTCGTTGGCTATGGACCTTGTGGAGAAGCGAATACTCGAGGGTACTGCATCTTCACAGGAGACGACCCACTTCTTGAAGCTGGGTACAACAAAAGCACGTATGGAGAAAGAAGCTTTGAGTAAACAAATCGAGCTGTTGCAGGCCAAGACCGAAAGTTTGAAGTCCCAGGCCCATGCCGAGGCTCTTTACAAAGAAGCTTTGGACGCCATGCGAAGATACAGCGGGCAGGACAGCGACGATGCTTAGGACATACACTGAACTTTGCAGATATTCTACATTCCTTGAGCGGTTTGAGTATCTGAAGCTCGATGGTGAGGTGGGAGCTGATACGTTTGGGTTTGACAGGTATCTGAATCAGATATTTTACAACTCACACGAGTGGCGCAGGTTCCGGGACAGAATCATCGTTCGTGATAAGGGATGCGACCTTGGCGTTGAAGGGTACGAGATAAACGGGTATTGGAAAGACGGTAGATATATAGCACCGAAAGTCGTTATCCATCATCTCAATCCAATCGCCAAGGAAGACATACTGAATCGAACGGACATTCTTATGAACCCGGAATATGTGATTACCACGGTTCATTCGACTCACATGGCTATTCACTACGGTGATGCCGACCGATTGGAGCAAGGTCCTACAGTCCGTAAGCCTAACGATACTTGCCCCTGGCGATAAGGAGGACTTATGGACAGTATACTTACAACGACAAAAAAGCTAATTGGTATGAGCGAAGATGATACCGCCTTTGATACCGATGTCATGATTCACATTAACACCGCATTGTCATTCCTCTGTCAGTTCGGAGTGGGCCCGGCGGCTGGTTTCCGTATCCACGATGCTACTGCAACGTGGACAGATTTTCTTGGCGACGACCCGAAACTGGATAGTGCCAAGGATTACGTCTACCTAAAGACTAAGCTAATCTTTGACCCACCAGCCAGCGCCGCTGCAATTCAATCCATGGAGAACATGATTGCTGAAATTGAGTGGCGTCTTACCAATGCAGCCGAATCTGAGGCGTGAGGAGGAATCAAAATGTGGATTTATAACAATGACGAGTACCTTGCCCACCATGGCATTCTCGGCATGAAGTGGGGTATTCGGAGATACCAGAATAAAGATGGAACTCTGACGCCAGAGGGTAGAAAGCGATATGGCGACACCGACTCAAGCAATGAGAGCGTTGATGCTAAGAAAGCTCGGGTTCTCAAGAGTAGAAGCGCTACCGAACTGTATAAACATGCCGAACTTTTCAGCGATGCCGAACTTAAGCAGGCTTACGATCGATTGAATCTGGAAGCCAATATCAAACGTTTGGCTCCTGCTCCTGTGAATCGTGGAGAAAAGTTTGTCAAAAGTGTTTTACAGACAAGCGCCTTTGCAACAAAGCTCATTGACGATGCAGCCAAGACTTACGGCAACATCGATAAGATGATGAAAATTGCAAAAGGCCTTCCCACCGACGATAAGAAGGATAAAAAATAAGGAGACATTATGGCACTCTCTAATACTGCCGTTCCGAAGTATTACGGCCGGTTCAGAGAGGCCGTGCTTCGAGGTGAAATCCCCGTTTGTCGTGAAGTGGCAATGGAGATGAACCGCATCGATGATTTGATTGCTGACTCAACAAAATACTATGACCCGGCGCCTGTGGAAGGATGGATTGCCAGTTGCGAAGATGAATTGACTCTTACCGACGGTTCCGATTTTCACATGCTTGATACATTTAAGGTATGGGGCGAGGAGATTTTTGGGTGGTACTACTTCATTGACAGAAGTGTGTACGAGCCTAATCCGGATGGTCATGGTGGTCACTATGTCAACAAGAAAATCAAGAAGCGGCTTATAAACAAACAGTATCTTATTGTCGGACGAGGTGCCGCCAAATCTTTGTACGACACATGTATCCACAACTATTTCCTGAACGTCAAGACTCTTACCACTTTGCAGATCACCACTGCTCCGACGATGCGCCAAGCCGACGAGGTGCTTTCACCGCTACGAACCGCCATCACAAGAGCCCGCGGTCCGTTGTTTAAGTTCCTGACGGATGGCTCCTTACAGAACACAACAGGTTCAAAGGCAAATCGAGTTAAGCTTGCCGCCACGAAGAAGGGTATTGAGAATTTCATGACCGGGTCTCTGCTTGAAATTCGTCCTATGACTATCGACAAGCTTCAGGGCCTTCGTGTTGCCTGCGGTTCGGTTGATGAATGGCTTTCCGGCGATATTCGGGAAGACCCCATCGGCGCTATTGAACAGGGTGCAACCAAAGAGCAGGGTTCTGCCGGCACCAACGATTATGTCATCATAGCCACGAGTTCGGAGGGTACCGTCCGTAATGGCAGCGGCGATACAATCAAAATGGAATTGATGAAAATCCTGAAGGGTGAGTATTTCAATCCGCATGTGTCGATTTGGTGGTATAAGCTTGACTCCGTAGATGAAGTTGGAAACCCCGATATGTGGCTAAAGGCTAATCCTAATCTAGGAAAGACCGTTACTTACGAAACGTATCAGCTGGATGTTGAGCGTGCCGAACAGAACCCGTCTGCACGCAATGATATTCTTGCGAAACGTTTTGGTCTGCCCATGGAAGGCTACACCTACTTCTTTACTTATGAGGAAACGCTGTGTCATCCGCACCGTGAATATTGGAAGATGCAGTGTGCTCTTGGCGCGGACCTTAGTCAGGGTGACGATTTCTGTGCATTTACGTTCATCTTCCCGCTTTCAAACGGATGTTTTGGTATCAAAACGCGAAACTACATAACATCGTTGACACTCATGAAATTACCTGCGGCTACACGAGTGCTGTACGAGAAGTTCATGAATGAAGGCAGCCTAATCGTTATGGAAGGCGCAGTTCTTGATATGATGCAGGTATATGAGGACCTTGACAATCATATCGCCCGATGCCAATACGACGTTACGGCTTTTGGCTACGACCCGTATAATGCAAAAGAATTCGTCGAACGCTGGGCCAGCGAAAACGGCCCGTTTGGAATCGAAAAAGTTATACAGGGTGCAAGAACGGAATCCGTTCCTCTTGGCGAGCTCAAGAAGCTGGCAGGGGAGCGGATGCTTTTGTTTGATGAGGAACTCATGACGTTTGCCATGGGGAACTGTATCACTTTGGAAGATACCAACGGCAACCGTAAGCTATGGAAAAAGCGTTACAGTGAGAAAATCGACGCTGTTGCGGCTATGATGGACGCTTTTGTGGCTTACAAAATCAACAGAGAAGCTTTTGAATGATAGGAGGGATGACTATGTGGGGCTATGTATGTATTAACTCAGGCGACGAGTACCTTGCTCACAGCGCTAAGGGCTCGACCTGGAAAGACCACAAATACATCAAGAAAGAGGGTGGTCGATATTACTATGCCGATGAAAAGGGAAATAAAGGCAGTAAAGTAAACACGGGCGATTTCACCGCAAGTGACGGACCGGCCTATATGCTTGATGAAGGTGACCGGGAATATATGGAAAACCACCAGAACGGCACCGACACGAGAACTCATGATGAATATATGGCCGATAAGAAAGCCGCTATTGCTGCCGCTGATAAAGAAGAAAAAGAAAAGCAGGCTCGGATTGAAGCCGCAAAGAATCGTAGAAAAGAAAACGAGGAAGAGCGTAAGCGTAAAAACAATACCGATGCCGTAACTGCTGGTGCGGAATTCGTAAGACGATACCTGTGAGGAGGGATTTCAAAATGTGGCGATATGTTGTTACCAAGCAGGCACGAGGTAAGTAAGTATGGCGGAGAATCAAACTTTCGGTTCCAGGCTGAAACATGCATGGAACGCTTTTCTAAATCGGGACCCTCCGATGTCCTATCGGGACTATGGTGGCGGTTACTCTTATCGACCAGATCGAGTACGGTTTAGTCGAGGTAACGAGCGGACTATCGTTACTTCCGTCATAACCCGTATTGCAATGGATTGTGCGGACATTCGTATCGTTCATGCCGATATGGATTCCGATGGTCGATTCAAACAGGAACATCCCGGCGGTTTAAACAGCTGTCTAACTCTGGAAGCAAACCTTGATCAGAGCGGACGAGCCCTTATTCAGGACATTGTGATGACAATGCTGGATGAAGGCCATGTTGCTATTGTTCCCGTGGAGACTTCTACTAACCCTGAGACGGGTGCATTTGAAATAGATTCACTACGCGTTGGCAAGGTGGTCGAGTGGTATCCGTCAGACGTAAAGATTGAACTTTACAATGAACGAAATGGCCGACATGAGCAAATCATGATGCCGAAACGTGCCGTTGCGCTGGTCGAAAACCCGCTCTATCCCATCATGAACGAACCGAACTCAACGATGCAGCGGCTTATCCGGAAGTTGGCATTGCTTGATGTTGTCGATGAGCAGACAAGTTCCGGAAAGTTGGACTTGATTATCCAGCTTCCGTATACCATCAAGACACCGGCACGTCAGGAGCAGGCCGAACGACGCCGCAAAGACATCGAACAGCAGCTTACAGGCTCCAAGTATGGGATTGCCTACACGGACGGTACCGAGCACATTACCCAACTGAACCGCAGTCTCGACAACAATCTCATGAAACAGGTCGAGTATCTGCAAGAGGTTTTCTGGGGCCAGTTAGGTATGACACAAGAAATTCTGAACGGTACAGCAGATGATAAGGCCATGTTGAATTACAATAACCGTGTTGTCGGTGCCATTATTTCTGCCATTGTGGATGAAATGAAACGGAAGTTCATCTCTTCAAATGCGCGTGGGCGCGGACAGTCAATTGTCTACTTCAGCGAACCGTTCAAACTTGTGCCGGTTTCCCAGATTGCAGATATTGCGGATAAGCTGCGCCGGAACGAAATCCTTACATCTAACGAATTGCGTCAGATTGTCGGCTTCAAGCCGAATAACGACCCGAATTCCGATATACTGAGCAATCCGAATATCAGCGCAAGTAAGGATGAAGTTGCCGCTCGATTCGGTACACAAAAATCTAATAAGGAGGAAGATCAAAATGGCGAAACATAGCTATGACTGCGCCGGTATGGCTACCAAATACGGTGTGCTATGCGGCGATGGTCGAACGATTATGCCCGGGGCCTTTAAGGACCAAGATGGGACCGAAGTTCCCGTGGTATGGATGCACCAGCACAATTCTATCGACAATGTGCTGGGCCATGCTCTGCTGAAATCCTGCCCCGAGGGTCTGCGAGCGTATGTTACGTTCAACGATACGGAGAAAGGCCAGATGGCCAAAACCGTTGTGAAGAATCGTGATATCAACTCGTTCAGCATTTGGGCGGACAGCCTGCGCTATTCCGGTGATCGTTCCCGCGGGCATGTGTCCCATGGAATTATCCGGGAGTTGAGCCTGGTTTTGGCTGGGGCCAATCCAGGCGCCCATATCGAGGAAATTATGGCTCACGGCGCAGAGGAAACGGATGCTGGGGTTATTTACAGCGACCTCGATTCCATCGATTACGACAGCGGTGAGTTCGAAGACGTCCTTGAACATTCCGCTGAAGAAAAGGAGGAACCCAAAATGGCTGAGGAAAAAAAGCCTACCGAAAATCAGGAGACCGTGAAAGACGTATACGATGCGATGTCTGACAAACAGAAGCAGGTCGTGAACTATATGGTCGGCATGGCCCTTGGCAAGAAAAACGACAAAAACAATGAGGAGGAACCCGAAATGATTAAGCACAATGTTTTCGACCAGAATGCCCCCACCCAGACCGAGGACGTTCTGAGCCACGACGCTATGGCCACTATCATCGACGATGCCAAAAAGGGTCGTCTTACCCTGAAGGAGGCCACCGAGGATTACCTGGAGCATTCCGCCGGTGATTACGGTATCAAGGACATCGGGAAGTTATTCCCTGAATACCACGAGCTGAACAAGCCCCCGAAGTTCATTGACCGTGACCAGACTGCTGTCGGTATCATCATGGCCGGTGTCAAGCATGTTCCGTTCAGCCGCGTCAAGACCAGCTTTGCCGACATTACTGCCGATGAGGCCCGTGCACGAGGTTACACGAAGGGCAAGAAGAAGATCGAGGAGGTCTTCACCCTTCTGAAGCGTACCACCGACCCCCAGACCGTGTACAAGAAGCAGAAGTTTGACCGTGACGACATCATCGACATCACCGATTTCGATGTGGTTGCCTGGGTAAAAGGCGAGATGCGCGGTAAGCTGAATGAGGAAATCGCTCGTGCCATTATGGTTGGCGATGGCCGTTCTCCTGCCGATGATTCCAAGATCAGCGCCGAGCACATCCGTCCTATCTGGACCGATGACAAGCTGTTCACCATCAATCGCCAGATTGAGAAGGGCAGCAGCGACGCCGATCTGGTCAACAACATCATGGACGATGCCATTCGTGCCCGCAAGGAGTATCGTGGCTCCGGCAACCCTGCGTTCTTCACCACCGAGGATGTTCTGGCCGAGATGCTTCTGCTGAAGGACAAGAACGGCCGCCGTATTTACAAGAGTGTTGACGAACTGGCCACCGCGATGCGTGTTTCCCGCATCGTTACCAGCCCTCTGTTCGAAAACCAGAAGCGCGAGGTCGAGCATTCCGAGACGCAGAAGAAGGACGTCTATACCCTTCAGGGCATCATCGTCAACCTGGCCGATTACACTGTCGGCGCTGATAAGGGCGGCGCTGTGGCGCTCTTTGACGACTTCGACATTGACTACAACCAGTACAAGTACCTGATCGAGACCCGCTGCTCCGGCGCTCTGACCGTGCCCAAGTCTGCCATCGTCTTTGAGACCATGGAGACTGTGAGCACCACTGCCGACATGAACAGTGTCAGCGACGCCGCTTGATTGTGGGTTAGTCAAAACTAATCAAAATGGAGATTTGTCATGGCTAAATACTATGGAAAAATCGGTTTCTGTGTAACAGCCGAATCTGCTCCCGGTGTTTGGGTAGAGGACGAGATTGAGGAGCGCAACTACTACGGCGAGTTGACTCGGAATACTCGTCGTCTTCAGGGGAGGGAGTATCTAAACGATGGAGTGAACATTTCCAACCAGGTTAGTATCATAGCTGACCCTTACGCCACGGCAAATTTCCATATGATTCGTTATGCCGAGTACATGGGCGTGAAATGGAAAGTCACGGATGTTGAGGTTCAATACCCGAGGCTTATACTGACACTTGGAGGTGAATACAACGGTGGGAACGCGACTTGAACTTCACAATGCACTGTGCAAAGTTATCGGATGCCCGGATACAGGGCCTAACTGCCGTTGCTATTATCAGCCGCCTACAAGGTTGGAGTATCCATGTATCGTCTATTCTCTCGAAACCGTAGATGCAAAATTTGCGGACAATCGGCCATATTTATACAAAAAACGTTATCAGGTCACTGTGATTGATAAAAACCCGGATAGTCCTTATCCGGATATTATCGCACAGTGGCCTCTTTGTTCGTTTGATAGGACTTACAAAGCCGATAACTTAAATCATTTCGTATTCAACATTTATTACTAAGGAGGAAACAACCATGTCTAAGTTGGTTTGGGACGAGACCGGTACTCGCAAGTACGAGACCGGCGTAAATCACGGTGTTCTGTATCCTCAGGATGAGACCGGCAAGTACCCCAAGGGTGTTGCATGGAATGGTCTGACCAGTGTCACGGAGTCTCCGTCCGGCGCTGAAGAGACTGCCCTGTATGCAGACAACATCAAGTATGCTTCGCTGCGCAGTGCGGAGCAGCTTGGCCTTACGATTGAGGCCTACCAGTATCCCGAGGAGTTCGAGGCCTGCGATGGCTCCGCTGCTGCTCTGGACGGTGTGTATGTCGGTCAGCAGAGCCGCCAGCCTTTCGGTTTTGTGTACCGTACCGAGATCGGCAACGACACTGCCAGTGCGAAGGACGACGGCTACAAGCTGCATCTGGTCTACGGCTGCACCGCTTCTCCCTCTGAGGAGCAGCATCAGACTATCAATGATAGCCCCGATGCGGTGAGTTTCTCTTGGGAGGTCACCACCAACCCCGTTGCGGTTGAGAACATGAAGCCTACCTCTTGCATTACCATCGATTCCACCAAGGTCACCGACAAGTCCAAGCTTGCCGCTCTGGAGGATATTCTGTTTGGTAAGGATGCTGTTGAGGCCCGCCTGCCCATGCCCGACGAGGTTTTCGCGACCTTAAAAAACTCTTAAACGCAGGACAGATTTCGGATAGCAGATGGTCCGCTATCCTGTCTTCTGATGGCGAGGCCATCGAGGAAAATCTGCCTCCTGCGTGAGTTTTGACATTTGAAAGGAGAAATCTCTTATGCTTAAGAAAAACATCAAGTATGTCGACTATGACGGCAACAACCGTGCTGAGGACTTTTACTTCAATCTGAACAAGGCTGAGATCGTCGAGCTGGAGCTGGGCACCACTGGTGGCTTGACCAAGACGCTGGAGAAGATTGTTCAGGAGAAGGACAACAAGCGTATCGTCGAGTATTTCAAGGCTATTATCCTGAAGGCTTACGGCGAAAAGTCTGCCGACGGCCGTCGTTTCATCAAGAGCCAGGAACTGCGCGACTCCTTTGAACAGACCGAGGCTTACGCTGAGCTGTTCATGGAGCTGTCCAGCAATGCGAAGGCCGCCGCGGAATTTATCTCCGGCATTGTGCCGAAGGAAGCTGCTGATGCCGCTAAGCAGGCTACTTTGACGGTAGTGTAAGAATTAGGAGGCAAGAGAATGCTTGAGATCACTATCCCTAAACAGGAATATTTCGATGAAAGCTGCGGTGAATTTGTCTATATTCCCGAACAGCATCTGACGCTCGAGCATTCACTTGTCTCCCTCTCTAAGTGGGAATCGAAATGGCATAAACCTTTTCTTCAAGAGAAATCGAAAACCATCGAAGAATCGCTCGATTATATACGGTGCATGACTATAAACAAGAATGTGAACCCTCTGGCATACAGAGGCATTACACCGGCCTTGTTTAAACAAATCAACGATTACATTGATGCGCCTATGACCGCGACCTGGTTTTCAAAAGAGCAATCCAAAGGCAGTAAAAGTGAGGTCGTTACTTCCGAGCTGATTTACTACTGGATGATTGCTTTGCAGATTCCGGTTGAGTTTGAGAAATGGCACCTGAATCGCCTGATCACTCTTATCAAGGTTTGCAACATTAAGAATGCTCCGCCTAAAAAGATGAGCAGGCGTGAAATTATGGAACGAAACCGCAGACTCAACTCTGCGCGTAAAAAGAAACCATAAGATTCCAATTTAGAAGGGGAGATAAGACATGAGACTTGGAATTGCTAACGGTAGGGTCCGTGTTCGTTATGGGTATGCCTGCTATGGCTACACACGGGGTAACGGAACGGTTTGGCATGGTGGTATCGACCTGGAGCTTCTGGACGGTACCACTTTTTACATGCCCACCTATAAAGGCAAAAAGATTCGCGGCAAGGTTATTACCGCCCGCATTGTGACCGACCATTCCAACAGGACATGGGAGTGGGGATATTACATTTGCGTGCGTCTTGATGCCAACCAGACACCCGATGCCGTAAATTATCTGTATTTCTGCCATTGCAGTAAGTTGCTGGCAAAAGTTGGCGATGTTGTTGAATCCGGAGATGCGTTGGGCATCATGGGCAATACCGGAAATGCAGCACTTGCAGACCCTCCGTATGCACATGTTCACTTTGAGGTTCGCGCCACTTCTACAGGGAAGGGGCTTGACCCTACAGCTTATTCCGGCACGGAGAACAAGGTTGGCACTTACGGTGAAGCATCAACTCCGGTTGCAGAAAGTACGAAGCTTATCGATGTTTCCAAATACCAAGGTCAAATCAATTGGGCTCTTGTGCCGTATAAGGCCTTCATCCGAATTGGCTACCGTGGCTATCTGGATGCCGGTAATTTGGCGGTAGACCCGTATTTCGAGGCCAATATTATCGGCGCACTGGACAACGACAAGCTTGCCGGATTCTACTTCTTTACACAGGCGAAAAACACCACCGAGGCGAGGGAAGAAGCTGAGTTTGCCTGCAATCTGTTGGCTGGTCGAGGAAAAGGGCTTCCGCTGTTCTATGATTCTGAGTGGGGAACGAAGGAGCATACCGGACGCGCCGACGGTGTTTCCAAGAATGTAAAAACTGAATGCGCGAAAGTGTTTTGCGAGAAGGTGCGAGCCTGCGGATATTTGCCGGGTATTTATACCTTCACGAACTTTGCGCTCGATTACATCGATTACACCAGGCTTGTGAATTCCGGCTATATCGGTTGGCTTTCAGATATGAGGGCAGCGTTCAACACGACCCTTCCTCGCCATATTCACCAGTATGGAAAAGCTCCGGTTACAGGCATTACTACCGGTGGTGACGTGGACATGAACAATCTTATCAAGGATTGGAACGGTTCTGCCGCAGACCAGATGCCAACGAAGATTATGCAAAAAATTGAGATCGGTCCTGTAAGTAACGGAGATGCTATGGCTATCTATAACCTTGCCAAGTCGCTTGGACTCGTAGAGCAGGGGCTCTACGGCGCCAGCTATGTGTGAGGTAATTCAAAATGGCCGGAATTGTATTTAAACATAAGGGTAATCTGAAGAAAACTACAAAGTTCCTTGAGCGAACCCTTAAAGGCGATTATCTGAAGAATCTTGATAAGTTCGGCAGGGAAGGTGTTGCGGCCCTTGCCCTCGCCACGCCTGTTGATACCGGTAAGACTGCCGAAAGTTGGGATTACCGTATCGAAAAAACTACAGACGGTACCAAGATTGTTTGGACAAACTCGAATGTCAACAAAGGGGTAAATATTGCCATCATACTGCAATACGGTCATGGTACGGGAAACGGCGGATATGTGCAGGGGAGAGATTACATCAATCCTGCCATCCGTCCTATTTTTGACCGAATTGCAGACGATGCGTGGAAGGAGGTAACGAAAGAATGAGTTCGTCTATTGACCAGCGCATCGTAGAGATGCAATTCGACAATAAAGAGTTCGAGAGCGGAATCCAGACCAGTCTAAAGAGCATCAAGAAGCTTGAGAATAACTTACAGCTTAAAGATAGTGCAAAGGGTTTTGAGAATCTCGGCAAAGCTGCAAACAATGTAAGCTTCGATGGACTTACGACTGGCGTTATGGCTGTTCAGCAGAAGTTTTCGGCAATGGAAATCGTTGCAATTACTGCTTTACAGAACATTGTAAACCGTGCGATGGCCGCCGGCGAAAGCTTGGTGAAATCGCTGTCTCTGGACCAGATTTCGGCAGGCTTCGAGAAGTTTTCGTCTAAGACTACATCTGTGGCCACTCTTGTGGCACAGGGTTACAACATCGATGAAGTCAGCGCTCAGCTTGATCGACTGAATACCTTTACCGACGAAACCAGTTACAATTTCACCGATATGGTTGCGAACATTGCAAAGTTTACGGCCACCGGTAAGAGTCTGAACGAGTCGGTTACGGCCATGGAAGGTATCGCCAACTGGGCGGCCATGTCCGGCCAGAATGCTCAGACGGCAAGTAGCGCCATGTATCAGCTTGCTCAGGCAATGGGTGCCGGTGTTATGCGTCTGGAGGATTACAAGTCTATCCAGAATGCGTCCATGGATACCGATGAGTTCCGACGCAAGTGTATTGACGCTGCCATTTCGCTGGGCACGCTAAAAGATAACGGCAACGATACCTATTCGGTTGTTTCTAAGGGTGCCAAAGCGACTGCATTCAATGTTTCACAGTTTACGACCCAGTTGACGGATGGCGCTTGGCTTACTTCCGATGTCATGATGACAGTTTTCAACGATTATTCGAAGGCTGTTACTGAGATTGTTGATGCTTCTAACGAAAAGAGCATGACTGTCTCCCAGATTATCGAAGAAATTCATTCAAAATCCGAAAAAGAAGGCATTTCTTTAAACGATTCGATCAAAGGACTTGGATACAGTTTCGATGAATTTTCGCTGAAGGCTTTTGAGGCTGCACAGAAAGCACGAACCTTCAATGACGCCATCGATTCTGTCAAGGATGCGGTCAGCACCGGCTGGATGCAGACCTTTGAAATCATCTTCGGCAACGCAAATGAGGCTACTGAGCTTTGGACTGACTTTGCCAACGATTTGTATGAGATTTTCGCCGAAGGCGGAAACGCACGAAACGAGTATCTTAAACAGGTGCTGGGCGACTCCAAGACCTTCACACAGGAACAGTGGGATATTGTAGACCAGAACAATAGTGCCAATAGTGCGTTGCAGAAGGCACTTATGGAGACTGCCAAGGAACACGGTATTGCCATAGATGATATGGTCAATAGCCAGACTTCTTTTCGGGAATCTCTGAAGCAGGGTTGGCTTACTACTGATATTTTCACCGAAACCCTGAAGAAGTTCACGAGCGAGACCACAGCCAGCACTACTGATTTGACAGAAAAGCTTACCGAATACAAGAAAATTGCTTCTGAAGTAATTCGTGGCGATTTTGGAAACGGAGCTGCCCGTAAGAAGGCACTGGCTGATGCTGGACATGACTATGCTACTATACAGGGCATTGTCAATAAGATGCTTGCCGGTACTGAGATTGCCGTCAGCGACCTCGGCGAAGAACAGCTTAAGGCAATTGGTTATACTGATGAGCAGGTGATTTGCTTACAGAAATTGGCTAAGCAGGCCGAGGAAACCGGCACACCTATCAATGAATTGCTGGAGAGTATGAATCGACCAACTGGCCGAGAATTGGTCATCGATACTATGCGAAATGCGTTGCATGGTTTGATGACGGTTATCACGACTGTGAAGACTGCATGGTCGGAGGTCTTTCCTGCTAAATCTGCTGAAGAGATGTATTCCATCATTTCGGCTATCAACGCATTCTCACAGAAACTCAATGTTTCGGACGAGTCCGCGGATAAGCTTCGGCGGACTTTGAAAGGACTTTTCTCAATCATTGGCATTGTGACGGATGCTGTGTCTGCATTGGTACGCAGAGCATTCAAAATCCTTGATGCTGTTCTCGGAGATGTACATTTTAGTGTTCTGGATTACACGGCAAGCATTGGTGACAACATCGTTAAGCTTCGTGAATGGCTGAAATCTAACGAGACGCTGAATAAAGCCATTGACACATGTGTCGATTACATTGCTGACGGCATCGTAAAGTTGAAGGACTGGGTCAAGAATAACAAAACCCTGAATGATATTCTTGCCAAGTTCAACACTGTTGTGGGTGACAGCACGTCCAAAATCAAGAATTGGGTTGTAGAGCACAAGCTTGTTTCAACGGTTCTTGATAAGGTAAGCGCTGGGTTCTCCAAGTTGATTGGCTGGATTACGAAGGCCAAGGACAAGTTTGTCACGTGGTTTGCGGCATTTGAAAGCCTGCCAATTATCCAGAAGGCTATTTCCGCGTTTGGCAATATTGTTGAGAAGGTTCTGAACTCAGCAAAGCAATTGCTCGAGGATATTAAGCCCTATATTACCGATTTCTTTGATAAATTCAAGGATTTGGATGGCATCAGCTTTGAGGACCTGAAAGGTCTGTGGGAATCACTCAAGACCGATGCGGGTGGCGCCTTGCAAGTTGTCATTGACAAATTCTCCGGCATCAACAATGCAATCGATACCTTTAAGCAGAATGTTTCGGATTTGGCGTCTATTACCTCCGAGAAGTTTAGCGGCTTGAAGAACCTGATTGCAGCGTTTCAGCAGTTTACCACAAAAGGTGCCAAGAATGTTGCAATCGACAAAATCATTGCGGCGGGTGTCGGTATAGGCGTTATTGCGTCGCTGAAGAAGCTCTCCGATGTTCTGAGTGCAACCAAAAAGATGGGCGCCAACATCGGCGATTCGTTTGTTGGGGTGCTCGGCGCAGTAAAGAATGTTCTTACGGCTTATCAGAAGGACATTGAGGCAAATTCCATCATCAAGATTGCGGTTGCTATCGGTATACTTGCCGGGGCGTTGTGGGCGGTATCTACGATTCCAACCGAAAGGCTGATTCCTGCGGCGTTTGCCATCGGTGTTCTTGGCAGTGCCATGATGGGCTTTGCAAGTCTCATCACCTACTTAAAGGGAAAACTCCCTTCCGGAGGAGATAACCCACTTACCTCTTTGAGTAAGTCTTTGAAGAGTTTCTCGATTGGTTTCAACGCTGTAGCTCTTACCACTGCAATTCTTATTGTAGTGAAAGCGCTTAAAGAATTAGAGGGTATCGAGACCGAAGGCCTAGGCAAACGAGTAGCTGCTTTGGTCGGAATCTTTGCGGCTTTAGCATTGGTCGGAATCGTCATGAGTAAACTTGGAGGCAACAAGTTCGGCTCGGCGGTATACCTTCTCGCCATGGCATTCTCGCTGAAAACGGTTATCAAGGCCTTGAACGACCTCGAAGATTATCCCTTGGATGATATTTGGTCCTCGCTTGGTAAAATGAGCCTGATTCTTGGAGCACTTGCACTCGTTTGTCGAGCGGCATCTGGAGCAAAGTTCAGCTCGGCGGCTTCATTGATTGCCGCGGCGTTTAGCATCAAAATGATGCTGAATGTACTGGCCGAGATTGCCAAGATGCCTATGGAGGATATTCTTAAGGGAATCTCTGCTCTTGTGCCAATAATGGCGATGATGGCGCTCGTAAACATCACAACTGTAGCGGCTGGAAAAGGTGGAGACGGAGGCAAGTCAATTCTCTTGATGGCAGCCGGACTGTATGTGATGGTCGAGGTTATCAAGAATCTTGCTTCTGTAAGTGCAGAAGAACTTGCCAAGGGCATCGCGTTCTTGACGGCAATGTCTGTTATTCTGACCCTTTATTCTGCGGCATCGCTTGTGGCGTCGGCAAATACTAACATTGCCAAGCAGTCTGCTGGATTCTTGGGAATGGCGGCAGGAATAGCCGTCCTTGTTGGGGCTATTTGGGCAATTAACCAAATTGGTGTTGATCAATGTTGGCAGGCTATGGGAGTCATTACTGCAATTGCCGTTATATTTAGCGGCTTGATGGCGGTGTCGAAACTGGCCACAGGAAGTGAGAAAACAATAATTGCTTTGACTGCTTGCGTTGCAGCCTTAACAATTATGGTCGTTGCTATTTCTGGAATTCCAGCTGAAGATTTGACCCCCGCGATTATTGCAATAGATTCCATCATGGTATGTCTCTCTCTGATGATGGCTGCATCCAATTTGGCTGGAAACTCGCTTGGAACGATTGCCATGCTCACGCTTGCTGTAGCGGCGATTGGAGCGCTGCTCTGGCAATTGTCAACCATTCCGAATCCTGAGTCGTTACTTCCGATTGCCGAATCACTATCCATGGTTCTTATCGCAATTACTGCGGCAATGGCAATTCTTTCGAAGGTTCCTGTCAATGGTATAGGACAAGGTGGCGTGGCAATTATTGCTGGCATTGGCGTTATTGTTGCTATTATGGAAGCTTTGGGCGCCTTGATGCAGTTTGACTTGTTCTCTTCTAACATAGATCGCGCCATTGACGCGCTAGGAAAGATTGGGACTGGAATCGGCGAGTTTATTGGCGGTATCATCGGCGGTGTTCTAGGAGGAATTTCCAATGGTCTTCCGACAATTGGAAAGAATATTGCATCGTTTATTACCAATCTACTCCCTGCGATAATTATGTTGAACACAGTAAAACAAGGGTCGGTCGATGGAGCCATTCGACTGGCCGAGGCTGTGATTGCTATTACTGCTGGGAATTTTGTGTCTGGGATACTTAGTTTTTTAAGCGGTGGCATAAATTATGAGAAACTGAAGACCCAATTCACAGGTCTTGGCGAAGCGGTCTCTGCGTTTGCTGACACTACAAAAAATGTAAAGGCGTATCAAGTTAAAAATAGTGCTGATGCGGTTAAAATCCTTATCGAAACGCTTGATGGAATTAGCTCGTCCGGCGGTGCATGGCAAGCTTTTGCCGGAGAAAAAGACTTTGGCAAATTCACAACGAATCTCGTGGCCTTTGGAACTGCATTGGCCGGTTATGCAACTGCAATTTCCGATATTGACCCGGATGTCGTTACAAGGAGTGCAGCTGCTGCGCAGACTCTGGTTGACTTGGAAAACAGTGTACCGCCTACAGGTGGTAAATTACAAACTTTCCTTGGAGCTCCTAGCCTTAGCGAGTTTGGTGTTCGGTTGCAAAACTTCGGAAGCAGCTTGGTGGGATATTCCAAAGCTATCACTGGTGCGGATGGCAACGGAGGTGTTGATAGTAAAGCGATTCAAGCAACTGAAGCTGCTTGCAAAATGCTGGTGGCTCTTGAAACATCGTTGCCCCCGTCGAATGGTAAGTTGCAAGAGTTTCTTGGTCAGCCGGATTTAGGAACATTTGGTCAGCATCTTACTGCCTTTGCCGCAGGGATGAAGAACTATTCGAATGCCTTAACGGAAAATGGCGGAATCAACACGAGCGCAATCACCGATAGCGAAGCTGCTTGCACGATGCTTGTTGATATTGCTACAGCGGTTAATCAGCTCAAAGGCGATGGCGGCTGGGCGTTGTTTGCGTCCAATGCCGAAACCCTTGGCGAATTTGGAGAAGATATCGGTGTACTTGGCGAAAACCTAAAGACATTTGCTGACAATATCGATGGTGTCAACTTTGATGGCATGGCCAAGGCTGTTGACAATCTGGACCGTCTGGTTGGGATTCTCCAGAAGCTTAATGCCGAGGATGTGAACACCGGTGCTTTGACGAATCTCGGCTATGCGCTGAACTCTTTCGACCCGAAGTCTACTTTCTTTGATTTGTTCGCAGATGCTTTCGACCAGATGGAAGAAGCGGGCACCACATTCGTTCAGAAGCTGATAGACGGTATTGTGGCAAAGGCACCTGACCTTACTACAAGTATTACCGAAATCACGACAAAGTTTATTACGGATGCGGCAACGACCATTCAGAAGAACCAGACTGTGGTGACAATCGAAGTGGACAACCTGATGCGGGCCATCGAGACCTCGATTACCGGTCATGAGCCTACCATCACTGAAGCATTCAACGGTTTGCTGAATTCCATCATCAACAAGGTCAAGGAGCGCAACGGCGACTTTACGGCTGCCGGTATGAGCGACTCTCAGGGCTTTGCCGACGGAATTCAAAATAACACTGCTCCGGCTATCGCAGTCGACAATATGTCCACTTTCGCAATCCAAACCATCAATGCGAAGAACTCTTTGTTTAACGCATCCGGTAATCTATCGGCGACTGCTCTGGCGTCCGGCTTTGCAGCTAATACCGCCCCCGTTACTTCTGTACAGACCACTATGGGCAACGCGCTCCTTGCCGTAGGGCAGAGAGATGGTGAGTTCATGGCGTCTGGTGAAAACTCTGCTTCCATGGTAAGCAGAGGTATCGAACATCGTCAGCCTGCGGTATCTACCAGTGCTGCAAATGTTGCTCAGGCAGGCATTGATGCTATCAATGCGAAAACCCCTGAGTATGAACAGGTCGGTGTGTACGGCATGGAAGGATTCCTTAGAGGTATGAAATCCATGATGGGCAATATTGTCAAGGCTGCTGGTGAGATTGCCGGGAAGGCACTTGAGGCTGCTAAGAACGCTCTTGGTGTGGCATCACCTTCCAAGAAATTCAGGCAAATCGGTGTTTATGTTGGTGAAGGCTTCATCAACGGTATGAACCAGATGCTGTCCAAGGTTGCATCGACTGGTGCTGACCTTGGTGCGGAGGCTATGTCTTCTACCGAGATGGCGCTGCATGGCTTTGCAGACCTGCTTGAAAACGGCATTGACACCGAGCCCACCATTCGTCCGGTCATTGATTTGTCGGATGTTGAAGCCGGGCTTTACACGCTCAACGGTCTTATGTCTGACCGTCGCACGTTGGCATTGGCCGGTTCTGTCCGTAATGTCAACAGTGCTGCTCGTCAGATGAGTGCTCCTGTTTCCACGAATGACAACAGCTCGGCAAATCAAAATAAGCCTGCACCTGTTGTTCAGGAGTTCAACCAGTACAACTATTCGCCTAAGGCACTGTCCCGCCGCGAAATCTACCGCGATACCAAGAATCTGTTTGCTATCATGAAGAGAGGAGGCAAAGCCTGATGATTCAGTCCCTGACAGTAACAAATTATCTTGGCGAAAGCCTCACCGTCCCAATGAAGAATTCCGAATCAACTGGGTTCATCCTTCATGACATGACCGGTCTTGGTCCGCCAACGGCGAGCGTCAACACTTCAAAAGTGGCGACTAAGGATGGCTCGAAATACAACTCTGCACGAGCGGAAGAGCGTAACATCGTACTTCCTATGTATTTCACACCCATTCCCACAATTGAGGATGCACGCCATCGTTCCTACAAGTATTTCCCGCTTAAGAAGCCCGTTATTCTTGCGTTCAAGACCGATAACCGTGAATGTCAAATTGTCGGCTATGTCGAGACTAACGAGCCTGATATTTGTTCTGACCGAGAGGGATGTCAGGTGTCTATCATCTGCCCCAATCCGTATTTCAGTTCCATTTACGATACCGTCACTTCCTTCAGCGGCGTTGAAGCGGCCTTTGAGTTTCCGTTCTCCAATGAGGATACTCTGGACACTACCAACCTGCTTATCGATAGTGACGGTAATCCTATTCTTGACAGTTATGACCGGATGATTGCATTTGGTGCTTTGGCTGCCGGGAACCCGCACATTGAATTTGGCAAAATCGTTGTCAAAGCTGAAAACATTGTGCGGTATGTGGGTGATGCGGAAAGTGGTGTGCAGATACGAATCGCAGCATCCGCCACGGTCAAGAACATCACCATTTACAACGTAGATACCAGAGGAACCATGCACATCTACCACGATAAGCTTGTGGCGTTGACAGGTTCCGGCATTGTAAAGGGTGACGAGATCATCATTACAACCGACAAGGGGGCGCGGTCTGTGTCCCTGCTCCGAAATGGTAAATCCACAAACATCCTGAACGCTATCGACCCCCGAAACGACGAATGGTTCAGCCTTACCAAAGGCGATAACATTTTCGCCTACACGGCGGACGAGGGTTCTGATTATCTGATGTTTGTGGTTGACCACACTACACTCTACGAGGGTATCTAAGATGAACGCTTTGATTATGGACACCAATTTCGAGGTCGTCTGCGTTCTTGACGATTACGAGTCCTTTATCTGGTCTGACCGTTACAATGCTTACGGCGACATGGAAATCTACGCTCCGGTCGAGGCGGTGTTCTATCAATTCATCAAAGACGGCTACTATGTCTGGTGCAGTGAATCGGAGCACCTTATGATCGTTGATGAAATCGAAATCGACACTGATGTTGAGTCCGGCAACCATCTCACGGTGAAAGGCCGCTCGCTTGAGTCGATTCTCGAACGGCGCATCATTTGGGAGCAGACTGTCCTTGACGGAAACTTTCAAAATGGTATCAAAAAGTTACTCACAGATAGCATTATCTCTCCTGCGATTGCTGCCCGTAAAATCCCGAACTTCATCTTCAAAGAAAGTACCGACGAACGCATTACCACTTTGAATGTTCAGGCACAGTTTACAGGCGACAATCTGTATGACTCGATAAAGGCTCTGTGTGAAACCAACAATGTCGGATTCAAGGTTACACTGAACGACAGCTTCCAATTCGTATTCGAGCTTTACATCGGCACCGACCGGTCTTACGAACAGACCACGGTGCCGTATGTTATATTTTCGTCCGGGTTCGACAACATCATCAACTCCAACTACTACGAATCGAAGAAGGACATGAAAAATGTCGCTTTGGTCGGTGGGGAAGGCGAGGGGTCGGAGCGCCGCTACACTACGGTGAATGGCAATGGAGGAGACGATACAACCTCCGGCCTTGACCGGCGAGAGCTTTTTGTGGATGCCCGTGATATTTCATCCAAGGTCGATGACAAGACCCTGACCGATGAGGAATACACGGCGCAGCTCAAGGAGAGAGGCGCAGATAAGTTGTCGGAGGTCACCTCTGTTGCAAACTTCGATGGCGAGGTTGATGCCACACAGCTTTATGTGTATGGCCGAGACTTCTTTATCGGGGATATTGTCGAGGTTGCCAACGAATACGGAAAAGAGGGCCGCTCCCGTGTGTCTGAGGTCATGTATACCGATGACACAAGCGGTATCAGCATTGTTCCGACATTTACAACAGTTTAACAGAAAGGAGTGATTGAGCATGGCACTTACTTATGGGTTCTACAACTCGAAGAACGGCGATAGGAAATACGATGCAGTGACAATGTCCCGTATGTTCGACGGTATCATTCGTGATGGCGTTATCAGTGCTTACGGCAAGACCTTTGCAGTGACCGTAAACTCCGGAAACAAAATCAATGTCGATACCGGACGCGCATGGTTCGACCATACATGGACCCTGAACGATTCCATCATGGTTCTGGACTGCGGCACGGCTGAGGTTCTTCAGGACCGCTATGACGCTGTCATTCTTGAGGTCAATGAAGATACAACCGCACGCTGTAACAGCATCCAAATCATCCATGGTTCGCCTTCGACTTCCCCTGTGAAGCCAACCCTTACGAAGACCGAGCATGTGCATCAGTATCCTCTCGCTTATATTCTGCGTAAAGCCGGAAGCACTGCCATCTCCCAGCAGTACATTGAGAATGCGGTCGGCACTTCGGCCTGCCCTCTGGCAACAGGGGTCCTGACCCAGATGTCCACCGACCAAATCGTTGCCCAGTGGGGAGCAGAATTCAGCGAGTGGTTCAACGATCAGCGAGAGACCCTTACCACGGATGTCGCCGGTAAGCTGAATGCCCGCATTGACAAGCTCAAGACTTACAGCTTTACCCTGAAGGCCAACGGTTGGTCGAGTACCGCACCCTACAGCCAGACTGTCATGGTCAGCAATGTCACCGCCGATACGAATATGGGTCCGATGTACTTTGAGCCTACCGGAACACAGAGCAAAGACGAAGCGCTTCAAAATGCGTTGGAGCTGCTGTCTTACGGTGAGACCGGAAATGGGTTTGTGAAAATCTACTGTTACGACGCAAAACCGACCATCGACATCACAGTCCTTGCAGACGGGAGGATTTGAGTATGGGTAAGATTTCAAAGGCCATCAGTGCCGGTTTGTCCATGTTCAAGCTCCGTAAGGCCACGGCTGATGCTTCTCAGGTTCTTGAGGGCAGTACCTTTTACTCGGGTAATAAAGAACTGAAAAAAGGAATCATGCCGAATCAAAAGTCCTACAGTAAGGTTTTGAAACCTGGTGAGATTATTCAGTTGCCGGAGGGTTATTACAACGGCAACAGAATAATGGCCAATTCTCGAAATATCGGCACCGTCACATTTAGCCTTCCTCAAAAAAACACTAGCTACGAAAATGTGACGCTTACGACAGATGTCGGCCATACGATTCTCGGTATGGCAACCGGAAGAGTGATAAACTATAGATCGTGTATTTGGAAAGAGGAAACCAGCAGCATTGAATGGTACAACAATATGCTGGTGGACCTTTCTTATAGTGGAAGCACCGTCAAAATTGTCGTTACTATACGAAATTGGTCCACTACAGTGGTAACCGATCTCACATTCAGTTACATGTATTAAAAGGAGGAACTTCAAAATGCCTAAAATTGTAGATTATCCTGAAACCGACCGTGTTGCGAAAAATGATGTTTTTCTGCTGGACGGCGCGCAGGGCACCAGAAAAGCGCTTGCCTCTTGGGCAGCTGTTGAGCTGGCTGGTCTTATCTCTCCCATCAACCACTGCAACGTGTTCCGGGGTAAGAACCTCGGCGGTGGCGTAAGCTCTGCCCAGAAGGCTGCCATCAAGGATGGCTCTTTCGACAACCTGTACATCGGCGACTATTGGGTCATCGATGGTGTGACTTGGCGTATCGCAGACATGGACTACTTCCTGCGCTGCGGTGATACCGATTTTACCAGTCATCATCTGGTCATCGTGCCCGACACCCAGCTCTATACCGGCAAGATGAACGAGACTCATACGACTGAGGGCGGCTATGTCGGCTCTCTGATGTACAAAAGCGGTCTCGATCAGGCCAAGACTGCCATCGCTGCGGCGTTTGGCAATCTCGTTACTACGCATCGTGATTACTTCTGCAATGCTGTATCCAATGGTCGTCCGAGTGGCGGCGCATGGTTCGATTCCACGGTTGAATTGATGAGCGAGCGTATGGTCTATGGCAATGCTGTGTTTGCCCCTGTTAGCGACGGTTCGACTGTTCCGGCTAACTACACGACCAGCAAGTCTCAGTTCGCACTGTTCCGTATGGCACCGCGCTACATCTCGAATCGTCAGTGGTATTGGCTCCGTGATGTCGTTTCTGCGACGTATTTTGCCCTTGTGAATAACAACGGCTTTGCGGACTGCAACCTTGCTGGCTATGTCCTTGGCGTGCGCCCGTACTTCGTAATCAGCGTAGCGTAATCGCGCCGCAATGGTGCGGCGCCGCTTGTGGAATCTTGAGATAAAAGGAGGATTTTCCCATGGAAGATCGTAAGTATACCCTTACCTTTGCCAGCGGCCTCGTTATCGAGGAGGCACGGCTGAACGGCAATAACTTTATCACCCGGATGGAGGTCAGCAAGGACACCTTTGCCGACATCTGCTCTCCCGTCATCATTGACAATGGCGAGGTCAAAGAGACCCACCCGTACATGGAGTGCGTGCAGGTCACGAAGAACGCCGACGAGTATTGGATTGTTCTGCGTGATATTACGGATTCCGAGCGCGCGGCGGTCAAACTGCGTTCGGATGTCGAGTATCTGGCCATGATGACCGGCGTCGAACTGTAAGGAGGAAATCAAAATGAAACATTCCCCGAAGTATGAAATGGTCAAAAAGTTCTATAAGGTCTACAAGGTCTGGTCCATCGACCGCGTGCGTGACGCCGTGGAGAAGGGCTGGATTACGGAGGACGAGTTCAAAGAGCTCACCGGTGAGGACTACTAAGCCATGAGCGTTTTGGCAAGCGATAGACCCGTATCCAAATTTGAGGCTGTCTACCATGCACATGTTATGCGTGATATGTTCAACCAATTGATTCTGCGGAATTTTGGAATCCGGGACGTTGGGCCTATCGCAAGAAGGAAATATATTCTTGGAAAGGATAACATAGAAAACCGTGACAAGTATGAGTGCCTGCTTGATGAGTACCGCGGTGCCATTGTGCGTTTTGCGGCCTCGGTAGTACAGGACGTTAGTGCTGCTAACGCTATTTATCCAAAAAACTTGAGCGAATACAACCAACGGCGCGCTTACCAAACCCATGCCTTAGCTGCCTGTCGGCAACTCACTGTAGAAATACAGAGTGTCGTCGATACTTTTGACGTGGACGTAAATGACTACGCCCAGTATTCCAATGCTATCAATCGAGAAATCGATTTGATAAAACGTTGGCGCAAAAGTGATAACCGATTTTGCAAGCGATTCCTGGGCAGCCCCTAACTGTGTCGTTTCTGCGACGAATTTTGCCAATGTGAATAACAACGGCAATGCGAACTACAACAATGCTGGCAATGTCAATGGCGTGCGCCCGGATTCCTTTCAGCTACTACTGATAAGGAAGGAGGGACTGTCCATTCCCTTGCAAGTGGGATAAATACTAAAGCCTGAAACAATTTACTACGGTAAGTATTGTTATAACGGTGAATAATTTGACGCATTGCGAATCTGTTATCACGGACGCCAACAACCTGTATTCGGGCTATCTGAAAGCGGTCAACACTTCAAAATGGAAGCCTTCGACTCAGCATTTCATGTTCGATTATCTCACCGAGTTGTTCTCTATACAGGACGACTTGAGGAATCGAACGCTGGTCAACGGCCCCACCCAGGAGTTTGAATTGCATGAGCGCGGAAAGATACGCCCGATTACTTCTTTGACTGTACGAGACCGTGTGATACGTCACACCTTATGCGATTGTGTCTTGATGCCGGAAATTCGTAAAAGAATCATTTACGATAACTGCTCATCGTTAAAGGACCGTGGAATCGGTCTACAGCGGAAACGCTTTGAAATTCACCTGCACAAATACTATGAGTCCTACGGCAATGACGGTTATATTCTGTTCGGAGATTTCAGTAAATTCTACGACAATATTATCCACGAAATTGCAAAAGAGGACCTGGCGGGGTTAGTGAATCACGACCCTTTTGTCGAATGGCTCCTTGACATTATATTCGCAGGGTTTGAAATTGATGTCTCCTATATGGACGACGCCGAGTTCAAATGCTGCATGGGAGCTGTCTTCAATAAACTGGCCTATCGGGAAGTTCCGAAAGAACTGCTGACGGGCGAGAGATTCATGCCTAAGTCCGTCAACATGGGCGACCAGATTTCGCAGGCGGTAGGCGTTTACTACCCGAACCGAATCGATAGCTATGTAAAGACGGTCTGCGGTGTAAAGTTCTACGGGCGCTACTGCGACGACTTCTATGTTATGTCTCCGTCCAAAGAGTATCTTGAGTTCCTATTGAAGGCTATAACGGCCATTGCGGAAGAACGAGGGATACACATGAACCGGAAGAAAACAAGAATTGTGAAAATCAGCAGCACATACAAGTATTTGCAGATGAAGTATTCCCTGACGAGAGACGGCAGAGTAATCAAACGCATCAACCCAAAGCGCGTAACAACTATGCGCAGAAAGCTCAAGAAACTTGCGGTTAAGGTTGAGCAGGGCAAAATGCCATACGAGAATGTAGAGAATATGTTCAAGGGTTGGATGGGCAATTACTACAAATGTCTGTCTCGTCAGCAGCGAGAGGGTATCGTTGAATTATATGAGACATTATTCCATAAGAAGGTCTATGTGAAAAACAAAAAGCTCATCATCGTGAGCGTATGATTCGGAGGTGAATCAAAATGGAACCATGGATTCAAACGCTTGTGACGGTAGTAGTCACTGTGCTGGCCTCCGGTGGGTTCTGGAGCTTCCTGCAATACAGGAGCGAACGTACCAATAACTGGAATAAGCTTACGCTCGGCCTGGCACATGACCGCATCGTATGTCTTTCGGACAAGTACGTAGCCCGAGGGTATATCACCCGTGACGAGTACGAGAACCTACATGATTATCTGTACCTGCCATATCATGCCTGTCACGGCAACGGGACGGGGGATAAGGCAATGAAACAAGTAGATGCACTTCCGATGCATGAATATCCTATTGATAAATAGGAAGGAGTAGTGTACAATGAGTAACAAGACATATGATATTCTGAAATGGGTGGCACAGTATCTGCTGCCCGCCCTGGCTACGCTGTATTTCGCAGTTGCCAAGATTTGGGGCCTGCCCTACGGTGAGGAAATCGTCGGCACCATTACGGCTGTCGATACTTTCCTTGGGGTTCTGCTGGGCATCAGTACGGCGAACTACAACAAGCAGAACGGCGCTGGTAAAAGCCAGTAAATGTAGGCTGTTCGTACTTTATTCCTACATTTTTGAAATTATTTGACGATGGTACGTTGTCACTTTGTTACAGTATATAATAAAACCAGCAGAACGTAAAGATGGGATGTGAAAAAATGGCAGACGAAAATCTCCACGCGAAACACCGCGCACGTATGCAGGAGCGCGTCGAGCGAGACGGACTGGACAGCCTGGCCGAACACGAGGCACTGGAATATCTGCTGTTTCTCTCCATCCCGCGGGCAGACACAAACGCGCTGGCGCACAGACTCATTCAGCACTTCGGCGATTTCTGCAAGGTGCTGGAGGCCGAGCCCGAGGAGCTGATGCAGGTCGAGGGCGTCGGCCCCAAAAGTGCGCGGCTGATTTCTACCGTCATGGCGTGCAGCCGCTATTATGAGCTGAAAAAGCGCAAGACCCGCCTGTCGCTGAACTCGGCAGAGACGGCCATCGCCTACGTAAAGCCGCTGTTCCGCGGTGTACAGAATGAGCAGCTCTACCTGATTTTATTGGACGACGCCTGCCGCCCTGTGCAGGACCTGCGCATTGCCGAGGGCGTTCCCAACCGCGTGGCCGTGGACACCCGCAAGCTGCTGCGCGCTGTGGCCCGCACCAACTCGACCTGCGGCATTCTGGCACACAATCATCCCACCGGGCTGGCCATTCCGTCCGAGGCGGACCGCCTGACGACCTACCATATTATGGAGGTCACCGGCCAGCTCGGCTTTACGATCATGGATCATATCATCATAGCGGGGGAGGATGGCTGTTCGATGCTGAACCGCGGCAGCCTGCCGGAATACCGCGTAAACAGCGGCGTGCTGCAGGCCGCCAGCCGCTGAACGCCGCCCATGCGCCTTGCCGTGTCCCGGCAGGGCGCATTTTTCTGTGGTTTGGGTACAAAATATCGGCAAACCTATTTACATTAAAAATTTGTCGTGCTATAATCATTATACAACTAATTGTTGTACACGAAAGGAACGACTATGGACGAAGTCTTTCACTTAAAGGCACCGTTTCAGCCCACCGGCGACCAGCCGCAGGCGATAGAAGCGCTGGTGCAGGGCATCCATGAGGGTGAAGACGCCCAGACGCTGCTGGGCGTCACCGGCTCCGGCAAGACGTTTACGATGGCGAACATCATCGCCCGGTGCAATCGCCCGACGCTGATTTTGGAGCCGAATAAAACGCTGGCCAGCCAGATCTGTACCGAGATGCGCGGCTTTTTCCCCGATGATGCGGTAGAATATTTCGTCTCCTACTACGACTATTACCAGCCCGAGGCTTATATCCCGTCCACAGACACCTATATTGAGAAGGACAGCGCCATCAACGACGAGATTGACCGTCTGCGCCACTCGGCCACGGCGGCGTTGTCAGAGCGGCGCAACGTCATCATTGTGGCGTCGGTGTCCTGTATCTACTCGCTGGGCGACCCCATCGACTACCGCAGCATGGTCATCAGCCTGCGCCCCGGTATGCAGATGGAGCGCGACGAGCTTTGCAGCCGCCTGGTCAAGCTGCAATATGAGCGCAACGACATGAACTTCATCCGCAACAAGTTCCGCGTAAAAGGGGACACGGTGGACATCCACCTGGCCTACAACGACGAATTTGCGATTCGGGTCGAGTTCTTCGGCGACGAGATTGACCGCATTGTGGAGTTTGACCCTCTGACCGGCGAGCACAAGAACGTGGTGCGTCATGTTGCCATCTTCCCGGCCAGCCACTATATCGTCGGCCCCGAAAAGATGCAGGAGGGCCTGAAAAAGATTCAGGCCGAGATGGAGGAGCAGGTCAAAAAATTCACCGAGGAGGGCAAGCTCTTGGAGGCCCAGCGCATCCAGCAGCGCACCAACTACGACATGGAGATGCTGCAGGAGGTCGGCATGTGCAAGGGCATCGAGAACTACTCCGCTGTCCTGTCAGGCCGTGCGCCCGGCTCCACGCCCACAACGCTGCTGGATTATTTCCCGGATGATTTCCTGCTGATGGTCGACGAGAGCCACGTCATGCTGCCGCAGGTGCGCGGTATGTTCGGCGGCGACTACAGCCGCAAGAAAACGCTGGTCGAATACGGCTTCCGTCTGCCGTCGGCGTTTGACAACCGCCCGCTGAAATTTGAAGAATTTGAAGCCAAAATCCATCAGAAGATTTTTGTTTCTGCAACCCCCGGTGAATATGAACGCCAGCATTCCAGCCGCGTAGCGGAGCAGGTCATCCGCCCCACCGGCCTGCTGGACCCGCTTATCATGGTGCGCCCGGTGGAGGGCCAGATCGAGGACTTGCTTGGCGAGATCCGCACCCGCATTGACCGTGGCGAGCGCGCACTTGTCACAACGCTGACCGTCAAGATGGCCGAGGACCTGACGGATTATCTGGAGGAACACGGCGTCAAGACGAAGTATATGCACCACGAGGTCGACACGTTTGAGCGCATGGAGATCATCAAGGACCTGCGCGTCGGCGCAATTGATGTTATTGTTGGCATCAACCTGCTGCGCGAGGGTCTGGACCTGCCGGAGGTGTCGCTGATTGCGATTCTGGATGCCGATAAGGAAGGCTTTCTGCGCAGCGAGACAAGCCTGATTCAGACGATCGGCCGCGCGGCCCGCAACGCCAACGGCGTTGTGCTCATGTACGCAGATGAGGTCACGCCCAGCATGGAGCGCGCCATCATGGAGACCGAGCGCCGCCGCTCCATTCAGGACGCCTACAATAAAGAACACGGCATCACGCCCAAAACCATCGTCAAGGCCATCGGCGGCGGGCTCGAAATCAGCATGAGCGAGGAAAACAAGCGGATGCGCCAGCACCGCATGAGCCGCGCCGAGCGCCAGCAGACAATTGAACGCCTGACCAAGGAGATGAAGGAGGCCGCGCGGCTGCTGCAATTTGAGCTGGCCGCGCAGCTGCGCGACGAAATTCAGCGGCTGGAACGCGGAGAGGATCCCACCGCCGCCGACACCAGTGAACGCAAGGCCGCTGCCAAAACACGCAAGGGCAGGAGGAAATATAAAAATTGAGTACAACACCCGAAAAAAAGCCTGCAAAGCGCAGCTCCAAAATCAAAATCGACCCGAACAACCGCATTGTCATCAAGGGTGCGCGGGAGCATAACCTGAAAAACGTCGATTTGGAGCTGCCCAGAGATAAGCTGATCGTCATGACCGGCCTGTCCGGCTCCGGCAAGTCGAGCCTGGCGTTTGACACAATCTACGCCGATGGCCAGCGCCGCTATATGGAAAGTCTTTCCAGCTATGCCCGCCAGTTCTTGGGCCAGATGGAAAAGCCCGATGTAGACGAGATCACCGGCCTGTCCCCGGCCATCTCCATCGACCAGAAAACAACAAGCCACAACCCGCGTTCCACGGTGGGAACGGTAACGGAGATTTACGACTATCTGCGTCTGATGTACGCCCGCATCGGCGTGCCCCACTGCCCGATCTGCGGGCGGGAGATTACCCAGCAGACCGTGGACGAGATGGTCGACGAAGTCATGAAGCTGCCGGAGCGCACCCGCTTTCAGGTGCTGGCCCCCGTTGTGCGTGCCCGCAAGGGCACCCAGGCCAAGGAGCTGGATGCCGCCCGCCGAGCCGGTTTTGCCCGCGTGCGCGTCGACGGCAATATGTACGATCTGAGCGAGGAAATCAACCTCGAAAAGAACATCAAGCACACCGTTGAGATCGTCGTGGACCGTCTGGTCATCAACGACACGGTCCGCGGGCGTCTGGCCGATTCCATAGAAACCGCGCTGGCGCAGGCAAACGGGCTTGTCGTCATCGACGTCATTGGCGGTGAACCGATGATGTTCAGCCAGAGCTACGCCTGCCCCGAGCACGGCATCTCCGTCGAGGAGCTGACCCCGAGGATGTTCAGCTTCAACAATCCCTTCGGTGCCTGCGAAAAGTGTACGGGTCTCGGCACCTTCATGAAGGTAGACCCGGCGCGTGTCATCCCCGACAAGCGCAAGTCCATCCGGGAAAGTGCCATCAAGGCCAGCGGCTGGTATTACGCCGAGGGCTCCATCTCCGAAATGACCTATAAGGCGCTTGGCAAGCGCTACGGCTTTACACTCGATACCCCCGTTAAGGACTTCAGCAAGGAGGCCCTGCACGCCCTGCTGTACGGCACGGGTGACGAGCGTATTGAGATGCAGCGCGAGAGCATGTTTGGCTCCGGCACCTACTTTAACCAGTTCGAAGGCATCATCCCGAATCTGGAGCGCCGTTTCCGCGAGACGAGCAGCGAGTGGGTCAAGGAGGAAATTGCCCTTGTCATGTCCAGCGAGGAATGCCCCGCCTGCCATGGCCGCCGCTTAAAGCCGACAAGCCTGGCCGTGACGGTAGGCGGCATCAACATTGCCGATTTCTGTGACAAGAGCGTCAACGAGGAACTGGACTTTATCAACACGGCCAAGGTCAGCACCCGGGACGAGATGATCGGTGCGCCTATTTTTAAAGAGGTAAAAGAACGTCTGGGCTTTTTAAAGAGCGTCGGCCTTGGATATCTGACGCTCTCCCGCGGTGCGGCTTCGCTGTCCGGCGGCGAGAGCCAGCGCATCCGTCTGGCGACCCAGATCGGCAGTGCGCTGACCGGCGTGCTCTATGTGCTCGACGAGCCGAGCATCGGCCTGCACCAGCGTGACAACGATAAGCTGATTGCAACGATGAAGCGGCTGCGTGATCTTGGCAACACGCTGATCGTCGTTGAGCACGATGAGGACACGATGCGGCAGGCCGACTATATTGTCGATGTCGGCCCCGGTGCGGGCGTCCACGGCGGCGAGATCGTCGCCGCAGGCAGCGTCGCGGACATCTGCAAGGTCAAGCGCAGCATCACGGGCGCGTATCTGTCTGGCCGCAAATTCGTAGAGGTTCCCGAGACACGCCGCGAGGGAAACGGCAAGGCGCTGCGCGTCGTCAAGGCCCATGAGAACAATCTGCAGGACATTACCGTAGACTTCCCGCTCGGCAAGCTGATCTGCGTTACCGGCGTGTCCGGCTCCGGCAAGTCGACGCTTGTCAACGAAATTCTGTACAAAACGCTGGCTGCCGCCCTGAACGGTGCACGCAGCCGCCCCGGCCAGTGTGAGGAGGTCGAGGGCATGGAGTGGGTCGATAAGGTCATCGGCATCGACCAGTCGCCGATTGGCCGCACGCCGCGCTCCAACCCGGCCACCTACACAGGCGTGTTTGGCGACATCCGCACACTGTTTTCCAACACGCAGGATGCCAAAATGCGCGGCTACGGCCCCGGGCGGTTCAGCTTCAATGTCAAGGGCGGACGCTGCGAAGCCTGCGAAGGCGGCGGCATCCTGACGATTGAAATGCACTTCCTGCCGGATATTTACGTGCCTTGTGACGTCTGCAAGGGCAAGCGCTACAACCGTGAAACGCTCGAGGTCAAGTACAAGGACAAGACCATCTCCGACGTGCTGGACATGACGGTGGAGGAGGCCTGCGTATTTTTCGCCAACATTCCGAAGATCGCGCGCAAGCTGCAAACGCTGCAGGAGGTCGGCCTTGGCTACATCCAGCTGGGCCAGGCAGCCACGACGCTTTCGGGCGGTGAGGCGCAGCGCGTCAAGCTTGCCAATGAGTTGGCCCGCCGCGATACCGGGCAGACCGTCTATATCCTCGACGAGCCTACCACCGGCCTGCATGTGGCCGATGTCCACCGCCTGGTCAAGGTGCTGGATAAGCTCGTTGATGCGGGCAATACGGTCATCGTCATTGAGCACAATCTCGACGTCATCAAACGCGCCGACTATATCATCGACCTCGGCCCCGAGGGCGGCAGCGGCGGCGGCACCATCGTCGCCACCGGCACCCCGGAGGAGGTCGCGCAGAACCCGCACTCCTTCACGGGGCAGTATCTCCGGCCCGTGCTGGAGCGCGCCGCGGAGCTGCAATCACAGAAATAACACAAACGGCTCTCCTCCGGGAGGGCCGTTTGCTGTTGCAGCGTACCTTTCTGCCAGACATTGGGGTTTGCATCACAGGGCGCTTTGTGGTATAATATCCTCATATAGGCTTTAAGGAGGGCGGTACTGTGACCGTTTTGCGTTATACCGTGCCGCCGGAAAACGAGGGCTGCAAGCTGGGGCTGTTCCTGCGCCTGCAGGGTGTTACGGCAGGACTGATCAAGTCCGTCAAATATGACGGTGACGGCTTTTACGCCGACGATCAGCCCATCCGCACGAATGAGCCTGTACACGCCGGGCAGTGCATCCGCTTTGCGCTCCCGCCCGAGCAGGAGACGAGTGTGACCCCGCAGCTCGTGCCGTTTTCCATCGCCTATGAGGACGATTTTGCCGCGGTGCTCAACAAGCCCGCGGGCATTGCCGTGCACCCCACGCTGAACTACCCTGACGGCACACTGGCCAACGGCTGGCTGTACCACCTGCGGCAGCAGGGGGAGAGCGGCATCTTCCGCCCGGTAAACCGCATTGACAAAAACACAAGCGGCCTGGTGCTGTGCGCGAAAAACGCCTTTGCTGCACCGCTGCTGGCCGGGTCTGCCCACAAGTGCTACCTTGCGATTGTGCAGGGTACAATGCCGCTGGGGCCGGGCCGGGTCGAAGCGCCTATCGCGCGGCGCGGTGACTCCATCATTGGCCGCTGCGTGTGCGCGGACGGCAAGTACAGCCTGACCGAGTACGCGGTGTTGGCCGCGGGGCCGGGCCACAGTCTGCTGGCCTGCTGGCCGCGCACCGGGCGCACCCATCAGATTCGCGTACACATGTCCTATATCGGCCATCCGCTGGCGGGGGATACGCTGTACGGCGGGTCGGACATCCTTCTGCGCCGTCACGCACTGCACTGCGGCATCCTTGCGTTTGCGCACCCGCTGACAGGGGAGCCCCTCCGTGTGGAGTGTCCGCTGCCCGAGGATATGGCCGCCCTGGCCCGGCAGGAAAAACTGCTGACGGGCTGGCAGCTGCACAGTCTGCCCTGCGGTGCAGACCCCACGTAATTTTGCTTCACACGGAAAGGAGCTTCCGTATTTTGAATCCCATCCAAACTGATCCCAATCCGAAAAACGATAGCATCACCGAACCCCCGGAGATGACCCCTGTAACGCGCTTTTCTCACTCATCGCAGGAAAAAAAGCGCAGCGATAATCGCCGCAAGGCAGCCCGTTACATGCAGGATCTGCACCGCCGCAACACTGTCGGCGATATGCTGTACATGGTCGGCTTCTGGGTCGAGTATGTTTTTGTCTGCGTAGGCCGCAGAGTGGGGGCTGTTGTGCGCGGCATCGGTGATACCGTGCTGAATCTGCTGCTCATTGTCCTGCGCCCGATTCTGATCGGTATTATCACGCTGATTGAGGACCTGACCAGCCCGTTCGTGCGGATGGCCTCGGGCATCCGTCATATCCGCGCCATCCCCGATACCCTCGTGGAGAGCGAGGATGGCGATGTGCGCCGTGCCAAGAAAAAATACCTTGCCAGCGGCATCCGAAAATACTCCATCGTTGTCTGGAACGCCATCACTTACATACTTCCGGCAGTTGCCGCAGCGGGGCTTGTGGTCCTGGTGCGCAGCGGGCTGGGGCTGCGCTTTGTGCTGAATGTGCAGGTGAACGGCGAGAACGTCGGTTACGTGGAGAGCGAGCAGGTGTTTGAAAACGCCCGTGAGGACGTGCAGTCCCGTATCAACACGGCCAAGCGTATGCTGCAGGCCTCCGGCTCTGCGGTGGAGGACACAAGCTGGGATGTCTACCCGACCTACTCGCTTTCCATCGGCAACCAGACGATGACCGAGAGCGAGATCGCCAACGCCATCCTGCGCACGGCCAGTGATGAGATCATCAACGGCACGGCTGTCTACGTCGACGATCAGCTGCTCTACGTCACCACCGAGGGCGACCACCTGCGCAGCTATCTGGAAAACATCAAGGCACCGTTTGAAAATGCGATGGACAGCAGCGTCTACACGGCGTTTGCCCACAACATCCGCCTCGTGGACGGTGTTTATCTGCAGGAGTCTGTCAGCTCCTACGCGGACGTCATCAACGCCCTGACCGAGGGCGGCGGCATCCACACCTATACAGCCGTCGACGGCGACACCGTCGAGAGCGTCGTCAACGCTACCGGCGTTTCGTTTGACTCTTTGGCGCAGATGAACCCCGAACTGCTGACGCTCGATCAGGAGATTCCTGCGGGCACGGTCATCACCACCGGTGCGTCCTCGGCAGAGCTCATCAAGGTCAAGGTCGTCCGCCGCGACACAGAAACTGTCGCCATCCCGTTCGACACCCAGAACACCGAGTCCGACCAGTATGATTTCGGCAAGGTCGTGACCCTGCAGGAGGGTGCAGACGGCTCCGAAGAGATCACCTACGAGACAACGATGATCGACGGCGCGGTCACGGACCGTCAGGCTGTGGCCTACAATGTGCTGCAGGCCGCCACGCCGAAAATTACCGTGACCGGCACGAAACTGAAGAGCGGCATGGTTGCCAAGATAGGCTCCGGCTCCTTCATCTGGCCGGTGCCGGGCTACAAGTATGTCAGCCGCTGGGCAAGCCTTCCGGGCGGACACCGCGGCGCGGACATCTGCGCTGCCTACCACACGCCGATCATCGCCTCCGACTCCGGCACGGTCATTGCAGCGGGCTGGCATTACTCCTACGGCAACTACGTCGAGATCGACCATGGTAACGGCTACAAGACGCTGTACGGCCATATGTCCGAGATCGCGGTCAGCCAGGGGCAGGCTGTCACGCAGGGTCAGACCATCGGCTATGTCGGCTCTACCGGCAACTCCACCGGTAACCACTGCCACTTTGAGATGCTCCGTAACGGTGTTTTGTTCAGTGCTTACACCCTGTTCCCGGGTATGTGATTCTGTAAAAAGCTTTCACCTCCGGGCCTGCAACTTGTACGATTTTACAAATTTATTGCAAATATATAGAACAGGACTTTTCAACCATCGCAAAATGTTGTATAATCTAGGAAAGTGTGTACTATAGGTTTGCCCTGCAATGAGGGTCGGACAGACCGCCGCACAAAGGAGAGCTACACTTGGAGAAATATGTTATTCGCGGAGGGAAG
>ERZ772886.143-NODE-143-length-64557-cov-27.331261_pt1 | contig 64557 bp, 52 predicted proteins | sample MGYA00512128_ERZ772886 | MGnify/ENA primary metagenome ERZ772886 (study PRJEB29015, sample SAMEA2737698) | human gut metagenome | biome: human gut; feature: human-associated habitat; material: faeces | place: China | collected 2012 ... | reverse complement strand
AGAATTGCCGAACGCTTTGGCTTCAACCCCTATTTGGAAGATATAACCGGCTGCAGCCTGGATGGTAAAACCGATAAGAAAGCTTTAGTAGTTGCCGCCGCTTTGGAAAAATGGCAGCTCACTACACCAGAAGCTAAAAAGACTGTAGCACTTATCGGCGACCGCCGTGAAGATGTTCTTGCAGCTCACGCCAACGGTATCGCCTGCATCGGGGCAGGCTTCGGCTTCGGCAGCTACGAAGAGCTGTCGGAAGCAGGCGCTGATTACTATGTTTCTGATGTTCCGGCCTTAGCACGCTTCCTGCTGAGCAAAGCGTAAGAACAAATTTAACACTTACAGGTGATAGTATTATGCATATTTACGCAATAGGCGACCTGCATTTATCAGGCGAACCGGCAAGCAAGCCCATGGAGGTTTTCGGCGAGCATTGGCGCAACCATAAAGAAAAGGTTGCCGCTAATTGGCAAAACACAGTAACCGCACAGGACACAGTTATTGTCTGCGGTGATATTTCCTGGGCCATGACTTTGGAAGAAGCAGCACAGGATTTAGACTGGTTGGCGCAGCTTCCCGGACGCAAGCTGCTGCTGCGCGGCAACCATGATTACTGGTGGAGCAGCCTGAGCAAAATGCAGCAGCGTTACGGTGCTCTTTTTGAATTTCTGCAGAACGACTGCATTATGGTTGAGGATATCGCTGTCTGCGGCACCCGCGGCTGGCTGCTGCCCTCAGCCGAAAGCTTCAGTAACGCCGACAGAAAAATCTACAACCGTGAAGGTATCCGTTTGGAGCTTTCCCTGCAGCAGGCACATAAAATGCAGGCACAGCAGATAATTACGGCCTTTCACTATCCGCCGCTCTTTGCGCGCACGGAGCACACCTGCTTTACTAATCTGATGCTGCGGTACGGTGTGCAGCACTGTGTCTACGGCCACATTCACGGTGAAAACCACATTCCCGTTTTTGAAGGATTGCGCGAAGGAATCAACTACAAGCTGGTTTCCTGCGATACGCAAGGCTTTCAGCTTTACAAGGTAATATAACAGCGAAACTTCGCTTAGAAACAGACAGGCTCCCCTGAACGAATCGTTCAGGAGAGCTTTTTGTATACAAAAACAAGCCCTCGAATTTCTTCGAGAGCTTGCCATTTACGTTCATTTAATTATTTAGGATAGTTGCTGTTGGAGTTTTCTTTCAGCATAACGTCATGTGCGCCGCCTTCAACCAAGCTGGTTGCGGAAACCAGAGTCAGCTTAGCCTTCTCTTGCAGCTCGCGGATGTTCAGAGCACCGCAGTTGCACATGGTGGAACGAACCTTAGCCAAAGTCAGGTTTACGTTATCCTTCAGGCTGCCTGCGTACGGAACGTAGGAGTCAACGCCTTCTTCAAAGGACAGCTTAGCTGCGCCGCCCATGTCATAACGCTGCCAGTTACGTGCACGGCTGGAACCTTCGCCCCAGTATTCCTTCATGTAGGTACCGTTAATGTTAACCTTGTTGGTCGGGCTTTCGTCAAAACGAGCGAAGTAACGGCCAAGCATCATGAAGTCAGCGCCCATAGCCAGAGCCAGAGTCATGTGGTAATCATAAACGATACCGCCGTCGGAGCATACAGGAATGTATACGCCGGTTTCTTCAAAGTATTCGTCACGAGCCTTGCAAACATCAATCAAAGCAGTTGCCTGGCCACGGCCGATACCTTTTTGTTCACGGGTAATGCAGATAGAACCGCCGCCGATACCAACTTTAATAAAGTCAGCGCCAGCCTCAGCCAGGAAGCGGAAGCCTTCAGCGTCTACTACGTTGCCTGCACCAACCTTAACGCTGTCACCGTAGTGCTCACGGATCCAGTCCAGAGTGATTTTCTGCCATGCGCTGTAGCCTTCGGAAGAGTCAATGCAGAGCACGTCTACGCCTGCATCAATTAATGCGGGAACACGCTCAGCATAGTCGCGGGTGTTGATACCTGCGCCAACGATGTGGCGTTTTTTGCTGTCCAGCAGCTCTAACGGATATTCCTTATGAGTTGCATAGTCTTTACGGAATACCATGTACAGCATACGGCCGTCATCATCAACGATAGGCAGAGTGTTGAGTTTTTTCTCCCAGATGATATCGTTAGCCTGTTGCAGGGTGGTATCCTTCGGAGCATAAACCATTTTGTCAATTGGAGTCATGAAGTCACGAACCTTAGCATCCATAGACATACGGCTCGGACGATAGTCACGGCTGGTAACAATGCCTTCCAGCTTGCCGTTAGCGGTACCATCGCTGGTAACAGCAACAGTGGAGTGACCGGTGCGTTCCTTCAGTGCCAGGATGTCAGCCAAAGTGCTGTCCGGACGAATATTGGAGTCGCTGCTTACAAAGCCTGCGCGATAGCCTTTAACACGAGCAACCATAGCAGCTTCGTCCTCTACGGATTGAGAACCATAGATGAAAGAAACGCCACCCTCTTTGGAAAGAGCTACAGCCAGCTTTTCGCCGGAAACAGCCTGCATGATAGCAGAAACCATCGGGATGTTCATAGTAATTGCCGGCTCCTCGCCTTTTTTGAATTTAACCAACGGCGTACGCAGGTCTACATTGGCGGGGATACATTTTTCGGAGGAATAACCGGGAACTAACAGGTACTCACTAAATGTGTGAGCAGGTTCATCATAATAAAAAGCCATTCTTTCATCATCCTTTTCTTAATAATTTTTTTGTTTACCACAGCCAAAGCAACTGTTAATCATGTAACATAATTACTTGAAAAAATTGCCTTTCTGCGGTCCGAGTAGGTATTTTATCTATTTTACCTCTTTAAGGCTCTCCATGCAATATCTTTTCTGCAAAAAGCGCCATTAAAATTAATTTTTTCTACAGCAGTATATGCGCGGTCACGTGCAGCCTTGATATTTGCGTCTACAGCAGTTACACCAAGCACACGTCCGCCGTTGGTAAGAACCTTGGCGCCGTCAGCCTTGGTACCTGCGTGGAATACAACAACGTCTTTATCTGCAGCAGCGTCAGCCAGACCGGTAATTTCCATACCCTTAGCATAGCTTTCGGGATAACCGCCGGAAGCAATTACTACGCATACAGCAGCCTTGTCGTACCAGCCGAAGTCTACCTGATCAAGAGTACCGGTAGCGCAGGCCAACATAATTTCAGCCAGGTCGCCATCAAGCAGAGGCAACACTACCTGAGTTTCGGGGTCACCGAAGCGGCAGTTGAATTCTACAACCTTCACGCTGTCGCCCTTAATCATCAGGCCTGCATAGAGGCAGCCCTGATACGGCATTCCTTCTGCTGCCATGGCAGCTATAACGGGCTTCAGAATCAGCTCGGTTGCTTTTAAACGAAGCACGTCGGTCATAACCGGAGCGGGAGCATAGGTGCCCATACCGCCGGTATTAGGACCTTCGTCACCGTCAAATACGCGCTTGTGGTCCTGAGAAGCAATCATCGGCACAATGGTTTTGCCGTCGGTAAATGCCAGGAGAGAAGCCTCCTCGCCTTCCATGTATTCTTCCAGAACGAGGCGCGCGCCTGCGTTGCCGAATTTATGGTCAGCCATCATTTCGTCGATAGCGTCAAGTGCTTCCTGCTTAGTCATAGCAACAACAACACCCTTGCCTGCAGCAAGACCGTCAGCCTTAACTACGATAGGCGCGCCCTTTTCTTCAACGTAAGCCTTAGCGGTTTCAATATCCTCGAAAATTTTGAAGAAAGCGGTAGGAATATTGTATTTTGCCATCAGCTCTTTGGAAAATGCCTTGGAGCCTTCCAGCTGCGCTGCAGCTTTGGAAGGACCGAACACCGGCAAACCGCGGCGTTTGCAAACGTCCGCAAGACCTGCAACAAGCGGTGCTTCCGGACCTACAACGGTCAGGTCAATGCTCTTTTCCTCAGCGTAATCTGCTACGCCCTCCAGATTATCAACATCCAGAGCAATGCATTCACATTTAGGCAGCAGTGCCATGCCCGGGTTGCCGGGAGCAGCATAAATTTTTTCAACCTTAGGGCTTTGCGCCAGCTTCCACGCTAAAGCGTGTTCGCGGCCGCCGCCACCGATTAATAAAATATTCATGGTTATTTCTCCAGTTGCTTCTTCAGATATTCGCTGATCATTGCATCGTATTCAGCAGTATGAGTGAAGGCTTCCAGTGCCAGCTCCTTACGGGTGCGTGCATCAACGTCGCCTTCCTTAGCGAGCATTTCCATTAAGCCCTTGTAACGGCTCGGATAGGTTACGATAACAACGTCCTTGAAGTTTTTAGCGCTGGCACGTACCATTGCCGGACCGCCGATATCAATGTTTTCAATTGCCTCAGCCTCGGTTACGCCGGGTTTGGCAACAGTTTCGCGGAAGGGATAGAGGTTAACTACAACCAGGTCAATCGGGGTGATGTCATGCTCAGCCAAAGCCTTCATATGCTCCGGATTGCTGCGTACAGCCAGAATTGCGCCATGAATTTTCGGATTCAGAGTTTTTACACGGCCATCCATGATTTCCGGGAAGCCGGTTACATCACTTACATAGGTTACAGGAATGCCTGCTTCCTTAATAGCCTTCATGGTGCCACCGGTAGAAATAATTTCTACGCCGTTGTCACTAAGGAATTTTGCCAGCTCTACAATGCCAGTTTTATCACTAACGCTTAATAATGCTCTTTTAATTTTCATGCTTTAACCTTTACCTTTCTGCCTTCGATTGTCAGCTTTCCTTCTGCCCAAAGCTTTAAAGCCTCCGGCATTGCGATATGCTCCTGTACCAGAATACGGTCAGCCAGAGTATCCTCGGTGTCGTCATCCATAACAGGAACAACCTTCTGCAGGATAATCGGGCCGCTGTCAGTACCTGCATCGACAAAATGAACGGTGCAGCCGCTGAATTTTACACCATAGTCCACCGCCTGCTTCTGGCCGTGCAGACCGGGGAAGCTCGGGAGCAGCGCCGGATGAATGTTAATAATCTTATGCTGCCATTTATTTACGAAATCAGCGCTCAGAATACGCATGAAGCCTGCGAGAACTACCAGCTCACAGCCCTCTGCCTCCAGAGCAGCGTTGATTTTTGCTTCAAATTCTTCTTTGGAAGCGCAAGCCTTACGCTCTACGGCAACGGTTTTAATATCGGCCTTTTGCGCACGCTCCAAAGCAAAAGCATCAGGCTTATCGCTGATTACAACCGCGATTTCCAGCGGCAGATAGCCATCAGCGATACGGTCCATAATTGCCTGCAGGTTGCTGCCGCGACCGCTTACAAGTACGCCGATTTTATGCACCGAAAACGCCGCCTTTCATAATCGTTTCTTTATGGCCGGGAACAACCTTGCCCAGCTCATAGAAGGTTTCGCCCTCAGCCTTCAGGTGAGCGCGTACAGCGTCAGCCTCAGACGGGTCAACAACCAATACCATGCCTACGCCCATGTTGAAGGTGCGGTACATTTCAGCCCAAGGTACATTGCCCCATTCCTGCAGCTTTTTGAAGACAACAGGAACTTCCCAAGCCTCGGCATTTACCTCAGCATCGCAATCTTCGGGCAGAATGCGGGGAATATTATCATAGAAGCCGCCGCCGGTGATATGTACCATACCGTGCAAATCGAAGTTTTCAATCAGCGGCAGGCAGGTTTTCGGATACAGACGAGTCGGAGTCAGCAGCTTTTCGCCCAAAGTGCAGCCAAATTCCGGTACTTCGGTGTCCATGGTATAACCCATAGCCTCAAAGCAGATTTTACGTACGAGGGAGAAGCCGTTGGAATGCACTCCGCTGGAGGGCAGGCCCAAAAGCACGTCGCCGGCCTTAACCTTATCGCCGGTAATCATTTTGCTCTTCTCAACTACGCCAACACAGAAGCCTGCGATATCGTATTCGCCTTTGGAGTAGAAGCCGGCCATTTCGGCAGTTTCGCCGCCGATAAGAGCACAGCCGCTTTCCTTGCAGGCATTGGCAACACCCTTAACGATGTTGGCAACCTTTTGGGAATCAACCTTATCTACTGCAATGTAATCCAGGAAGAACAAGGGCTCTGCGCCTTGTACCAGGATATCGTTAACGCACATTGCTACAGCATCCTGACCGATAGTATCATGCTTATCAGCCATGAAAGCCAGCTTCAGCTTAGTGCCTACGCCGTCAGTACCGCTGACGAGCACAGGCTCCTTGTATTTGCCGCTGTTTAAAGCAAACAGGCCGCCAAAACCGCCCAGATCACCGATAACCTCAGGTCTGTAGGTAGCACGTACGCTGTCCTTCATTAATTCTACTGCTTTATTACCAGCATCAATATCTACACCGGCATCAGCATAAGTAAGTTGTTTCTTTTCCTCGCTCATGAGCCTTCCTCCTGTTATTCAATAATGCTTTCAGGTTCTGCTTTGATTACACTATCTGCGTTATCGGGATATTTAGCGCTGAAGCAGGCACAGCACAAACCTTCGGGGTCAATTTTATCAATAGCACGTTTCATGCCATCCAGAGAAATATAATGCAGACTGTCTGCCCCAATATAACGGCAGATTTCATTTTCCGTGCAACGTGCCGCAATCAGCTCCTTGCGCTCGGAGGTATCAATACCATAGTAGCAGCTGTCTGTTACCGGGGGAGAAGAAATGCATACATGCACCTCACGTGCGCCTGCCTCCTTCAGCAGTTTAACAATCTTGCCGCTGGTTGTACCGCGAACGATGGAGTCATCGACCATAACAACAGATTTGCCTTCTACAACGCTGCGTACCGGATTCAGCTTCAGACGTACTGCATTAGCACGCTGCTTTTGCGTCGGCTGAATAAAGGTACGGCCTACATAACGGTTTTTGGTAAGACCTTCCAGGAAGGGGACGCCGGCCTCCATAGCATAGCCGATTGCCGCCGGAGTACCGCTGTCAGGAACGGAAATAACGATATCCGGATGAATATCAGGCGTTTCCTTAGCCAGCTCGCGTCCCATCTGGATACGTGCATCATATACAGACTGGTTGTCGATGATACTGTCATTACGAGCAAAGTAAACATATTCAAAAATGCAGTGCGCAGGCTTTGCCGGTTTGTTTTCAGCCCACATCATGCTGCGCGGCTCGGAGTTATCGCTGTCGATAATAATCATTTCGCCGGGCTTAACATCGCGTACCAGCTCTGCACCAACCAAGTCAAAGGCACAGGATTCGGAAGCAACGCACCAGCCGTTTTCCATCTTGCCTAGTACCAGCGGACGGAAGCCGTAGGGATCGCGTACTGCGATAATTTTGTTATCAGTCATCAGCAGAATAGCAAAAGCACCCTTAATCTGGTTAACAGCCTCTGCTACACGCTCTTCAATAGTCGGACGTGCACTGTAGGCAATCAAGTTCAATACAACCTCGCTGTCAACAGTAGTATTAAATACTGCGCCTTCCTTAGCCAGGTTAGCACGCAGCTGACCGGCATTAGTCAGATTACCGTTATGGCTCAGAGCCAGGTTACCGCCGTCAAAATAAACCTTCAGCGGCTGAATGTTATACGGCATGCTGGCACCGGTGGTGGAATAACGTACGTGGCCGATAGCCGCATAACCCTGCAAATCAGCAACGCCGTCCTTGAAAACATCGGCAACGAGGCCCATGCCCTTTTTAATTTTCATACGCTCGCCGTCAGTAACAACAATACCGGTACTTTCCTGGCCACGATGCTGCAGCGCATACAGGCCCCAATAGGTGTTGAGTGCTACATCTTCATTATGGCTGAAGATACCAAAGACACCGCACTCCTCATGCAGCTTGTCCTCGCTAAAATTTTGCTCCTCGAAAATCTGCTCCACAATTTTTCTCCTTAATTTTAGTTTTTAGTTATCAATTGTCAGTTATTAGTGGTTAGTTATAAGTGATCAGTGATCAGTAATTAGTTATTAATGTTTAGCAGTCAGTTTCTATTCACTATCCACTACTCACTATTCACTATTACAGGTGTAAGTCCTTGAACTCCTGCGCAGGAACGCCACGCATGGAAGCCAGCTTTTCACCCTTAGCTCTTACTTCTTCACGCATTGTTGCACGATGCTCTGCCAGCTTTTCTACCAGCTCCGGATATTTTACGGAAAGAATCTGAATTGCGAACAATGCAGCATTCTTAGCACCGTTGATAGCCATCGTTGCAACTGGTACACCGGAAGGCATCTGTACAAAGCTCAGCAGTGCATCCATACCGGCCAACGGTGTTGCATTAATAGGAATACCGATGACAGGAACGGTAGTAAAGGCAGCGATGAAACCACCCAGATGAGCAGCTGCGCCGGCTGCGGCAATAATTACCTCTACGCCACGGTCACGGGCACCCTTAGCAAAGTTCTGTACTACGTCCGGAGTACGGTGAGCGGAAGCAACTACTACTTCAGTTTCAACGCCAAACTCCTTCAGAGTTTTTTCTGCAGCCTCAAGTACAGGCCAGTCAGAATTACTACCCATGATAATTGCAACTTTCATTGAAATCTACCTCCCAAAAATTACTTGTAGAAACAATAAAACCCAAGCAGAAAGCTGTTCAGTTTCGAAATCCTGTGCAAAATCTAACCCGGGTTCTCAATCACTTAAATAATTCACTTTAATTATACCAATCCAACGCGTAAACGTCAAATAAACTGTGAACTTTTTAACAGTTTTTTAGAAAATCGTTCGGGAAAACTTTGGAGCAAAGAAAAAAGCACCCTCCGCCGCCGCTTTCACGGCAGCAGAGAGTGCGCGAAAATCTCTATATTCCAGCGTACTTATTATGCCTATATAATTCGACGCTGCTAACTAAACCTTTACTAACAACTTTCTTCTCTTTCAACAACACAGTATATTGAGTCTGTCTCGTGCTGTAATCATACGCAGTTTCTTGAAATATAGAATTCATACAATATTTCTTGTCTGTTCTCACAAAGAAAGAAAATACTATGGGTTCATTGGCAAGCATCCCTTTTGCTAAATAATCAGCTGTTATTCTTGTAGCAAATGCAACTCTGTTCTTATCATAAGAATAAAATTTCGTTTCCTGAGCATCTATAACCTGTTCTAAAATTTTCAAGGAATATAAGCGTTCTTCTAATATCGAAAAATTTTTATCACTTGCAATCACATCACTTGTAACTGTTCCGTTGAGAATATGCTCTAATATCCACGTACTAGTCCGTTGCTGAAACGAGTATCTTTGCTTTAGTTTATGAAAGCCAGCTAAATGATAAAAGTTTTCTGGCATAAAAACGATATTCAAATCAAAAGTATTCCCCTTTCTACCCAAAACAATATGATACTCAACTGCTATCAAATTTTTATATGCCTGAGCCGCCATCAATAAAATATCTCGTCCCATAAATCCCCTTTCTTAAATAAGCAAAATGGACACTACCGAGAAAATAGTGCCCATCTGCATTTTGCTATTTTTATGTCTGCACACGAACGTACATAAGTCAGGTTGAGGTTTCTATAGCAAAACCCTACATAAAGCTCCTCCAAGTCCCGCATCCTGACACGCTTCTTGGCATCACCACTTATACTGACACACTCCGTTGCCAGTTCTCTATTCATATCTTACTATACATAACTGAACTTGTCAAATTTTTCTTTCCCTACTTCTCCACCAACACCTTATACATTTTCATCAGCTCTGCTACGCACGTCGCTTCGCTGTTAAGCCTGCCCCCAAAGCCATACGCTTCCATGACAGTTATGTACTTCGCTATGTTTAGTACATTTATGTATTACACATTGAATATTCTCACTCCTCTATCTCAATCCCCATGATAGGTCCCCAATCAGCCAAAGTTCTTTCAGACGTTGGACTTTTAATATATACATGTAACTTATCAATATCAAATTCTAATCCTCTTGCACCATTCATTCCAGCATATGTCTTTACCACTCTCTCCACAACTATTTCTTTTTGCCCCTTATTCAAATAATACCAATTAGAATTTACATAAACAACAACAAAATATTGCCCTCTAAATCTGCATCCATCATATAGGCCATTTAGAGTATTACTAAGGACTTTATTATATGATTCTATTAATTCTTTTAATACTGCTGCATCAACAATTTTTTTCTTTTCCTCTTCTATTTCTGGCGTTTTATTTTTTGTTACGTCCACTACTCTATTTTCACTAGTTTGATTTTCTATCTTTTTATTTTCTACACTAGTTGTACAAGGAACAAATTTCACTAACAAAAACATAATTACACCAAAAATTGCATATACTGTTAATGCAACCCATTTGGTACTTTTAAATAAATCAGGATATAATTTTTCTATCTCTACTCTTTTTTCATTATCAAATCTACGACACTTTCCAATATACTCATCAATAGAATCCACATATTTAAATTTAAGTTCTAACTCATCTCCTAACGACTTCATCAAATCACAAAGATCTAACATCTCCAATTTAATTTCAACATTAACTTTATCTGTTTTAAGTTTTTCCCCTTTCAAGATAGAAAATTCCTTTTCAGCATAATTTTCACACTTGTTCACTATATCAGTAATAGCTAACGTTCTATCTATACCATAATCATTTTCTATTAACTTAAATGACATCAAAACACATTTTTTTAAATTCTTAGCAGCTTTATGTCGAGCTATCTCTCCATTTACAATGCTATTATATGTAGTGTAAAATACTGATTCCCAATTATCCTTTGAATACTCATCCACAAATATCACACCTTTCCAAATTGATCTATTGAAAGTATATCATTCTCCCCCCTAGAGTCAAATGTTTTTAACATCTATTGTTATTATCAACTATAGATACTAAAATAGTCAAACACTTTTAGGTTTCTCATCAATATCCATCTTAGAATAAACAAGGCAAAAATGCTAAACTTACTTTAGATATGTCCACGCACACAAAAAGCGCACCCTCCGCCGCCGCTTTCACGGCAGCAGAGGGCGCTTAAACCCAAAGCTGTTTTATTTTATGACAACGTCAATCGCATCGTTTACCAACACAACCTCAACCTTGTCGCCATTTTTAATTTCGCCTGCAACAATCTTCTTGCCCAGGATGTTTTCAACAGTGTGGACAATCAGACGTTTCAACGGACGAGCACCGAAGGCAGGATCAAAGCCGGCCTTTGCCAGGAAAGCAACAGCCTCGTCAGTATAAGTAAGCGTCAGCTCAAGCTGCTTGTTCAGACGGTCGCCCAGTTCATGCAGTACCAGTTTAACGATTTCCTTAATCTGTTCTGCCTGCAGCGGTTTGAACACAACGATGTCATCAACACGGTTCAGGAATTCCGGACGGAAGAAGTTCATCAGCATCTGCTGAATCTTTTCTCTGTCCATAGAGCCCTGCGCTTTCATAATCTCGTTGCTGCCAAGGTTACTGGTCATGATAATCAAAGTATTCTTGAAGTCAACGATACGGCCTTTACCATCAGTCAGACGGCCATCGTCCAGAACCTGCAGCAATACGTTAAAGACATCTGCATGTGCCTTTTCGATTTCGTCCAACAGGATTACGCTGTACGGATGACGGCGTACAGCCTCGGTCAGCTGACCGCCTTCGTCATAGCCGACGTATCCGGGAGGCGCACCGATCAGACGAGATACGGTATGCTTCTCCATGTATTCGCTCATATCGATACGTACCATGTTGCGTTCATCATCAAAGAGCACCTCGGCCAAGGTCTTAGCCAGCTCGGTTTTGCCGACACCGGTAGGACCAAGGAAGATAAAGGAACCAATCGGACGATTAGGATCCTTGATACCGGCACGCGCACGGATAACGGCCTCACTGACAGCCTTGACTGCCTCATCCTGACCGATAACATGCTCGTGCAGGATTTCCTCCAAATGAACCAGTTTAGCACGTTCACCGGTGCCTAAGCGAGCAACAGGAATGCCGGTCCAGGTGCTGACAACTTTGGCGATATCCTCTTCGTCAACCTCTTCCTTGAGCATAACATTGTCATTGCCGTTTTCATCCTTCTTGGACAAAGCAGCCAATTCCTTCTGCAGCTCAGGCAGACGGCCGTATTTCAATTCAGCCATCTTGTTCAGGTCATAGTCGCGCTCAGCCTGTTCCATCTGGTTTTTCACAGCATCAATTTCCTTCTTTACCTCACGTACACGGGCAATAGAAGCCTTTTCTGCATCCCAGCGTTTAACAAGCTCGTCATTTTCCTTACGCAGCTTTGCCAGCTCCTCGTTCAGCTTAGCCAAACGGTCCTTGGACTGAGCATCCTCCTCCTTGCCCAAAGCCTGAGCTTCGATTTCCAGCTGCAGAATACGACGTTTGCTTTCATCAAGCTCGGTCGGCAGCGAATCAATTTCGGTACGCAGACGGGCAGCAGCCTCATCTACCAAGTCAATAGCCTTATCAGGCAAGAAACGGTCATTGATATAACGGTTAGAAAGCACAGCAGCAGCCACCAGAGCAGCGTCTTTAATGCGCACGCCATGATGTACCTCATAGCGTTCACGCAGACCACGCAGAATGGAAATTGTATCTTCAACGCTCGGCTCCTTAACCATTACAGGTTGGAAACGACGCTCCAGCGCACTGTCCTTCTCAATATACTTACGGTATTCGTTCAGCGTAGTTGCACCGATGCAGCGCAGCTCGCCACGTGCCAGCATCGGTTTCAGGATGTTTCCTGCATCCATAGCGCCTTCGGCAGCACCGGCACCGACAACGGTATGCAGCTCATCAATAAACATGATAATCTGGCCGGCACTTTCGCTGACAGCCTTCAATACTTTTTTCAGACGCTCTTCGAACTCACCACGGTATTTGGCACCGGCAACCAGAGCTGCCAGGTCCAGAGCATACAGGGTTTTATTCTTCAGGCTTTCCGGTACATCGCCGGCAATAATACGCCTTGCCAGACCTTCGACGATGGCAGTTTTACCAACGCCGGGCTCACCGATAAGCACCGGGTTATTTTTCTTACGACGCGAAAGGATTTCAATCGTACGACGGATTTCCTCATCACGGCCGATTACGGGGTCCAACTTGCCTTCTTTAGCTTTTGCCGTCAAATCCTGGCCGTATTTTTCCAGCGTCTTTTTAGTTTCATCATTTGCTTCGCTATTTTGATACTGCATAAATGCCGCCTCAACTTTTTTCTTGTCTATACCATATTTATGGAAGAGCGATACTACATCGCTGTCACCGTCACTTGCCATAGCCGCAACCAGCTGGCCGATGCCGATTTCTTCCTTACCTTGTCCCAGAATAGCCATTACTCTGGCAAAGCCGGTACCCATCATCAGCTGACGGTCCTGACCTTTTACTCCGGGGATTTTTTGTACTAAAGCCTTAGCATCCTTGCTGAAAGCATTTTCATCAATGTGCAGGCTCTGCAGCAAATATTTAAAGAAGCCGTCGCTGCCGCACAATGCTGCCAGAACATGTGCCGTTGTCAGCTCCTGGTGATAGTTCATAACTGCCTGCTGCTGAGCAGCCTCCAATATAGCCTTTACCTCTTCACTGTAGCGTTCATTCATCACGCTGCACCTCCTTCTATCAGGTTCAATAGCAGTCAATAACCGAATGGACTCTTTTCCATTTCCGGACCACTATTCACTTTCTAATTGCTATTATATCAGCAAAAGTCAAAAAGTCAAATAGTTTTATGTGTTAATTCAGTGAAAAATTACCATCATTTTGTTGACATATTGTTAGCTTTGTGGCAATATTAATAGCATGTCGTTCTGTCGGCCAAGTACCCTTAACCCCAAAGACCATCGGCTAACCCCGGCCGTTTTGACCTTTATGCGTACTTCCACCAACAGGTCTATAATTATATTATTTGTCATGTTTTATGAGGAGGAAACAAAATGTCACCCACCAGCTTATTGCGCGGTATTGCCTTTTTGCTGCTTTTGCAATGGGTATCCACGCTCATCATCAACGCCCTCGGCGTACCCTTTCCGCCCGCTCTTTTGGGAATGCTGATTTTAACGGCACTTCTCTGCGGCAACGTTATTCCGGCAAGCTCCATCGAGGGCATCTGCGATATCCTGATTTCCAAAATGGGCATGCTGTTTTTACCGGCAGGCGTCAGCGTTATATTATATGTAGATGTTATCAAAGCTGAGCTGCTGCCCATTACCGTTACCATTATCGTCTGCAGCGTTGTTGTTTTGGCTGTCACAGCCTTCTTTATCGAAGCAATGCTCAAAGGAAAGGAGAGTCAATGATGCTTTTTCCCGACGCTTTACTCAATTCACCGCTCTTTGGCATCGGTCTCACGATTATCCTGTACGCTATCAGCGAAATCATCATCGACCGCTTCAGTCTGAATATTATTCCGCCCTTCGTTATTGCCTGCCCTCTGGTCATCGCCGTCATCGTTCTGGCGCCCGGCGTAGAGTACAAGCAGTACGAGGCCGGTGCGGAATTCATTAACTTTCTTTTAGGACCGGCAACCATCGCTCTGGCCCTGCCTTTGTACAAGAACCGTGAAATCATCATGGCTAAGGCCGGTGCTATTGTCGGCGGCGTTACACTGGCAACGCTTTCGGCTATCATAGTGGTTTACTTCTGCGGCAAGGCCATGGGTACCAGCGAGCAGGTTCTGCTTTCGCTCATCCCCAAATCCATTACCACGCCAATCGCCATTGACGTTTCCAAAACCATCGGCGGCATTCCGGCATTGACTACGGCTGCTGTTATCTTTACCGGCATGCTGGGTTCAACCTTTAATCACAAGCTGCTGCGTCTTCTGGGAATCAAAAGCCATTTGGCTGCCGGCCTCGCTATCGGCGCCTCCAGCCACGGCCTCGGCACCAGCGCCTGCGCCAGCGTCAGCCCGGTGCAGCTGGCTATCGGCGGTGTAGCGATTGCCCTTACCGGCATCAGCACCTCTATCCTGGCACCGATTTTACTGCCGATTTTAAAAAGCATCTGGTAAGCAGATAAAGCAAAAGCCCAAATTCTCACATACATTTCATGTGGGAATTCGGGCTTTTTTTGTTTTTAGAGATGCGGAATAATCCCGCGCAGCTCGGAAAAAATTACTGCCGCCTTATCTGCAGGATATACGCTGCACGGCAGCTGCCGCAGATCCTCCGTGCGCCAGCCTTTGTTTTCTTCCGCCAGCTTGGTCAGTGCTTCTTCCAAATCATGTGCCAGCACAACAGCAATCGCATCAAGATAAAATTCGCTGTTGACGCAGGGCTCATCAATCATACTGTGGCTGTGATATGTTTTGTTGTGTCGCCAAACGTAAATGTTCATGCAGCATCCCTCCGTTCATGGTGATATTTGTTTAATTCTTGGGAGGGAGCAGTTTTTCCTGCTTAAAGACCCCAAAGTCGAAACAACGTAAAAAAGGACTACCACGTTAAGCATGATAGTCCTCAAATTATCTGTATATAAATTATTTGCCCAGGATTTCGTTGACGTAGTTTACCGCACTGACAGCGTTCGGTGCATAATGCTCGGCACCGATGGTATCAGCGTATTCCTGCGTGAGCACCGCACCGCCGACAACAACCTGACAGTCACATTCATTATGCAACGCAGCAATAGTTTCTTCCATTGCGCCTACTGTCGTTGTCATCAATGCAGATAAACCGACAACCTTGGCGTCAGTTTTCTTAGCTGCCTCCACAACTGCTTCCACAGGCACATCCTTGCCCAAGTCAAGCACGTGATAACCATAGTTTTCCAGCAGTACCTTAACGATGTTTTTGCCGATATCATGGATATCACCGTGGACGGTAGCAATAATCACTGTTTCTCCCTGTGTTTCACCCACGCCGACAGCCTCACGGATAACCTCAAAGGCTGCCTTCGCCGCATCAGCGCTCATCAGCAGCTGCGGCAGGAAGAGAGTTTTCTTTTCAAAGCCATGACCGACAAAATCAAGCGCAGGAATCATATACTTGTTAATGATATCCAAAGGCTTTTCGCTTTCCAGAGCCTTGGCTGCGGCCTGACGCGCAGGTCCCTGCAGTCCTTTGACAATGGCATCGTAAAGACCCATTTCGCTTACTGTTGTTGCCGCAGCCTTCGGTGCATCTGCATAATGCTGTACGTATTCCTTGCAGCCCTCGTCATAGCCTGCCAGCGCACGATAACCGTAATAAGCATCCATCATCGGCTTGCTCTGCGGATTGATGATGCCGCAGGAAAGACCTGCTGCCATCGCCATGCTGAAGAAGGTGCTGTTGACAGCATCACGTCCGGGCAGACCGAAGGAAATATTGGAAACACCCATAACAGTGTTAATGCCACGTGCCTTCATTGTGCGGATAACCTCACAGGCAATCGCCGCGTTATCAGCACCGGTGGAAATCGTCAGTGCCAACGGGTCCACAACTATATTGCGGCTTTCAATGCCATATTCGGCCGCACGGGCAATGATTTTTTCGGCAACGGCAATGCGTCCTGCGGCAGTCGCCGGAATACCGTTATCATCAAGGCACAGTGCAACCAGCACAGCGCCGTATTTTTTTGCCAGCGGCAGCACATGCTGCAGGCTGTCCTCCTTGCCGTTGACGGAATTGAGCATCGGCTTGCCGTTATAGAGGCGCAGCGCTCTTTCCATAGCCTCGTAGTTGGAGGTATCAATCTGCAGCGGCGTATCGGTAATCGCCTGCAGCGCCGGCACAGCCTTTGCGGCCATCGCCGCTTCATCAATGCCCGGCGTACCAACGTTTACATCAAGTATGTGCGCGCCCACGCCAATCTGCTCCAGGCCAAGACGGCATACGTAATCAAGGTCGCTGTTCACCAGCGCTTCCTTCAGACGCTTTTTGCCGGTAGGATTAATACGCTCGCCGATAATTACAGGACCTTCGCCCAAATGCACAGCCTTACCGTAGGAGGATACCGCCGTCAGACGGCAGTCACGCGTACCTCCGGGCTGCAGCGTTTTGCATTTGGCAATCATCTGCGCAATATGCTCCGGCGTTGTGCCGCAGCAGCCGCCGACAATGCTTGCGCCCTTGCCTGCCAGCTCGTACATCAGCTCCGCATATTCCTCCGGACAAACATCAAAGCAGGTTTTGCCGTCACGCTGTACCGGCAGTCCGGCATTCGGATTGATAATCAGCGGCAAGCTGGTTGCTGCCAGCATCTGCGGAAATAATTTACCAACCTGCACCGGTCCCAGACCGCAGTTAAAGCCGATGGCATCTACGCCCAGACCTTCACACATCAGGGCGGCAGCCTCAACCGTAGCACCGGTCAACAGCTTGCCATCCTCATCAAAGGTCATGGTTACGCAAATCGGCAAATCACAGTTTTCCTTAGACGCTAAAACCGCAGCTTTGATTTCATAGGTGTCGCTCATCGTTTCGATAAGAATCAAATCCGCACCGGCAGCAGCGCCGTAACGTACCATTTCGCCGTAGGCTTCTACTGCCTTTTCAAAAGGCAAATCGCCATAAGGAGCCAACAGCTTGCCTGTCGGTCCCAAATTCAGCGCAACAAATTTATTTTCCCTGCCACCGCAGGCCTTCTTGGCAATCGCCACAGCCGCTTCGATGGTTTCCTTGCAGTCCAGGCCGGAGCCTGCCATCTTCAACGGATTAGCGCCGAAGGTATTGGATTTTACGATATTGGAGCCTACATCAAGATAACTGCGATGCACAGCCTCTACAATATCGGGGTGTGTAAAATTCCAGCTTTCGGGCAGCTCACCCGGCTGCAGACCGCGTGCCTGCAGCTGTGTGCCGGTGGCACCATCAAAGAACAGCATTTGCTTGCCTAACAATTCCTTAAAATTCATAAATTAAATCTTCTCCTCAAACTTTCTTAATATCAGTATCTCTATACGGACAGTTTATATTACTGCAGGTCATACATTTATTCTGCACGCAGGCAGCATCTTCCGATAAGCCGATGATTGCCGTCACCGACTTGGACGGAGCCATCATCAGGCCGTCCGTCAGCGTCAAGCCGATGCGTTTGGCGCAGTTCAGCACTGCGAACAGCTGACACTGCTCCTCCAGCGGCCAATCTCCGTAACCAGGCGAAAAGCGCGGACGCTGCAGCAGACCGCCGGTTTCAGCCTGCGCCTGCACTTCATCGCAATAGCTTTCAATCAGCGCCGCTGCCACAGCCTGAGCCGCCGCACCTTCAGCAACGCTGATGAGCGCAAGGCGGCGGATGGCTGCGTCTACCCTGCTGCCGAGTGTTGCACCCATAAGCAGCACCGTGTCGCAACCCTTTAAATGACGCGCCAACGCACGCGAATGAAAGCGCACGCCGCAATCCAGCGTTACGCCTGCCTCATCTGCCGTTATCGCATGCTTTTGCAGGATATAACGTGCCTGTACCTCATTGCGCAGCTTCAGATAAACCGTATCCACTAAAATTTCTGCTGCCTTATCTCCAGGCTTGGCCCGCAGATAGCGCAGCGCTTCCTTTTGCTTAAATTCCATAACAACAACCTGACTTTTGCGCCATAGCGCAGGACTATTTATCTACAATCTCTCCGAGATTATCCATAATACCGGCAAAAATTTCCGGCTTATTCATCGTATAGATGTGTACATTGTCAAAACCATTGGCAATCAAATCAATAATTTGACCGGTAGCATAGGCGATACCTGCCTGCTTCAGTGCCTCCGGCTTATCGGCAAACTTTTCTACCATTGCACGGAACTGCGGCGGCAGCTTAGTACCGCTCAGCTGGCAGATGCGGATAATCTGCTTGGCATTCGTCACCGGCATAATGCCCGGCACTACCGGCACATTGATGCCCGCACGCAACAGGCGGAACATATAGTTGTACAAAATCGTATTATCAAAAAACATCTGCGTCACTAAAAAGTCCACGCCGGCATCTACTTTATACTTGGTGTTTTCGATATCCTTTTCCAGCGAGCCCGATTCGGGATGGCCTTCGGGATAAGCAGCACCGCCGACGCAGAAATCGCCTTGCTGCTTCACAAAACGCATCAGCTCACTGGCATGGGCAAAGCTGCCGATTTCCTCACCCTGCATATCTGCCGGTATATCGCCGCGCAGTGCCAGAATATTTTTTACGCCGAAGCCATGCAGCTGTCCAAGTACCTCTGCCAGCTTTGCTTCGTCAGCCTTTACGCAGGTAAGATGTGCCAGCGCCGGCATACCGTTATCCTGTACCTTTTGGGCCAGTGCTGCCGAATAGCCTACCGTGCTGCCTCCTGCGCCATAGGTGACACTCATATAGGACGGCTTGCTGGCTGCAATTTTATTGACAATCTCCAGACTGTTTTGCAGTTCTGCGCCCTGCTTAGGCGGAAACAGCTCACACGACAGATGAATTTTACCGTTTTTTAAGATATCAATTATTTTTTCCGATCTCATAATAATCCCCCAAAATCAAAAGCATTCGTATGACATTTTAACAGTTAGCGACATCTTTGGCAAACAAAAGCAGAAGAAATTAACTAATAGGCGATAAAACCTACCAAAATGATAAATATGTTACACACTAAAAATCCCGCAACCAAATAAGCTGCGGGAAGGAAATTCGTTGGCGGAGACGGTGGGATTCGAACCCACGTGCCGCGCAAACGGCAAACTGATTTCGAGTCAGCCGCGTTATGACCACTTCGCTACGTCTCCATTATTCTGTTAGCGCGAATATATTCGCATCAGGTTAACATTAATATTATATAAGAAAAATCTCATCTTGGCAACCGCCTGCCGAAATTATTCCTGCGGCGCGCCGGCTTCACTCCTGCGCTTAGCCTTGTTTTCCTGACGGCGACGGCGGAAAAAATCACGCATCACCTGTGCGCATTCCTCCTCGCAGATGCCGCTGACAACCTCCGCGCAGTGATTAAGATTAGGATTCGTAATGATATTGAAAATGGATTCCGCACCGCCGGCCTTCACATCAGGACAGCCATAAACAACGCGGTCGACACGGCCGTTGACAATGGCACCGCTGCACATCGGGCAAGGCTCAACGGTAACGTACAGCGCACAACCGCTCAAACGCCAACGCCCCAGACGCTCGCAGGCCTCACGGATGACGATAACCTCAGCGTGCGCCGTTGCGTCATGCCACGTTTCACGCATATTGTGCGCAGCGGCGATAACCTCGCCCGTTGTCATGTCCGCAAGCACCGCGCCGATAGGAATTTCACCAAGCTCTGCGGCCTTGCGTGCTTCAGCCAGCGCCAGCTGCATATACTTTTTATCGTCCATCAGGCATCCTCCGCCGCTTCCATCAGCAGCTCCCATTTTCCCATCAGCTCGGCAATGGTTTGCTCGTATTCCTCATGCTCTGCTGCCATAGCTGCGCTATGCTCAGGACTGGTGTGATTTGCCGGGTCCGCCATCTGCTTTTCCAAAAGGCCCATCATAGCCTCCTGCTCACGAATCTGCAGCTCTACCTTGGGCAGCAGTCGCGCAGCCTCATCAGGACTGTAACGGCGCTTTTTATCCTCTTGCTTTTTCGCTTTCGCCGGCGCAGCAGCAACCTGCTGTTGCTGCTTTTTAGCCTGTGCCTCCGCATAGGCCGCAGCCTTTTCCGCTTCCTCCTGTGCCTGCGCCAAAGCAGCAGCCTTTTTCTGCTTTTCTTCGAGGTAAAAATCGTAGTTGCCCTTGTAATCCTTGACCTCTAAATTCTCAATTTCCCAGATGCGGTCCGCAACCTCGTTAACGAAATAACGGTCATGGCTGACTACCAGTACGGTGCCGTCAAAGGACTCCAAAGCAGCCTCTACCGCTTCGCGCGCCATAATATCCAGATGGTTCGTCGGTTCGTCAAGCACCAGACAGTTGGCTCCGTCCAGCACCAGCTTCAGCAGCACCAGGCGTGCCTTCTGACCGCCGCTCAGCTCACCGATTTTCTTGAAGACATCATCACCGTGGAACAGCATACCGCCAAGCATCGAGCGTGTATGCTCTTCCGTAAAGCCGTATTCAACAACAAAGTTTTCCAACAGCGTCTGCTCCGGGTTTAATCGCTCATAGCTCTGTGAAAAATAACCGATCTGCACTCTGCTGCCAATCTTGGCCTTGCCCTTCAGCGGTGCGATTTCACCTAAGATAGTACGCAGCAGCGTCGTCTTGCCAGTACCGTTGGCACCCAAAAGCGCAGCCTTTTCGCCGCGGCGTAGTGTAAGGTTAATACCCTTGGCCAGTACCTTCTCGCCGTAGCCTATGGTGAGGTCCTCCATAATCAGCACTCTGTCCGCACATTCGGCAGCAGGCGGCAAACGCAGCTCAAACTCCTCATGCTGCACCGGTGCATCAATACGCTCCAAACGGTCCAGCTGTGACTGACGGCCGCGCGCCATTTTACTCTTGATGCCTGCCTTGAAGCGACGGATATACGCCTCCGTGCGCGCAATATAATCCTGCTGCGCATTGTAGGCAGCAGTCAGCGTACTGCTCTGAATCGCCTTCTGCTCCAGATAGCGGCTGTAATTGCCCTTAAAGGATTGCAGCTTGCCGCCCTCCATCTCCAGAATGCGCATAGCAACATTATCAAGGAAGGCACGGTCATGGCTGACAACGAGCAGACCGCCCTTAAATTCCTGCAGATACTTTTCCAGCCACTGCGTCATAACAATATCAAGATGGTTTGTCGGTTCGTCCAAAATCATAAAGTCGGGATTTCGCACCAGTGCCGCCGCCAGCATCAGACGTGTTTTCTGACCGCCGCTCAGCGTTGCCGCGTCATGCTGCCACCAATCCTCGGTGTAGCCCAAACCGATAAGCACACGCTTAATGCGGTTTTCGTAATTATAACCATCGATAAACTCATAACGTTTAAGTACGCGTCCGTATTCCTCCAGGCATCTGTCCAGCTTTTCGCCATGCAGCTTGCCGGAATCAGCCTCCAGCTGTGCCAGCTTTTGGCGCAAGCTGCTGATTTCCGGACAGGCTGTCTGCATAAACTGCCAGATAGTACCTCTGATATCGGTAAAGCCCTGCTGTACATAGCCCACACTGATACCGGGCTCGAATTTTACCGCACCGCTGTCAACCCATTCAGGCTGCAGCAGGCAACGCAGCAGCGTCGTCTTGCCGCTGCCGTTGACACCGACAAGGCCAATATGCTCGCCCTGCTCCACCATGAAGCTGACGTCTTTAAATATTTCATGAATGCCAAATGCTTTGGCGATTTTATCTACTACTAATTGCATAACCATTCTCCTTTTAACACCTATTATAACACCTTCCGGCATTATACTCAAAAGGCTCTGCTATATTCTTATATTTTCGTGCATTACATAAAAAGAGGCTGCCGCATCTGCGGCAACCTCCATATACTTTTAAGATTTATGAGCCATAGCAACCTGAGTTTTGGTCTGAACCAAGCTCTTGTGATGCTTGCGCCAACGATAGCACAGCATCGGTACCACCAGCATCGGTACGCCGGCGTACAGCGTCTGGCGTAAATCCGGTGTCAACGCAATTACTGCCAGGCAGAAAACCTGTGACCAGATACCGAAATGCGTAACATACGGGAAGAACGGTGTTTTATACTTCAGAGTATCTTCCTTGCCTGCGGCAATCAAGCGGCGGCGGAAATTATACTGGCTCCAGCAAATAGAAATCCAGGCCATCGCTCCGGTAAAGCCGGATACTGCCAGCAAATAAGTATACAGTGTAGAATCGGGATTAAAGGTATAGAAAACGATAACTGCCCAGCAGGCGCACACAGAAACGATAATGGAATTCTGCGGCATACCGTTTTTATTGAGCTTGCCCAAAAACGCCGGTGCCATATCCATGCGAGCCAGCGCATGCAGAGCACGAGCACCGCCGTACAGGCCGGAGTTGGCGCAGGAAACGCCAGCAACCAGTACAACAAAGGCAATCGCAGAGGCTAAGCCGTCAAAGCCGTATTCCGCCAAAGCAGCGGCAAATACGCTCTCCTTCAGGCTGGCCTTATCCCACGGCATAATGGACAGCAGTAATGTAATAGGAATGATATATAAAGCAATGACACGCCAGGAAACATTACGAACCGCAATAGGAATGCTTTTAGCAGGATCCTTGCATTCGCCCGCAGCCAGACCGATAATTTCGGTACCCTGGAAGTTAACCAGAATAATAACCATGGTCAGCACAATCGGCCAATATCCCTGAGGAGCAAAGCCGCCTTGGCCAAGCAGCACCTTAGCGCCTAAATAGCCCTGGTCACCGACAAGACCACAGACTATTAAACCGGCAACGCCGCAGAAGCCCACAAGGGCAGCAATTTTGATAATAGAAAGCCAAAATTCGCTTTCACCAAAATTATCAACATGAAAAAGGTTAATTACAGTCACCAGCAGGCCAAAAAGAATTGCCCACCACAGTTGACTGACGGCAGGTACAAAATTATTCATAATAATACCCGCAGCAATCATTTCAGACGGCACGTAAGCCATCCAGTTCAGCCAATAGGCCCAGCCAACGCCGCAAGCCCAGGTTGAGGATATATTCTCACGTGCATAGGTAACAAAGGAACCGGAAATAGGCTTAGCTACAGCCAGCTCCGCCAGGCACAGCATAACGCATAAGACGATTGCACCGCCAAAAAGATAAGAAAGAATAATAGCAGGTCCGGCCTGCTCAATCGCATATCCGGCACCTAAAAAATAACAGCTGCCGATAATGCCACCTAAAGAAATCATCTGTAAGTGTCTGTTCTTTAAACTTCTATTCATGGATTGCTCGTTCATTACCTTAATAACACAACCTTTCTTGAGCATATGTGTGGAACCTTCCGTTCCGCCTTAATTCTTGTGATATGATTTTACTACAAAAAACCGCGTTTGTATAGCAAAAAATGCACTAAAATCAGCGATTTTACAAAAAAAATCTATTTTCCTCATTTTTCCGCTATTTTGCATCATTTTCAAGCGTACTTCTCCACAATTCTATGCAAAAATACTCCCACGCCATCCCAGCAATGACAAGGGAGTAAACAAAGAAGGCTCCTTTAAAGATGGTTGAAAAGACTCCAGCAATGCATGCAGATACAGCCAAGCGCACTTACGAGCAGCATGCAGATTACCGAAAGCCTGATACCGTTTTTCAGTAAATCGTCAGGATTCAGGCCATAAGTTACACCCACAGCACGTGTGCTCACCGGCAGAATAAAGGCACAGTTAACGGCAACAATCGAGGTCAGGATATAAGGAATGGGGTTCAGCCCCAGCTGCTGCGAAATACTTTGTACTACAGGAATCGAGATGGAGGCCGCCGCGGTATTGCTGCTGATTTCCGTCAGGAAGGTAGCAAAGAGCGTCAGGCTGAACATCGTTTCCCAGCCTCCGCTCAACGGCAGCAGCGTAATTACCTTGGCAATCTGCGTTGCCGCACCGGTCTTTGTAATCAGCTGGCCCAACGCCAGACCGCCGGAAAAAAGGAAAATCATACCCCACATAATGCCCTTTTCAGCCTCACGCCATGTAAGGAGCAGCTGCCCTGTTTCGTTACGAAGCATAAAAGTGAGCATGCCGAAGGTGAAGAAAACATAGGCAGGCTTCATCAACGGCAGATACTGCACGTAAAGCGGACGGACGAAGGCCAAACCTGTTGCGAGAACAAAAAGCCACAGTCCTAATTTTTCACCGCGGCTCATCGGCCCGAGCTTATCATAAGCAGCACGAAAGTATTCCTTGCCGCCGTCCAGACGCTTAACAGGCAGCGGCAGATGCAGCAGATAAGCCAGAATAAGCAGCATGATGATGAACAGCAGCGGCAGAAAGCGGATAACCCAATCCACATACATGAATTCGTGTCCCGTGAGCTTTTCCAGATAACTGATTGCTACCAGGTTAGAGCTGCTTCCTAAAGGTGAACCAAAACCGCCGAAGCCTGCGCCCCAGACGATGGCCAGCAGAATCGGTGTTGCTACGGGATTGTCGGTAATCTGCTGCTGCCCCAAAAAGCGCAGCATGCTTACAGCCACCGGCAACAGAATCATAACAACGACGACGTTTGGCAAAAAGATGGACAGCAGCGTTGAAGCCACCAGCCAGACGCATATCTGCTCGCGCATCGATGTTCCCAAGCCGCAAAGACTTTTTATCGCCAAACGCTTATCAAGATGTGTTTTTTCCCACACCAGGCTGATAAGATCACTGCCGACCAGCAGGACAACAATTTCCGAAAAATATTTACTGATGATTCCGTCCATCGGCACCATGCCGAAGATGGCGTTCAGGGGAATCGGCAGCAGCGAGGTGACGGCGATATTTACCGGCCGCAGCACCCACCAAAGGCCCATCCAGAAAATCGTAGCAATAGCGGCCGCCTGCTTAAATTCAATAACAGGTGCCAGTATAAGCAGGACAAGCAGAAAAAGTAACGGTCCTGACAAAACATTCAACGAACGATGTTTTTTCATAATAACAGCTTCCTCTCCGAGTTAAATAGAAGTTTGCCTTCTATTTTTGCATTTACTTAATTCTACTCCCGTTCTATAATTAAGTAAAAGACTTTATTTTGATTAATATAATCATATTTTTTGATATTTAAGGAGATGCTGCTATGGATTTCGCATTTTACCGTAACTTTATCACTGTTGCCGAAACAGGTAATCTCAGCGCCGCAGCAAAACGTCTGGGCATCGTACAGCCGGCGCTAAGTGCGCAGATGAAGGCTATCGAAAGAAACTACGGCGTGCAGCTTTTCAAAATGCAGCGCGGTAAGCGCCACATTGAACTGACGGAAGCAGGCGAAACCTTTTTGCAGCAGGCGCGTCAGCTGTGCAATACGGAAGATGATATCAGCCTGCGCATGCAGGCCTTCGGCAGGCGTGCCGCAGGTACGCTGCGCTTCAGCGTGTCGCACGTGCGTACCGACTATTTCCTGCGCAGCTATCTTATTCCCTTTGCCAAAGAAAATCCCGGCATCAGCTATCAGTTTCACGATGCTACGGTAGAGCAGCAACAGCAGCAGCTGGAGGCGGGCAGTATTGACTTTGCTTTTGCCAATGCGCCACTGCCTGCAGCGCACAATTTTGCTACTATCAAGGTGCAGCGGGAGAATTTTTATGCTTTCTATAATGCCAGATTTGCGGTTCCGTGGGCAAATAAAAGTATGCTTTCGCCGGAGGATTTGGCAGGTGTGCCCTTGTGCTGTAATTATGGCAGCTATGCGCTTTTACGCAATGTGTTTAAGGATTATGCTGTTAAGCCTAATGTCGCCTTTATTGCCACTACGGCGGAGAGTGCGCTTACCTTTGCGACGAGCGGACTTGGGGTTGCTGTTGTCGCAGCGTTGGATGGTGATGCTGTGCCGCAGGAGATGGTGCGGCGGCAGCTTATTGATGAGAAGCTGCATTTTGATCAGACGTTGTATTGGAGTAAGGGATATAAATTATCGCCTGCGGCGGAGGGGTTTTTGGAGTTTTTCCGCAAGCATATATAGTTATGTTACTTTTCCACGGAAGAAAAAGTAACCAAAAGTTCCTTTAGACGTGCACAAGGCATGTTGTGTGCATCCGTTAGGATGATATAAGCGATATGCTAATTATGTTACTTTTCCACGGAAGGAAAAGTAACCAAAAGTTACTTTGGCCGCGCGCAGGATTCCGGTGCTTTTCGCCATGCGTTTGCCGCGAACCAAAGTTACGTTGGTGTGCTATAAAAGAGAGCAATGTCGGTTGAGCGTCAAACGAAGGAGAATTTCCCAAAACAGCGCAGGCTGTGCAAACAAAAACGTTCGACTGTAGCCAGCATCCGTTCCTGTCCGGCGCGGCTTGGAGTGTGTAGAACGTGCGAAGGGAAAATTATATATGCGAAGCACAAAAAACGCCCACGTTCTTTCGAACGCGAGCGTTAATTTTTTGCTGTTATTCTTTGGGTGCTTCTTTGTCTGCATTCGCAGCAGCTTCAGATACATCTGCTTCAGCGGCAGGCGCTTCAGCCTTTGCGTCAGCTTCGGCAACGGAAGCAGCAGTTGCTTCCTCATCCACAACAGATTGCTGTACTAATTGCAGCTTTTCTTCTGCGGTAAGAATATGACCGTATTTTACCAGCTGGTTGATTTCTTCCTCTTCCAGAGTTTCCTTCTCCATCAGAGCCTTAGCAATCACATGCAGCTTATCAATATTGTCAGACAGCAACTTTTCAGTAGCAGCATAGGCATCTTCCATAAAGGAGCGTACCTCTTTATCAATTTCGGCTGCCACTTCTTCACTGTAATCCTTGTCGCGGGCAATGTCGCGGCCCAGGAATACCTGATCCTGACGATGACCAAAGGTTACAGGTCCGATGTTTTCGCTCATACCGTATTCGCAAATCATCTGGCGTGCCAGTTGAGTTGCACGCTGCAGATCATTGCTGGCGCCGCTGGAAATTTCCTTCAGCACCAGAGCTTCGGCAACACGGCCGCCCAACAGCACCTTCAGCTCATCGAGCATTTCGCTGCGGGTTGCATAATACTTATCTTCCTTAGGCAAGCTCAGGGTATAACCACCGGCACGGCCACGCGGAATGATGGTAACCTTATGTACAGGGTCAGTGTGCTCAAGCAGCATACCAACGATAGTATGACCGCCTTCATGGTAAGCAGTCAGGCGTTTTTCCTTATCGCTGATGACACGGCTCTTGCGCTCCGGTCCCATGATAACACGCTCGGCAGCCTCTTCCATTTCCGGCATATTGATGGCCTTCTTGTCCTTACGGGCAGTCAGCAGCGCTGCTTCATTAACCAGATTGGATAAATCAGCACCGGTAAAGCCGGGGGTACGCTGAGCGATTACGTCCAGATTTACATCCTGTCCCATAGGCTTGCCCTTAACATGTACCTTCAGGATTTCTGTACGTCCCTTGATATCAGGACGGTCTACTACAATCTGACGGTCAAAACGGCCGGGACGCAGCAGTGCCGGGTCCAGAATATCCGGACGGTTGGTTGCGGCAATCATAATGATGCCTTCGTTAGCGCTGAAACCGTCCATCTCAACCAGCAATTGGTTCAGAGTCTGCTCGCGCTCATCATGGCCACCGCCAAGACCTGCGCCGCGCTGACGGCCTACGGCATCAATCTCATCGATAAATACGATGCAGGGTGCACTTTTCTTTGCCTGGTCGAACAGGTCGCGTACACGCGAAGCGCCGACACCGACAAACATCTCTACAAAGTCAGAACCGGAAATACTGAAGAACGGAACTCCCGCTTCACCGGCAACTGCCTTCGCCAACAAGGTTTTGCCTGTACCCGGAGGGCCATAGAGCAAAACACCTTTAGGAATCTTAGCTCCCAAGTCATTATACTTCTGCGGATGCTTCAGGAATTCGACAACCTCTTCCAGCTCCTGCTTGGCTTCCTCGGCACCGGCAACATCCTTAAAGGTTATCTTCAGTTTTTCCTCATCGTAGCGACGCGCACGGCTCTTGCCAAAGTTCATCACCTTACCGCCACCGGCACCGCCCTGATTCATCAGCATGAACCACAGGCCCACGATAATCAGCATCGGCAAAATAGAGCTGAGAATGCTCATCCACCAAGGTGGTTGCGGCGGCAGCTCTGCCTTAATGTCTACTTTCTTTGCTTCCAGCTTTTCTACCAGCTTGCTGTCGTTAGGCGCAACAGTAGAAAATTCCTTGCCATCCTTTAATTTACCGCTGATAACGTTATCAACAATAGTTACCTGTTTGATTTCATCCTGCTGTACATGCTGCATAAAGCTGGTATAGCTTATATCGGCAGGCTTAGAATTCTTTTCACCGTAAAGGTCAAACATCCAGATAATTACCATGATAATCAGCAGATAAAAAAGTACGTTCTTAAAAAATTTATTCAAGCACGTAGCCTCCTTCCACTTAGCTCATAATATTTTATTATATTATAGATAGGAAAAACTAGCAACTGTTTTATGCAAATTACAGGCTTTTATTTGCGTGCGTATACAGCAGGCTTCAAGATACCGATAAACGGCAGATTACGGTAATCACCTGCGTAATCCAAACCATAGCCTACAACGAATTCATCAGGAATTTTAAAGCCTACGTAATCAGCCTCCAGACCATTTACACGGCGCTCGGCCTTGTCGCACAGAGCAGCGGTTTTCAATGTTGCAGGCTTGTAGTGACGCAGCATGTCGGTAATAGAAGCAAAGGTAACGCCGCTGTCAATAATATCATCGATTACCAGCACGTCCTTGCCCTTGATGTCCTCGCTGACATCAAGCTTAACCTTCACACTGCCGCTGGTGCTGGTTCCGTTGCCATAGGAAGAAGCAACCATGAAGTCTACGCGCAGCGGCATATCAATAGCGCGGGTCAGGTCGGTAGCAAACCAGGCAGCACCCTTCAGCAGAACAATGACAACCAAATCCTTGTCTGCATAATCAGCTGCAATCTGCTTGCCCATTTCCTGTACGCGGGCATCAATTTCTTCTTTGGTCAGCAAAACTGTCTTAATATCGTCATGCATTTTTCATTCTCCTTATACTTTATATTATTTTAACAAAAATAAGCTGTTTATTTTTGTAGACTACGTTTATTCCCTGCGGCAGCTGGATGATCTTGCCGCCGCTGCGTCGGAACAGCAGAGAGTCAATCGCCTGACTACGCTCGAAGGACAGCTCCTCGCCGCCCAGCTCGAAATACGCGCGTCGCAATACTCTCAGCCTTACGGCACTGTGCAGCGCCGTAAGCTGCGTCACCGGAAAACTTACAGCATCATCCTGCCTGCGCACCAGCTGTCTGTAAGCATCGTCAGCCATTTGCTCCAGACATTCCGCATCCTGCGCCAGCAAGGCGGCAGTACGCGCCAACGTCGGCACCACAGCGGGGTTGAAGCTGCGCTCCAGATACGGCATAAGCTCCAGACGTACACGATTACGCGTATACGCCGTATCAGCGTTGGTGCTGTCATAGCATACTTCAATGCCTTCTGCACTGCAGTATTCCTCCAGCAGGCTTTTCGGCAGCGTCAGCAGCGGCCTGATGATATCGCCCTGCTGCGCCCGCATTCCGGCAAGTCCCTGCAGTCCTGCGCCGCGCAACAGCCTTAAGAGCAGTGTTTCCGCCTGGTCACCCTCGTGATGCGCCGTAACAATCGCCACAGCGCCCTGCTGCGCCGCTATGCGCCTAAGCGCTGCATAACGCAGGCGGCGCGCAGCATCTTCTGTAGAAAGCCGGTTCTGCGCCGCATATGCTGCAGCCTGCACGTGCTCCGTAAAGCAGGGCAGTCCCCATGCTTCGCATGCACGCTGCACAGCCTGCATGTCGCGCAAAGCCTCTTCACCACGAAGTCCATGCTCTATGTGACAGACGCTGTAGCTTCCCCATCTCTGGGCTGCCAAGGCAGCACAGGCATGTGCCAAAGCCAGAGAATCGGCACCGCCGCTAACAGCCAGCAGGTAATGAGCATCCGGCTGCAGCAAATTTTTAATTGTTTTGCGCAGCTTGTAGACTGCAGGTGCAATCTGCCTCATAGCATATCTCCTTCAGCAGCGGTTCAAACGTGTCGTATCGCATTTTTCTATGCTATAAAAGAAAAGGCACTCTCAGGAGTGCCATTTCATTAATTACCAGCTTGCTTATTTATCACGTCTGGCACCACGACCACCGCGTTTGGACTCAGTATTACGTTTTAAATCCAGCATACGGTCATCGCTGTCTTTCAGGAATTTGGATAATTTATCCTCAAAGGAAACGGGCGCCATAGGTCTTGCGCTTTGCGGGCGCATACCGCCACGGCGTTCACGATTGTCGCCTTGCGGACGCATACCATTGTTGTTGCGGCGCTCGCGGTTATCGTTTTGCGGACGCTGCGGTCTCGGCTGCGGATTTGCAGGCAGCGGAGTGAGCTGTTTTATAGACAGACCAATTTTGCCGCGATCATCTACAGATAATACCTTAACCTTAACCTTGTCGTGCTCCTTTAAAAAGTCATGCACGTCTTTTACATAAACATTAGAAACCTCAGAAATGTGAATCAGGCCAACCTTGCCCTCAGGCAGTTGGACAAATGCGCCAAAATTGGTGATACCTGTAACTTCACCCTCTACAATTGCACCTACTTCAAGTGACATCGAGAAAAAAATCCCCCTTAAAAATTCTTAATACTCTTGTATTATACTCTTTAATTTTTCATGGTGTCAATAAAAAAAGCAGAACAAAAGCTATCATTTCTTGTTCTGCCTTATTTTTTCTCATCAACTATAAACAGCGGCACCTCGTCTTTACCAACCATGTTGTAATCCTCACGGGCGAGCTTTTCAATATAACGCGGGTCATCCAGACGTTTACGCTCTGCCTCCAGCTCAGTCTTCTGTTTTTGTAAAGCAGCAATACGTTGCTGTGTAGCAGCCTGTTCCTGTTTAATCTGATAAATAGAATACTCCTGCTTGCCGATAACGAACAGGCAGGCAACAAACAGCAGCATCATAAAGACATTAAAAGCTTTAGATTTATGTCTTACACGACGTCTTACCATATCAAAGCCCCCCAGCATTGAGTATTCCGCAGTATATTTTTAGAAAAGCCCGGCAGCAGCTGCCGGGCCTAAAGCACTAAAACAGCTTATTATTTTACGTTAACAGCATCCTTGAAAGCTTTGCCGGCTTTGAAAGCAGGGATGGTTGCAGCAGGAATAACTACCTTCTCACCATTTTGCGGATTTTTACCTTCACGTTCTTTACGAGCACGTGCTTCAAAAGTACCAAAGCCTACTACTTGTACTTTGTCACCCTTAGCAACCACCTCTTTAACGGTTTCCAGGGTAGCGGTGATAGTTTTTTCAACGTCTTTTTTGGTTAAGCCGGCTTTTTCAGCAACAGCAGCGATTAACTCAGTCTTGTTCATCAAAAATTCCTCCTTAATTATGACTTTAGTTATTATTGCAAATGCTTGCGGAGCACGTAACTTCGTAACGTAACTCAAATTTAACTAGCAATAGTATTCTACACTGTCAAACGTTTTCCTGCAAGCCTTTTCCTAAAATATTTATAAATTACTGGGAAAATAGCGTTATTTTAGTAACTTTATTGTAAATTCACCTTATAAATCGTTCTTACGCTCCAAATCCTTAGCCTGATTCCAAAATTTATCCAGCTCAGTCAAAGTGAAATCCTGCCATGTTTTGCCGCTGGCTTCCACCTGTTTTTCCACGTAATTAAAGCGGGAAGCGAAACGGTTATTAGTTCCGTCCAAAGCTACCTCCGGCTCAATGCCGTTATGACGCGCATAATTTACTACGGCAAACAATACATCGCCAAGCTCACTCTCGGCAGCAGCCTTATCGCCTGCCTGCAAAGCCTCCTGCAGCTCGCCCAGCTCCTCCTGTACCTTAACCCATACGGATGCGCTTTCCTGCCAGTCAAAGCCTACCTTGGCAGCCTTGCTCTGCAGCTTATAGGCACGCAGCAGCGCCGGCAGTCCCTGAGATACGCCATCCAATACATGCTTGCGTTCCTGCTTTTCCTGTTTCTTGATAGCTTCCCAATTTACCAGCACCTCATCGCTGTTGTCAACATGGGTATCGCCGAAAACATGCGGATGGCGGCGGATAAGCTTATCTACAACCTCGTCGATAACGTCCTGCAGATCAAAGCGGCCTGCCTCCTGTGCCATGCGGGCATGGAAAACAACCTGCATGAGCACGTCGCCAAGCTCCTCACGCATGCCATCAACGTCATCATCATCCACAGCCTCCAGATATTCGTAAACCTCTTCAATCATGTTGCTGCGAATGGATTTATGTGTCTGCTCTCTGTCCCAGGGGCAGCCGCCAGGCTCACGCAGGGTACGCATAACATCAGCCAAGGGCTGGATGTCGAAATCATCAAAGCCTGCTTCCGGCAAAAAGTCCTCCGCATAGCCTTCTTCTTCGCCTTCCTCTGCAAAATCGTCCTCATTCTCGCCAAAGGTAATAATACCAGGAACAGCTTCCGCATCGTCAACCTTTTCAAATACGGTATTCTCTGCTCCCTCAGCCATCGGCGGAATATAAGCGCTCGTAAGATGGTCGATATTCGGCTGTCTGTCCAGCTCGAACAGCTTAATCGGACGGCATTCCTCATCAGGCAAACCCAGATTACGCAGGAAATAAATTTCATACTCGTCAGGCAGTACATCCATCAGCGCAATTTTCAAATCACCGGCAACCATCTGGCTGTAAACCTGAGTAATCATCAGCGGATGCTGTCCGGCACTTGCAATCTCCGCAAAATCCTGCGCGTCAATAATCTGCAGCCCGGCAATCGGGTCGATGCCCAGCTCAACATAAGCCAAATCCAAGAAGCTCATGGAAGGCTTAATCACCAGCTTAATGCCCTGCGCCTTCGCAGCGGTACGCATCAAAACAACGGTTTTTTCCGCAACCAACGGGCTTCCCGGTACAGCATAAACAACATCACCGTTCTGCGCTGCTGCCAGCACACGCTCAACAACACTGTTATAAACCTCTTCAAAGGAACCAGCCTTTTCGTATAAATCGTCACATGAGGTAAATTTTACGTTTTGCTTTTCCAGCTCGGCAACGGTGGGATGCACCGCCGTGCGCAGGATAACCTGAGCGCAGTTTTGCAGAAGTCCCATAGTTTCCAATGAAAGATGTCCCACAGCACCGGGGCCTAAGCCGACAATTGTAATTGTTCCCATGATAGTACGCCTTCTTTCTTAATTATTTTAAAAATCGTTTCACTACCGGCAGCTGACACAGCTCCTGTCTGTTCAGCACGCCTAAAAGCAGCAGCAATATGATATAGCTTATCCCGGCAGCCAGCATAGCAGCGATTGTTGCCAAAGCAGGCGATGCACCGTCAAGCAGCACATGCGCTTCTACGGCAACAGCACCCATCACCGCTGCTGCGGCGATGATTTTCGCAATACTGAACCAGGAAAATCTTATACTTAATTTATACAACGCTATAATATTTAACAGCGCCGTCACGCCAAAGTTAATATTCGTTGCCCATGCTGCGCCGGCAATACCGTATTCCGCATTCGTCAGCCGGAGAACGGCAACCAGCTTGGCGGCAATACCGATAAGCATATTCAGCATCGGCAGATTGGTGTGCCCCATTCCCTGCAGCATACCTGTTGTAACCTGCTGCAGACCTAAAAGGCAGATGGCAGGCGCCGAATGCATAATGGCAACGCCGGCCTTCGCCGTACCGTAAAGCAGCAGGCTGATAGGCTCCGCCAGCACCCACATGCCTACGGAAGCAGGCACTGTTATCAGGCAGCACAGCTTCATAGCGGTCGCCGCCTTCTGCTCAATGATATGCCATTTATTCAAAGCAAAGGCTTCGGAAATAGCAGGCACAAGGCTTGTTGCCAGCGACATCGTCGGTATCGTGGCCATTAACAGCAATGGCTGTGCCATGCCTGCCAGATAGCCGAACTGCGCCGTCGCCTGCTCCACACTAAGACCGCTGTCAATCAATCGGCCGGGCACCAGCAATACGTCAATGCTGCTTGTAACAGGCACGAGTATATTGGCGCAGGACACTGGCAAAGCCAACAGCAGCAGGCGCTTAATCAATGCTCTGCTGCGCACAAGCTCGGCAGCAGGTGCCTGCATCTTCACTGCGTCAGCCTGCCATTGCTTACGGTAATAGCGGTAAAAGCAGCCCATAACCACAAGACCTGTCAAACTGCCCGGCACAGCGCCGAAGGCAGCGCCGGCAGCAGCGTATTCCAAACCGTAGGGCAGCAGCACATACGCCAGCACCACCATCGTCACTACACGGATAAACTGCTCCACAATCTGCGACACCGCAGGCGGCGTCATCAGCTGATGTCCCTGAAAATACCCACGGAAGCTGGCTAAAATCGTAGCAAAGAAAATTGCCGGTGTCAGCGATATAAGCGAATAATAGGCACGCGCATCGGTAATCACGCCGGCATCAACCAACCAGCCCGCCGCCAACACCAGACAAACCGCCAGCACAGCGCCCACACAGGCCATCAGGCGCAGCGAAACGCGAAACACCTGACGCACATTAGCATAGTCCTTCTGCGCCAGAAAGCCTGCGACAATAATCGATATTGCCACCGGAATGCCGGCCGCAGAAATCGCAAGCAGCAAAAGGTATACGGGATAAGCCATCTGGTACAGACCGATACCCTCGCCGCCCAGCAGACGTGAAAGCAGGATGCGGTTCACAGAACCGATAACCTTTACCATCAGTCCTGCCAATGTCAGAATCATTGCGCCGCGCAAAAATTTATCACTGCTCATCTCCTGCTTTCACCTCCTTTAAATCAATCTTCCAATATCAGAGCAGGCAAAGTCTGCTCCAGCCACGCCAGGGGTTCCTGCTTTGACGTACCCATTCTGTACGTCAGCTGCTGCTCCTGACCGTTTTTCAATGTCATCGTCTTAGGATGCTGCATCAGCAGCTTCAGAACTGCCTCCGGGTTTACCTGTGCCTTCTCGCCGAAGGTCAGGCGGATAATTCCCTGACGCACATTTACGCCACGTATTTTCAGCACTCGGCACAAGCCCTTAAGCGCTGCCAAACGCCAGAGCATTTCCACCTCCGGCGGCGGATTGCCGAAGCGGTCGATAATTTCGTCCAGAAAATCCTCACGCTGTGAATATTCCAGCTCGCTGAAGCGACGATACAGCTCCATTTTATAACGCGGATCCGTAATATAGCTGTCCGGAATATAGGCCTCTGCCTGAATTTCCAGAACCAGCTCCGGCTCAGGCTCGGCCTCCTTGCCGTTTTTCAAACGCTCAATGGTTTTTTCCAGCATCTCGCAATAAGCGGCAAAGCCTATGCCGGTAATATGTCCGTGCTGCTGCGGTCCCAGCAGATTGCCGGCACCGCGGATTTCCAGATCGCGCATAGCAATCTTAAAGCCTGCGCCCAGCTCCGTAAAATCACGGATAGCCTGCAGACGCTTTTCAGCAATTTCACTCAGCGCCTTATTAGGCTGATACACAAAGTAAGCATAAGCAAGACGCGAGCTACGTCCTACACGGCCACGCATCTGGTAGAGCTGCGAAAGGCCGAAGTTGTCGGCACCGTCGATAATAATCGTATTCGCCAAAGGTACGTCCAGACCATTTTCCACAATCGTCGTACACAAAAGCACGTCGCAGCCGCCCTCATAGAAGGTAATCATGGCATCCTCTAATGCGTCCTCATTCATCTGCCCGTGGGCAATTTTGATGCTGATGCCCGGAACCAGACGGCGCAGCTTGGCAGCCAGCGGCTCCAAAGCGCTCACGCGGTTGCTGATATAGTAGATTCTGCCGCCGCGGCGCAGTTCACGCTCCAGCGCCTCCTTAATCATGCCGTCGTTATATTCGCTGACATAGGTTTCAACAGGCAGACGGTCCTCCGGCGGCGATTCGATAACGCTCATATCACGGCCGTTGACCAGCGCCATATGCAAAGTACGCGGAATAGGTGTCGCGGAAAGCGACAAGACATCTATGCCGAGATGCCATTTCTTGATTTTTTCCTTTTGGGCAACGCCGAAGCGCTGCTCCTCATCGATAATCAGCAGGCCGAGGCTGGTAAAATTCACATCTGGCTGCAGCAGACGGTGCGTACCGATAAGAATATCAACCTTACCGTCAGCCACCTCCTGCAGAACAGTGCGCTGCTCCTTCGGCGTACAAAAGCGGTTCAGCAGGCGAACCTCTACGCCGAAATTGCGCACGCGCTCCTTAAACGTAATATAATGCTGCTGTGCCAGCACTGTTGTAGGCGCCAATACCGCCACCTGCTTGCCGTCAAGCACAGCCTTAAAGGCAGCACGCAAAGCCACCTCGGTTTTTCCGTAACCTACATCACCGCAAAGCAGGCGTTCCATCGGCTGCGGCTTTTCCATATCAGCCTTGATTTCGGCAATCGCCTTCAGCTGGTCCGGTGTTTCCTCATAGGGAAAAGCTGCTTCAAAGTCCTTTTGCAGCTGGCAGTCCGGCGAAAAAGCATGACCGGGCATAATCTGCCGCTGTGCATATAAACGTAACAGCTCCTCCGCCAGCTCCGTAATCGCCTTAGCCGCCTTGGCCGTAGTGCGTTTCCAGTCATTGCCGCCCATTTTCGACAGACGCGGCACACTGCCCTCGCTGCCGACATATTTATGCAGCATACCGACCTGCTCAACAGGAACATAGAGCTTATCGTCACCGGCATAGGCCAAAAGCAAATAATCACGGTGGATGCCGTCAACCTCGACGTTCTCTACGCCTATATAACGGCCGATACCATGAACCTTATGAACAACGTAATCTCCGGCCTTAATATCCGAAAAATACTGCAGCTGTTGGCCCTGATTTTTAGTATGCAAGCGTTTGCGCTTCTGCATGCCGAAAATATCATTTTCTGTCAGCAGCAGCCATTCTTCATCCCAGAAGCGAAAGCCGTGATCCAAATCGCCGTAGGTTACATTGACGACTTCCGGCTCAAAGCTCTTTTGGGCAAAATGTCCCTTTAAGCCGTAGTTGCGCAGATTATCCGCAAAGCCACGGGCCTTAATGCTGCCAGAAAGCATAATCAGCGGCGTAATTCCCTCCGCCAGCCAGTTCTGCAAATCCTCTACCAGCAAATTAGTATTCTTATTATACGGCGCAACCGCGCGCACCGGTATATTCAGCGAAGGCAGCTGCTGCAGATAGCTGTGTCCCAACGCCGATACCAGCACAGCACCGTTAGCGGCCAGCTGCTCTATAAGCTCCTGTTTGCCGAAAAGTTCGGAAGCATGCTCCTTGTTTTCCTTGTCCAGCTTTTCCAGTATACTGAAAACATGCACCGGCTCATCAACAACTACCATAGTATCCGCAGCGCAATATTCAAAGATATCGGCATCATAGCTGAAGCTTTCATCCACCTTCAGCGGAGCAATTTTGATACTGGTGAGAGTCTGCAGACTGCGCTGGGTGTCAACATCAAAGCTACGCATAGCGTCAAGCTCGTTGTCGAACCATTCGATGCGTACCGCCGCACTGCTGTTAATCGGGTACACGTCCAAAATATCACCGCGCAGGCAGAACTGTCCCAAAGCATCAACCTGCTCTGTACGCTCATAGCCCAAATCAAGCAACGCGGCAGCTATATTACGCTGTTCGTGCTCCTCGCCAACAGCGAGCTGCAGCGCCTTGCCGGACATACCGCTCGGACGCAGTTGCTTTTGCTGCAGCGCCTCTGCCGTAATGAAAACAATGCCACGCTCCTCACCGCTCAGAAAGCGCAGTGCTGCCGCACGTCCGGCCTGCAGCTCCAGGCTCTGCGTATCGGCCTGCACGCGCGGCAGGCTTACAGGATAAAGCTCCTGCATCGGCAAATCGGGGTACAGATAATTAAGCTCGCGGCGATAAGTGCGTATTTCCTCACGCGAAGCAGTAACAAAGGCCATACTGCCCTTGCCGCCAAGCAGCTTATCTGCGGCAGCAAAAAAGACCGGCTTGCTGCTTCCAGCCAACCCGGTTAAAATACAGGCCTGTTTTTTCTTTTGATATTCGGCCGCCTGCCGCACTTCCTTGACAGCGGCAACCTTATTGACTAATAAATTTTCCATAGGCTATACAAATTGATAAATAGGGCTGTTACAGACGTAACAGCCCTATAATCTGTTTTAAAATCAGAGCTTAACAGCAAGTACTTTGCGGTCCAGGCTGTGAATAGCATCAACGAAACGTACGGTGCCGGTTTTGTAACGGGCAGAAATAGTATGAGTACGTACGCCGTCGCCGAAGTAACGCAGACCGTTCAGCATGTTGCAGTTGGTAATAGCGGTAGCAGTAAACATGCAGTCATCACCTTTTACCAGATCATCCAGAGTCAGCACCTTGTTAACATCAGCAATACCCATCTTCAGGCAGCGTTGAACCTGTGCTTCGTCTTCGGGAACCAGACGAGCTTGCATATCGCCGCCCAGGCATTTAACAGCAGCAGCACCCAGAACACCTTCCGGAGCGCCACCCTTACCAACGTACATATGCACGCCGCTGCCTTCGATGCAGCATTCAACGATCGGGTTAACGTCGCCGTCGGTAATCAGGGAGATACGTGCGCCTGCTTTACGAATTTCGTCCATCAGGCCGTAATGACGTTCGCGGTCCAGCAGAACTACGTTCAGATCGCTTACTTTACGGTCCATTGCCTTAGCAACGCGTGCCAGGTTTTCGCTGATCGGAGCATTGATATCGATGCAGCCTTTAGCACGGGGGCCGACAGCGATTTTATCCATGTACATATCAGGAGCATGCAGCAGGCAGCCACGCGGAGCGATAGCAATAACTGCGATAGCGCCGTTTTGTCCTTTAGCAACCAGGTTGGTACCCTCAATCGGGTCAACAGCGATATCAACCTCAGGGCCGCCGGCACCTACTTCTTCGCCGATATACAGCATCGGTGCTTCATCCATTTCGCCTTCGCCGATAACAACGGTACCTTTAATGTTTACGGTATCAAAGGCTGCGCGCATAGCGTCAACAGCCAGACCGTCAGCACCGTTCTTGTCGCCTCTGCCTACAAGATGACCGCAGGCAATAGCTGCCGCCTCGGTTACACGTACAAATTCCAAAGAAAGCTCTCTGTTCATTCTTCACAACACTCCTTAATATAATTTCATATGGTAATAGCACTGCTTGTGCAGCGCAAGAGAATTAACTCTATGTCCAACCTTTATTATGACACGTTTATTCTGATTAATCAATCTAAATTTTATTTACAGCAACAGCATCAGGCAAACCTGCCACGGTAATACAAAAACAATATACAGCAAAAACAGGCTGAATACTACGGTTACACCTGCACGGAAGGCATCTACAAGGTACACTGCCTCCAATGACCGCACCAGAAGATACAGCATCCACAGACAGCCTATAAGAAACAGCACACCTAAAAGCGGCAAGCCGTTAAGCCCCATCCTGCCCGCAAGCAAGGCCCCCGGTGTGAGCAGCAAAAACGGCAGCGTCGTATACCCCAAAAGGCAGATGAGCCCGACAGGGTCGCCTGCCAGCGCACCGAAGGTTTCCATAATGCCGTGCAGCAAAAAACCGTAAAGCGTTAAAGCTGTTCCCGCAATCAGCACCGTAGCAATAATAATGCCGAAGCGCACCTCCAACGGCGAATCCAGCAGCCAGCAATTTGTTGCTACGCCAAAAAAGCTGAAGCTGAGAGTGAAATAAAAAGCACTGCGCCAAAGAGAAGGCTGCTTGGCAATCGCAGCCATGCCTGCACCGGGCTCAAAAAGTACCTCAAAGGTTTTGCGCCTCATAGCTCATCACCTCGTCATACCGCCTGCCGGCGCCCCGCTCTGCTGCAGACTGCCTGTCAGCTGGTTTACAAGCTCTGTTTTAATCAGCTCCGCAATATGAGCGCTGAGCAGAAACTCCCACGGCTGCTGTTTTTCCTTAGCCTTCACCGGCGGCAAGCCGTCGGCACCCGGCTTAATCTTGCCCAATTCACCCGCTGCGGCAAGCGCATCGTAATAATCACCGATTTCATCTACCAGGCCCAGATTCTTAGCCTGCAGACCGGTATAAACACGGCCGTCAGCCAAGGATTTTACCTTGCTTTCTTCCATCTTGCGTCCTACGGCAACAGTTGTCACGAACTGCTCGTAGATTTCGTTGACGATGTTCTGCAAAATAGCCTGTTCTTCAGGTGTCATCGGTCTGTCGCTGCTCATAATATCCTTATAGGGACCGCTTTTAATCTTATTGCTGGTGATACCTATTTTCTTGAACAGTTCCTCCGTATTCATGTACGGCATATACACACCGATACTGCCGGTAAGCGTTGTGGCATTGGCATAAACCTTATCACTGGCGCAGGCTGCAATCCAATAGGCAGCGCTGGCACCTGTATTGCCCATAGTTGCCACAATCGGCTTTTTGGTTTTCTCCTTAAAGCGCTTCAATTCACGTCCAACTTCTTCCGCAGCCGTAGCACTGCCGCCGCCGCTGTCAATACGCAGGACTAATGCCTTGACGCTGTCATCAGCCGCAGCCTCACGAATCTGCTTCATAATGCTGCCGCTTGTTACACCATTGGTCTGGCTGAAAATATTGTCCTTGCTGTCCGCACCGCTGATAATCGTACCGGAAATATTGATTACGGCCACACGGTCAGGTACAGTAACAGTTTTCTCGGCATTGTTATTTCCCTTGAGCAACGAAACGACAAAGCTCAACACAGCCAGAATCAATACCGCACTGATAAAAATTTTCTTAAGCATTCAATCACTCTCCTCCCTAATTTTTAGTATAACATAAGCAAAAACTCCCCTCAGGCGTATGCCTTACGGCAATTGCGCCTAAGGTGCCTAAGAGGAGTATTCTTATTTTCCAAAAGCAGCGTCGGCTTAAGCTCAGCGCTTTCAGGATAACCTTATTGGTGATGTTTTACCGCCGCACCTACAAAATCTCTGAATAACGGATGCGGATTTGTCGGACGGGATTTAAATTCAGGATGGAATTGCGCACCGAGGAACCACGGATGCTCGCTCTCAGGCAATTCAACAATCTCTACCAGACGGCCATTAGGCAGTGTGCCGCCAAGAACTAATCCCTTGCCCACAATTTCCTCACGGAAAGCATTGTTGAACTCATAACGATGACGATGACGTTCGTAAATCAGCTCTGCATTGTAAGCCTTGCTGGTCAGCGTATCGGGATAAACCTTACACGGATACAGTCCCAGACGCATCGTACCGCCCAAATCCTCAACATCAAGCTGTTCCGGCATCAGGTCGATAACAGGATGTGTGCTGTTCGGATTGAACTCTGAGCTGTTGGCATCAGCCATACCGCAGACGTGACGGGCAAATTCAATTACTGCGCACTGCATGCCCAGGCAGATACCGAAGAACGGAATCTTGTGCTCACGTGCATATTGAATAGCCTTAATCTTGCCTTCAATACCGCGGTTACCGAAGCCACCCGGCACTAGAATGCCGTCAACACCGCCCATAACCTTATCCATATCCGTATCATCTGCTTCGATTTCTTCAGCATTTACCCAATGGATATCAAGCTCGGCTTCATTGGCAACTGCTGCATGACGCAAGGATTCGGTAATGGAAATATAAGCATCCTGCAAAGCAACGTATTTGCCAACTACAGCGATAGTTACCTTCTTGTCATATTTTTTCAGGATGCGGGCCACCATATCATGCCAGCCCTGCATATCCTTCGGCTTGTCCTCCATTTCCAGTTTGCGCAGAACAATGGTATCAAGTCCCTGCTCCTCCATGAGCATCGGTACCTCGTAAATACTTCTTGCCGTAAGGTTTTGAATAACTGCGTCGTGGTCTACGTCGCAGAACATAGCCATTTTCTCGCGCATTTCCTTAGAAATAGGCTTTTCACTGCGGCAAACGATAATATCAGGAGAAATACCGATGCTGCGCAGCTCTTTGACGCTATGCTGAGTCGGTTTGGTTTTCAGCTCACCGGCTGCGGAAATATACGGTACCAGCGTAACATGAATATAAAGCACATCGTTCTTGCCGACATCCTTTTTTACCTGACGGATGGCTTCCAAAAACGGCAGGCTTTCAATATCACCTACAGTACCGCCGATTTCCGTAATAACGAAGTCGGCATTATCCTGTTGGCCTACGCGGAAAACGCGCTCTTTGATTTCATTTGTGATATGAGGAATAACCTGTACGGTACCGCCAAGATAATCGCCACGGCGTTCTTTATTTATTACACTCTGGTAAATCTTGCCTGTGGTCGTATTGGAGTTTTTGGACAGGTTGATATCAATAAAGCGTTCGTAATGTCCCAAGTCAAGGTCTGTTTCCGCACCGTCGTCGGTTACAAAAACCTCGCCATGCTGATACGGGCTCATTGTGCCCGGGTCAATATTAATATACGGGTCGAACTTCTGGATAGTAACCCTATAGCCGCGGCTTTTCAGCAAACGGCCTAAAGACGCAGCAGTGATGCCCTTGCCCAAAGAAGAAACAACGCCGCCTGTCACAAAAATGTACTTGGTATTAGTAGTCATGATTTTTAACCCCCTCAGATTTCATAAAATGCTACAAAAATATTAAATTGTATCTAAACTCACTGCAGGCGGCAAAGCCCAAGGACTCTGCCACCTGCAAAAGAATTTCTTAAATTACATTCTTTCCGGAGCAGAAACGCCCAGAATACCCAAAGCATGACGGATGGCGTGACCAACTGCCTTCACCAAAGCAATGCGGGCTTGTTGCAAGTCTGTATCTACGCCCAGAATACGGCATTGGTTATAGAAGGAGTGGAACAGGGTTGCCAGCTCATAGGTATAGGTTGCCACATGATGTACAGCACGTTCGCGGGCTGCACGGGCAAGCAGTTCCGGATATTCGCCCAGCTTTTTAACAAGCGCCAGCTCTTCGGGAGCCTGCAGAGTATCCAGCTTCAGCTCATCAAGAGCTACAGCCTCAATGCCTGCTTCGGCAAGCTGACGGGCAATGCTGCAGATACGCGCATGCGCATATTGGATATAATAAACCGGGTTCTCATTGGATTTTTCGGTAGCCAGAGTCATATCAAAATCCAGCTGGCTGTCTAAGGAGCGCATGCAGAAGAAGTAACGTGCCGCATCAACGCCAACCTCATCCATCAGCTCGCGCAGAGTGATGGTTTCGCCGGTACGCTTGGACAGTTTAACGATATCGCCGTTGCGGTACAGGCGTACCATTTGCAGCAGCAGCACCTCCAGCTTATCGGCATCAAAGCCCAAAGCACTTACAGCAGCCTTCACGCGGGCAATATAACCATGGTGGTCAGCCCCCCACAGGTTGATGATGCGGTCGAAGCCACGCTCGAATTTGTTGCGGTGATATGCAATATCGGCAGCAAAGTAGGTGGAAACGCCGTTGTCACGGATAACAACGCGGTCCTTGTCATCGCCGTAAGCGGTAGAATTAAACCATTTTGCGCCGTCCTTTTCATAAACGCAGCCTTTTTCCTCAAGGAATTTGCAAGCCTCACGGATTTTATCGGCATCATGCAGGGATTGCTCGCTGAACCATACATCGAAGGTTACGCCGAAAGCTTCCAAGTCCTCTTTCAGGCCTGCCAGCTTTTCTTTATAAGCAATCTCCAGGAATTTAGCCAGACGCTCTTTTTCCTCTAAATCAACAAATTCCTTGCCATAGATACGGATAATACGCTGAGCGGTTTCAATGATATCATAACCATGATAGCCGTTTTCCGGGAAAGGAATACCGGTCGGCATTTCATCCAGCTGTTTAACGGTCAGGTCGGCAGGAACGCCGCCCATTTCCTCCAGCTTCAACAGCTGCAGATAACGTGCATTGACAGAAGCTGCCAGATTGTTCATCTGATTGCCGGCATCATTGATATAGTATTCGCTTTCAACATCATAACCTGCAGCACGCAGCAGGTTAACCATAGCACTGCCGACTGCGGCACCGCGGGCATGGCCTACATGCAGCGGGCCGGTGGGGTTAGCGCTTACATATTCAACCTGAACGCGGCCCAAGCCGTTAGCAGGCAGATTGCCGTAGTTTTCACCGGCAGCCAGAATGCCTGCCAGCAAATCAGCGGTCCAGTTTTGTTTCAGATAGAAATTGATGAAGCCGGGGCCGGCAATTTCCATTTTATCTACGGAAGTACAGTCCAGATTATCTACAACAGCCTGTGCAATCTGACGCGGTGCACAATGCAAGCTGCGGGCAGACTGCATTGCAAAGTTGGTTGCAAAATCGCCGAATTCCTTTTGCGGCGGAACCTCCAGCATAACCTCGGGCAAAGTACCCGGTTTCAAAATGCCATTATCGATAGCTTTTTGCGCTGCATCTTTAATGGCAGCGGCTAATAAATCCTTTATATCCAAAGCAAAATCTCTCCTTCTCTTTATTTATTGCTTATTTTGTTTCGTAAATAGGGTCATTAGTCAGTTCAACGCCCAGCTTTTTAAATACCTTGAAATCTCCCTCTGTCAGCATAACGGTGGAATGTGCCTGGCAACCTTTCAGCTCCGGCAGCTTTTCCAGCGCCAGCTTAGCCAGACTGTCCGTTGCAGCACACATAGAAAGCGCTATCAGCACCTCATCCATATGCAGACGCGGATTGCTGCTGCCAAGGTAGCGTGTTTTCAGATTCTGAATCGGGTTGATGTAGGTCGGCGAAATCAGGTGCATTTCATCCGCAATACCGCCCAGTTCCTTAATAGCGTTCAACAGCACGGCACTGGCAGGTCCCAGCAAATCCGTAGTTTTGCCGGTAACAATTCTGCCATCGGCAAGCTCCAGCGCAATAACAGCGCACTTGCGTTCTTCCGCAACCTGCTTGGCTACGGTAACAACGCGGCGGTCATTTACGCTGACCTTAGCCTGCTTCATCAGCAGCTCCAGCGTATAAACCTCCTGCTTGCTGGCCTCATCCAGAGCCAGACGGTTCAGGGACTGATAATAGCGGCGGATAATTTCCTGACGGGAAGCCTCACAGCAGACCTCATCATCACAAATGCAGTTGCCTGCCATATTAACGCCCATATCGGTAGGCGATTTGTACGGACAATAGCCGTAAATGCCTTCAAAAATTGCTGCCAGTACAGGATAAATTTCAACGTCACGGTTATAATTTACCGTGGTTACGCCATAGGCCTCCAAATGGAAGGGGTCAATCATATTAACATCCTGCAAATCCGCCGTAGCAGCCTCGTAAGCCATATTTACAGGATGCTTCAAAGGCAGATTCCAGATGGGGAAGGTTTCGAATTTGGCATAACCGGCCTTAATGCCGCGCTTATTTTCATGATACAGCTGTGACAGGCAGGTAGCCATCTTGCCGCTGCCGGGACCGGGAGCAGTAACAACTACCAGCGGACGTGTAGTTTCTACATAGTCGTTCTGGCCATAGCCCGCATCGCTGACAATGTGCTCCACATTATGCGGATAGCCTTCAATCGGATAATGGTAATAAACCTTGATATCCAAAGCCTCCAGCTTATTCTTGAAGCTTTCGATGGATTTCTGCCCCTTATATTGCGTAATAACAACGCTGCTGACATAAAGTCCCTTAGAACGGTAAACCTTTACCAGGCGCAGTACGTCCAGATCGTAGGTCAGGCCTAAATCGTGACGCACCTTGTTATTTTCGATATCATCGGCATTGATGGAAATAATCATCTCTGCCTGATCCGCAAGCTGCAGGAGCATCTGCAGCTTACTGTCCGGAGCAAAGCCCGGCAGTACGCGGGAAGCATGGTAATCATCGAACAGCTTGCCGCCGAATTCCAAATAAAGCTTATCGCCGAATTTACTGATGCGCTCTCTGATATGCTCAGATTGCATGGTCAAATATTTTTGATTATCAAAGCCTATTTTCATATTAAATTTCCTCAACCTCAATTAAAATCTTCATCTCGCCATAAGGCTTATCATCATGATACAAGGTATATTCCATTTCCAGCTGCCACATGCCGTTACGGAAACGGGTATATACATAACTGGTTTCCGTCGTCAGAGGAATTTTCATATAAGGTGTCTGATAAAGGCTTTTATCTACATATCCACGGCGGAATTCCTGTCTGTGGTCTACGCTGCCGCTGCGCATGACTATAACGTGCTCATCGTCCCATTTCAGCGTTGTCTTGGTATTATCCAGACCGGACTGTTCATCCTCCTTATAGATTACGTAGTATTTGCCGCCTTTTTCCGTCATCATACCCATATACTTTTGTTCAGAAGCCTGAGCCTCACTACCCTCATCCTTCGTTGTACTCAAAATACGAATTTTTACCGGCTGCATAGTACGTGCCTCCATAAACAAGATAGAGCCTGCACCGTTTCGCCACACCATTATGATCGAAAGGTCGCAAGCCCTACAAGATTTTTGTCAATCTAATGCCATTAAACTTTTCTGCACTAAAAGACCTCTTATATTCTTCAATATTATATAACAGCTATAAAGCACAGTCAAGAAATAGCATAAGGAAGTGCAGGATTTCCCATAACAGCAAGCTTAAAAATCCAACCAAAAACGACAGAGTATACTGCCATAGTATAGCTCTGTCGTCAGCTTTTTAATATAAAATTTATTTTTTTGCTTCTTCCTTGGCTGCTTCTTTCTGCTGCGGCAGCATTACACTGAAATCATTCAGCATAGGCTTCTCGCCGTTCAGCTTGAAAAGATATACGAAGCGGGCAGCAGGTTTTTTCTCTGCAACAACCTGGTACAGCAGCACGTCTGCGCCATTGTGCTTTTCCACAACAATCAGTTGGTTGGTGGTCAGCTTACCGAAATCCTTAGCAAGCTGTGCATGCAGATTATTGTATGCCTTTTCATCCCAGTTCTTTTGCATGTCCTCGGTCATCATGGAAGTAACTGCCTTGTAGTTGCCGCCGTTGATAAATTTGTCAACGATAGCTTCCTCGGCGTCTAGAACCTTGCCGTTGGATGCGCTGCAAACTGCGCTGACAGCCAGCATCATAATCATTGTAACCAGCATTAATATTTTTTTCATGGAAATCTCTCCTCCCTATAGGCTTAATATGTGTTTAATTATAGTCTTTCGTGCCAACAAGTGCAAGCGTTACCATAAAAACTTTACAAATCTTTTCCACTGACGATAAATTCAAGCACAAAACTAAAGATTTTTGTTTTTCCATTCCGTCAGCTGACTGCTGAATGCTTCCCACTGCTGCGGCAATGCTTCCAGCGCCGCATCGGCCTTGGCCTGCTCCCAGCCGCTGAACAAGGCTGCTTCATAGCGCAGCTCTTTGATTTTGGGATGTGCCGCCACCAGCTTCTCTACCATCATGGTGTTGATATAATCATCGTGCAGCAGCCCCAGCATATCCTGCAGATACTTCAGGCTGCGCAAAAGGCTTGCTTCCGGAGCCAGCTCCGGCACGCTCTGCAGCGCATAACGGAAGCGCTTGAGCTTGATGCGGATGCGGTGCAGCTGCTCCATATTATGCAGGTCGGGATATTTTTCCGGCAGCTCCATCAGCTTGTCATACCAGTTATCGAAGCGACGCGACAAAAACTCTGCCAATGTAGGCTCCTTTTCAGGCGCAGGCACGCTGTACAGCCACAAAAGCAAACGGGCCAGCTCCAACGTCAAGCGGTTCAGCCTCAGTCCGCGCAGCGCCTTAGCTGCGGCTGCACCGCGCAGCTGTGTCAAAAGCTCCGTAAGCTGCGGCAGCGCAGCTTCCGCCTGCTCCCGGCTGCGCTGCAGACGCGCGCAGATTTGCAGTGCCACATCGTACTCCCGCACATCACCCAAACGATTGGTGCTCGCCTTCAGCACTCCCTGCCAATGCACCGCCTCCTGCTCAGGCAGCAGCGGCTTGCATAGAGTCAGCAGCGAGCGCAGACGTCTGAGCTTTACCCGCAGCTGACGCAGCAGGCTGCGTTCCGGGCCACGGCTCAAGACCTCCTGCCACAGCTTGCTTACATAATAAACCTGCCACGGAAGATGGCAATACAAAAGACTCATAGCACTGTCGGCATCGTAGGCCGCCAGCTGCTTTTGGTCAAAACAGCCGCGCAGCTGGTCCAGTCGCTGCGAAAAATCCGGCTCCTCCAGCACAAATTTTGTTTTGGAGGCCAGCAGCTTCTGCAGCAGACTGTCAACAGCTTCTGCAGCTTCCGCATTATGATATTCAAATTCAATAATGATATCCGCTATCGCCAGCAGCTTGTCGCTCACAAGCAAAGTGCCCCAGGCACAATACAAGCGCACACCGTCAATATTTTCCGGCGTAAAACGTGTCAGGCGATATTTATACATATCATTATCGTTAAAATATTTTTCTTTGATTTTTACCTTGACGGTACTGCCAGGCAGCAGCCTTTTCGCAAGATTAAGCAGCTGCGCCTGGTTTTTTACTTCCAGTCCATGCAGACACAGCTTGTGTTTCATGACATCTACCTCCCGGACCTTGACGCTTTTTTATGCGCTTATTTGTTCTTCGGTACAATTTCCAGCCAATAATTATCAGGGTCGGTAATAAAGTAAATTCCCATAGCAGGATTTTCGTAGCAGATGCAGCCCATTTCCTGATGCTTAGCATGCGCTGCTTCGTAATCATCTGCCAAAAATGCCAGATGGAATTCATTTTCGCCCAGATTATAAGCTTCCTTGCGGTCACGCAGCCAGGTAAGCTCCAACAGATGCGGAGTTTTGCCGTCCGTCAGATATACCAGAATAAAGCTGCCGTCCTCGGCCACCTTACGGTGATCCTCCTTCAGGCCCAAAGCCTCCTCGTAAAACTTCAGGCTTTTTTCCAAATCCAACACATTAAAGTTGTTATGTGCGAAAGTAAATTCCATATTGTACACCTCTCATTAAATTATATTATATATTTAAAAAAACACTACCTGCTTCAAGAGCAGGGCAGCTAAAGCAATACCTGCTGCCAGCTTGCCGACCATTGCAAAAAAGCGCATCTTCGCTGCCGTCCACGCCAACTGCATAGCAGCTGCCGAAACACCCGTATGCGCCAGCTCATAAGCAAATGCAGCCGCAAAGGCACCGGCCATACCGCCGAGCAATGAGCCTAATATCGGAAAAATCAATGTACCGAGCAGAGTGCCGGCAAAGCTTCCCAAGGCAATGAAAATAACCGCGAACCAAGAAACTTTACTGCGTTTGATGCCGAAAAGGCCAACGCAGAACTCCCAAAATTCGCCCAAAGCATAAATAAGCACCATAGCTGAAAGCAGCCTGCCGTTAAAGTACAACACCTCGTCAAAAAAAGCAAACATCAAGGATGTCAGCAAGAGTAAAGTATTTCCCGGAAGGTCGAATATTGTCAGTATCGGTCCCGATATAGCTATGAAGATTGCAAATATACGTTCAACCAGCAGTTCCATAACATGCCTCCGTCTATTTATATTGTATTAATTATACCACATCCATAAACATACAAGTTTACTAAAGTGTCACGAGAATTAGAAATAAATGTAAAATCGTTGTGCAGCAACACAGAAAATGCTAAAATTAGTTAAGCTGAAAAATTCTTAACCAAGGAGGTTCCCTCGTGAACGATATATTGCTTACTCTTAAACCCTGGTACCCTTCCATAAGTGCCTTTCTTTTCTTTACCGTTGTCCGCTACATTTATAAAAACTTTTTCATCCGCCTTTTACGCCGTCTGAATAACAAGGTATCCTTCGGCTACGGCGAGGATTTTCTTAACGCCTTTGAGACACCTATCAACATTGCACTCTTTATTATCGCATTCTATGCGGCAATCAACCTGTCGCCGTTGGCATCAGTACACGATTTCAGCTTTACCGACCGCATTCTGCGCACAATCATTGTCACCAACTTTTTTTGGGGCCTTTATAACCTGATTGATACAACGCACGGCGTTTTCTTCGATTTGCTGGAAAGATTCGGTATCCAGACCGATGAAGCCATCGCCAACATTCTCGCGACTGTTTTCCGTATGATTATCATCATGCTGGGCTTTGTAACCGTAGCCCGCGAATGGAATTATGACATCAGCGCCTTCATCGCCTCCCTCAGTATCGGCTCTTTGGCTGTTGCATTTGCAGCCAAGGATGCGTTGGCCAACGTTTTCGGCAGTATGATAATCCTGCTCGACAAGCCCTTTAAAATCGGCGACTGGATTAAAGCCAACGGCATCGAAGGCATCGTTGAAAGCGTTTCCTTCCGCAGCACCTGCATCCGCACCTTTCCGCAGGAACTTGTTTATATTCCGAACTCCCTCCTCAGCAACACGCCGATTACCAACTATACGCTGCGCGAACGCCGCCGCATCGACTTTACGCTTGGCCTGACCTACGGTACAACGGCTGCCCAAATCGAGGAATTTATCTTCAAGCTGAAAAATTATCTGGAGGATCTCACGCTTATTGATGAAAATGATGTACGCGTTCATTTCCTCACCTATAACAGCAGCAGCCTTGATATACGTGTTGTCTGCTACGCCAAAACAGGCAAGCACCTCGAATACCTCAACATTATGCAGGAAATCAACCTGCATACATTGGAGCTGCTTGAAGAGGTAGGCGTAAGCTGCGCCTTCCCCAGCACCAGTCTTTATTTTGAAACTCCGCTGCAGGAAAATGTTACCGAACAGCCTGTCAAAGCACAATCCGAAGCTGATAAACCAAAAGATAACAGCAACTCTGCCGACTGCTAATTCACTATTATTTTGCAGAAAAATTTTGCAAACTGAGTTATAATAAAATAAAGAATAATTTTCCATTTTATCTCAGTTTACATTGACAGGAGGCTGCCTATGACGAACAACATTAAGCAAGCGATTATTATCGGCGGCGGTCCCGCCGGAGTAAGTGCTGCTCTTTATCTGGCGCGCGCCGGTCAAAAGGTATGCATCATTGAAAACGGCCCCGGCGCACTGGCCAAAGCACATAAAATCGACAACTATTACGGCATTGCCGCTTCCGGCGCCAAGCTTTACGCGGCAGGACTGGAGCAGGCACGCTCGCTGGGCGTAGAAATTTTGCAGGATGAGGTTCTCGGCGTTGAATACACCGATAGCTTCACGCTCAGTTTGAAAAACACAGACGAGCAGCTGCAGACGGAAGCTCTTATTCTGGCTACCGGCAGCAAGAATATTACGCTCAACCTTCCCGGTCTTATCGAGCTGGAGGGCAAGGGCATAAGCTACTGCGCCGTCTGCGACGGCTTCTTCTTCCGCAAGAAAAATGTTGCAGTCTTAGGCAACGGCGCCTATGCTCTGCACGAGGCAGCTTATCTTAAGCAGCTGGCAGGCAGCGTCACTATCCTGACCAACGGTCAAAGCGGCGACGCAGCCAAGGCTGCAGGCTTTGAGGTAAACACCTCTGTGCTGCAGGCAGTAGAAGGCAGCGGCAGGCTCAGCAGCATCCGCTTCACCGACGGCAGCACGCTTGCTGTCGACGGCTTGTTCATCGCTCTTGGCACAGCAGACAGCACCGATATGGCGCGCAAGCTCGGCGCAGAGCTGAACGGACGCTTCATCCGTATCGACGGCGACGGAGCGACTAACATCCCCGGACTTTTCGCTGCCGGCGACTGCACAGGAGGCTTGATGCAGGTGGCTAAGGCAGTACACGAGGGCGCACGTGCCGGCCTGACAGCGTTAAAGTTTTTGCGCCAACATAAGACAGACGAAAACAGCAATAAATAACCAAAATTTTTACAAAAACACTGAAGGAGTGATAATTATGGCATTAGAAATTACTACAGCAAACTTTGAGCAGGAGGTTACCAATTCTACCCAAACAGTTCTCGTTGATTTTTGGGCATCCTGGTGCGGTCCCTGCCGTATGCAAGCTCCGATTCTGGAAGCCTTTGCCGAGGAGCACAGCGATATCAAGATTACCAAATGCAACGTTGATGATAATCCGGAGCTGGCAGAAAAATTTGCTATCATGAGCATCCCCAGCCTGTTGGTTTTCAAAAGCGGCAAGCTGGTAAAATCCGCAGTCGGCCTGCACGATAAGGAAGCTTTGGCAGCACTGGTAAAATAAGCAGCTGCTTAATTTCTTGACGAAAAAATCCCGGTTATGGTTTTTAAAGAAGCCATGCCGGGATTTTATTTGTTATGAAGCATAAAAAGAACTCCCTACGAAGCACTGCATGAGCAGAGCACGTAGAGAGTTCTTTATTTTTCTTTTTGCCGTGCCGCTTACGCAGCACGGCTTATTTTTTATTAAGCAAAAATTTTATTCCTTGCCTGCCAGCTTTTTGTAGCCGTCCAGACGAGTCATTGCGTCCTTCTCGGTCTTTTCGAACAATGCTTCCGCAGTATCCGGGAACATCTTCTGCAGGGAGCTGAAACGAACTTCTCCCATCAGGAAGTCACGGAAGTTTGCGGTAGGCTCTTTGCTGTCCAGAATGAACGGATTCTTGCCTTGCTCCTTCAGTTCCGGATTGAAGCGGTAGGTTGCCCAGTAACCGCAATCAACAGCACGTTTTTCTTCGAGCTGGCTGCAGCCCATGCCAACCTTCAGGCCGTGGTTGATGCAAGGTGCGTAAGCAATAATCAGGGACGGACCATCATAAGCCTCTGCTTCGGCAATAGCCTTCAGAGTCTGGTTCTTGTCGGCGCCCATAGCAACCTGTGCAACATATACATAGCCATAGCTCATAGCCATCATACCAAGGTCTTTCTTCTTGGTCTTTTTGCCGCTGGCAGCAAATTTAGCGATTGCCGCAGTCGGAGTAGATTTGGAGGATTGACCGCCGGTGTTGGAATATACCTCGGTATCGAATACCATAACATTGACATTCTCGCCGGATGCCAGTACATGGTCCAGACCGCCGTAGCCGATATCATAAGCCCAGCCGTCACCGCCGAAGATCCAGTGGCTGCGTTTAACGAAGAATTGCTTCTCGTCATACAGAGCAGCGCATTTATCGCAGTTGTCTTTGTATTTTTCCAGTACAGCAGTCAGCGCTTCGGCACGTTCACGGGTGCCTTCGCTGTCGTTGACATGCTCCAGCCAATCGGTCAGCGCAGCCTTGAGATCCTCAGGCAGCTCGCCTTCCAGCATAGCTTTTACCATGTCTTCTACACGCTCACGGGATTGTTTAACGCCAAGGAACATACCTAAGCCATATTCAGCGTTATCCTCGAACAGGGAGTTTGCCCAGCTCGGGCCATGACCTTTGCAGTTTTTGGTGTACGGCATGGACGGAGCGGATGCACCCCAGATAGAGGTACAGCCGGTTGCATTGGCAATCATCATACGGTCGCCAACCAGCTGAGTTACGAGCTTAGCATACGGAGTTTCGCCGCAGCCTGCGCACGCACCGCTGAACTCAAGCAGCGGCTGCTCGAACTGAATACCCTTCATGGTCTTCTTGTTGAGCGGATTTGCCTTAGGAGCAACCTCCTTCTGGCTGTATTCCCATGCAGCAGCTTTATCAAGCTGAGTATCGAGCGGCTTCATAACGAGAGCCTTGGCCTTCGGAGCCGGGCATACCTGAGCGCAGTTGCCGCAGCCGGTGCAATCCAGCGGAGAGATGCTCATGCTGAACATCAGGCCTTTAGCGCCGATAGCAGGCTTGCTCGGCAGAGTTGCCGGAGCCTTAGCAGCTTCTTCCTCGGTCATGAGAACCGGACGGATAGCAGCATGCGGGCAAACGAAAGCGCACTGGTTACATTGGATACAGGTGTCCATCTGCCATTCCGGTACGTCGATAGCGATGCCGCGTTTTTCGTAAGCAGCAGTACCGCTCGGGAAGGTTCCGTCTGCATAATCAGCAAAAGCACTTACCGGCAGCTTATCGCCTTCCAGCTTGTTCATCGGCACGAGCAGCTTGTCAACGAACTCGTTGCCGGTTGCAGCTTCGGCAGCAGTATCGCCGGCCTCAGCCCAGCTTGCCGGAACATCAACGGCAACAATAGCGTCAATGCCCTTGTCGATAGCAGCGTTGTTCATGTCGACAATGTTCTGGCCTTTCTTGCCGTAGGAATGCTCAACAGCATCCTTCAGGTATTTAACAGCGTCAGCCAGAGGAATAATATCAGCCAGCTTGAAGAAAGCAGACTGCATAATCATGTTGATGCGGCCGCCCAGACCGATTTCCTGAGCAATCTTAACAGCATCAATGATGTAGAATTTAATATCGTTCTTAGCGATGTAGCGTTTGAGCTGACCGGGCAGCTGTGCGTCGAGCTCCTCAGCGCTCCAGTTGCAGTTCAGCAGGAAGGTGCCGCCCTTTTTCAGGCCTGCGGTTACATCGTATTTATGAACATAGGACTGATTGTGTACTGCAACAAAATCGGCAGCATCAATCAGGTACGGTGCCATAATCGGAGTATGACCGAAGCGCAGGTGGGAAACGGTTACGCCGCCGGATTTTTTACTGTCGTAAGAGAAGTAGCCTTGAGCGTACATGTCGGTGTGGTCACCGATGATTTTGATAGCGCTCTTGTTGGCGCCGACGGTACCGTCACTGCCCAAGCCCCAGAATTTGCAGCCCTTGGTGCCTGCAGGAGTTACATCAACGCCTGCTACGCACGGCAGAGAGGTATTGGTTACATCATCAGTGATGCTGATGGTGAAATTGTTTTTCGGTTCTGCACTTGCCAGATTATCGAATACAGCTACGATATCGCCGGGCAGCAGGTCCTTGGAGCCCAAGCCGTAACGGCCGCCGATAATCATAGGCTTGCGGTCGCTTGCATAGAAGGCAGCACGCACATCAAGATACAGCGGTTCGCCGAAAGCGCCCGGTTCTTTGGTGCGGTCCAGTACAGCGATACGTTTTACGCTTTGCGGAATTGCGCCCATGAAGTGCTCGATGCTAAAAGGACGATACAGGTGAACTACGAGTACGCCAACCTTTTTGCCCTCTGCATTGAGCTTTTCAACAACAGTGCGGACGGTTTCGGAAGCGGAGCCCATGATGATGATGATATCTTCGGCATCTTCAGCGCCGTAATAATTGAACAGATGATATTCACGGCCGGTCAGCTTGCTGATTTCGCCCATGTAATCCTCTACGATTTCCGGCAGAGCATTGTAATAGGTGTTAACAGCCTCGCGGGTCTGGAAGTAGATATCCGGGTTTTGTGCGGTGCCGCGGATAACAGGATTATCCGGGTTCAGACCGCGTTTGCGGAATGCGTCTACGGCATCCTTATCCAGCAGCTTTTCGAGATTAGCATAATCCATAACCTCAATCTTCTGGATTTCGTGGGAGGTACGGAAGCCGTCGAAGAAGTTCAGGAACGGTACACGGCCTTTGATGGCACTCAAATGTGCTACGCCTGCCAGATCCATAACCTCCTGTACGCTGCCCTCAGCCAGTAATGCAAAGCCGGTCTGACGGGTAGCCATAACGTCCTGGTGGTCACCGAAGATAGACAGAGAGCTTGTTGCCAGTGCACGTGCGGAAACGTGGAAAACTGCGGGCAGCAGCTCGCCGGCCATTTTATACATATTAGGAATCATCAGCAGCAAGCCTTGAGATGCGGTGTAGGTAGTAGTCAGCGCACCTGCCTGTAGAGAGCCGTGAACTGCGCCGGAGGCACCTGCCTCGGACTGCATTTCCATCAGCTTAACGGTTTGCCCGAAAATGTTCTTTTTGCCTTGGGCAGCCCATTCATCGACAACCTCAGCCATCGGTGAGGACGGAGTAATAGGATAAATTGCAGCAACATCGGTAAATGCGTAGGAAATATACGCAGCAGCTGTGTTGCCGTCCATTGTTTTCATTTTTACCATTGGATTCCCTTCTTTCTTGAAATCACAAAATTACTTGACCTTAATTTTTACAGGAAAAACTTTCCGGTTCATACAATTAGTATACACTACTCAGCCTTGTTTGTAAAATATCTGCATAAATGTATACAGCATTTTTGCGTAAATAAAATGTGAAAAAAGGTATAAGGTAAACAGGCAGCTCCAGTACACTCATCAGGAGAACTTCTATTGCCAGTGCTGCGGCAAATAAACTATATTAATCCTGCCGCTCATATCCTCATCTACCCTGCAGCGCACCTCATACATATCATAGATAAACTTTTCCGTCAGCAGCTCTCGCGGCGTTCCCATACCTACAATCTGTCCGTTTTTAATTGCTACCAGACGGTCGCAGTACATTGCTGCAATATTTAAATCATGTACCGCTGCTACAACAGTCAGATCAAGTGATTTGACTATATCCATAATCTGCAGCTGATACTTGACATCCAGATGATTCGTCGGCTCATCCAGCACCAGACATTCCGTCTGCTGCGTCAGTGCCCGCGCCAAAATTACACGCTGCTGCTCGCCGCCGCTCAAGGTAGCAAAGCTGCGTTCTTCGAAGTCCGCCAGACCTACAGTCGCCAGCGCTTCGCGCGCAATCTGATAATCCTTAAGATTGTCGCGCTCCAGCATTTTCTTATGCGGTGAACGGCCCATCAGCACAACCTCCAGCACCGAAAAATCAAAGCTGTAAACATTATGCTGTGCTACTACTGCCAGCTGCAGAGCTGATTCACGGTAAGAAAGCTCGTCCAACGGCGTTCCGTTGAAAGTAATTTTTCCTCCCGTCGGCTTCTGCACACGGTAAACGCATTTCAGAAAGGTACTCTTACCGCTGCCGTTAGGGCCGATAATGCCTACAAATTCCTTATTATGCAGGCTGAAATCTATTCCCTTAAGAATTTCCTTTGGTCCGAAAGCCATTTTTACTGCTTCTGCTAAAATTTCCATTATCAGTTACCTCCAAAGCCATAGGTTTTCTTAATCATCAGGTAAACAAAGCAGGGAGCGCCGATAAGTGAAATCAAAATACCAATCGGCAGCTCGGTGCGTGGAATGATAATGCGGCAAAGACCATCAGCAACAACTAAAAATATTGCACCTGTCAAAGCCGCAACCGGAATAAGCCTTTTATGATCAGTGCCAACAAGCATACGGATAACATGCGGAACTACCAGACCGACAAAGCCTATCATACCTGCAGCATACACTACAAAGCCTACGATAAGAGAGCTTACAAGCAGATAAATTTGCCTGTAAATATGTAAATCTGTTCCCAGTGTCAGCGCCGATTCATCACCAAGCAGCATCAGATTAAGCATGCGGCTCTGCGTCCAAAAGAACATTACTGCCAACAGCACGATTGGTCCGATGACAGCCAGTGTTTCCCACTTGGCACCTGCAAAGCTGCCCATCATCCAGTAGGCAATAGTCTGCATGCCTTCCTTATTATTGGCAAAATAAACGATAAAGCTGGAAAACGCACCGCAGACTGCACTCAACGCCATGCCTGCCAAAAGCAGCTTAACGGAATTGCTGCGTCCGCCCAGGTTAGAGATAAACAGTACGCCCAGCGACATGGCAAAGGCACCGATAAAGGCCGCAATACCAACAAAGTTTTCACCCAGCGCCACGCCGATACCCAGCAGAATTGCTGCCGTTGCACCCAGCGAAGCACCGGAGGAAATGCCCAGAATATATGGGTCCGCCAATGGATTCTTTACTACAGCCTGCATAATAACACCGCAGACCGAAAGACCCATGCCTACTAAGGCAGCCAGTACCAGACGCGGCAAACGCAGCAGCCAGATAATATCATGCACAGGTCCGCGGTCAACACCTTCAATAGGCTGTCCGCTAAACATCTGCTCTATAACCGTATTGTAAATATTTACCAACGGCAACTTAACTGTACCAATGGACAACGCCCAAAACAAGGCAATTACCAGCAAAGCAAGCAATCCCAGGCAGATGAACAGGTACCCCTGCTTCTTCAAAAAATCAACCATCATCATTTCTCCTTATACAAATCCGGGTACATTCCGGCCGCAATAATTTTTATGCCATCATAGGTGCGCACGCCTGAGCTGTAAATAGCATACAGCGGCAAGGCTACAACACGTCCTTCCTTCACGCAGCGCAAATTTTTCAGCGCCTTGTGCTGGGTAACGCGGTCAATCATATCCTGCTCATGTCCGTAATGTGATTCAATGACAACCACAAAAATAACATCCGGGTCAAGCTCTACAACCTGCTCCAGGCCAATGGCGCGCTGTTTTTCAGCCAACAGTTCACCATGCAGCTCTTTAACAATATTGCCGGCCAGCGTTTTTTCACCATAAACAGTCGGCTCTTTGCCCATGAATTCCAGCACCAGAGCACGCGGACGCTTTTGGTAGCCTGCAGTCTGACTGATGGCAAAATTAACCTCCTGCTGCATCTGCCCTACAAGCTGCTGTGCCCTTTCGTTTTTATCAAAGATTTTGCCTAAGTCAAGAATATCCTTGTATTCGTTTGCCAGAGTACGCGGCTTCGCATCAATCATCGAGGAGCGTGCGATAAAGGTATTTACGCCGCGCTTATGCCAAAACTCGGTACTACGCAGCACCTTAGGCATAAAGGTAGAATGCCAGCCTACAAGCAAATCAGGCTTCAGCATCATGGTTGTTTCCAGGTCTAAAAGCTGTAGTCCGGTATAAGGTATTTTGCTGTACTGCTCCTGATATTCCTTGCGGAAAAACTTTTTGTCCGGCACGCCGTTACCGGCAATAATGCGGTCGCCCACACCCAAAGCCAGCAGTGTTTCAATGCTGTTTTGCCATACTGCCACAACTCGCTGTGGCGGCTTGGTATATGTCATCTTCTCAGGCTCGCCCTGAGTATTGTAATTTTCGATAGTTACCGGATAGTGCGCAGGGTTATAGGCATATTCTGCCGGTTGGTTAAAGCGCAATAGCGCTTCTGGGTTTTCCTTTACCGGCAGAGTAAAGATGTTGCGTTCACAGCCTGTGAGCAAAATAGTAAAGCCAAAAATTATAATAAATAAAAGCTTTTTCATAACTCCCCCTATCATTTTTCTTTTCCAATAACATTTTTAAAAAAATCCCGGATCAGAATATAAATCAGGATACAACCCATGTGCTATTATTTTTATTCCATCCATAGTCCTGACTCCAGGTGTATAAATAGCATTCAACGGCAAAGCAACTATACGCTTATTTTTGGTACAAGTTAAATGTTGAAATTCTCTTCTTGCGTACACCTCTTGCATAATAGTATCTTTATCTTTATATCTCGTTTCTCCGATTAAATAAAAAATCACATCAGGATCATATTCGATTATTTGCTCCGCACTTATTGACTTTTGATCAGCTGCCAATAATTCACCATTCAGTCTTTTTACTAAATCTCCGGCCAAAGAGTTTTCTCCGTAAATTCCTAACTGTTTACCCATACCGGCAAGTATTAAGGCACGGGGACGTTTTTTTAATTTGCGAGTATTGTTTACAACATCATTAATTTCTTTTTTCATTGCATTAACAATCTCTTCCGCCTTCTCCGATTTATCAAAAACCTTCCCTAAATTTAAAATATCATTAAATTCATTTTCTAATATCTGACCATTAGGTAACCAAGCAGATGATACAGCAATATATGTCCCTGTTCCTCTTTTATGCCAAAAATCTGTGCTTCGTAAATATTTAGAAGTAAAAGTAGAATACCAGCCTATTATCATATCAGGCTGTAGCATCAAGATAGTTTCCTGATCTAAATTTTCTATGCCTTTTATGGGAATATTTTCATACTGAGTTCTGTACTCTTTCTTGATGTATTGAGGGCTGAATACTCCCATTCCGGCAACAATTCTGTCGCCAACACCAAGCGCAATTGCTGTTTCAATAGAATTTTGCCAAACACAGACTATTCTTTGCGGAGGTTTTGAAAAAGACTGCTTTTCAAAGGTTCTGCCTGTTTTCAGGTTTTCAATGCTCGTCGGATAATGTGCAGCATCATATGAATACTGTATAGGTTTATCAAAACGTTTTAATGCTTCAGGATTTTCCTGCACAGGTAATTTAAAGTAACTACTCGTACAACCGCTAAGCAGTAACGAAATAATCACGCTTAATCCTATCCATAACTTTTGCATAATATCACCATTAATACTTAAGAATATGGCAAAGCACTACTGCGCAGGCAGTAGTGCTTCACCTAAAAAATGAAATACTATACCTTGATATGTATCTAAAAATTATCGGTGCTTTAATTTTCTTTATATAAATATGTCTCTATATTGATAAACATACCTCGGATCAGCAGTCCATGAATCCCATTCCTCATTAAACTCGCCAAAATTATATGTTATAGTCTTCGAAGTTCCAGGTTTTATTGTGCAAAGAGGAAATTTTATAGGCTCATTGGTAAATTCGAAACTACTTCCATCTGCTTTTTTAAAAGTAATATTAGGATTAAAGCTTTTGATTTTCACAATAAGTCTATCACTTTTTGTATTATAAAAGGTACCTGTAACACATAAATTGTTACCACTTTTCCAAACCTTAGATGGCGTAAAAACAAGTTCCTGTGTATTATCTGAAAATTCATCAGCATAAGCACTAATGCAGAATCCCATGGTTCCAATCATTAAAACCAGTATACATAAAATGAATTTAATTTTCTTCATAAACCTCTCGCCTCCTAAAAAACTCTTTAATAAACCAGATGGTAAGAATATTTTATCCTAACACTTCAAAAAATTCACCATATTCATTGTCATAGCATTCAGCAATATACTTCTGACTATTTTGCATAAACAATTCATATCCAATATTATGCATAAGCCTTCGATACTCCTGTTCCGAATAATCTTTCTTAAAAAACAGTTTTCTAGATGCTTTATGAGAATTGCGTGCAATTCTATCACATAAAAAACATTGATTACACTCCTTGCATTCGCAATTCAAAAGCTTATCAGGAAATTCATTCGCTAAAAAACCCATATATATACCCGGTCTAATGCCAAAAGTAATTTTTCCCATATTAACATCGTCTTTTTCATAAAAATAAGCTTCAAAAACTTCTTGAAAAATTTTTAACGGAACTCTTCTACCACTAATTTTATAAATGTCTACATATGGATCCAAATGCTTCAGCCATCTGGGCACAATGCTTACACCTCTAAAAAAATTAGATGTAACATTATGATGACACTGCGCCATAAATTCGCAGTTATCAACAGCCCATGCCATCACATGGTTTTTATTCTGAGGACACCCAAACATGCAGCTTTCATTAACTAAATACTTTAGCTTATAACCTGTTTCCCGCATTTCCCTCAGCTTTTCAGGTCTTCTGATAAAATCTCGCGGTGGATTAAACACTTTTATTCCTGCATACTCATGCCACATTTCCATTTCACGCGGGGTTTCAATAAAACAATTACAGGAAGTGTGCAACTCCAATTCAGGTCTAAGTTCATGTAGTCTACAAGCCATATTAAAATCAGTACATATTACACCATCTACTGCATATTTATCAACAAACGGCACTAAAACATAATCAACATACTCAATAAGTCCGGGAAAAGAATAATTATATACTCCTGCATTCATAGTAATAATGCGTTTGAAAATGCCCCGAGATTTTTCTAATAACTCTAAGCACTCTGAAGTATGCTTGCCTAAAGCCCTGCTTCTAACATCAATAGGGAAGTATCTTGCATTAGGATTATGATAATTATTTCCTAAAAAGGGAACACCTAAAAATATATCATCAATATAATTCTTGTATTTTGCAATGTAGGCTAAATATTCATCAACTGTTTCGTTTTCAGCCAATAAAGGAAATGGTATTGAAAATTTTCTGTTATGCATAGTTTTATACTCCATCAAAAGTATATATTAAAATATTGCCAAACGGTTACATAATATGTCAGTAAGGCATATATACTGAGGTATATATGCCTTACTTCAAAAAGGAAAAATCAATACTCCATCATTAGAATTTATATCTCAAGCCAATCATAAAGTTTCTACCCAATCCAGGGTATGCGCCTTTACCTGTATGTGCATAATACTTAGTCTGATATGCCTCGTTGAATAAATTGTTTACAGCAAAATAAAGAGTCATGTCTTTTTTTACATCATAGTTCAAGTTCAGGTTAGTAACCATAAACCTTTTATCAGTGAAAGTTTCTGTAGAACAACCAGAATAAATCAATTCGCTCAGATTAGCATTAAATTGTCTATTGTTGTAGTTCAATTCAACAGTATATTGGTTAGGAGGTACAATTTTATTCATCATTTGATCAATAGCACTAGATTTTACTTTATTAGTTCCAGCATTACTGAATATTTTATCAATATTCTGTTGGTACTTGCCTAAGTTTTTACCTCTTGTCTTGTCATGCACATAGGAATAATTGACTGCACCAGTCAAATGTTCATCAAACTGATGAGTTAAGCCAAGATTTAATGCTTTCTTCTTTTGCGTTGCATTCAGCGTATAATTGTTTTCCTCACCATTATCAGGATTGTACAAAGATAACGAAGCAATCTTATTGGACATATCTGTATAGTTCAGATTTAAATTAACATTAGTTTTCTCACTTAAATCTTTTTTGATGCCCCAGTTCAGAATATAACCTTTTTCATTATCTAAAGGACCATTGATAGGTGTAGCAGTTGTATCACTTTGCTTAACCGGTCTAAATACTTTTGTCCAGCTGGCATAAGTACTAAAAGTATCATCAAAAGCATATTGTGTAGAAAGAACTGGAGTAATATTGGTAACGTTACTATCGCTATACTCTGTAACCTTTCCGGCAGGAGTTTGTTGGGTTATTCCTTTATAATGACTATAACGTAAAGCCGGAGTCAATTCCCATTTATCGGAAATATGAATTTTATCTTGAACATAGCCTGTGATACTATCACGCTTGCTTACCGTAGTACCTGTCGAATCACCAGGACGCCAAGCTTTTAACTTAATATTATTAAATCTAGACTGGTCAAAAGTCCAACTTGTAATAATATCATTTACACCAACACGTTTAGCAAATTGAATTTGGACACCCTTGTTTTTTTGCTGACTCCAGCTGGAAGGAGAAGTCGTATTTCTATAATGTTCAGCAATCCAATCGGGGTTAAAAATACCACCCGGATACTTGGTTTCATCCGGCCACGTATTAGTATATGTGCTTTCGTAACCACCATATCTTCTTGTATTATAGTAAGCTCTTACAAAGCTTTCCATACCATTTTCTTTATTAAAGGTATATGTAAGGTCATAATCATTAGTATTAGATAAATGATAGTTACCACCTGTTACTACGTAACTATAAAAAGTATTACGATAACCAGGATCAAAAATATCTGTCATCTGTACAGGTTTATGACCAGGGTATATAAATGCTTCTTTAAAAGGAACAGTATAATCCGGTGCCATATACGGATAACCAGAAATGCCTTTATTAAAGCTATGTGTAAAAGTCAGATTATGATTCTTATCAAAATCATTTTCCAACTTTACATACGTGGATTCTTCTTTATAATCTGTATTACCATATTCATAGTTTTTGCCTGTCTGACCATCTTTATAGTGAGTATTACCGCTCATTTCACGGGATGCATTTACTAAATATTTAAAGGAATGGTCCTTTCCGGCTGAACCAGAGTAACTCAAATTATAATTGTGCTTTTTCCAAGAGCCAGTAGAAATATCAATAGTACCTCTGTTTTGTACTTTACCTTTTTTCGTAATAATGTTGATAGCACCACCAACAGCATCAGCACCATAAACGGAAGCACTAGGTCCTTTGATAACTTCTATTTTTTCAATAGCATTGATATCCATAACCTTATCCAGCATAACATTATTTGCTGCATTTGCACTAGATGTACCGCTACCCATACTAGATACTGTATTATCTACACGTTTGCCATCTACTAATACAATTACTCTAGGATCACCATTAATCATAATTTGGTCAGAATACGCATAGCCGCCGCCATAGTTATTATTTCTATAACCTGTTTCAGAAACACGTACACCTGGAATCATTCTAACAGCATTAGTAATAGTTGTGTAATGCTTTTTCTCAATTTCTTCAGAAGTTACGACATCAACATCACCGCCAGTACGATAATAAGATTGTTCTGTAACAATATTCTGGAATTTATCTTTTACAACTTTATCAGCGTAAACATCTATTCTTTCCAGATTGTATTCTTTGATTTGTTCTTTTGCAAGCGCAGAAGCACTAACACCTAAAGCTAATGCTATGCATCCGACAATTCTTAATTTCTTAGTACATTTCATCACAAAAACACCTCATACTCATAATTAATCTTAGTATTGTAATACTTAACCGTAAATACTATAATTCCATCCTAATACCTAAATTTATCTTAACTAAAATCGGCAAATAACAGTTAAATCAGAATACTAGAAGAAATTATACTTATCTTACTATGTAGCTCCTCCTTTCTCTCGTAATATTTGAGCATACTGGGAAAAAATTTATTTTCATAAAAGCATCTGACCAAGCTATCCTTGTTCCGCTTGTCAGA
>ERZ772886.136-NODE-136-length-66384-cov-24.463583_pt1 | contig 66384 bp, 54 predicted proteins | sample MGYA00512128_ERZ772886 | MGnify/ENA primary metagenome ERZ772886 (study PRJEB29015, sample SAMEA2737698) | human gut metagenome | biome: human gut; feature: human-associated habitat; material: faeces | place: China | collected 2012 ... | reverse complement strand
GACGAACAAGGAAGGCGTAAGCGTGGATGCGGAGTTTCGCAAGGGAGCGCAGACAGCGTTGGCAGTTGCTTTGGAGAAAAAGGTGGATTTGGCAATCCTGCAATCACGCAGTCCTAGCTGTGGCGTGAAGGAAATATATGACGGCAGCTTCAGCGGCAAGAAGATAAAAGGGCAGGGCGTGTTCGCCAAGTTGCTTTCTGCACATGGAATTAAGGTGCTTGATGCCGAGGATATAGCTGAGCATAAATAAGCTGGTTTATAAAAATTAAAAGGCAAGGTCTTAGGAGGTTTGCTTCCTAGGCCTTGCCTTTTTGTGCGTTATTTTTTATACTTTCTGATTGCCGCACCGATCAGCTTCGCTGTCTGCGACAGCTCCGCTTCGGTATGCGTTGCCATGAGGGCAACGCGCAGGCGCGCAGTACCTTTTGCTACCGTCGGATAGCGAATGGCGGGGGCGAGCACGCCGTTTGCCAGCAGCTCGTCAGCAACCTGTAAGGCGGTCGCCTCATCGCCAATGATTACGGGAATGATGGCGGTGGGTGAGTAAGCTTCTACGCCTTCGGTATGCAGAGCGTTTAAGAAAAACTCAACGTTATGCTGCAACTTTTGCGCACGTTGCGGTTCTTCCTCCAGCACTTCTGTAGCTCGCAGCGCAGCGGCGAGCGTTGCAGGAGTTTGGGAGGTGGCAAAGATAAAGCTGCGTGCTTTGTTCTTGAGATATTCGATAATTACCTTGCTGGCGCAGGCGTAACCGCCTTCGGCTCCAAGTGCTTTGCTGAGCGTACCCATGAGAATATCCGGGCGGACGGTGTTGCCGAAATGCTCAACGGTACCGTGACCGGTTTTGCCGATAACGCCGGTGGCATGTGCTTCGTCAATCATCGTGAGCAGATGATATTTTTTGCCGAGGGCGACGAGTGCAGGCAGGTCGACGATATCACCGTCCATGCTGAAAACTGCGTCGCTGACAATCAATCCTCTGCTGCAGGGGGTAGCAAGAATTTTCGCTTCCAGGTCATGCATATCATTGTGCTTATAGACAACGATGCGCGCTTTGGAAAGACGGGCGCCGTCGATGATGCTGGCGTGGTTATATTCGTCGCTGAAGATAACGCTTTCGCTGTTGCAGAGGGCGGAGATAATGCCGACGTTAGCCATGTAGCCTGTGTTGAAGACCAGTGCTGCTTCCGTACCCTTGAACTGCGCCAGCTTGCTTTCAAGCGCTTCGTGCAAGGCGGTGTTGCCGGTAGTCAGACGGCTGCCGCCACTGCCTGCGCCCCATTGAAGCGCAGCTTCGGCAGCGGCTTGCTTAACGCGGGCATCTGCTGCTAAATCAAGATAGCTGTTGGAAGCAAGCATCAAAACCTTGCGTCCCTGCATTTCGACATATTTGCTTTGCTCGCTGTCCATAGTACGCAGGGAGCGGTAAAGATTCTGCTCTTTAAGCTGCTTTAATTCGTCAGCAAAAATCTGCTCCGGATTGGGATTAGCAGGCTTTTCAACGGGCAGTCCGCGTACAAGCACACGCTGCTTTTCCAGATAATTGATAGCATCTTCAGCTGCAGCTTTGGTGCTGTCAAAGATAAATACACGGCCACCGTGCGGATTGCCCATTTCCTTCATCGGCATGAGGCGTACATAACCATGCTTTAAGGAAGCTAGGTAGCCGACGAGGTAATCGGGATCATCGGAAAGGCACAGTTCTGCTATAATGCCGGGAGCATTTACAACCTTAGTGGCCAGTACGATGGCCTCGCGGAAGTGGTTTTTGCCGCTGCAGTTGCTCGCTGCTCCTTCGGCATCCATATAGGTTACGCGGATGCCACGCTCGTGGTCGGGCTCAAGTCTGGTGCCGGTGGCAACGTCGTAGAGAACGGCGCCACGCATAGGGTGGTTGTGACGCAAAAGATGGATTAATGCATCTGCCCTGGCTTCCAATCCCAGCTCGCAGAGCATTTCCTTCATGATTTTATAGGTTTCCTCTACTGTGTCGGCAGGACGTTTGCTGATAGGCAGAGCGTCAAGGTATTCCAGCTTTTTCGGTACGACCTCTTCCATTTTGACGTTGATGAAGTCTGCTCGGCCGAGGCCGTGATGCAGAGCGCGCTCGGTAAGTGCGCTGACAGCGTTGCTGATATCGGATTGCAGGATAATGCGTTCTGCACCGCTGACGTGCAAATCGCCTTTGGATGCGCGCATTTTGATGCTGTATAAAGGCATAGGGAATCTCCTTTGTGTTTTGAATTCGGTGTTTGGCAAAATTAGCTGATGAAAAGCCTCTCCTTGGGGAGAGGTGGCATCGTTTAGCGATGACGGAGAGGGGTGTGCAAAACTTCACGTTATTCTTTAGCGCAAAGAATACAGACCCCTCTCAGTCGCCCTGACGGGCGCCAGCTCTCCCTAAGGAGAGCCTCTTTTTACTGTTATTTATCAGCCTCTGAGCAAAGCAACCTTGGTAAGCAGCTGTTTTGCGGGCTTATAGAATGCACCGGCGGCAACTGCGGTAAAAATCATACCGGGGAAGGCTGCGGCGGTGAGTACCATCCAGTTTACACCGGTAACCTGCCACAGTACGAGGCGGGCAGCGAAGGTTCCGAGCGGTCCGCTGACAGCAACAGTAAGCAGGTTGGTTCCGAGCAGGGCCATGGTGCCACCGGCAACAACGCGGAATACCATCTGTACAAGTACGTTGATGATGTTGTGCATCCCGAGCATCATTCCCAACATGCTTGCAAGGATACCTGCGATAATGTAGCGTTTAAAGCCGAAGCAGGCGCAGATGAGTACGGCAATTGGTGCAGATAACTGGAATTCGCCACCGGCAATTGGCGAAGGGATTTTAAAAGAACCTGAAATCAGAATCAAGACACCTAATAAAGCGATAGTAGTCAGCTCTTTCATACTCAAATCTTTCATTTATTCGCTCCTTATTTTAAAACCTCATCCATGGATTGTTTAGCCAGTGCTATAGCCTTATCCAGATCTTTATTTTCGATATTCAGCGGCGGGTTGAAGTAGATGACGTTGCCCAAAGGACGCAGTAGCAGGCCGTGGGTAAGTGCTTTTTTGTAAATTTCGTAGCCTATACGCAGGTCGCCGTCGAAGCCGATTTTCTTATCCTTATCGGTAACAAGCTCCATAGCGTTAATCAGGCCGATATGACGGATTTCGCCGATGTTTTTATGAGCGCCGAAGGTATCCATGAGTGCATTATGGAAGTATGTTGCTTTTTCCGCAGCATGCTCGAGAATTTTTTCTTCCTTCATAATTTTGAGTACAGCGAGGGCGGTTGCGCAGCCTATGGGGTTACCGGCATAGGTGTGGCTGTGCATGAATTGCTTGCCTTTGTTGTAATCATCATAGAAGGCATCGTAAATTTTGTCTGTGGTGCAGACGATAGCCATCGGCAGATAACCGCCGGTGAGAGCTTTACTGATAGTCATGATATCCGGGGTGATACCGGCATGGTTGCAGGCGAACATTTTGCCGGTTCTGCCGAAGCCGGTAGCAATTTCGTCGGCAATCAAAAGTACGCCGTATTCATCACAGAGCTTACGCAGCTTTTGCAGGTAGAGAGGCGGATAGATACGCATGCCTGCGCAGCCTTGTACGATAGGCTCAACGATGATAGCAGCGGTTTCTTTGGCATACTTAGCAAATGCTTCTTCTGCAAATTTGAAGCATTCGCATTGGCAGTGCTCGCGGTCTTTAGCAAACGGGCAGCGGTAGCAGTCAGGTGCTTTTACATGAATGTTGTTCATCATCATGGGCTTGTACATCTGTGCGAACAGGTCCATGCTGCCTACGGACAGAGCGCCGATGGTTTCGCCGTGATAGCCTTCGCTGAGGCACATGAAGCGCTGTTTTTCCGGGTGACCGGTCTGCAGCTGATATTGGAAGGCAATTTTCAGTGCGATTTCTACAGAAGAGGAGCCGTTATCGGCAAAGTTGAATTTGTTCAAGCCTTTGGGGAGAACTTCGGTAAGCTCTTCGCAAAGCTTGATAGCAGGCTCGTGGGTGAAGTTAACGAAGATAACGTGCTCTAATTGTTCAATCTGCTCTTTGATGGCAGCGTTGATTTTGGGGTTGCAGTGACCTAAAAGGTTGCACCACCAGCTGCTGATGATATCGAGATATTCGGAGCCGTCGGCAGCGTAGAGGTAGGGACCTTTAGCGTGGTCAACGATGATAGGACGTAAGGTTTCGTAGTCCTTCATTTGGGAACAGGGATGCCAGATGTGGGCTAAATCTCTTTTTTGTAAATCTGCTACTCTATCGTTCATTTTTTCTTCCTCCTGAGTTTTGTGTCATTATTGTTTATTCCCCCTTCCACCTCACGTTGTTCGCCACCTTTCCCGTAGGGGCAGGCAAGAGCGTGTAATTGAGACTTTCTTGGGTCCCCATTTGGGGAACTGTCGAGCTTTAGCGAGACTAAAGGGGGCTGTTAATTTTTATTTATATAATCCTTTAAGTACTTCTACATCAATATCCAGTTCACTGGCGTTCGGCGGTACGCAGGCAAGTACGGGGACCGCTGTAATTTCTTCCATCATACGCTTGTTGTCGGCTTGCATGAAGTTGTTGCCGTCGTAGTTGTTGAGGATGATGCCGCGGACGGGAATGTTTTTCTGTTTGAGGTAGGAGATGGTCAGTACGCAGTTATTGATGGAACCGAGCGCTGCGTTGGAGATTACCAGTACACCTAAATCAAGCTTTTTGATGATGTCCTCGAGCAGGATATGCTCTTCATCCCAACGGATGGGGCAGATGATGCCGCCGCTGCCTTCCATGGTAACGTAATCATATTTGGCAAGGGATGCCTGATAGTCAGCCTCAATCTTTTCCATTTCTACGGGATTGCCCTCGCGCAGTGCTGCCAGATGCGGAGAAACTGCTTCCTTATAAATGTAGGAAACAAGGTTTTCCGGTTTTTCCGGGATGTTGGCAGTTTTGGCAACAAAGGCTGCGTCGCCCGGTAGCCAGGTACCGTCAGGCTGTTCTTCGGCGCCGCTCAGTGCTGCTTTGTAATAGCCTGCGTTGATGCCTGCATCGCGTAAGCGTTTAACAAGCAGGCCGGTAACATATGTTTTACCGATATCTGTTCCGATTGCTGTAATGAAAAGACCTTTACTCATAATTTTCACCTTCGTAATGTATTTTGGTTAACTTAAGATTCTACGTGGTTAACTTTACTATAGCTTAAGTATACGCTGTGGAAATTTTAATGTCAACCTAGCAAAATAGTATGGTTAACCATGAGGGCTGAGCATAAAAAAAGACTGACAGCTATATTTTGTGGTTATAGCTGTCAATCTATGCTTATCTTGTGGTTAACGATGTTAATATAAAAATAGGTAGAAGAAATTTATTTTTTGGCTGCCGCATTTTTACGGATTTCGGTTACAGGGATGCCGCCGATGCCCCAGTTATCTGTATCAACCTCGTCGATGGTGACAACGGTGGTGGATTTGTTTTTGCCTAGAACGTCGTGCAGAAGATTGGTTGCGCCTTCGATGAGAGCGCGCTTCTGCTCGGGTGTAACGTTACCTTCTTTGGTAATTTTGATGTTTACATAGGGCATGCTGATGACCTCCTTGCATTTTTCTTTCATTATAGCATATTTTGCTTGCAAACTGCGCGGTTCTATGCTATTATAAGTGCGGTAAAATTTACTGATGCACAGTAGCATTTAGGATGAGCTGGAGCAGTTAACAGTAAAGCTTACTTCTGAAAAATTTTAAGTCAATACTCGCTTGGATCTATAAGACCGGGACGAAGACGCAAACAGGCTAACTATGCGCATTCCGTACCGGAATGCGCTTTTTTATATGCTTCGGCATTAATCGGCAATTCCGTAGCCTTGAATTTGCACAGCGTCTCCTGTGGTCAGAAGGGAGGGCAATCTTGAAGGTTGGTATTATTGGCGGAGGCCGTGTCGGCAGCCGTTTGGCTACAAGCTTGCGTGAAGCAGGCGTGCTGGCCGGCATTACGGCTGCATCCGAGCAGCACAGTGCACAGCTGGCGCAGCAGTTTGGCGTATCGGCGACGGATAACGCGAAGCTGTGGCAGGCAGCGGACGTGCTCTTACTTACAGTACCGGATCGTTTAATTGGTACGGTAGCAGAGGAGCTGGCGCAAAGTGTGACGCCTGCGGCTAAGGTTGTACTCCATGTAAGCGGCAGTGTGGGACTGGAGCCGTTGGCTCCGCTTACGCAGTTGGGCGCACACGTAGGCAGTCTGCATCCGCTGCAGAGCTTTGCCGGCGGCAATACACAGCTTGCAGGTGTGTATATGGCGTTGGACGGTGACAGCGAAGCGCAGGACGCAGGCAAAAAGCTCGTAGAGCTTTTTGGCGGTAAAGCGTTCAGCGTACCAGCTGAAGAACGTGCGGCCTATCATGCGGCAGCGTGCATCTGCTCTAATTACGCTGTAGCGGTGGAGGCTATGGCGGCGCAGCTGATGGCGCGCTGGACCGGCAGCAACGAAGCTGCCTGGGAGGCACTGCTTCCCTTGTTCAAAGGCACAGCGGCTAATTTGCAGGCTACGCAAAATCCTGCGGCGGTCCTGACGGGACCAATTGCCCGCGGTGATGTCAGCACGGTAGCGAAACATCTTGCTGCCTTACCGGCAGCTGTAATTCCTGCCTATTGCTCTCTGGGCCTGGCGACAACCTCGCTAGCCCTTGCTAATGGCACTATTGACGAAAATGCAGCTGATGAGCTGAGAAATTTGCTTGGAGGATATTATGGCTAACAAACAAGTAACAGTCGCAACGATTAAAGAAATGAAGCAAAAGGGCGAGCCTATCACGATGATAACCGCTTACGACGTAGCAATGTCCCGCAACGTGAACGAAGCAGGCGTAGATATGATTCTTGTAGGTGATTCCCTGGGTAACGTAATTTTAGGATATAATTCCACAGTCCCTGTAACGATGGATGAAATGATTCATCATACCAAGGCTGTTATGCGTGGCAACAGCACTGCTTTAGTAGTTGGCGATATGCCGTTTATGAGCTATCAGGCAAGCATTGTTGATGCAATGTATAATGCTGCACGCTTCCTGAAGGAAACAGGCTGCACTGCAGTTAAGCTGGAGGGCGGCTCTGAGGTAGTACCTCTCGTAGAACGTCTGACACAGGCCGGCATTCCCGTATGCGCTCATATCGGTCTGACTCCGCAATCTGTAAATCAGCTGGGCGGCTTCAAGGTACAGGGCAAGGATATTGCCGCTGCACAAAAAATGATTGATGATGCCAAGGCTTTGGAGGCTGCAGGTGCTTTTGCCTGCGTGCTGGAATGCGTTCCGGCAGCACTGGCTGCGAAGGTAACCGCTGAGCTGAAAACCATGGCTACCATCGGTATCGGCGCCGGAAACGGCTGCGACGGCCAGGTGCTCGTATGCAACGACCTTTTGGGAGTTTCCACCGGCTTCTGCCCGAAATTTGTTAAGAAGTATGCTAATCTGCATGATACTACCGTAGAAGCAGTAAAGGAATATATTGCTGATGTTAAGGCAAGAACCTTCCCTGCTCCGGAGCATACCTTTAAGATTGACGATGCTGTTTTAGAAAAATTATATTAATACTTTCATAAATAAAGTGAGGTAATTCAAAATGAAATTAGTACATACAGTTGCAGAGCTGCGCGAAGAGGTTGCAGCAGCTAAAGCTCAGGGTTTGACCATCGGTTTGGTGCCTACTATGGGCGCTTTGCATGAAGGCCATGCATCCCTGATTAAAGCAGCTAACATGGAAAATGACTTTGTTGTAGTCAGCGTTTTCGTAAACCCGACTCAATTCGGTCCTAACGAAGATCTGGATGCTTATCCGCGTACTCTGGAAGCAGACTGCAAGCTGGCAGAAAGCATGGGCGCTAACGTAGTTTTCGCTCCGGCTCCGAAGGAAATGTATCCGAGCGAGGATGCAACTTGGGTTGAAGTAACCGGTGATATTACCAAGGTTCTGTGCGGCCGTACCCGTCCGATTCACTTCCGTGGCGTAACTACCGTTGTTACCAAGCTGTTTAACCTGGCACAACCGGACCGTGCTTACTTCGGCCAGAAGGACGCACAACAGGTTGAGGTTCTGAAACGCATGGTAAAAGACCTGTTCTTCAATATCCAGCTGCGCATTATGCCGATTGTCCGCGAAGCTGACGGTTTGGCAAAGAGCTCCCGCAATACCTATCTGAATGAAGCAGAGCGCAAAGCAGCTCTGGTACTGAGCCGTAGCCTGAAGGCTGCTAAGAAGCAGTACGAAGCAGGTGAGCGTGACGCTGCTAAGATTACTGCGGCTGTTACTGCTTCCATTAAAGAAGAGCCTATGTCTGATATTGATTATGTTGAAATTTATGCACTGCCGGAATTGAAACCTGTAGCAGCTCCGATGGCAGGCAGCAACCTGCTGGCTGTAGCTGTTAAATTCGGCACCACCCGTCTGATTGATAATGTAGTTTTGGAGGAGAAATAATATGCTTTATACTATGCACCATGGCAAAATTCATCGCGCTACCGTAACCCAGGCAAACCTGGAATATATGGGCAGCATTACTATCGACAGCGAGCTGCTGGAGCTGTCCGGTATTCTTCCGGGCGAGCGTGTACAAATCGTTGACAATAACAACGGTAACCGTCTGGAAACCTATGTTATTGCCGGTGAGCGTGGCAGCGGTGTTATCTGCCTGAACGGTGCTGCTGCACGTAAAGTTCTGGTTGGTGATACTGTTATCATCATCGCTTACAGCCTCATGACCGAGGAAGAAGCTAAAACCTATGTACCTAAGGTTGTAATGGTTGACGAAAACAACCATCCGATTAATGTTCGCGGTACTGAAAAGGAAGCAGAAATCGGCTGATTATAAGCATTATATGAGCACGTTGCGGCTTGCGCTTGGCGCAGGCTGCAGCGTGCTTTTTGTGTTGGCGGTTTGCTGAATTTATGAAGTATCAAGCGATTCCGGATAGTAATAAGAAGTTGCATATTTTTCGAAAAGAACAGCAAATAAAAAACTTCGGTAGAACACTAAGTATCATCGTTCTACCGAAGTTTTTCGTTTCTATTCGTTTTTGTCATGGCAGCAGCAATGTTCTGCTTCCGCAGGCTTCATGGAGCATTCCGGGCAGATCCCTTCGCCTTCCAACAGCTTGCTGCCCCAGGCGTACATGGCCTGCAGGATGGGGAAGAGGCTTTCACCCCGCGGCGTCAGGCTGTACTCAACCTTAGGCGGCACGACGGCGTACACCTTGCGCGCAATCAAGCCGTCGCCTTCCAGCTCGCGTAATTGCTGAGTGAGCATTTTGGGTGTTGCCTCGGGGACGAGGCGGCGCAGCTCGTTGAAGCGCAGAATTTTTCCGGACAGATGCCACAGGAGCAATGCTTTATATTTGCCGCCGATGAGCTGCAGCGTGGCGGCAACGGGACAGTTGACGTTAATAGTATCTTTCATTTGGAGTTTCCTTTCTGCAAAGAGCAAGGTGATTAAGATATAATGATGCTATGAAAAAATCATATGTCTGCCTTGTGCATCAAAAATTATATATCTTTACAGTATCTTTTTACATACTATCTACCTAAATAGTGCGTTCTTGAAATAAAGATAGCCTTTGCTATAATAATAGCAGACAAAAAATTTTATGTCAAACAGATAGCAAGCGAAAGGAGTCACGATGAAAAAACAGTTACTTGATATAACGGGCATGAGCTGCAGTGCCTGCTCATCACGCATAGAAAAGGTTGTCAACAGGATGCAGGGCGTGGAGCAGATGAGCGTTAATCTGCTGAAAAATAATGCGCATGTTACCTTTGATGAAAGCGTTGTAGATGAAAAGGAGATTATTACCCGCATTGAAAAGCTGGGCTTCGGTGCAAGTGTGCATGCCGCAGGAGCTGCCGCTGCGCCTGTGCCGCAGCAGGATACGGCGGCGCAGGAGATGGCGGAGATGAAGCAGCGCCTTATCGGCTCGCTGATTTTTGCCGGCCTTGTTTTTTATCAGCATATGGGGCGCATGTGGGGCTGGCCGTTGCCAAGCTTTATTCTGGGGCAGGAAAACGAGCTGATTAATGCTTTGCTACAGATGCTGTGGTGTATTCCGGTGCTTTTTATCGACCGCAAGTATTTTATCCACGGCGTGCGTAATCTTTTAAACGGTGCGCCTAATATGGATTCCCTGATTGCCGTTGGCAGCGGTGCATCGTTTATTTACGGTTTGTATTCCGTATTTGGAATGGCGTATGCCTTTGGACACAATCGTCTTGATTTGTTGCCGGGTTTTGCTGACGCCTTATATTTTGAAGCTAGTGCCGTAATTTTGGCACTTGTAACTGTCGGTAAGTTTATGGAGGCGCGGGCGAAGAGCCACACCTCTGATGCAATTAAGGCACTGATGAACCTTACACCAAAAACTGCGCTTGTCGAGCGTCACGGTCTGCAGGGAGAAATTCCTGTAGAGGAGGTAGTTACAGGCGATGTACTGATTGTAAAAAGCGGTGCGTCCGTGCCTGTGGACGGCAAAATCATTGAGGGCAGCGGTGCCTTGGACGAAAGTGCGCTGACCGGTGAAAGCCTGCCGGTAGATAAAACAATCGGTGACAAGGTTATCGGCGGCACTATTAACAGAAGCGGTTACTTTAAGATGGAAGCGACTGCGATTGGCGCTGATACTGCTTTAGCGAAGATTATTGCGCTGGTGGATGAGGCAACATCTTCTAAAGCGCCTATTGCCAAGCTGGCTGATAAGGTGAGCGGCTATTTTGTACCTGCCGTTATAGGCATTGCCGTGCTTGCGGCGGTTGTCTGGCTGGCGCTGGGCGCAAGCTGGCATTTTGCGCTGACGATTGCCATTTCTGTGCTCGTCATTTCCTGTCCCTGTGCTTTGGGATTGGCAACGCCGACAGCAATTATGGTAGGAACGGGGCGCGGCGCCAAGAGCGGCATTCTGATTAAATCGGCAACAGCGTTGGAAACGGCGCATAAGGTTGATACCGTTATCTTAGACAAAACAGGTACGATTACAGCGGGCAAGCCGGTGGTGACGGATATTTTGCCTGTAAAGGTTACGGAAAATGAATTGCTGGCCTTTGCCGCAGGCTTGGAAAAGCTTTCAGAGCATCCGTTAGGTGAAGCGATTGTTGCTGCTGCTGAAGCAAAGCAGCTTGCTTTGCCGGAAGCAGTCAATTATAAGCAAATACCCGGGCAAGGTGTTACGGCAGAAATCGTTGGCGCAGTATGTGCTGCCGGTAATCTGAAGCTGCTGCAGGCGCTTAATGTTGAGACAAGCGCATTGACAGAGCATAATGAAAAGCTGGCATCACAGGGTAAAACACCGTTATACTTTGTGCGTGCAGGTGAGCTTTTAGGCTGTATTGCTGTTGCCGATACCGTAAAGGCTACGAGCAAGGAGGCAATCGGCAAGCTGCAGGCTATGGGCCTGCGTGTGCTGATGGTGACCGGTGATAACCGGGCGACGGCGGAGGCGATTCGCACACAGGTAGGCGTTGATGAGGCTGTTGCTCAGGTGCTGCCGCAGGATAAGGAAGCGGTGGTACGCAAGCTGCAGCAGGAAGGCCATATTGTCGCTATGGTAGGCGACGGCATCAACGATGCTCCTGCGTTGGCGCGTGCCGATGTAGGTATCGCTATCGGTGCCGGCACGGATATTGCGATTGATGCTGCTGATATGGTTTTAATCAAAAGTGATTTGCTGGATGTGGCAAAGGCTATCCGTTTAAGCAGCGGTGTAATGACCAATATCAAGGAAAATCTTTTCTGGGCCTTTATTTATAATGCCGTCGGTATTCCGTTTGCCGTAGGTGTATTTTATACAGCCTTCGGCTGGCTGCTGAACCCGCTGATTGCAGCGGCGGCGATGAGCTGTAGCAGTGTTTCCGTTGTTACTAACGCACTAAGACTGCGTTTTATAAAATTGTAATTGCAAAGGAGATTTTATTATGACTAAAACTATTGCTATTGAAGGTATGCATTGCCAACATTGTGTTGGCGCCGTTAAGGAAGCACTTGCTGCTGTAGCAGGTGTAACAAGTGTTGTTGTTTCTCTGGAAAACAATAATGCGGTTGTTGAGGGCGCAGGCCTGGATGATGCAGTTTTGAAGGCTGCTGTTGAGGATACCGGCTTTGATGTAACCGACATCAAATGAAAATAAGCACAAAAAAACGCCGCGTAAAGCGGCGTTTTTGCTTGTAAAAAGGTCGCTGCGCAGCGGCCTTTTTCTTATGCAAATATTTCTGCTATAGCAGGCGGAAGCATGTCAAGTGCGCTTGCTGTCATAAATGCGGCAGCAATGGCTACGACGATAAAAGCAGCAGCGTGCGGATAATCCTTTTTGCGCACGGAAGAGAAGATGGCACGCAGGGATAAAAGCAGAATCAGACCCCAGATGTAGGGACCGGTTACTTCATGGAAAAATTTTTCAAACATGATAACACTCCTTGCTGGCTGAAAAATGTGTTTAAGCAGATATAGATATACATATAATAAAAAAACACCCGCAATAGCAGGTGCTGTTTTTGGATTGGTGCCTCAGCACAGAATCGAACTGTGGACACAAGGATTTTCAGTCCTTTGCTCTACCAACTGAGCTACCGAGGCATGATTGGCGACCCGGATGGGACTCGAACCCACGACCTCCGCCGTGACAGGGCGGCATTCTAACCAACTGAACCACCGGGCCAATGTCAGTGTGTCTGACAGTTATATATATTACCATACGTTTTGCGTTTTGGCAAGAGGTTTTTTTGAAAAAATTTTATAGAAATTTTTTCAACGCCAATTTATCCACCTTACCGCTTTCGTTATGCGGCAGCTGCTCCATAAAAACAAACTGCTTAGGCAGCTCATAATCCGACAGGCTTTGGCGCAGCAGCTTAACCAGCTCCTGCTTGCCGTATTCACGTGCCGCCCCCACAAAAGCAATAAGCACATCGGCATCGTCCACATGACGGCAGATGACTGCAGCCTCCTCAACGCCCTCAAGCTCAGTTAATGCAGTGCACACCTTGACGGCAGAAACCTTGCGGCCGTTAACGCTCACAATATCATCCGTGCGCCCCAAAAAGTGCAAGCGTCCTTCCGCATCCAGCTGCCCCCTGTCCTTTAGGGAAAACGGCAGCGAAATTTTCTCCACATGATAAGGCGTATCAATGAAAATTTCTTCATCACAAACGCTCACCTGCACGCCCTTGAACGGACGGCCGATAAGAGTGCGGTCATCCGTCATTTCTGCAGCCTTGATATAGGTAATGTAATTCAGCTCGCTGGCGCCGTAGTACAGCGTGATATCCGCATTTGGGAATACCTGCAGCAGCTTGTCCGCCTCCTGCCTGCCCATGCTCTGCGAGCCGCTGATGATACTGCGCACACGCACATCAGGCTCACGCAAAAATTTGGGCAACAACAGCAGCTTAGACGGTATCAGGTAAATGGCGTTTGCCGCATAGCGCTGCATCAGCTGCAGCCAATGGCGCGGACGGAAGCGCTGCGTCACTGCCAAAGTACCGCCTGCTGCCAGCACACCCATATAAATATTAAGATTGCCGGTAAAAGCCAGGCTTCCCTGACAAAAAATTACCGTCTTTTCATCAACGCTGAAAACACGGTTCTGCTCCGGGAAAAAATCCGCCCAGCTATGATAGCTGCGCCACAACAGCTTGCTTTTGCCGGTACTGCCGCTGGTCATAACGCCCATGCAGGCTGCCTGCGGAATATCGTCGCAGCAGAACTGCTGCTTTTTGCTCACCTCGGTAGCGATAATAGGCACTGTTTTGGTACCGCTGTAGGCCAAAAAGGCAATCAGCTGACGGGCAATGCTGCTTTCATGGATAAAAACTGCCGGAGCGCTAAAATCCGCTTTACTGCGCAGCCTGCGCGCCTCCTGCGCCAGTCTTGCGTAGGTATATTCTTCTTCGTCCTCTATAAGAGCGAGCTTATCCTGTTTTTGCTGTGCTATTAAGGTCAAGTAATCCATTTGCTTCACTCCACTCTTTCCAGCAGCAGCGCCGTGCCAATGCCGCCTGCCGCAGCTACGCTGGCGGCGCCGTAGCGTCCGCCCTTTTGGCGCAATGCCTCCAGCAGGTGCAGCGTAATGATGCCGCCGCTGGCACCGTAGGGATGACCATAGGCCAACGCCCCGCCGAACACATTGTATTTATCAACGCTGTGCGGAAAGCTGCGGGCAAACAGCACATCTATAACGGCAAAGGCTTCGTTCAGCTCAAAGTCTGCAATATCCTGCTCCTGCAGGCCATGCTTTGCCAACAGCTTTTGCAGTGCGGTAACTGCAGTACGCGGACTTACCAAGGGATCGCCGCCGCAGGCTGCGCTGCCCAACACTCTGGCCTGCGCCTTTAAGCCGTGCTCCTGCAGATATTTTTGCGAGCACAGCACCACAAAGGCCGCACCGTCGTTAATCAGGCAGGAATTGGCCGCAGTAATAAATTCGCCGCCCTCCAGCACCTTGGGCATTCTGTCGAGCAGACGCTGGCTCATGCGCGGTCTGATGCCTTCATCCTTCACAGCACCGCAGACCGGAGCGATAATATTCTGCAGCAGCCCCTGCTCGCGTGCCTGCGTCGCGAGCGCATGGCTGCGCAGTACCCAACTGTCCATTTCTTCTTTAGTAATGCCTTCGCGCTTGGCAGCAAGCTCCGCGCCCTCCAGCATTACCGTTTCGCGGTGAATCCCGGGCATGAATTTAGCTACACTGTACCATTCGTCTCCAGTATAATCGGGATGATTGGGATTATAGCCACGCCTTGGCTGCGTAGAGCTGCTTTCAAAGCCACCGGCAATAATTACATCAGCCTCGCCGCTGTTTATCTTTGCTGCGGCAACAGCAATGCTTTCCAAACCGCTGCCGCATTGCACATCTACCGTAAAGGCCGGCACCGAAATATCTACGCCTGCCGTCAAAGCCATCAGGCGCGCAATATTGCCGCCAGCACCCACACCGTTGCCGGCAATGATATAATCCGGCTCGCGCAGCTGATATTTTTCCATCACCTGCTTAAGCACCTCCGCACCCAGCACCTCCGCCGGGATATGACGATACATACCGTTGACTACGCCTACGTAGCTGCGCAGGCCACCTAAAATATATGCATTTTCCATCTTAACACCTCTATATCCGAAAAAAGCTGCCTGCCACCTGCCTTCCGGCAAATAGCTGACAGCTCTTAAATTATACCTTATTTATCTGTTATCAGTAAAGATACGGTTAATCGGTCCTGCGATAACTGCGGCAGCCAAGCATTTAACAATATCCAGCGGAATGAAGGGCAGTGCGCCTGTCAGAATCGCCTTGTCCCAGGGCATACCAGTAATCAGCTTCAGCTGGACAACGCCGAACACATAAATCAGCGGAATGCCGATAACACAGCCAAGCAGAGCGTAACGCTTGAAGTTGTATTTTTCTCCTTTGAAATATGCCAGGAAAACAGCGGTAACCAAGAAGCCGATAATATAACCGCCGGTAGGTCCAAACAGCTTGCCCGGTCCCGCACTGCCGCCGGTAAATACCGGCACACCTGCCAAGCCTACCAAAAGATAAACCAGCATGGTCATAAAGGCCTGCTTAGCGTTCAGCACATAGCCTGTAAGATTTACAATCAAAGTTTGCAATGCAAGCGGAGAAAGTGAAAACGGCAGCGGAATAATAATATACGCAGATACGCAGTTCATTGCTACCATCAGCGCCATCTTGGTCATTTCCGCAGTCTTGTTGACGCTTGCTCCTCTATGATTCTTATTGATTTCTGTACCAGAAGTTGTCATTTCCATACACCAGCCTTACTATAATTCTTTAATCACAAAAACATTTATTGCTCCCACATAAGCAGCAAGCTGACCTTCTGTCCTGTAGATGCACAGCTCGTCGCCTGCGTAAACAGGAGCGACAAAGGTAATGCGCCAGTCCAGAGTTTCCAGTGCCAGCTCACGCTGCAGCCAGGCAGCCATGCACAGCCCCGGAACGATGGGATGCTCTCCCTTATGGATGACGTTTTCATCACCAGTATAGGCAACATAATCCGCTATTTCCTGTGTTGTAAAGGTGTGCTTTGTCAGCAAATCGCCCTTAATCGCCTCGGGCTCCAGCGGCTTCGTGCCTAATTTATGCTTAGGCAGTACCAAAAATACCCGCAGCTCCTTAGCCAAACTGCCGTCTGTTGCAGTTCCCGCCACGCGGATAATTGATTTGCGTTCCTTCGCCAGCAGCACCTGATTCGCAATAGCCTCTGCCGGCTGATGAATATGTGCCTCTGCTCCCGCCAGCACCCAGCCGCCGAAGAATTTGGCATCGCTGTCCGCTAGCTTATGTGCAAGCTCTAACATTTTTGCATTTTCCTTTCATCTGAGCAGCTTACTTATATCTGCTTCACGTGCTTTATTATAATGCAAGCAACGCAAATAGTCAACTTATTACATACTATTGGTTTACCATTACGCTAAAAGAAATGCCGCAAAGCATTTCCCCGCTTACAGAAGGAAGTAAACCGCTCCTCCTATCAGCAACAGGCCCAGAAAATTGTAGTATAAAAAGGTACGTACATACTTTCCTGCCTGCGAAGGATGCTCTGCAGCATATAATTTGTAGGAAATCACGCTAGCCATCGAAGCAATCATCGTCCCCAAGCCACCGATGTTAACGCCTAAAAGCAGCGCGTCTGCTTCCTTAGTCAAGCCTGCCAACAGCATAGCCGCCGGCACATTGCTGAGGAACTGGCTGGCCAGCAGTCCGGTTAAATATGTTCCTGCCGCACTGCCCATCAGCGACTGCTGCAAATAGCTTACCGCAGGACTGTGGCTGATGTTGCCGATAAACACAAAAAAGCCGGCAAAGGTCACAAGCAGGCTGTAATCAACCGCCAGCAGCCGTCGCCTGTCGCACAAGGCCACTACGCCTGCTGTCAGCAGCAAGGCCCACAGCTTGTCGAACCAATGCAGCACAGCACCAATGTTCAACAGCAGCAGTCCCAAAAAGAGCAGCAATATTCCCTTGGGAGGCTGCTGCAGCTTAGGCAGCTCCAGCTTCAGCACGCTGTCCTTGCCATGAAATAATAACAATAGCAGATACGCTAGTGAAATTATTCCCGGCACAGCCATCACGGCGAAAAAGCTGCCGGCGGTATAAGCATAATGCGCGTATAAAAACAAATTCTGCGGATTACCTGGCGGCGTCAGCATACTGCCGAGATTGGCAGCCAGCGTCTGCAGGATAATAATCCGCTCCATATCCATTTTTAAGGTTTTGCCGATAACCAGCGCCAACGGCACAAAGGTAAGCAAAGCCACGTCATTCGTCACGAACATCGAACTGACATAGGTAACTGCCAGCAGCACCAGCTCCAGCTGACGCTTGCTGCGGCACTTGTTCAGCAGCTCCACCGCCAGCCAGTCCAGAAAGCGTATCTCCTTCAGCTCCGCTACCACCAGCATGAGTGAAAGCAATATCGCCAGCACGTCAAAATCTATATAGGCAAGCTGCGGCCTGCTGTAAAGGCTGCTGACAGCAGCCGAAATAACTGCTATGCACAAAACAGGCTCACGCCGCCAATAATTCTTCAATTTCTGCATCAAGAAAAAGTCACTCCCAGTTAGCCTGCGCCGCGCACAGCGCCAGCGCTGATACGCGCGCCGCCCCAGCATCAAGCAGCACCTGTGCCGCCTCGGCAAACGTGCTGCCCGTAGTATAGATATCGTCGCACAGCAGTACATGCTTGCCGCGCACATTGGCATGCGGCAGCAAAGCAAAGCAGCCTGCCAGCTCCTGCTTTCTTGCCTCCGGCTTCAGCTCGTACAAGGGCTGAGTATGGCGCACACGCTCCAGCAAAACCTCCATGCCCACTTTGCGCCCCTCCAAAAGCCCCGCAAACAGCTCCTGCGGCACATCAAAGCCACGCTGCCTGCGTCGCTCGGGCGCAGTCGGTACGCAGGTAATAAGGTCAAACTGCTGCAGCCAGCGCATTTTGGCCGCGGGCAACGCAAGCTCCGTTTCCTCACGCAGCAGCGGCAGCCAGCCTGCCTCACCCTCAAATTTAATTTTGTGCAGCGCATCCTTAAACACGCCCTCATATTTATAAAGCAGCAGCACACTGTACAGAACATCCGTCGGCAACGGTGCTGCCTGTCCCGCCAAATATTCCTCGCGCGGACAGCAGGGCAGCTGACGCTGCAGCAGATATTCCCTGCGGCACTGCTCACAAACGTAGCCGTTATCAATATTAGTCGCACACACAGCGCAGCGACGGGGAAAGATAAGCTCCTTCGCCACACGCCCGTAATAAGCAAAATCTCTTAACCAACGATGCATCAGAACACCTCGCTGCTTTCCTGCAGACGCTCAGCCAGCAAGCTGTAACGCCTTTTCGTCTTGTCATTTTCCACAGCGGTACGCACCGCGTTTTTGCTGCCGACAATCAGCACCTTTTCCTTAGCTCTCGTCACAGCCGTATACAGCAGATTGCGCTGCAGCATGATGTAATGACTCTGCACCATGAGCAAAATAACGTAGGGATATTCGCTGCCCTGTGACTTATGCACGCTCATAGCGTAGGCCAGCTGCAGCTCCTCCACCTCACCCTGAGCGTAAGTAACGTAATCACCCTCAGGACGCTCCGGGAAGGCTACCGTAACATTTTTTCCGTCTATCTTAATAACACGGCCGATATCGCCGTTGAAAACATCCTTTTCATAATTATTGCGAATCTGCATAACCTTGTCGCCAATACGCAGCACGTTGCCCGGTATCGTAACCTCAGGCTTAGCCGCAGACGGCGGATTAAGATATTTTTGCAGCAGCTTATTCAGATTCTGCACGCCGCAGGGATTCTTGTGCATCGGTGTCAGCACCTGCACCCTGCGCCAGTCACCGCCGGACGTAAGCTGCGCATAGGTACGCGCCACAAATTCCGCAGCATCCTGCTCATTGGCAAATTCCTCCAAGGCAAACTCGCTGTCGGCACCGGCAAGAAACTCCGGCATCTGCCCACGGTTAATCTTATGGGCATTACGGACAATCGGACTTACCTCTGCCTGACGGAAAACATTTTCCAGACGTACAACAGGCATTCTGCCCGAACGGATCATATCCTTAAGCACCGAGCCTGCACCAACGGACGGCAGCTGGTCCACGTCACCGACGAAAATCAGGCGGCAGCCGCCGGGAATTGCCTTAAGCAGATGATAGGTCAGGCTGATATCGAGCATCGAAGCCTCATCGATAATAATCGCTTCCGCATCCAGCGGATCGCTGTCATCCTTGCCGAAGCACAGGCCGTCACCCGTAGGCTGATATTCCAGCAGACGATGTACCGTTGCTGCAGGATGACCGGCAGAATCCGCCAGTCTGCGTGCGGCGCGTCCGGTAGGCGCGGCCAGCAGAATGCGGCAGCCAGCCTGCTCCAGCACATTCAGAATGCCTTTGACAACAGTTGTTTTACCTGTACCGGGACCACCGGTGAGCACAAAGACACCATGCTCCAGCGAAGCATAAATTGCCTGACGCTGCGCCTCGGCCAACGTAATACCTGCATCACGCTCCCACTTGGCAATAACCTCATCCGCATTCACACGTGTCACCGGCTTCGCCTGGTCGCGCAGCTTCAGCAGACGGCGTGCTGTCTGCACCTCCGCCGTATACAGATATTCCGGATATATCAGGCGAATACCGCCCATTTCCTCCGTGCGCAGCAAATCCTGCTCCAGCAATCTGCTGAAAACATCCTGCACCATGGCGCTGTCTACCGCCAATGCTCTCGCCGTTTCACGCACCAGCAGCTCCTCCGGCACGCAGGTGTGTCCCACGCCTGCGGCCTGCGTCAGCGCATAAGCAATGCCTGCGCGCAAACGTGCCTCGCAGTCATGCTCCATGCCCATAGCCATAGCAATTCTGTCCGCAGTTTTAAAACCGATGCCGGTAATATCCTCTGCCAGGCTGTAGGGATTTTCCTTAATGCGGGTAATCGCCGTAGCGCCGTAGCTTGCCTGCAGGCGGGCTGCATAACCGCTGCTCACGCCGTGCGCTTCCAAAAACACCATCAGCTCGCGCAGGCCGGAAAGCTGGCTGTAGGATTCACCGATAGCGGCAGCCTTTTTGGCGCTGATGCCGCGCACCTGTGCCAGACGTTCGGGATAGGTACCTAAAATTTCCAGCGTATCCGTTCCGAAGGCTTCGACAATTCTTGCCGCCGTCACCGGCCCTACACCCTTCACCGCGCCGGAAGCCAAAAAGCGTTCAATACCTGCTACCGAAGTCGGCTGCAAAACCTGCAGTGACTGTATATCAAATTGTCTGCCGAATCTCGCATGCTCAATCCAGCTGCCCTCCATAGCCACATTTTCGCCCATATACGGCGCATTGCCATGATAAACAGCAGTAAAGCGTCCCTGTGCCTTGCTTTCCATACGCAGCACGCTGAACATGCCGTCATCACTTTGAAACACTATATCATCAACTATCGCTTCCAGCTTTTCCATTTTCTCACCGCCACACAAAACAAATGTTTTTACTATAGCTATTATTATAACATAGTTTTCTCAATTAGGATAGCAATTTGACTTTACAAGTATTATAATTTTCGCTATAATTGAATGAGATATACACTATATATTGTTTCCGGCAAATCAGCGCCCTGCGCCAGAACCGGCTTTGTATTATTGTAATTATAAACATGAGGAGTTTTACACATGCAACCTAAGAAATTTACAGGAAAATTAATAGCCATAGATATGTATAACTGCGGCGTAAACGAAGTCAACGACACTGAAAAAGCAAAGACTCTGCTGCAGGAAGGCTGCGATGAATACCGGATGAACAGTCACGAGCTGCTCGTTTGTCAGGAAGAGGGCCAAAGCGAATATTCCATCTCCGCACTCTGCAAGCAAGGCCATGTAACTCTGCATGTATATCCTAAGCTCGGTTTCATTGCTGCTGATATTTTCAGCTGCTATGATGATGCCGACCCTGCGGGCATGGCACGCTATCTGCGCAGCGCCTTTGATTGCGACAAGGCTAAAATTACCCTGCTGGACCGCGGCGATTTCGGCAGCAAATACGATATGAAGCCCAACCACCGCTCCAACATCAAATTTATCCGCCGCACTCAGAACGTTACCAAAAACGTCGGCGCTCAACTGAAAAAAATGATGCTCAAGCCCCGTGGCATCTAAACGGGACTATAAGATAAACTTTTCCAGGGGTTGTATGAACAGCCCCTGTTTTTTCTTAAACCAAAGGAGATTTTTCACATGAAGTATTTAATGTGGGATGTAGACGGCACCCTCATTCTGTCCGGCGGTGCCGGCAAGGATGCCATGATTAAGGTTATCAAGGATTATTATTTTTTGGATGCCTTCGATTTCAACAAGTCCCTGGCAGGACGCACTGACTCGGATATCATCAAAAGCGTTGTTACCCGTCTGCGCGGACGCTGCAACAGTGCGGAAGCAGCAGGCTTGCTTATCCGCTACCATATGGAGCTGCCCAAGCAGCTGCCGCTGCACAAGGGCCGTGTTTTGAAAAACGTGGAGAAAACGCTGCAATATTTCTGCCAGCCTAACAGCCGTTACTGCAATTGCCTGCTCACCGGCAACACCAGCACCGGCGCCCATCTCAAGCTGCAGCATTTCGGTTTGGACCAATATTTTAACCATGAACACAGCGTCTTCGGTGAAATCAGCGAAAACCGCGAAATGCTGGCTAAAGTTGCCTTCCATCGCCTGTATATGCAAAACGAACAGGCCAAGCCCAACGAGCTGATTTTCATCGGCGATACGCCTAACGACGTGCGCTGCGCCAACGCTATCGGCGCTCCCTGCCTGATTATTTTGGAAGGCTCCGGCTATAAGCCCGAGGATTTTGCCGAGGTTAAGCCTTGGAAGATAATCGACTGTCTGCCGGACGATCCCAAGCAGCTGGAGCTTCTGCTGGACGAAGCAGAAAACTATGCAGGAGGGCAAAATGCGTAAGAATATTTTCAAGACTGTGCTTGCTCTCCTGGCGCTCGGCTTAAGCAGCACATGCCTTGCTTACAGTAACAGTGATTTAAATGCGGTACTGAACGGAGCAAGCTGCCCCGGGGGTGACCTTTCCGGTGCTGATTTATCCGGTATGGATTTATCCGGACGTGATTTTACCAACACCGATTTTACGGAAGCACGTCTTGATGCTACCAAGCTGGACAAAGCCAAGCTGCAGGATGCCTGCTTTCAAAGCGCTCTGCTGCCCAACGCCAGCCTGCGCGGTGCCAATCTGGCATATGCCAACTTCCGCTATGCCAATGCCTCCGGCAGCGATTTTACCAACGCCAGCCTGCAGGGAGCATATCTCAACCGCTGTCAGCTGCGTGGCGCACATCTGCTGAACGCTAATCTGCAGCAGGTCAAAGCGCAGGAGGCTTCTATGGACGGCGTACAGGCCGACTATGCCGACTTCAGCTTTGCCAACCTGCCCTACAGCTGGCTGCGCTGTGCCAGCCTGAAAAACGCAATTTTTCATGGCGCTAACCTGTACAGTGCCCATCTGGAGCGCAGCGACCTGACCGAAGCAGACCTGCGCAGCAGCAAGCTGGGCCACAGCAGCCTGAACAACAGCAAGCTGGACAAGGCGCTGCTGGACAAAGCATTTTTGGAATACGCTGACCTGCGCGGTGCGAAAATGAACTATACTCAGTTCGGCACAGCATTTTTGGATAATGCAAAATTGGATAAATAAAGCTTTAATGTCAAAACCTCGCTTATGCGCAAAGCGCATAGCGAGGTTTTTGTGTACGTTGTATTACGATACTTACTTGTTATTTTGACGCTTACTCCTGATTTTTTATGAGGCTTACGTTTTGTCCCAGCCTCATAAATCTTCATTTCTTGCAATTTGCGATTTCTTCCAATTCGCACTCAATACCAACAAACATCCTTGTACCAACCAAAAGCTTTTCATAACAGCAGAATTACCAAAGTTATATTCTGTCATTCCTTGTAAAACTAAAGCTAAACTGGAAACGCACATCATTAAAGCATAAGGATTATTCTCTTGAATGAAGCGTTTAAAGGAATAAAATATAAAGCAGAAAATTAATGTAAGAAAACCTGCGAATCCAATAATGCCGTTTTCTGCAAGCATTTGCATAAAATTATTGTGTGCATGGCTAAGCTTAGGCTCTTTTGCTTTATGAGAAATATACTTATGCTGATAATTATCTTTATACTGTCCTAACCCAACACCGGTTATAGGATGATCTTTAAACATATTAAACGCACTGTGCCATATTAAAATACGCTCAGTATTCGACTGATAATTTGTATCGGTAATTGAATCAAGACGTTTGATAAATGGTTGATAGGAACTTATGCTTGCGCCAAAAGCAATTAATACTATTAAACTGAGCACTGCTAATTTATTGTATTTTAAGATATAATATATTAATATTAGCAAAATAACAAAAGTCACTGCCAACCAAGCTCCTCTTGTTAAGTTAAACATCAGAGCAGCAGAATTCAAAATAAATAAACACCCTGCTAACCACTGCCATCTTCCAGATATATTCTTCTCCAGAAAAACTATAAAAAGTATTGGCAGATATATGCAAAAATAACCGGCAAATGTCATGGGATGCCCAAAAAAACCGGCAGCACGAATATGATCCACAAGTCCTTGATATATCAAATACAATCCGCCGACTGTAATACCAATAATTGAAAAGACTAATATTTTTTTAGCAGTCTCTGCTTCTTTTATTGCCAAAGTAACAATAAAAAACGGCATCAGACGCCATAACCATAAATCGCTCCATACCTTTAAGCCTTTGCCAATATCTCCGCTAGCAAGTGCTGAAACAAACATAGTAAATATGAAAACAGCAATAGCAAGATAATATTTTTTATCTATTATATATATTGTCTTTCTATTCTTTAACAAATAAAGAAAAAAACATAACGTCGCTATACCAAGCATCACATTCCCTGCAGCAATGGAAACATAAGATATCAACGCAAAAACTGTTATAGCGCTACCACAGTATTTATCAGATTTTGTTAACAAAAAAACACTCCTCTTGTGTAAAAAACGCTGTCTCATTATATAATGAAATCGCACGTTTGAAAATTTGAATAAAAATAGTCCATTGCTGTTAAAGAAGGCATTGCTTACCTAGAGGAATACTATGGTACTAAATGCAGTCATTGTACCAGCCCAACCCGCAAATTGGAACCAATTCCCCAAACTTGGACCATTGCCTTATTTTACTACCTTCTTCAAATACTCCAAAAACTTGTCCTTTAAATCTTCTCTTCTCAGCGCATACTCCACCGTCGCTTCCAGATACCCTTGCTTGTCGCCAACATCATAGCGTCTGCCAATAAAATCATACGCATACATATTTTGCTGTTTTGCAAGCACCTTTAATGCGTCTGTCAGTTGAATTTCACCGCCGCGGCCAGGTTCAGTACGCTCCAAAATGGAAAAGATCTCCGGAGTAATAACATAGCGTCCAAGCACAGCTAAACGACTGGGAGCTTCATCCACTGCAGGCTTTTCTACCATGTCGGTTACTTTGAAAATACGCTCAGCAGCGGTATCTTCACTTGCAACAATACCATACGAAGAAACCTTTTCTTGCGGTACGGTCTGGCAGCCAAGTACACTGCCGCCATATGTATTATAAACATCAATCAGCTGTTTAAGACAAGGGTTTTCGTCATTATACACAACATCATCACCCAGAAGCACCGCAAAAGGCTCATCACCCACGAAGGATTTAGCACACAAAATAGCATGTCCTAAGCCTTTAGGTTCTTTTTGGCGAATATAGTGTATATTAATATCAGCTATAGCTTTCACCTGCTCCAGCAAGTCAGCTTTGCCATGTTCTTCCAGATTTAACTCTAATTCCGGATTGCGGTCGAAATGATCTTCAATAGCACGCTTATTGTGACCGCTAATAATAAGAATATCCTTGATACCGGAAGCAAGTGCTTCTTCAATGATATATTGAATTGTCGGCTTGTCTACAATAGGAAGCATTTCCTTTGGACAAGCTTTGGTGGCAGGCAAAAAACGGGTGCCTAAGCCTGCAGCGGGGATGACTGCTTTAGTAATTGGTTTCATTTCAATTCTCTCCTAACTTTTATTTTCTATAGCCTTGAGGATTCATGCTTTGCCATTTCCAAGTATCCTTACACATATCCTCTAAAGTACGTACTGTTTTCCAGCCTAATACATTGGCAGCTTTATCTGCATTCGCCCAAAATTCTGGCAAATCACCGGCTCTACGCGGACCGATTTCGTATTTGATATTTACACCGCTCGCATTCTCAAATGCTTTAATAATTTCCAATACGCTATATGGTGTACCAGTACCAAGGTTGAACACTTCCGTACCTTTATGCTGCGCAGCATATTCTACAGCTTTTAAATGCCCATTTGCCAAATCCATTACATGAATATAATCTCTGCGGCAGGTTCCATCCGGAGTTGGGTAATCTCCGCCAAAAACAGTAAGCTTATCGCGTCTGCCGACTGCAACCTGAGCTATATAAGGCATAAGATTATTGGGGATACCTTGCGGATCTTCACCAAGCATACCGGAAACATGTGCGCCTATAGGATTAAAATAGCGCAAAAGCACTACGCTTAAATCCTTATCTGCAACCGTTGCATCTTCAAGAATTTCTTCCATCATAACTTTTGTCCAGCCATAGGGATTGCTGCAGCTGCCACGCTTCATAGTTTCTACATAAGGAATTTTGTTTTCTTCCCCATACACGGTTGCCGAAGAAGAGAATACAATACATTTCACACCTGTTTCCTGCATGCATTCCAAAAGCGTAAGCGTTGTATCAATATTATTGCGATAATAACGAATAGGTTGCTGCACAGATTCACCCACAGCTTTTAAGCCGGCAAAATGAATTACACACTCTAGTTTATTTTCACCAAATACTTTGCGCATAGCAGCTTTATCTTTTACATCTGCTTCATATGCAATAACTTTTTTGCCGGTAATTTGTTCAATGCGTTCAATAACAACGGGACTACTATTGCTGTAGTCATCAATAATAACTACGTTATGCCCTGCGTTCAAAAGTTCTACAGCAGTATGCGAGCCAATGTAGCCTGCACCACCAGCGAGTAAGATGTTCATTTCTCAGCACCAGCTTTCTATAAATTAATATACAAATTCCCTTGCTTACTGTAAAAGCATTAAATAATTTGTTATCAAAGGCTTAATTATCTGCGAAGTACTCTACGCAGCTTGCTTTTTTCTTCATCATTCATAGCAAACATGTAAGTTATAATTACGTAAAGCACTGTATATACTGCTATGCTTGCCGCAAAAAGCAATTTGCTATTTGCCGGCAGCAGGGAGTTCAACAGCCAGCCTATAACAGACAGTACCGCTACTGGGAGGCTTATCCTGCCTATTTCACGCCAAAATCTGACAATATCTAATTTAGTAATTTTCTGATAATACCAGTTCATAATCAAACCATTGCCAATGAACATAGCCAAACCGGTTGCAAACGCACAGCCAACGCCGCCATATTTAATTGCCAACGGTATAGCCAGACACAAATTAAATATACCCATGACAAAGTATACCTTTGCTCTGAAATCATATTTGTTCTGCGCCTGCAAAATTGCGAGACCGATATTCTGGATAAGATCAATGGTGAACGGAAGGATAATCAAAAGCGTAATATAATATGCTTCGTCAAAGCTATCCCCGGCCCATATATGAACAAACTGCCTGCCGAAAATGATAAAACCGCTGGCAACTAACGCCAGTAAAAAATACTGCAGACGTCCTATTCTAATAAATAAATCCGTAAGCTTGCTTACCGGCTCATTCTTAGCAATAAGCTCCGTCACATGCGGCAGATATACGCCGGAGATTGCTGTAGACAGCGCCATGTAATTCATATAAATAAGCGACGCAACGGAATATACCGCTACTGCACCTGTTCCACTGACTACGCCCAATATTACCTGATTGGTTTTAAAAAACACCTGGTCTATTATGGTTACAGCAAATACACTCAATGCAAGCTTTTTAAAGCCATTGAACATTTCATTATCCCATAAGTGATAGTGAATTCTGATACGCAGCTTTGCAAAACAATAGTATATGCGTGCTATGATTAAAAATATATTCAGCACAGTTTGCACCCCTGCGACAGCCAATGCACTGGGCACGCTTTGCAGCACCAATACAACTAATACAGGCTGCAAAACAAGCTGCACTGTTTCCAATCCCTTAAGGAAGAGAAAGCGTTCATGGGCGTTAATTACTGCTCTAAAAATCATGGTGGAAATGGTTACCACCATGTTAAACAGCAACAGAATAAACAGCTTTTGTGCCGAGGATATTTCCGTTGCTGTCATGCTTTGGGCAAACATTTCCGGAATAAAGGCATAAAAGGCACAGCCAAGGAAAAACAAAAACACCGTAATTACCGCATAAGCACGCATGGCGATTGCCAAAATATTTTCCATATTAACCTTATCCTGCAAGGCCTTGTATTTGGTATAAAAGCGCACTACAGCAGCCGTCAGGCCAAAATCCATGACAGAAAAATATGCAATAAAAGATCCTATGAGCTGGTACAGGCCATACTCACTTTTACCAATGAAGTGCAAAAGGATGGGCACATAGGCAAAGCCTATTACCGCATTGAGAACGATATTCAGATAACTGATTAAGATTCCTAATTTACGCTGATTCATTAGATTCCTTTTCTTTTTGTTTTCCTAAAGCCATAGCATAAGCAATGCCTAATAAAATCCAGATAGCATAAAGCAGATTTACGCTACCGTTACAACCTGCCACTAATGAAGATATTAAAGCAAACGCCATAAACATTGATGCAAGCTGTTTATCATTACGCCATTGTTTTAATAAACGTAATAATACATATGCAAAGGGGAAGAAGAAAACTATAAAGCCTAAAATTCCGCTAGTAGAAAATCTTGTTACAAATTCATTCATAGCATCAGGAATAGAATAACCATCTGCCATCGGTCCTCTTTCCCGTTGATATTTTATCCATTGGGCAACTTCAATATTTTTTGCTTCTTCAGGTGTAAAGTTATGTTCAACATAAGCACTAGTTAAGCCTTGACCTACACCTAAAACCGGATGCTGCAAACCAGTTCTGAAATGTGATTTTAAAAGCGCATAACGTGCGCCATTGCTTCGCTTGTTACTTGAGGCCAGACTGGTAAAATTATTCTCAAGCGCTTCTACAGCAATATTATCTTTAGGCTTAGCAGCATTATTTGATTTTATAGACGAAAAGCCTACAAAACAACCAAAGCCAATAGCTATACAAACACATATAACAATATACTGTTTTATTAACTTCCATTGTTTCCCTAATACAATAAGTGCTAGCAACAAAATAGTCATACCAAACAACATAGCGTATGCTGTTCTAGCCTTAGTCATAAACACGAGAAATGACATAATTATTGTAATTAATAAACTTATCCCCCATATTTTCTCGTTTTTATTAAAATACTTGTACCATATCACAGGTAGACCTAAAGCAATAAAATTGCCAACGTGGGATGGTTCAGGAAATACTAAGCGTAATTGATCTTTCCATAACAATGGCGGCCACCAACCATGATTGGTTACTATTGTATGAATGTAAGGATTGATTGCTGTTAATATGCTCCTGCTAGTAAGGTTTCCACCGAGATATGCAACTTCTACAACTGCATACAAAAACAAAACTGTAAACGATGCTATTAGGCTTTTTATTAAAATATCTACAGCTTGTTGCCAATCATCTTTATACCAGCAATAAATAATATACGCACCACCAAAGCACCAAAATGCTTCCATCAGTACACTCTTAAGCTGGCGAGCAATAATCCACGCCTGCATTAATAATTTACTATCCACATCAACACCATGTGCATGGCAAAAAGCTAATACCTTCGGTAACTTTTCAATTTGGTTTACCGGTCCGTTGAGAACCAAATCGTAGTAGGGATAATTGAATAGGCCTACTACAGTAGAAAAAAGCATGATTGAGATAAAGACAAGAATGTACTTTAGAAATGGCTTAATATCTACGAAGACATCTTTATACTTATATTGGCAATAGAATGTATAAGCAAAGGCTGCAATAAGCGGATAAACAGCCAGCTTGCTGCCTACCGGTCCGCCTAGAAAATTTAGCTGTATGGGTTTAGGGATGTTGTTGAAGATGAGGGTAAAAACCAGCATCCCCAAAATAACGTTACAGATTTTTTTGTTCATACGTATAAACTAGCTCCTTTTTCAAATTTTTATTAACCATTCGCAAATATCACGTATACACATCTATATATTGTTTAATATAACTAGGTGGCTTATTGCTACAGGCATGTAAGCTTTAGTTTTCTGCCTACGCCTGCGCACACAAGTACGTGAATGGGATTCTTGTATTATTACATACTACTTTAGTGAGCTGCTTTTTTCATTAATTTGTACAAGCAATAAATAAAACTTAGCACCCTTTTAGGCAACAAAGAAGCCATTAGCTTTATTTTCAATACAGCACTAAGATTGTTATCTTTACAGTATACTAAAATATTTTTCTTAATCTTATTTCTAATAATCTTCGCTGCTGCTATATCCTTAGGCTCATTGCTATTGATACCTAACCGGTAATAGCCAACAAGTCTTGGAATATAACTTTCTTCTAGTAAGATTTTTTTAGTAGACTTCTCCACCTGAGGCATAATTTGTTCAAATACTTTTAAATCATCAACCTTCTTGTATATGCTGTAGCTATTAACAGCACTATTGTCACGAATAAAATAATGATACTTGGGCATATAGTGATAAATATACCGCCCCTCATTTAATTGGCAAAATTGAAACCTGAACAGTAAATCTTCGCCATAAACAATCTGTGTATCAAACTTAACCTTTTTACAGGCAGTTGCTTCATAAAATGAAGCAACCGGTTCCCATCCATAATGACAACCAGTTGCCATTTCGTAAAAAGCCTGTTTTGCAGTACAGTTAAAATCTTCCGATGGTAAAAACTTACAGGTTATCTTTCCTTCGCCATCATCCTTAACATAATTGTTCTGCAACAGTATTGGTTTTTGCTTGATTAATATAGGGGCAACAAGCTCGAAATAATCTATATCAAGCCAATCGTCACTATCAACAAAGCAAATATAAGCACCAGAAGCTACTGAAATCCCCAGATTACGGGCACTGCTCACGCCACCGTTAGGCTTATGTAAGACTTTTATACGTGAATCAGCTGCAGCTAACGCATCACATATCGCTCCACTATTATCTGTGCTACCATCATCAATGAGAATAACCTCAATATTTTCATAAGACTGATGCAAAATAGAATTTACGCATTTTTCTAGATAAGCTTCAAGATTATATACAGGAACAACTACACTTATCAGCATGGCAAAGCACCAGTCCTTGCCGCAAATGTATAATTACCTACATAACTGTTAAAGGATAAACTCTTATGGTTTACCCCCCCCGAATTTTATAAAAGGTAAAATTTTATAAATTATATTTAGTGTATTAGTATATTCCATAACATATTTTACTTTATTTTTCGTGCTAACATCTTTACTAAGCAACAAGGCTTTTATATTACGAGAAATTTCCTGATGACAAAGCTTCAGTTCCTTTTTCCAGCTATCACATTCCTGCTCTTTTATTACAGCGACTACAAAATAAAGATAGTTCTTTAAATAAGCTACATCAGATACTTTTACTCCTCTGGCAGTAAGCCATTGATAGCGTTCTTTAGCTATGAACATAGCCTTAAAGCAATTTCCAAGATTAACAGAATGAGAAATACTGCCATTTCTTATAATATAAAAATATAATGGCTCTGCAAGATAGTATATCTTTTCAGCCTCATAAAATAGCTTATGTATAATCGAGTAATCTTCCATCAAGGAAATATCTCCTGGAAACTTAAGCTCATTAAATAAAACCTTCTTAAAAACACGAGTAGGAAGATAACTCAGCACTTTTTCATCAATAGTTAAATCCGCTATATACGCTGCTTTATTCAGGATGCGGGTTTTTCCACCATAAGTCATCATTTTAAGCTTATCATTTTCAACACGAAAATAATCAAAGCACACTATGTCATAGTCTTCCAAAACTATTTCCTTGATTGCTGAATACCAATTATCAGCGACATAATCGTCAGAATCAACCCAAGCAATGTATTTACCACTGGCATTTTCTATGCCAAGATTGCGTGCGCTGCTCACACCACCGTTAGGCTTATGAAAAACCTTTACGTTATCATAATTAGCAGCAAATTCATCGCATATTACTTCGCTTCCATCTGTACTACCATCATCAACGCAGATGATTTCAGCATCAGTATCAAGTTGGCTTACAATTGACAAAATGCATTTATTTAAATACAGTTTTGAATTATATATGGGGATTATGATTGATAAGAGCATCAGTTCACCTCCGATTAAAGTATCAGTATCAGTATAACTATTAATTCATTTTTATTTATTTGTATACTCTCTAGCATCCTTCAAAAAACTCCATGCTATCACCAAAATAACAATGCCTATTGGAAATGCAGCAATTATACTCACACTCTGTAAATTGCTCATTGAGCTTTCTGCGAACAATCATGCTATGGGTAATAAAATAAGTAGCACACACCACATCAGTTGAATACACTTATGGGGCATTTCATTTTCAGCTAACTTATGATAGCTATAGCAGGAAGCCGTTAAAGCGATGGAATCAAATGATGTAGCATAACTAACAAGTTTTTGAGCTTGGTTATTAGCCCCATACAACTCCCAAACATGGGCATTGTATAAATTTACATACTAAACCGTATTAAACACTTCATCGCTTCCAAATACTAATATGTCTAATACAGGACTATAATTATGTGACAAATTAAAAACACTCATATAGTTATTTTTTAATTTTACACTTCATATTATTTGTTAATAAAATTAATTTGCTTTTTAAAATTTAATTTCATGATATTTTTCTAAAAGCGCCATATATATATATTAGGAAAGGAAGATCGTAACATATCTTTAAAGCCTTCCTTAGATAATCCTTAAGATTCTACTCTAAATCAAAAAATTCAACTAAATGTCATAAGCTTTCTATTGTTCTTTTTAAAGCATAAGTTCTAAGTAGAGTTCTATTGTTTATGACTCTTTGCATTGACATTATACTTATTTTTATGATACACCTCTATGATTATTATACACTGTTTTTATCATATATATCTTTTGCTTTTTTGTAAATATTTAAATTTAATGCTATTAAAGCATATGCAAGTAACTGTTTTTTTGAATTGTATTTATTGTTAATAATGCTAATAATATTTTTTCTGATTTTTGATTGTATTTGATATGCATCATTTATATGCTCTCTATAATCTACGCATTCTAATAACATATCTAAGGCACACCTATGCGCCCACCAATATCTGTAATTAACTGATTCTGATACTTTTCTATAATCTCTATAAATTATAGAACGACTTTTTTCATAAATGTTAATCACATCAAAGATAGATGATTTATATTTTTTTCTATGTGTTATCGATCCATCACGTTGAACATATTTGTAAAACGGATTAGAAATTCTTCCATAACGAGAAACTCTATTAATCCAAGATAGAACAATTTCATCATCTTCAAATATGGTATTCAATTTGAAATATAACTTGCTAAAAATTTTTCTTTTAAATAACTTATTCCAAACTGTTGTCGTAGAACCCTCATAGGACTTAGCATATACGTCTTCTATAATATCTTCTTTATCAGTTAAAATATATGAATCAAATTTTTTACTAGTTACTTCTTTTTCTCCAAAAACGCTACTTGTACCGCACATCACAACGTCTAATTGATTATCTAACATATAGCGCAACATATGTTCATACATATTAGAATCTATATAATCATCACTGTCAACAAATCCTATATACTCTCCTTTCATTATTTTTAGTCCACTATTACGAGCATCACTTAAGCCACCATTCTTCTTATGAATTACTATTATTCTATTATCGTTAATAGCTAACTCATCGCAAATCTCTCCAGATCTGTCTGTAGATCCATCATCGACCAATATTATTTCTAAATTTGAATAACTTTGATTTTTTATTGAATCGACACATTTGTTTATATAATTTTCAACATTATATACTGGTACAATTATACTAATTAACGGCTTTTGTTTCATTGATTTTTCCTTTCTGACGATACTATATACGCTCTATATGACTTTTAGGTATCAAAAATAATATTTCCATGATATGATGGTTCTTTTACAGGTGTCATATAATCCCCAAAAGTCTTACTTAAAACTAAATCATAGCCTACCGGACATGACGCTCTTAGATACTCAAAATCTAACTCTACTACTTCATTAAACCATCCGCGTTTCCAGATGCATTTGTCACGGTAGCTAAAAGATATCTCTCCTTTTAAGAAGCTCTGTTTATCTATAAATTTACCTCACAATTAAAAAGCTTGTATTCTACTGTTTTCTTTATATCTACTTATAACCATGCATTCACTAAACATTTCATCTCTTGTTAAAATAATATTGTCCAACCTTCCATCTTGAATACTTCTTACAAACTCAACAAGCTCGTAGCGCAAACCCTCTCCCTCAAATTTATAAAAATATTTCGTATTTTTGTTTATATCTTCATACCTAACTTCAAAGTAATCTGTCTTCCACCAAGGTGCTGGAACATAAATATAACCCTTTGTACCGGTTATAACCAAATTACCCTCAGCTTTTGCATTAATTGCCACCGTAGCATTAGCAATTGCTCCATCAAATATAAAATCTATTTTTGAAAAAACATCTACACCATTTTCATAGTGAGAAGCAAATTTTATATCTTTATACTTAGTTCCTAATAATTTAAAAATGGCTAGCAAAGGATATGCTGCTAATGATTCTACACTGCCACCAGCTATTCTTATCTGCTCTTGCAGGTGTTCTCCTAAAATCTGTGTAAACCTAGCCTCTACATTAAGAATATTACCTATAACACCACTTTTTGCTAAAGAAATCAGTTTACCAAACGCCGGACAATAAGCGGTCTTCAATCCTTCCATTAAGACAAGTTTTTTTGAACTTGCAATATCAAGCAATTCTTTAGCTTGTTCAATATTGTTACAAAATGGGAATTCAGTAAGTACATGTTTTCCTGCCAATAACGCTTTTTTCATAAAATCAAAGCGCTCTTTTAAAGGAAGATTAATATATACAGCATCAACTTCTTCGAATAATGATACAACATCAATAAACTGTTTTAATTCACTTTTAGGTTTTGCTTTGTTATTGCAGTAAATACCTGCTATCTCCATACCACTAACATAATTAAATTCATCTAAAAATCGTTTTAAGATATCTTCATTACCAATAATTCCTAATTTAATATTGTGAGAATTTCTAATCTGAGTACTGGAAATACCTTGTGTCCTATCAAGATAAACCACTTTACAATATTCAGACAAGTAATCAAAATGACCTACCCAGTCTGAGCCAACTGTAAAAATATCTACTCCATATTTTTTTATATCATCTATCTTTTGACCAAAATACTCCTCAATGATAATTTCATCAGCAAATCCTGTTTTTTCAACATTTTTTACTCTTTCCATTAAGGAATCATGAACATTAAATTTACCTCTGCACTTGTCAAAATAATCGGAGGTGACAGCAACAATTAGGTAATCACCTAAAGCCTTTGCCCTTTGCAACAATTTGTAATGACCTTCATGAAAAAGGTCAAAAGTTCCATATGTGATTACCTTAGTCATAGTTATCACGCCTTTTCTTTTAATCTTTGCTATCTACTTCAAAAAACGCATCTAAAAATACTTGCATAGATTTTTTTGATCCAGTTGAAACACGAATAAACTCTTTTAAAAGCGGATTAGAGTATGGATGTACTAATAATTTTTTTTCAGTTTCTAATTTTTGAGCAATAATACCAGCATCATGTTTAGGTTTTACAAATATAAAATTACCTCTACAATCTTTACACTCATATCTTTTTTCTTTTAAAGATTTTAAAGTAAAATCTTTTCCCTCTTTCTCTGTAGAAATCAGATTATCTATTAATTGTGGATTGTCTATTATTTTTTCGCCAAATAATAGTGCAAAAGAGTTTACATCAAACGTCAATTTAGCATTTTTTATATAATGGATGATTTCAGGATTACTAATAACTACACCCAAGCGACATGCAGCAAGAGAAAACAACTTAGAAAAAGTTCTCAATACAATAACATTACTTTCTTGTAAAGCATATTCTAAAAATGTATTAGGATAAAAATAGTGATAGGCTTCATCGATTATTACAATAGCATTCATCGATTTAGCTTTATTGATAACTAATTGTATTTCTTTTTCAGTATAAACATTTCCTACTGGATTATTAGGATTCAATAAAACTACAATTCTCGTATCTGGATTGATTGCATTAATAATTTTATTTACATCCATACTTAAATCTTCTTCATATGATATTGGAACGTGTTTTAACCCTAAAATACAACAATTAACCCAATACATTTCAAAAGATGGCGCTACAGTAATTACCTCTTTCCCCTGTTCTCCAAAGGTTTCTAAAATATAGCGTATTGCCATATCCGAACCATTGGTAGCTAATACATTTTCATATTTAACTCCAATAAAATCGGCATATTTATTTAAAAATCTGTCCGGCTCAGGGTATACAGCTAAAAATTCAGGTGTTATCTCTTTTAACACGCTATCAACAAAATCTTTAGGCAATCCTTCTGGATTTTCATTCATATCATAGCGTTTATACCCATATCTACCTTGCTGCGGAAAAACTCTTTCTGTATTTTTTATATTTTCATCAACATATAATTCCATTTTTACACCTCATTTTTATATACTTTGAAGGAATGATGTGATACTTGACATTCAACTGGCGGCGGAGTCATGTAATCACCATAAGTTGATGTTAAGTATTCATCATAACCCTTAGGTCCCCAAAACTCATAATTTTCAAATTTGAATTTGATTCGTTCTTCAAAAGACACAGCTTTAGCCTTTTCAAACTTCCAATTCCATACAAAAACTGTTAAGCCTATGTAATCACTTTCGTTATATTTATATTTTCTAGAATTTCTATTGATAATTTTTGCAATAAACTGCGTATTAATCATTGAAAATAAACAAATTGCAACAAACTTCAAACACGTTCTAATCGTGTTTTTCAGCGAAATATTGCTATCTTTAGAATCGGAATAATGTTTACTGGGCAAAAAGCAAAATGAAGAAGCGTTAAGAATGATACCAAAAATTTTTTGTTTAATCATAAATGTTTTTTCTTCTAATTTATTAGCTGGTATCCCATCTATAGGAAACACATCAACAAAAGCATGACAGTTCCGATATTTCTTTTTTAGAGTCCCTTCGATTAACGTAGTTGTATAGTCTTCCACTCTTGCAAATGACATATGCCATTTTGAATTATTTTCAATTGAATTTACCCTGTATATAGATTCTTTTTTATTGTATTCTTTTAAAAATCTATCATAATCCTCTCTGGGCATAGCTATATCAACATCATCATCCCAAGGAATAAATCCCTTATGCCTAACTGCCCCTAATAAAGTTCCACCACACAAAAAATACTTTATACCTTTTTCATCGCAAAATGCAGCTACATCTTTTAGAATTCCTAATTCTATCGCTTTAAGTTCTTCATTACTTAATTCAATCATCAAAATTACTCCCTTGCCTTATTTGAATACATTTCTAAAAATTTTCTATACTCCCTAGAATCCTTAGACATAGGCGTTCTAAGCATTTTATCAGTATATAAATAGTAATCTACTTTTACATTTTCTCTACTCTGTGACATAACATTTAATGCTGCAACCCTAACTACATAGTTAGAAAAATTACTTTTTATGAGTTTTTTTGCAGCTAAAATAGAACTTCCAGTATCAACAGAATCATCTACGAGTAAAATTTTCAAGTTACTATTTTGTATATTCAAAAATGCTACATTATCTAAAAATTTAATATGTCGTTCTTTTTTATGCCCATGCACATTACTTTTTAACTCTATTCGACGTAAAAAATTACATAACCATCTTGGTAGCACTCCTAATAACAAAGCCAATTTTTCTTTTAATTCATTTCCATCTCTAGTTGAGCCAACTGCTATAAGAGGAACACCGAATACATCACTCATTGACTTGCCAATAAGATATGCTCCTTTCGCAAGATATATAACCATATCAGGTTGATATTCTTTTTTTATTTCATGCGCAAAATTACAACAAACTTCATCTAATTTTTTTATTGATAATTCTATACAATCCATTGATATCTCCTTTTCTCAAAAACTTTATTGCTCTATCTATTTTCGTAAATGTATGGCAAAAGCGCAAGCATTTTTTTTTATTAAACGTCGCTGATTTTATTGCACATCTAAAGCTTTCAGCATCTTTAGGATCAATTAATACATCCATAAAGTTACGCCCAACTTCAAAAATAGTATGCGCATCAGAGCCAATAACCTTTTGTAGGCCATACCTATCAGCAATTTCTTCTTGCTTTATACTGTATTCATCAGCAATATTCCGCCCATTATGGCACTCAATGCAATCAATGTATTTACAGTTATCTGAAATAGACTGCTCATCCAAAACTGTTTTATAGCGTTTCTTATCAAACGGATGAGGTATATATACGATGCCTTTCTGCTTTAAAATTGCATTTATTGTTTCCTTCGGTGATTGCATAGGCTTAATTTCTTTGTTTAGAAACAAACCTATAATCTCACCTTTATCAGTCATAATTTCTTCACCAATAATTACTTTTACAAAATCACCTTTTGAACGACAATAATCTCTAAATGCTAATGCACCTTTTATATTATTATGTTCTGTAATAGCTACATGAGTTATTCCTAAAAACCTACATTTCATGTATAACAACCAAAACGGCATTATGCTATCATGTGAATATGTCGTGTGTACGTGCAGCTCTAATCTATACTGTCTCATAGTTAATTAAAATATATCCTTTCATGACACGTTACAATTGATAATAATTTAAATAGACAAAATATCATAAATAGAGATAGTAGCTAATACTATAAAGATAAAACTAAATCCTATTAAATAACAGTATATAGTACGATATTTAATAAAGCTCTACTGTTCTTCTCTAAAAAATACGATATCTTTTTCGCTTAACCCATTTACACCATAGGCTTCAGCATAAGCTTGCAACATAGCATATGTGTTGACATTAGCATTATGAAAGTCATAAAAATAGAAACAAATATATGAGCTAAATACCGATATCAAACTAAATATTAACAATAAAGCTGCTATTTTATGCCCTTTTGTTACAGCAAGCAAAGCAATTATAACCAAAGTTGTAATATGTGATATCTGAATAAGTTTGTTATTCTCACTTTCCTTGTATTTCAAATATGCGTCTTGTGTAGCTTTTGTTGAAGCAATCTTGAATTCTCTTAAAGATTCATTACAAGGCAATACTTCACTCATCAATACGCACCCTTTCTCATCGCCACAACAGCAAAAGTCTTAAACAGCATCACAATATCAATCCACACACTCCAATTGCGCACATACAAGCTGTCAAGCAGCACGCGCTCGTGATATTCGATATCGCTGCGTCCGCTCACCTGCCACATGCCGGTAATACCAGGCTTCACCATCAGGTAATCGCCCACATATTCGCCGTAACGCTCCAACTCCTCCTGAATAATAGGCCTTGGTCCGACAAGGCTCATTTCACCCTTCAGCACGTTAAAAATCTGCGGCAGCTCATCAAGGCTGGTCTTGCGCAGAAAAGCACCGCTTTTTGTAATACGCGGGTCATTCTTAAGCTTAAAATCACGTTCCCATTCTTCACGCGCAGCAGGATCATTAGCCAAAAGCTCGGCCAATTTTTCCTTGGCATCTACACACATACTTCGGAATTTGTAGCAGGGAAACGGCTTGCCGTCCTTACCGATACGGATATGCTTAAAAATTACGGGGCCGGGGCTGTCCTTATAAATCCAAACAGCGATAAACAGCAAAACCGGTGAAATCGCAATTGTACCGATAATTGTCAGCGTATAGTCAAATACAGTTTTCAGCATTCTGTTAAACGGTCTTGCCAAATTATTCTTCAAGCGCAGCACAACCAGCTTCTCGTTAAACAGGCTCTCTATCTCCAAACCACCCGTCGGAATACCAACAAAGTTGGGAATTACGCCAATGTTTTCCACTAAAGGCTGAATTCTGTAAATCAACAAACCCAAAGCCTCATCCCGCAAACCCGGCGCAGCAATAAACACGCGCTTCACACCGGTTTGGGCAATAACCTTTTCGACATCAGCAAAGCCGCCCAATACCGGATACCGGTCCAAAATACCATGCTGTACCTTGTTATCCTCTAACAGGCCGATAATTTTATAACCCATGCCAACGTCACTGTTAATTGCCTGTGCAAGCAGCTCTGCTGTTTTGCCTGCGCCAACAATCAGCACCGGAATTTGCAGCAGCTGTTTTTTTATCAGGTACTTCTTAGTTGCATAACGCAGGATAGCAATAAACAGGAAAACCAAAACGGCAAAAAGCAATACAAAAAGCCTGCTGGTCCTTTCCGCAATGTGCGCTACATAAAGCACAAATACCAATGCTGCCGTACCATACAGGCAGGAATGAAAAATTTGCTCAACCTCTTTGTAAAATGGCATCCGTCGGCTGTAAAGCTGGTGCATATTAAGAAAAAATATATAAATAGCAGGGAAAATCACCCAAAAATTTAACCAGGAAATGTGTAACCTTGTTGCGTTAAAGAAAAAATTGCGCAAACAAAATGCGCTCTGCTCCGCTGCCACAATCGCCAGATAATCCAGCAATACAAATAAAAATATTAAAACGATTTTTTGGTTATTCTTATACACATCCATACTCCCCTATTTGCAATATCGATAAATCAGCTATTCCTTGCGCAGATAAAATTGATTGTCATTTAAAGCACGCTGTCCGCACACTTATTAAACAACTATTTATCTAATTTTTATTATACACTCACGCACCTATATAGTCAATCAACTACAAGGTTAAACCTTTATACTCTTTCATTTCTAACATTATTATGCATCGTAACAACTGGCTTCTTGTTTTTATTATTCAGCAACACCTGTTATATTAAAATTCACCGCTCATCGGCAATTTCTTCTAGCAAAAAAGCTCCGGTTATTGCCGGAGCTTTTTTTGCGCAACCAGTCAGGAATAATCCTGTATATTAATCGTCAGTCCTGAGGATAAAACCCAGAAGGAGCATAACTGAGATTAATCATAATATTTTTCACTTGTGTATAGTGGTTCAAAATCATCTTGTGAGTTTCACGGCCGATGCCGGAGGTTTTGTAGCCGCCGAAGGGAGAATGCTCCGGAATCTGGTTATAGGTGTTCACCCACATACGGCCGGTTTCCACGTTGCGTGCTACACGGATAGCCTTGTTAATATCCTTAGTCCAGACAGCACCGCCAAGACCGTATTCACTGTCATTAGCCATAGCCACAACCTCATCCTCATCGTGAAATTTGATAACTACGGCAACAGGTCCGAAGATTTCCTCCTGTGCCACACGCATATCGTTGGTCACATCGGTAATCAGCGTAGGCTTCATGAAGGCACCCTTGGCCAGTTCACCCTCGGTAAAGCGTTCACCGCCGCAGGCAATAGTAGCGCCCTCTTGCTTAGCAATTTCCACATAGCTCAGGATTTTCTTGATTTGGGTTTCGTTGATTTGAGAACCCATCTGAGTATCATCATGCCACGGCAGGCCCACCTTAACCTTGTTGAAGGCTTTGACTAAAGCCGGTACGAATTTATCGTAAATAGTATCCTGCACGAAAATACGGCTGCCGGCGCAGCATACCTGACCTTGGTTAAAGAGAATACCTAATTGAGCGCCGTCGACGGCCTGATCAAAATCGCAGTCATCAAAATAAATGTTGGCACTCTTGCCGCCCAGCTCCAATGTTGCCGGGATAATGCGTTCTGCCGCAGCCAAGCCTACGTTGCGGCCAACCTCGGTGCTGCCGGTGAAGGCCAGCTTGGCAAAGTTCTTGTGCTCCAGCATATATTGACCGGTTTTGCTGCCCGCGCCGGTAATAACATTGAAAACACCTGCAGGCAGTACGCCGTCAATCAGACGGGCAAATTCCAGAATGGAAAGGCTTGCTTCCTTGGAAGGCTTCAGTACGGTGCAGTCGCCTGCTGCCAGCACCGGTGCCAGCTTCCACGCTGCCATCAGGAACGGGAAGTTCCAAGGGATAATCTGGCCTACTACACCGATAGGCTCGCGCAGGATGATGGACAGAAACTGTTCGTTAAGTAAGGATGCCTGACCTTCCTCCGCTAAGATGCAGCCGGCAAAATAACGGAAATGCTCTGCTGCCATCGGAATATCTACATTCATAGTTTCACGGATAGGCTTACCGTTATCCATGCTTTCTACCATTGCCAGATGCTCTTTGTTAGCATCAATAATATCGGCAATTTTATTCAGCAGAGCGGCACGCTGTGCCGGAGTAGTCTTTTTCCAGGTTTTGAAGGCTTCCCAGGCTGCTGCGGAAGCAGCCTCTACATCCTCGCGGCTGCCTTGGGCGCAGACTGCCAGATGGCTGCCATCGGCAGGACTTTCTGCATTATAAGTTGCGCCATCGGATGCGTTGCGCCACTGTCCGTTAATATATAAACCATATTGTGCTTGTAATTTTACTTTTTCCATAATAATGATAATCCTCCTCATTTGGCTCTTGCCCTTCACACCGTTGTGACGGGACTTGTTTTTGTGATGTCACTATTGTATAATCAAAATGGTTCTATTAAAAGAATCAAAAAGTAAAAATATTTTAGAACCAAGGAGAATCAGCACTTATGTTAACATATGACTTGGATAAACGCGGCAGCACACCGCTCTATGATTACTTATATCAATGCATCCGTCAGGATATCATCAGCGGCAGGCTGCAGGCAGGCGAACGTCTGCCCTCCAAGCGCACGCTGGCACAGCATCTGAGCGTTGGCATCATCACCGTGGCCAACGCCTACGCCCAACTGGCGGTAGAAGGCTACATCACCTCGCGCGAAAAGAAAGGCTACTTCGTAGAAGACGTCAGCAGCTACCGCGTGCGCCGCAAGGCTGCCGCAGCAATGCAGCCGGAGGCAGCGGAGCGCGAATACTTTGCCGACTTCAAGGCTAACCGCATCAGCCTGCAAAACTTTCCGCTGGCAACCTGGACACGCCTGATGCGCGAAACGCTGTCCGTACACAACGAGGAGCTGCTCAAAACCGTTCCCTACAAAGGCGTTTACGAGCTGCGCAAGGCTATTGCTGACTATCTGGCACACAACCGCGCTATGCAGGTTGACCCATCGCAGATTATCATCGGCGCCGGTACGGAATATCTTTACGGCCGCCTGCTGCAGATGTTCGGCCACGCCTGCACCTTCGCGATTGAAGAGCCAGGCTACAAAAAATTTGCCTCCATCTCCGCCAGCTTCGGCAACCCTTGGAAATATATTCCTATTGACGATAATGGCCTGATGATTGACAAGCTGGAGGAAAGCGGTGCCGACGTAGTACACCTTTCCCCCGCCAACCACTTCCCCACCGGCATTGTTATGCCCGTAACACGCAGGCTGGAGCTGTTTGAATGGGTAAACCGCATCCGCAAGCGCTATATAATTGAAGATGATTACGACAGCGAATTCCGTTACACCGGGCGCTTCATCCTGCCGCTGTACGCGCAGGATACGCAAAGCCGTGTCATCTATATGAACACCTTCTCCAAAAGCCTGGTGCCCTCGCTACGCATCAGCTACATGGTACTGCCGCCACGCCTTTTGGAGCGCTATGAGCAGACCATGAGCTTTTACAGCTGCACCGTATCCAGTTTTGAGCAGTACACGCTGGCACGCTTTATTTCCGAAGGCTATTTTGAACGCCACATCAACAAAATGAAAAACTACTACCGCGAGCAGCGCCACAAAATTCTGGCTGCCATCCACTCCTCGCCGCTGGCCGCTGTTTCGCAGATAACCGAACGCAACGCCGGTACGCATTTTGTACTGCATATCAACACCAAACTGACGGAAGCAGAAGTGCGCAAGGCAGCACTGGCAGCAGATATGTGCCTTTCCTTCTATTCCGATTACAGTCATAATACCGAAGAAAATAACGGCTGCACGCTCGTTATCAATTACGCTGCCATCGAGGCAGATAAAATTGCCGCGGTAATAGAACGATTAAGCAGCCTGTTCCCCGAATGCAACCAGATAAGCTGAATAAATACAGACCAGATGCAAGATAATAAAAAAGCATGCACCGCTTATGACAGTGATGCATGCTTTTTGCTTTAATTCTTACAGCTCGATTTTCTGTACGTTGGCAATAGCCTCTTTGGCCTCGGCAATAATACGCTCCATAACATCCTTGCAGGGCAGAATATCATTCAGCACGTTCAGGCTCTGACCGCACATAACGGTACCGTTGGTAACATCACCTTCCACAAGACCTCTGCGGTTGGTGCCTGTACCCATCGCCATCAGCTCCTCTTTGGGAGCACCGGCAATTTCACGCGCGGTATACGCATCGGTAAAGGCATTGGAAAGGCAGCGTACACCAAGATTACGGCTGTAGCCGGTTGCTACGCTGTCAGTATCGGTTGCTTTGACAATGGCTTCCTTAGCAGCAGGATTTGCCGGGCATTCCTCAGTCAGCAGGAAACGGCTGCCCATCTGCACACCTGCAGCGCCCATCAGCAAAGCTGCAGCCAGCGCACGACCGTCGCTGATACCGCCTGCAACAAGCACCGGAACAGATTTAATCTGCGGCAGTACGTTTTCCATCAGCGCCATAGTAGTCTGCTTGCCGATGTGACCACCGGCCTCCATACCTTCAATAACCATAGCGTCAGCGCCTGCAGCTTCAATGCGCTTTGCCAGCTTAACATTAGGTACTACCGGAATAACCTTGATGCCTGCAGCATGAAAAGCAGGAATGTGCGGTACAGGGTTGCCTGCACCCAAGGTAACAAAGGCTACCTTTTCTTCGCACAGCATAGCAATGATTTCCGCAATGTTAGGAGCCATCAGCATAACGTTAACGCCGAAGGGCTTGTCGGTCAGAGATTTTGCCTTGCGCACCTCGTCACGTGTCCATTCCACAGTGCGGCCGCCGCTGCCGATGATACCGGCACCACCGGCGTTGGAAACTGCTGCAGCCAGCACAGCGTCACTCGTCCACGCCATACCGCCTTGGATAACAGGATATTTTATACCTAAGAGCTCAGTTAATTTTGTTTTCATGATAATCACCTCGCAACAATTTTACACGCCTATTATATACTATTCTCCACTCAGTAATCGTGAATTATTTTTAAACTTTACTAAGTTTGTAAAGAATGTAACTATGATGCAGCATTTAAGGTACAAGCTTACACTTAATTGTAGTTTTTTGTCCATAAAATTTGACATCAGGCTATAAAAATTGTAAAATTTTATGAGTACCCTGAAAGGCTTCAGGACTGTTGTTTTTTTATTTAAAACCACGCAGGCTGCTCAGAAAGTACCGGAGACGAAGAAGGTTGACGATGGCGTACATTCTGTACGTCGAGGAAACCTGATGAAGTATACGGTGCTTTATCAGCAGCCCGTACGGTAGTACTATTTACTTAAGGGAAAGAGGTCAAAGAAACATGCGCAGTACACAAGTAAAAAAAGGTTCAACCCGCGCAGCCCATCGCTCTCTGTTCTATGCAATGGGTTATACTGAAGAAGAATTAAAGAAACCGTTAATCGGCATCTGCTGTGCCGCTAACGAAATCATTCCGGGGCATATGCATCTGGATACCATCGCCAAGGCAGCCAAATACGGCGTGCTGGAAGCTGGCGGTACTCCGATTGAGTTCCCGGCTATCGGCATCTGCGATGGCATCGCTATGGGCCATGACGGTATGAAATATCCGCTGGCAAGCCGTGAGCTGGTTGCGGACAGCATCGAAGCTGTTGCTAACGGCCATGCGTTTGATGGCTTGATCCTGATTCCGAACTGTGATAAAATCGTTCCTGGTATGCTGATGGCAGCAGCCCGTCTGAATATCCCGACCGTTGTTGTCAGCGGCGGTCCGATGCTGCCCGGTCGTTATCAGGGCAGAGATATCAGCGTATCTACTGTATTTGAAGCTGCCGGCCGTTTTGAGTCCGGTCAGATTGATAAAGCAGAGCTCAGAGAAATCGAGCATTGTGCTTGCCCCGGCTGCGGCAGCTGCTCCGGTCTGTTCACTGCAAATACCATGAACTGCCTGACTGAGGTTCTTGGCATGGGCCTGCCCGGCAACGGCACTATTCCCGCTGCTTATAACGGCAAGCGTATTGCTTTGGCTAAGCACGCAGGCATGGCTGTTATGCGTCTGCTGGAGGAAAACGTTCTGCCTCGCGACATCATGACGCTCAACGCTTTCAAGAACGCTATTACTGTTGACATGGCCATCGGCGGCAGCTCCAACACCGCGCTGCATCTGCCGGCCATCGCTCACGAAGCAGGCATCGACCTGCCGCTGGAGCTGTTCGATAAAATCTCCAAGAAAACTCCGTACCTCACTAAGATGAGCCCTGGCGGCAGCCACCACATCGTTGATTTGAACGAAGCCGGCGGCATTCCTGCCGTTATGCACGAGCTTGACCGTCTGAAACTGATTAAAAAATCCTGCCAGACTGTCAGCGGCAAAACTGTCGGCCAGATTATTAAAAATGCGGAAATCCTGCGTCCTGAGGTTATTCACAGCGTAGAAAATCCGTACAACAAAACCGGCGGCATCGCTGTTCTTAAGGGCAATATTGCTCCGGAATGCAGCGTTGTCAAGGAAAGCGCTGTTGATCCTTCCATGAAGGTCTTCAGCGGTCCGGCTAAGGTTTATAATTCCGAGGACGAGGCTATCGCCGCAATCTGCGCGCAAAAGGTTGTTTCCGGTGACGTTGTAGTTATCCGCTACGAAGGCCCGAAGGGCGGCCCTGGTATGCGCGAGATGCTGAATCCGACCTCTGTACTGGCAGGCATGGGCCACGACAAAGACGTTGCGCTGCTTACCGACGGACGTTTCAGCGGTGCTACACGCGGTGCCTGCATCGGTCACATTTCTCCGGAAGCACGCGAGGGCGGTAATATCGCTCTGATTGAAAACGGCGATATCATTGAAATTGATATTCCTAACCGTACCCTGAACGTTAAGCTGAGCGACGAAGAGCTGGCTGAACGTCGTAAGAACTGGGTTTGCCCGCCGCCGAAGGTTAAGAGCGGTTACCTGGCACGCTATGCTGCTTTGGTTACCTCCGCTGCTACCGGCGCTGTGCTGAAGGTTCCCGGTCAGGACTAAAAGAATTATATAAGCTGAAAAAGCAACTCCCCATCTTTCTTACTGCAAGGTAAGACGGATGGGGAGTTTTTGTATATACTAGCTAATGCAGATAATTGGGAGGCTAGCGCCAATCGCCAAAACTTATGTTATATAGCAAACACAAAATTTAACCAAAGCCTTTATTATTTCTATTTTCCTCAAAGTACTCTGAATGTCAGCATCTTGTCCAATCCTACCTCTTCAATACAGCAAGACACACCACCTCGCAGAGTAGCTTCTAGATGATAAAACAGCATACATCTGTTGATATGCTCTAATAATAATTTAGACCGTCGCTTATAACCGTATTCTTTCAAAAGCGTTCGAAGCTTTAAGCGGACATAATCCTTCTCCGTACTGTACAAAATACGTAGACGAATATTTTTGAAAAACAAATCCAAATTTGAAAAGTCGCTCACATAACTTTCTTCGTCAAAAGAGCTTTTTGTATCTGCGGTATCCTTCTGTATTGCTGGAAATTCTTTGTCCAGAATTGGTTTTTCATAAAAGTAATTAAGCCAATACCTGACATCCAAAATAAATTTTTTCTGATTCCGACGATATTCCGGATAGAGAAAAACCTTTTCCCCATCCCAAATAGAATCAATCAAGTGACTTTCATCTCTGCAATTCAACTCCATAGCGCTGATGATTACAGCAACATCTAATGCGTTATAAAATAATTCTCGCATTATCTGTCTCCCTTTACTCCATTGCACTGTCTGCAAAGAATCTGTAAGTTTTCTGCAACACTCTTTCCGCCGGCATTCATAGGGATAATGTGGTCAACCTGGAAATATACCTTTGAACAATCTTTTTTACCACATTCTGCACAGCAGTAAAATCCATATGCATCCTTTGCTTTCTCAAAGGCCTTTTCACGAAGACTTTTTTCTAATTCAGGGTTATACTTTCTAATCTCGTTAAGCGGAAGATCTTCCAATGCTTTTGTTCCTGGCTTCACATTATTGCCTTCATCAAAAATATCTTTAGAGTGTGATATCTTCATCAATTCAATATCAAGCTGGCGTAAGAAATACAGCTTTCTTCCAAAGAAAAGACGGAGCATATTATCATCGTTGGAATCCCAGATAGAATCAACATATTCTGTCTTTTTTCTCTGCCCCATATCTTCGTCCCAAATATACTTGGCAATTTTCCCTACATCCAGCTTACTGCGGTCTACATCGGCAAACGTATAAAATTGAGGAGCAGTTTCATACTGTGCATAATACTTTAGAATATTTCGCACATCTCTTTCTTCATATGGTGGAACCATTTCGCCACAGAAGAAAGTATCTCTGCATTGTGCTTCCATCTCCGCAAGCTGAGATTCTGTCAGATACTCTTCCGAAATTGCAAAGCTATCAAATAAGGCCGGGAGTGCTTCCATCAAATCTTGATAAGCAGCCTGTGTACTGTCATAGACCATAACCTGATAAGCATGGTCCATGCCGCTTTCTTCAAGATAGGTAAACGCATACATTCCTACCGGTATTCTCTGCTCAAACGGCACCTTCTCCAATGCTGACGTATCAACAGAATCATCCAGAATAGAGGCAAACTCTTCTATCTTAGAAATCGCAATCATGCGCAGTTCTCGTTTTATACGCTCCGGATCATTATCCTGGAAGTCATTATTTCCATCAAACAGACTTTCCGGATTTACCCAGGCAATATGCTCATTCCAGTGATCAACAAACGAAACAATATACGCGCTGGCTGTACCCCCTGCTTCCGGTCCTCGCAGAGCACGACCTACCATTTGAGTCATCAGAATAGAAGATACTGTAGGTCTTGCAAGGAAGACTGTTTTTGTCTGTGGTAAGTCAATTCCTTCTGTCAAAATATTTACGTTTATAAGCACCTGCAATTCACCATTGCGATACGCTTCGATATTTCTTTGATTATCTTCACGACTGATTGTTACACCGGTAATCGAGTCACGAATTGCGGAAACAATATAATCAGCTTTAATACCAGCCTTTCTGAAAAGAGCAGTTAGCTGAATTGCATGTACTACATTTACAGCAAACAAAATTGTTTGTCCATACTCATGACACTTATTTTTATATGTCTCCACAATCAACTGATTACGGGCAGCACTGTCTGCCATCTGAGAAGCTATCTCATCCGGTAATGCATCAAAGTTTTGGATACTATTCCATGCATCTGCTCCCATAGAGGCGCCGTATTCTTCGTCAGTATAATAGCTTTCAAAAATCGGTTTCGATAATATTTGACGCTTAATCAGTTCCTTCAAGCCAATCTGATAGGTAATACCAACATCACCATGAACTGTCTGCCCATTTTTTATACCATCTGTAAAAATCTTTGCCAACAGTCCTTGTTCGTTTTCAGATGTACGAAACGGCGTTGCAGTTAAGCCAATCATCTTCAAATTTGGTACTTGGGATTTCACATAATCAATAATTTTTCTATATGTCTTCGCAGTAGCGTGATGCGCTTCATCTACAATTAAAAAAAGTTCTTTTTCACCATGAATCCACTTCTCAAGCCTATCCATATTTCTTCCGAGACTGTCTTTGCTGACAATTAACAGATTGTCATGCGGACGAATATCAATAGTACGATCATGGGTGGAGGCACCGGAAACAATGCGGAAGCAGAACGATGACACATGAGGAATAACCTCTGTGTAAGCAAATTTCTGAAAAGACTCTGCTGCCTGATCCAAAAGCATCTGACGGTGAGCAATCCATAAAATCTTCTTTTTCTTATCAATAGCATTTTTAAGTAACCACATAGATGCCGTATAGGTTTTGCCGCCACCTGTCGGAATCACTACCAGTGTACTAAACGCTGCTTCCTGATTCATTTTATCCAAGGCTTGCATGGCCATCTTTTGATGTTCATAGGGAGTTCTGGAATTTGTCCCCTTCTTTGGCAAAATATCACCATATGATTTCACTTCAATATAGTCTGCCGTATTTCCCATAATATTTACCCCTCTATTCTGTATTTTTACTATAAATCATATTCTAATTATAGCAACGTTCTTGTAAATTTACAAATGATTATATAATTACTTCATCTATCACACATTGTTAATTCAAGCTGCTTACATGATACCAAAACACAAAATGTAAGCAACTATCCTTACAAGCGTATTTTTCAATTATACGCGTTAATCTTATGTATGCATCAACCAATTGCTTGTTTTAACATCCTAAAAAATCAGACTCAGAGCCTTTGGGCAAAAAACCGTTGCGCCAAATAGCACAACGGTTGATTATTAATACTCAATTTTGCTCCAGCAGATAGATATCGCTAAATTCCTTTACTGTACGCACATTGTTCGGCAACGGGCCTGCCTTCTGCACGCGACGGTATTCCAAACCGCGCACCAGCAGATATTTTTTGCTGCCGTCACGCAAAGCATCTGTCAAAGCACCTGTCTGCGGAATCATTTCGATACCGGGCTTGCCTGCATAATACATAAAGCCCGGACGCAGGAACTTATCGACATAAATAGGCGTCTGCTGCTCACATTGCTCCTTATAGACGCTGCTCATAGTTTTTACACTGAAGCGGTCGGCAATCACAGGCAGAACAAAAGCGAAGGCCACGCACATCGTCACCGCGCCAATCATCACATGCAGCCAGGAGGCCAGCTCGATATCGCGATAATACAGCAGCGCAAAGACTGCCGCTGCACCCAAAAGCAGTGTCAGCACGCCCAGCATCACCAAGCTGAAATCAGCCTCCGGCAGATACTGCGCACCGATTATCCAGCCCACGCCAAGCAGGACAAACATAATACCGCTGCCTGCCGCCCAACCGTAAAAGGTTGTATTATGACGCAGTCTGCTTTGCATTCTCGCTATATTCCAGCCGATTATTACCGCCATAGCAGGGAACAACGGCAGAATATAGGATACAAGCTTTGTTTTACAGATAGTAAAGAACAGCAGCACGAAAATCCACCAAACGTGGAAGAACAGCAGCTTACGCATATCATCTATACGGCTTTCGCTGACAGATGCTTTAGCAGCCTGCCACAGCATACCGGTCCAGGGGAACAAGCCTAAGATTATTACAGGAAAATAATACCAGAAGGTAACGCGATTGGCATGCTCTGCCGTCGTAAAGCGCGTTATATTGTGAAAGCCCAGGAAGGTATTGATAAATTCCATGCCATGCACAGTATACATAGCGTAATACCATGGTGATGCGATGAGAAAATACAGCAGCAGCCCACGAATAACATGCATACGCAAAATCTCACGCAGCTGGCCCATAACCACCAGATACAGAAAAATTATCGCACCCGGGAATACGATACCGATAGGACCTTTGGTAACAGTAGCCAACGCCATGCACACATACATCAGCCAATAACGCTTATGGATAAAGCTCAGCAACGAACCTGTCATAAAAAAGAGCAGCGTTGTGTCTGTCACCGCCGCCTTGCCCATATAGAAAAATTCTACACAGCTTGTAAGAATCATCGCAGACCAGAAGCCTGCACGTTCATTAAACAGCCTTGTGATACCTACATACATCATCACAGAGGTGCCGCAGGCCATCAGAGCCGCAGGAAAGCGGGCCGCAAGCTCGCTGTCACCGAAAAGAAACTGAGCAACAGCAACCAGCCAATAATACATTGGCGGCTTATCATACCAGAAATTGCCAAAAATTCTCGGTGATAAAAAATCACCGGCAGCCAGCATTTCTCGAGCTGTTTCCGCATATACCGGTTCATCCGGATCCAACAGCGGTATGCTGCCGATACCGAACATAATCATAAATAACGCAGTGCCTGCTACGATAAGCAGGCTGTTTTTTTCAATCTGATTCATCAGTTTCCATCCCTCAAAATAATTTCAAAATTCATATGCCAACTACTCATTTTTCTTACCCTCGGTAGTTTTACTTTTGAGCGATGCCATATTCAGCACATCGCTGCCAAAAGCTCTGATTGTTACTACCGCACCCAGCATAAAGGGCAGATATTCTGCCGTAAAGCGCCAGAGAACTGCCATAATGCCTTCAACACCGTTAGGCAGAATATTGGAAAACAGCACCAAGAAGCCTGCCTCCGCTACACCGCTGCCACCGGGAGTAGGCGAAAAATAAAGTATTAAATTCAGCAACACCATGCGTCCCATTACCTGCTGCAAATCAAAATCAATATTCAGACCGGTGAAATACGCAGGCACAGTGGCATAAATAAAGAGCAGGCTCACACCGGATTCGATAAACGCACGGAAAACCATCTTCGGATGCTTGCCCATAACTACAACAGCATTCTTAAATTCGTTGTACCAGATAAAGCAATTACGCTGCGTAGTAAACGAAAGCTTGCGGGTAAACCACATAATCGCCTTCTCGGGATAACGTGTCTGCAGCAAGGAAATTACGATTATCGGCAGTGATATAAACAGCACCGAAAGAATCGTCAGCACCGATGCAGGCATCCATTTTACTATATCCTCATCGCTGTGCAGCACCACAGGCACCAGCAGTATAAGAAAGATAATGGACATGACCGTGCGCACCAAAATTACTACCGTAGATTTGGCGACAGGCACCCCGGCCTTACGCATAAACATAACCTGAGCGATAGCGCCGCCGCTGGCACCCGGCGTTACCAGCGCCAAAAAGTAGTTGCTCAGAACTACATTCACTATCTGATGAAAGGTCAGCTTCTCGTCCGTCACCGAAGCCAGGGTTATCAGACGCAGACCGTCAAAAATCAAGCCTATCGCAAGGCATGACAAAGCCAGCAGAATACAGCGAGGCTCGAACATCGTCAGGTATTCCAAGGTCCGTATATCAAATGTAAAATAAATAACCGCCGCCGAAATCAACAGCACAAAGCCAAAAAGCAGACCTAGGCGGAACAATAATTTTTTATTCATCTAGCAGACTCCAAATGAGCTTATTTTTTAGTACAAGAGCTTTAGCAGGCCGTAAAATTAACAGGCTGAATATGCTCCTGCTCCAGCAGCTTTTTATTGCCGCTGTCAAGGTACGCCTGCAGCTCCTCCTGCCAATGATATTGCCAGGGAAATATTTTGCCCAAGGCAGCAGAATCAAGACCGGGATGAGTCATCAGCTCGCTTACGCCATCCGGAAGCTGATGCAGGATATTGCCTACCAGCTCCGCATTCAGATGACCTCCCGCCAGCATGCCGAAGAAATGCTGCGGATGCTTTAGCCCAAGGCTGTCAGCGCGCTGCGCCGCCAGCTGAGCACAAAAGCTGAGCCCGCTGCGTCCGATCATTCTGCCGATACCTGTATGAAAGCCTCCGGTAAAGGTATAGGCCTCCTTAGGTATACGTACCCTTATAATATTATACTCATTACAGAGCTTTAATACAAGTGCATTAATTCCCGGCAGCACATGGGTATGCTGATGACTGTCGACATGCGTAATGTTTATTTTGGCTTCCAGTGCCCTTTCGATTTGCGCGCGCAGCTCCGCTTCCAGCTCACTGCGCTTAACGCTGCCGCTGTAAAAGCGCTTGGCAAAGGCAACGTAGTCAGGCAAAAACAGTCCCTGCTCATCCAAAAGGCTGCTGATCTTCGCTGCAGGCAGCACCGGCGCCACACCGCCGACCAGCGTCAGATGCACACCTATACCGAGCTGAGGATTTTCCTGCGCCAGCTTTACTGCCTCCTGCCAGCAGGGAGCGCTGGGCATCAGCGAGGTGCTGGTAATAAAGCCCTCCTTATAGCCCTTGATAATACCTGCGTTAATCAAAGGATGCAGACCGAAATCATCTGCATTAACAATTAGTTTTTTCATAATCTCTACACTCTTTTGTAATTGGCAAAGTGCAGCTTTACATAGTCACGCAAAGCATCCTTGCCGTATTTTTCTGCTAAGCGGCGGGCGCAGGCCGTTGCCTGCTCGCCTCCGCCCTTCGGCAGATCGCCTACGCCGGCCTGCTGCGCCAGCTCGTCCATCGTCCGCAAGAAGCGGGCGCGGGCCAACACCGAGGCAGCGGCAACCGCCAGATTGCTTTCTGCCTTAGGCTGCTGACGCACGCTGCAGCCGGGGAAGCGCTGCTGCAAAGCCTTTAAGTTTACCGTAGACTGGGTGAACTGGTCAATCAATGCGCTGTGGCAATCCTTTTGCCTCTCCAGCACCTGACTGAGCGCCGCCACATGTCCGTAGCCTAAAAGCTGGTTGAGCTTGCCGCCGGCGGCAGCCACCTGCTCATAGCGCAGATTATAAATCTTCGGCTTCAGCTCCAGCACACTGTAATCAACAACCGTAGACTTGATAACATCCTCCAGCTCAAGGATTTTTTTATCCGTCAGCAGCTTGCAGTCCTTAACGCCTGCAGCCTGCAGCTTCGCTGCCGTTGTGTTGTCCACTACTGTGGCCGCCACAACCAGGCTGCCGAAGAAATCACCCTTACCGGATTCATCACTGCCTGCCCACAAACCATTGCTTACTGTTGCTCCAGCGGCTGCAGGCTGCAGCTCCTCAGACGCATTCTGCACTCCTTCAAGCAGCAGCAGTAATCTTTGCTTTAAAGCACTGTCGCCGTTATAAACATGCGTCAGTCCTTTTTTGCCGTTATATATATTCACGGATGCCTTGGCCTCGCAAAACTGTACTGCAATCTGCTGGCCATAATTTATCGGCTTATCCTTAACAATACTGAAACCATCCTGACGGATTTTTTCTGCAGCCTCTGCCAGATAATCGGCAAAGGCCTTAGGTGTCAACTGTTTCACGCCTATTCTCCTCTTTGCACATAGTTTTTCGCCTTCCACTCCTCAAAGAGCAGATAAATCAGGGGAACAACCACCAGCGTCAGCAAGGTGGAGGTTGTTAAGCCACCAATCAGCACCACGCCCATAGACTGACGCAGCTCCGCACCCTCGCCGATGCCCAAAGCAATCGGCAGCATACCGAGTATCGTAGACAAAGTAGTCATCAGAATAGGACGCAGACGCAGTGAGCAGGCCAAGAGCACTGCTTCGCGGATAGACATGCCCTTTTCACGCTCCTGGTTGGCATAGTCAATCAGCAAAATTGCATTTTTGGTAACCAGGCCCAAAAGCATCGTAAAGCCAATCATGCTCATCATGTTCGCCGTCTGTCCTGCAACAAGCAGGCCCAGGATAGCGCCGATAATCGCAAATGGCAGTGATACCATGATAATCAGCGGCTGCGAAAAGCTTTCGAACTGCGCCGCCAGCACCATGTATACCACAACTATGGCCAGAATAACTGCCTTGTAAACCTCTTTAAAGGAGCGTGCCATATTATCGGCCTGACCAATCATCTTATAGTTATATCCCGGCGGCAAATTCAGCTCAGGAATATATTCATTGCGCACCTTGCTGATTAAATCACCGGGCGAAATACCTACTGTGTTGGCATAAACAACGATCTGACGCTGCTTATCCTCACGCTCAATGCGTGTAGGACCGCTGCCGTAGCGCACATCTGCAATATCACCCAGGCGTATAAACTGACCTGCGGAAGAAGAAATGCGCAGGTTCATAACATCATTGATATTAGTGCGCTGACTTTGCTCCAGCTGCAAAATAATATCATAGTCATTGTCACCGATGGTATAGCTGTTACTGGTGCTTTTGCCCATAATTGCCATTTCAACAACCTTACCAACCTCCGTAGCATCAAGACCGAATTCACTGGCCTTGGCGTGGTCCAGCTTGACCACGATTTCCGGCTGCTCTTCCGAATCGGATATATCAACGTCGGTCGCACCCTCAGTCCGGCGTATCATATCTGCCAACTGCTGAGCGTAATTTTTCAACTCCTTGATATTGCTGCCGCGAAGACCAATCTGCACCGGACGGCTGTCGCCACGGCCGCCGCCTTGGTTGGATACAACGGTAACCTTCAGGCCTTCAACATTTTGGAAGCGTCCGCGCAAATCATCCATTATCTGCTGCATGCTGCGTTCCCGCTCATTGCTTGGCTTCAGGCGGATATCAAGCGAGCCCTGGTTAACAGGATTACGGCCGTTGCCGATATTAAGCGCCACGATTTTGACCTCCGGCAGCTGCGAAATCTCCTGCTGCAACGGCTTAGCCAGTTCTACAGTTTTCTGCAGACTGGTGCCGATGGGCGCTTTAACATTGACGCTGAATTCACCCGAATCATATGTAGGTTGGAATTCCGTGCCCACAAATGGAAGCAGCAGCAAATTCAGCAACAGCGAAATGATACCTACGGCAACAACCTTCTTAGGTCTTTCCAAAGCCCAGGCCATTAAGCTGTCATACATTTCACGCACGGACTGGAAGCCTGCTTCAAATTTATCGAGAGCCCTCTGCACAAAATGCGTGCGCTCCTTGCTGCTCTGCTCCTCGGTTTCTGCCTTAATCCAATACGCCGAAACCATTGGCGTGAGCGAAAAGGCTACGATAGTAGAGAAAGCTACCGCAAAAGCAACCGTCAGACCGAACTGCTTGAAGAACTGGCCGATGGTTTCACCCATATTGCCGATAGGCACAAATACAGCCATTAAGCTCAGGGACGTCGCCAAAATTGCCAGCGTCAGCTCCTCTGTCGCTTCCCTGGCTGCCACAAACGGCGTCTGCCCCATCTCGATATGGCGGAAAATATTTTCAATTACTACAATCGCATCGTCAATCAAAATGCCGACTGCCAGGCTCAAAGCCATCAGCGACATATTATTCAGCGTAAAGCCCATAACCTTCATCATGAAGAAGGTGGCGATAATCGACGTAGGAATACACAGACCGCCGATAATAGTCGCACGGAAATTGCGCAGGAATAGATATGTTATCAAAAGCGCCAGAAAACCGCCGAAAAGAATCGCATTCCAGACATCCGCAATATTATCGCGGATATAATTGGATTGGTCGCGCACCTTATCAACAATGATATCTGGCGGCAGATTGCTGTGCTTCAGCTCCTCCATCTTGGCATTGACATTATCGGTAACATCAACAGTATTAGTTTTGGACTGCTTACGCACAAAGGTCATAACACAGGGAACGCCGTTAGCGCTGGCAAAGGTATCCTCATCCTCCCAGGAATCAAGCACATCGGCAATTTCACTGATATAAACAGGACGGCCGTTATGATTAGCAACTACCACCTGCTTAATATCATTGATATTGTTATACTTGCCCAAGGTACGCACAGTGATTTCCATAGCGTCATTTTTCGCCTTACCGCCGGGAGTATTATAGTTGTTGGCGTTCAGCTTACTGCGCACTGTCTGATAGGCAATACCATATTCCGCCAGCTTTTCCGGCTTCAGCACAATGCGGATAGCACGCTGACTGGCACCGACAACGGTAACCTCGGAAACACCCTCCACCATCTGCAGCTCATCCTTGATATTATCCTCCACAATGCGGCGGATTTCACCACGGCTGCGCGAAGGCGAAGCAAAGGTATAGGCTACAATAGCGCGTGAGTTGAGGTCTACCGTCTGTGTTACAGGCTCATCAATATCATCCGGCAGCGCCTTGCGCACGCTGGCAACCTTTTCACGCACCTCACTGGCCTTCACCTGCGGGTCTACACCGATATTAAATTCCAGAACCGTTTCACTGTAGCCTTCAAGCACAGTGGAAGACAACGTCTTGATACCCGAAACCTGACTGACGCGATTCTCAATCGGCTTAGTAACCAGAGTTTCCATTTCCTGCGGCGAAGCACCGCTGTAGGTAACACGCACGCTGACAATAGGCAAATCAACATCAGGATTCAGATCAACGCCGATTTCCGGATAGCAGCGGATCCCGAACACTACCAACAGCAAAATAAACATGGTAGTAAAGACCGGCCGCTTGATAAATGTTCCAATCATCGTTATTTACCAGCCTTTTTCAAATCTATCTTGCTGCCTTCACGCAGCTTGTTATGTCCTTCGATAACAATAGTATCCTTTTCATCCAGTCCGCTCACTATTTCAGCCAGCTTATCATTCGTATAACCGACATTCAGCACACGACGCTGTACAACTCCTTTATCATCAACAACAAATACCGTCTGCTGGTCATCACGCATCACAATAGCCTGCACCGGAATAGTCAGCACATCAGCTTTAGGTGAAGCGGTAAGCGTAACGTTGGCATAGACGCCGGCTAAAAGACCTTCGCTGTTATCCACGCTCACCTCTGCCGCAAAGGTATGCGCCGGCAAATCCGCAACCGGAGCGATGCGGGTAATTTTACCTATCAGCTTTTTACCGGGATAAGCAGGCAGAGTAATGCTTGCTTCATTGCCGACATGTACACCGGCAATCTGGCCTTCGGGAATATGAATCGTAGTTTTCAGCATAGAGATATCAGCAACGGCAAAAATAGGCGTACCTGCCTTTGCATAGTAGCCCTCCTGATAATAACGCTTGGCAATAATACCGTCAGCCGGCGCTGTCAGCACCGTGCCCTCAGATTTAGACTCCATCGCCCGCATGCTGCCTCTGGCAGCCTCCAGCTTGGCTGCAGCATTATCGCGCGCAAAGCGGTAATCATCTACCACTTGCTGCGAAACCGCACCCGTAGCATATAGCTTTTCATAGCGCTGCAAATCCGTTTCCGCCTTGCGCAGGCTTGTCTGTGCATCCAAAAAGCTGCCCTTGGCGCTTAACAGATTAGCATCTGTATCAGCCTGCTCCAAAATTGCCAGCACCTGTCCTCGGCTCACACGGTCACCCTCACGGACATAAACCTTTTCCAAGCGTCCGTCCACCTTAGCGGCAACCTCTGCCTGCCATTCCGGGTCCAGACTGCCGGAAAAGCTCAGACTGGGAACAATCGTCTGCCTTACGGGGTGAGCAGTAACGACCGCCACATTGCGTACCTGCGACAGCTTAGCAGCACGCGCCTTATCAGCCTGGATATTGCTGTAAATACGGTAACCGATAATTACGCATACCGCCAGCAGCAGGCCAAATGCTATCTTAACCTTGCGATTCTGTAAATTCACTTTCTTTCCTCCCTGCACCATGCCCTTAGGGGTAAATTATAATGGGGTAAGTTTAATTTTAACTGAGTTTATTACGGAGTAATTATAGTTATAGATAGTAATATTATACCTCTTATCAAGAGAAGTTAGCAAGTGCAAAGCCACAGGCAGGCATAGAAAAAGCACGCTGCGGACAGCGTGCTTTCGACAGTTTTAAATTAAGCTTACAGGCCTGCCTGCTCACGCAGTGCAGCAGCCTTTTCAGTATGCTCCCACGGCAGATCTACATCGGTACGGCCGAAATGACCATAAGCAGCAGTTTGCTTGTAGATAGGACGCAGCAAATCCAGCTCACGGATAATGCCGGTCGGGCTCAGGGAGAAGTTTTTGCGAACCAGCTCAGCAATCTTGTCTTCGCTGATTTTGCCGGTGCCAAAGGTTTCAACCAGAACAGAAACCGGATGTGCTACGCCGATAGCGTATGCCAGCTGGATTTCGCATTTATCTGCCAGGCCTGCGGCAACGATGTTTTTAGCAACGTGACGTGCAGCATATGCAGCACTGCGGTCAACCTTAGATGGGTCCTTGCCGCTGAAAGCACCGCCGCCATGACGAGCCATACCGCCATAGGTGTCAACGATGATTTTACGGCCGGTCAGACCAGCGTCACCTTGAGGACCGCCGATAACGAAACGGCCGGTCGGGTTGATGTAGTATTTGGTTTCCGCATCCAACATTTCTGCGGGAACAATCGGTGCAATAACCTTTTCGATAATATCTTTGTGAATCTGCTCGTTGGAAACTTCCGGTGCATGTTGGGAAGAAATAACGATAGTATCTACACGAACAGGTTTGCCGTCATCATATTCAACGGTAACCTGAGTTTTGCCGTCCGGACGCAGGTAAGGCAGCACGCCTTCCTTACGAACCTTGGTCAGCTGCAGAGCCAGCTTGTTAGCCAGATATGCAGGCATCGGCATGTAGCTTTCGGTTTCGTTGGTTGCATAACCGAACATCATGCCTTGGTCGCCGGCACCGGTTTCTTCCTCAGCAGCCTGGCCTTCCTTAGCTTCCAGCGCTTTGTCAACGCCCATAGCGATATCAGGGGACTGCTCGTCTATGGAAATCAGCACACCGCAGGTGTTGCCGTCAAAACCGAATTTTGCACGGTTGTAGCCGATATTGTTGATGGTTTCGCGGGCAATGTGTGCGATATCAACATAGCATTGGGTAGAAATTTCACCGAAAATGTGAACCTGACCGGTAGTAACGATAGTTTCGCAAGCAACACGGCCTTTAGGATCTTGAGCCAGGATGGCATCAAGCACAGCATCGGAAATTTGGTCTGCTATTTTATCGGGATGACCTTCGGTAACGGATTCGGAAGTAAATAATTTTCTCATTGGTAGCTCCTTTCATAAATAAAAAACGTTGTTGAGAGTGTTTAGATGGTATAAGAAAAGGCGTTCTCGTAATGAGAACGCCTTAAATTATTACTCTTAACATTCTCATCTTACAGATAAACTGCAGGACTTAGCACCGTTTTACAGCTGTCACACTGCAATGGTTGCTGCGACTTCACAGGGCCATTCCCGCCATCGCTCTTGATGAGTTGTGTTAAATTGTTTACAGATGCCATTATATAACAAAATCAAGATAATGACAAGTACTTTTTTTACGAAAAATATGTGAAAATACTTTTTTGCAACTGCTGATGCTAAATAGAATTCAATTCTATTATATAGCTAGTCATGACGCAGATGCGGTCTTATACGTGCTCGCTTACACGCGCTCTTTACGAATACGCAACGCCTCGTCCAATATACGGTTCGCCACATCAACCTTCGGCATCTGCTCCAGCTCGCATACATCGCCGTTGGCATAGAGGAACTTAACGATATTGGTATCGGAATTGAAACCGGCACCGGCAGCCGTAACATCGTTGGCTACAATCATATCGAGATTCTTCTTGACTACCTTTTCGCGGGCATTAGCCAGCAGATTTTGCGTTTCTGCAGCAAAGCCAACCAAAACCTGATGCGTTTTCTTCGCACCCAAGGTTTTGAGGATGTCCGGATTTTTATCCATAACGACAATCAGAGCGTCATCTGTTTTCTTCTTAATCTTCTGGTCTGCCACATCACGCGGACGGTAATCGGCAACTGCTGCTGCCTTGATAACGATATCTACGCCATCGTAGGCTGCAAGGCAGGCCTCCAGCATTTCATTGGTCGATTCAACCTGCACTGCCTTAACATTAGGCGGTACAGCAAGCGCAGAAGGACCGCTGATAAGCAGTACCTCAGCACCGCGCTCGGCAGCCATCTGAGCTACGGCATAGCCCATCTTGCCGCTGGAACGGTTGCCGACAAAGCGGACAGGGTCAATCGGTTCACGTGTACCTGCTGCGGTAACGAGTACCTTCAGGCCACGCAGATCGCCCTCACGGCCGGCAAAAAAGCTGCTCATGAACTCCACAATCTGCTGCGGTTCCGGCAGACGGCCGGGGCCGCTGGTGCCGCAGGCAAGATGTCCGGAAGCAGGCGGCATTACAGTAATACCGCGGCTTTGCAGCTTAGCGATATTTTCCTGAGTTGCAGCATTAAGATACATACCGGTATTCATTGCGGGGCAAACAACTATCGGTGCCTGAGCTGCCAAAAGCGTAGTGCTCAGCAGATCATCCGCAATGCCATATGTCATTTTAGCCAGAATATTAGCGGTAGCAGGCGCAACTAAGAAAGCGTCTGCCCAATTTGCCAAAGCAATATGCTCAACATTAAATTCCTGGTTGCTGTTCCACATGCTGGTAGCAACAGCATTACCGCTGATTTCCTTGAAGGTTAACGGAGTAACAAACTGCTGCGCATGCTCGGTCATGACTACACGCACCTCGCAGCCCTGCTTACGCAGACGGCTGACAAGATCTACAGCCTTATAAACGGCAATACCGCCGGTTACTCCCAAAACAATTTTTTTGCCCTTTAACAAGGTTTTACCCTCCCGCTGTTATACGTTTTTAGTACGCTCGTAGGTAATAGTATCGTTAGCAATTTCCTTCAGCGCAGCGCTGACCTCTTTTTCCGCGGAATTTACGCCGGGAATAGTGAGCTCGCGTGCTCTTTTTGCTGCCAAAATAACCAAAGTATATTTGCTATCTACTTTTTCTGCCAAATAGTCAATAGACGGATCTACCATAGACATTATAGAATCACTCCTTTAAGTATTTCATGGTTCACACAGCAGACTGCTGCATAATGTAAATTTATTTTTTTGCTTTACAAATCTTATCAACAATAAAATATGTTCTGGCTACGCGGTAACGCTCAGCCTCCATAATTGTAAGTACCTTTTGCGCTGCCTTTTCCGCAATATCATTAATGATGATATAATCATATTCCGCTGCGTAGGTCAGCTCGCTGGCTGCGGAAGCCATACGGCGTTTGATAACATCCTCGCTGTCGGTACCACGCTTATAAATACGTGCGGAAAGCTCATCCAAGGAAGGCGGTACGATGAAAACAAACACACCCTCGGGGAAGCGCTTTTTAATCTGCAAAGCGCCCTGAATATCAATCTCCAGCAGTACGTCACGGCCTGATTCCAGCTGCTCTTCCACGTATTTTCGCGGTGTGCCGTAATAGTTGCCGTATACCTCGGCATATTCCAGCAGCTCACCCTTTTCAATCATCTGCTTAACCTCGGGAATTGTCTTGAAGAAATAGCTTTCTCCGTCTACTTCACCCGTGCGCGGTGCGCGTGTAGTAACAGAAATAGAATAACCCAAATCCGGCAGCTGGTCTCTCAGCATCTGGCAAATAGTTCCTTTGCCTGCTCCCGACGGACCGGATACTACAAGAAGTACTCCCTTGGGAGTAACATTATCAATATCGTTGCTCATAATCCAATTACTCCTCTTCTTCAGAATCAGCAGTTTGTGCCACCAGACGATTGGCTACAGTTTCCGGCTGTACCGCTGACAGGATGATGTGACCGCTGTCCACAACAACTACAGCACGGGTACGACGTCCGTAGGTTGCATCAACCAGCATGCCCTTGTCACGTGCTTCCTGAATAATACGTTTAATCGGTGCTGATTCCGGACTGATAATAGAAATAATGCGGTTGGCTGCGACAATATTGCCAAAGCCGATATTAACTAGCTTTATATCCATAACTTCCTCCAGTTTTATTCGATGTTCTGAATCTGCTCACGGATTTTTTCTATTTCCGCCTTAATTTCTACAACAATCTGCGCCATAGTATAATCGTTGGCTTTGGAAGCAATAGTATTTGCTTCACGGTTGAATTCCTGAATAAGGAAGTCCAGCTTGCGTCCTACCGGCTGGTCTGTAGCAATGATGGCCTTAAATTGCTTGATATGGCTCTTCAAGCGGACAATTTCCTCCGTAATGCTGGTACGGTCAGCAAAAATTGCTACCTCCTGCAGCAAACGTTCTGGCTCAACCTTGATATTATTGTCAGCCAGCAGATTAGTCAGACGCTCCTGCAGCTTAGCCTGATATTCTTCCACAACTAAAGGAGAACGCTCCTCAATCTGTGCCAGCTTTTCGGCAATCAGATCTGCACGGTAAATAAAATCACCGTAGATATTGCCGCCCTCTGTTTCACGCATAGCTACCAGATTAGCAACAGCCTGCTCAACAGCCTGCTCAACCTTAGGCCAAACACTTTCTACATCAAAAAAGCCTTCCTTAACGTTAATCACGTCAGGGCATTTTGATAAATAGAGAATTTCTGCAGCAGCGTTAATACCTGCAGCGTCGGCTCCGATAGCAACGCCTACCTCCTGCAATGCCTTATGATAGGCAGCAGCAAGGTTTTTATCAACCTTCAGAGTGCAATTGCCGCTGACATTATAATCAGCAGTAATAAACACATCAATACGTCCACGGCTAACGGTTTTTAAAATAGTTTTGCGGATTTTATCCTCCAAAGGATTCAAAAATCGCGGTAAACGGATAGCAACCTCGTTATACCGGTGGTTCACGGTTTTCATTTCAATGTTAACAGAAAAATCTGCATCCTCGTAGGAACCACGGCCGAAACCGGTCATACTTTTTAACACAGGCTTCCTCCTCCATCTTCACCAGTAAAGGTGATTTTTTCAGCTTAAAAGATAAGTATTTTTGCTTCAATCTTATCTTGAAAATCTATTATACCACATTTCTCTAATGATTTCAGCATTTTTCTTCGTTTTTCGTCGCTTAGATAAAGAAATGGCCCATTTTTGTTTTGCTATACTTGTTGCAGGTAATGGAGTATAATATGATAAATAATAAATTAGCATTGTCTTCCCGCAGGTTCAAAAAACTTTGCCGAGCCTGCATCGAAAGGAGTCCCTATGAACATTGAAGGCTTAACTTTAAAGCTGCTTACAGATACATTAAACGAAGAACTGCTGGGCAGCAAAATATATAAGGTATATATGCCCAATCCGCAGTCACTTCTGCTGCTCGTCCGCAGAACACGCGATACAAGCAGCCTGCTGGCGGATATGCACAACGGCAGCTGTGTGCTTTATCTGCCGCAGCAGCTGCCGGAAAACCCGGAAACTCCGCCCACCTTCTGTATGCTTCTGCGCAAGCATCTGGAGGAAGGACGCATCACAAAAATCAGCCAAAGCGGCCTGGACCGCATTATTACGCTGGAAATAGATCTTTTAGGCGCTTCCAGTAAAATTATTACCAAAAAGCTGATTTTTGAGCTTACCGGTAAAAACAGTAATATCATTCTTACGCAGGACGATGTTATTATCGACTCTCTGAAGCATGTAAGCGCAGCACAGAGCAGCTATCGTACAATTCTTCCCGGCAAAGCCTACATTGCGCCCCCGCCACAGGAAGGACTTAACCTTTTGACAGCTGACCCGTCGGAAATCGTACAGGCCGCCAACAAACTGCCTGCGGCTAACTTTGCCAAGGCCTTTATCAGCGCTACCACCGGTGTCGGCAAAATGACAACCATGGAGCTTTTGACTGCTGCGGATATCCTGCCGCAGGAGGTACGTCTGGAAACCTCCGCCTGCCAGTCCCTGGCGCAGGTTATCGGCAAGCTGCAGACAGATTTGCAAGCGCAGGCCGCCAAGCATCCGGTCTATGCGCTCATCAGCCGCACAAATCAGGTGAAAACTCTGCTGGTATTGCCTCCGCAAAATGTGCAGGAAGGCATGCAGGTCAAAGAATTTGCCGATATCAACAGTGCGCTGAATTTTGCTGTCAGCCTGAAGCCAATCCAGCTTCCACGCCACGAACAGCTGCAAAAGCTGGTGAACAGCGAAACCGCCAAACTTAAGAAAAAGCTGCAGGCTCTGCAAGAAGATTTAGCTCATGCAGCCAATGCAGAGGAACAGCGTATGCTGGCAGATACTATCATGGCCAATATCTATCAGATAAAAAAAGGCCAGACAAGCGCCGAGCTGATCAATATTTATGACGGCGAACCGGTTACGGTAAGCCTTTCACCAATCCTTTCGCCTACGGAAAACGCACAGGCCTATTACAAGCGCTATAATAAGTACAAGCGCGCTCAAACCGAAGTGCGTATCCAGCAGAAATCTACGGAAGAAATGCTTGCCTATCTGGAAAGTCTGGACGCTTCGCTGCTTACCGCTACAACGAAGGAAGAAATTGAGGAAATCAATCAGGAAATGCTAAGCAGCGGTTTGATTAAGGACACGAATAAAAAGAAGAAGAATGCCGGACTGCAAAAATCGCAGCCTCTGCATATCCGTTTAAATCCTGAAGCAGATTTGTATATCGGTAAGAATAATAAGCAGAACGATTATGTTACCTTTACCTTGGGCAATCCTAAGGATTTATGGTTCCACACCAAGGATATCCCCGGTTCGCACGTTATTTTGAAAACGTCACTGCCAGAAGCACGTCAGGAGGATATCGACCTTGCTGTGCAGCTGGCAGCATATTTCAGTAAAGCACGCGACGGCAGTAATGTTCCTGTTGACTGCGTACAACGACGCTATGTAAAAAAGCCTGCAGGCAGCAAACCCGGCTTTGTTATTTTTACAAACCAGAATACTTATTACACAACACCTGATATGGAGTTAATCCAAAAATATTTAAAGTAAGGATTTAGTCAGAACTTCATCTGTCAGGATATAATAAAGCGCCCAGATTCATAGAAATATGAATCGTGGCGCTTTGAAGTTTATGGGAAGTTTTTTTGAGTATAGATAGTTGTATCAATCTTTTTTTGTCAAAGCAAATCTGCAGAACAACGCTGATTGATAAGAAGGCAAGTAAATTGAGCGATGGGTATATCGTGCAAGGAATAGCAATTTTAGCAAATGAGTGTCCGGAATCATCTGCGGGCGCATCTATCATGCTCATGCTGATTGACTGTCACACATAAAACTCTGGTAAATTGAGCGAGAGGTATATCGTGTAGGGAATAGCAATTTTAGCAAATGAGCATTTGGAACCATAGAAACAAGGGTACGTAACAAAATGTTACTCTCTGACAAATTTTACCGCAGTTTCGTACTGGTTCCATGCGAAATTTGCGTCGTGCCCTTTGGGCACAGGAAAATTGCTGCTGACTGAAACGATATACCTCTAGCGAATATTAAGAAGTTAGACGATAAGCTTAATACATGCTTGCGCGTCGCTCTGCTCCTTCAAGCATGGCTATCTATCCCTCCAAAAATACTCCCTGAAATTCTCTACACCAGTACTTCGTTTAAAAGTTGCCGCTGCCAACTTTACTGCATAATTGTAGAATCTATCCTCAGTCAAAAAGCATGTAAACATGCTTTTCGACACGCCTCGCCACAAGCGTGCCTATGCGTCGCAAAGCTCCTTTAGGCACGGTGGCTGGGCAGCCAGGCCCGCTGCTGGTCATAAGATAGCTGACGGTAAAAGAAAAAAGACATGTCACATGACATGTCTTTTTTCTAACCGGCAGCTATCTATCCTCCCAGGCCGCTTCCAGCCAAGTACTTTCGAC